>Ga0075163_10000130_pt1 | contig 84083 bp, 102 predicted proteins | sample JI1023141ADNA_FD_71478 | JGI IMG/M metagenome (GOLD analysis project Ga0075163, IMG submission 71478) | Wastewater effluent complex algal communities from Wisconsin, to seasonally profile nutrient transformation and Carbon sequestration -... | ecosystem: Engineered > WWTP > Effluent > Algae... | reverse complement strand
CTTGGCCTGTTGGCGTTCGCGGTTGCGTTCGGCCATTCGAGCTTCCCAGCCGTCGTCGCTCACCGGCACGCCTCCATGTGCGCCTGCAACAACGCCACCGCAGTGCCCACATGGATCTTCTCCCAGTAGATCAGCTCTACGCCAATCGCTTTTGCATATCGCATCACTGTAATCAGATGCGGATTTCGCCTGAAGTTTTCGAAATGACTCAGCCCTGAACGACACATGAACAGCTTCTCAGCGACTTCTTTCTGAGTCATCTTCTTACGTTTTCTGATCGCTACGAGACCTGCGACAAGAGCTCTAGCCTCCTTTTCATCATCAGTCATACTAGCAGGACACCTCGACACTTTTCCCTTTCGCACTCTGGATTGAAACACTTCTCCCATCTACTGCCCTCGACACGACAGAAGGTGTAGTAGTCTACGAGAATTAGCTTCTCTGAATAGTTGCCCTGACTCAAGAAGACATGACCATCGCCTTGATCGCTAACAACTTTCTGTAGTCTCTCGATCAGATCTGAGATTCTAATCATTCTTCTTCTCACTAATCGAGTTGAGGACTGCTGCGACTATAGCTGCTCTAGCTTGAGGTAGCGTTGCTCCTGGCCATCACTACGTGATCGTCTTCTTGATCGGGTCTTCATGCAGCGATCCATCTTCGCGAATGTACCCAGCTTGACCGTCGATTCGACCTTCTGCGACGTCTCTAGCCATCTTCTCGTAGTCGAAATCTTCGGGATCGAGCTTGCCCATAATTGTGATCTCAGGTACATTGATCAGCGCCCCATTGTTCTCAACCTGAGACCAATTGACATCAATAGCAAATCCCGCCTCATGGTATCTGTTAATCGCCTCTGTCGTAAACCTGTCAGCGGTCCTTTGATCAAAGGTCATGATGTCCCTGTAGTTATGAGACAAGATGCCGTTTATGTTCTGTACTGCTGCTCTGTCATCACCATTCAGAGTCTGCACCTCATGAAAGCTCTGGCCTGTCTTCGCTGTCGGCTTCGCTTGATTGCTGGAATCTTGACTCACGTAAAATCGCTTTCTTTTGTTCTTCTTTTGGAAGTCTAACGTTCTTCTTTGGATTTATCGCTTGCACGCTGAATTATAAAGAGTTATAATGCGGAATGAGCTGCAAGAGATGCATCGCGATCAGCACGTATACATACCACGGCATCTGATTTAGAGACCTAGCACCTGGAAGTGGATTTCTGGGAGATCTTGAATCGTCTCTGCTGGCATTTCTTCACCATCTGACAAGATCACTCCCTGGATTTCAGCGAGAGGCGTTTTGACAACGACTTGCTTGAACATCATTCGCTCGTTCGAAGATTTTCGATAGCCCTTGAAAACGAGCTGATTGTTGATGATTCTCGGCTCGAGAACGCTCACCCACTTGTTTCCGAACATCACGTCAGTCAGATTGACGAGGTCGCTCTCTTTGATCACCCTTTAACTACCTTCTCTAATCTTGCGCCCTCGACACGCAAAGTATAGTCCCCATCTCCAAAAGATGATCATCAAACTGTGATCTTCGTGTTTCAGGACGGTCTTGTCCTGTTGGTAGCTGTATTGATCAAATTGACTCGTGTTTTCGAACAAATGAAGCTCTACACTAAACTTCAGACCAAGCGGCTCTCCGACTTCTTTCTCTGATTCATCGAAGAGGTCACCTAATTCAATTCTGAATCGATCGCTCTCATAGTAGATCAGATGCTTCTGATACCACTTCTTTTCACCGTCCCAGTTTTCATCTCTGCACTCTGGAAACGAAGTGAATAGCTCTGTGATCGACTTAGACATAGTCACTAATATCCACTGGGAGCGAGACAAAGGGAATCTGTCGTACTTCTTTGAAATCTGGGTACCCTTGACTCCCTGAGGCACGATCTGCAACTCGCTTATCGCGATTGCATTGAGGAGCACCAAAAAGAGCTCTCGAGGCCGTTGCATACGTATAGATGCATTCATCGTTCGAGACGGACCACCAGTAATCGATGTACACGTTTCGCATGCCATTTACTGGAATTGAGACTTCGCTCAACGGAATCTTGTGGAACTGCAGAACAACTCGTTGACTAGTTGAGGTCATAGTCTGATTATAGTATGTTGAAGTATCAGACTATAGTGTCAAATTTTACGAGCCGCTTCGGGGATTTGAACCCCGGACTTTCGCTTTACAAGAGCGACACTCTGTCCAGACTGAGTTAAAGCGGCGAAGGAGCAGAGACTCAGGTCCACTCAACGAATCGAGTCTCTGCTCAATCAGCTCTTCGAGCACGGAAAAGTCTCAGGTTGCTGCCCTAATTCAGCGATGCAGTGTTCAATGCGGGAAATGGATGGAACCCTACTTTGACTGCTCTAACCGGCTCACTGAATCATTGACCGGATTCTTTTAGTTGTTCTTCTGCTTGCTGCGTCGATTCGCTGCGCTGCCCACATCGGAAAGATGGGGCCAATTGATGCCCTGATTCACAGGACGAGAACGGTAACCGTGGTAGATACCACGCTTCACCAGATCTCTTGCCATCTCCTGATCTTTGCTCTTACGTGAACCGCCCTTGTCAGCCATCTAAACTGACTCCTCTCATGCTGGATTTAAATCTGCATGAGAATCACCCCACTTTCTCTTCTAGGTGAACTTAGTAGCTCTGAGGAGACTCGCTAACTCTAGCGTCAAGAAAGCTCAGACAAGGTCCCTTGACTTTCGCTGTTCTGTCAGGACTCGAACCTGAAATATCTGAATCAAAATCAGAGGTGTTGCCAATTACACCACAGAACAAGGAGAACTAGTCTTCTCCTCTTTGCTTCTTACGCTTGTTCGCAGAAAGCGACTCAGATCTCTTCTTCGTCTGACTCGTTGTCGCTCTTTGTTGCTGACGCCACTCGCCCAAAATCGACGCGATCATTCCGTTCATCTCTTTGCCCAAGCCTGGCGAATAGAACGTTCCTGGCCTCATCTGTTCTCCTGTGTCTCTTTATGCTAGAACCTTGAAAATCTACTTGAAGAGGGTGTCCAAAAGCCCAGCTTCACTGGGTAGGCCAATTCAGTGATCGCTTTCTGGATGCCTACACCAGGAGTTCGTCACTACTAGTCTTCCCGTAAGTGAGACAGGATTCGAACCTGCGTCTGGGTCTCTTGTTTTACATGGCCAACCCTGTGTTCCCGCTACACTACCCACTTTACCAGCTGTTTGAGGTTGCTACTCCTAGTCCGGTTAACGGTCGGGACCACCACCACCAAATCAAATCGCATCAGCTATAGGAGCTGCTTCGGGGGAAGTACGACTTGATTTGCTGTGCCCCTACCAGGACTCGAACCTGGACTTGCGGATTAGAAGCCCGCTACTCTATCCTTTGAGTTATAGAGGCTTGAGTGTCAGACAGGCTTCCCGTCCAGTTGCGAACTTTACGGACCTTCTTAACTCCTACGGCACTTCTAGAATGGCCTTCGGAGAGGACTGCTGACCCAGACCTTCGCTGATCCACCTGGACTCGAACCAGGAACCGGCGGATTAACAATCCGCTGCTCTGCCATTTGAGCTATAGATCAAGGCCCAGTTTTTGTTGACTCAGCTTCTCTGGAGTTCTGAGAGTCCTTTCACGGAGACCAATCCGTCGAGTGGAGCTGCCGGGAATCGAACCCGGGTCCAGATGTCAATCTACAAGTGTTCTACGGGCGTAGTCCTTGATTAGTCCCTCACGTGATCCCAAGGACAGGATTCGTGATTCGTTTGATCTCTGACTAGTGACGGTGCAGTGATCAGTAAACCGTTTTGTTATCGTTACATTTGATGCCTAGGACTCTGTACGATAACCCACTTGTCCTTGGCAGGTCCCGATTAGACCAGAACGGAATCGTTGGCGAAAGCCTCGATCTCGTTGAAGTCGGCCTCGGTGACCGTTGCGTCAATCTCGTTGGCGCTTATTTGTTTGACGCGTTCACTTGAGGTAGAAGTGCGTCCAACACCTGCCCGCTGTTCAAGTTTCAATCAATCTGTCGAAACCGTTCAGCCCCTTGAAGGGAAAAGCGAAGAGGGTGGCCAACTCGTTGCAGACGTAGGTTGGCCGTTGTTTAACGTCTAAGCCCTCTTCTACATGAGGTGTACATGTGTTGCGGCTATCCAGCCCCGGGGACCTAGTCCCGGCCTCATGAAAATCTTGATTCACTGTGTAGTTGTGAAAGACCTAACCTGATTTACTTGATTTTACTTGATAACGATATTATAGTACCTCTATAGTATCGTCACAAGATGTCTGCAGAAAAGTTTTTCTACAAGATCCGCTCGCAAGAGTTGCAACGATGAAGCATCCGTTCAGTTGCGAAAGCTAGGTCTCCACCGATCGACTGCAAGAGAGTCGAATTAGCGAAACTACCCTCATTCGCGGCCTGAGTGAAGAGATTCTGGACATCGTACAGAGTCGCATTCTCAGGAAGCTGAGTAGCGAGCTCCATCAAGTGCCGAATCATTCGAGACCCGACCTGACGTTCAGAAGCAACCTGAAAGACGAAGTCAGACGGGTTTCCAGGAACGGAAACTGTGGCCATATTCGCATACGCTTGGAGCTTCTGTTCGAGTCCGCTGAGAACCTCTCGAGCCTTCAGCTCCATCTCAGCGATGACCTCATCAACCGTATTCCCGCGAAGGTGAATCGAATTCGACTCGTAATCTTCAGCAGAGCCATTCCGGCACCAGATTCGATGAAGATAGGTCGTAACCGTAGGAGCGATGACTTCCTGAGGACGAGTCAGAATCCGAACGCCACCGTGTGTAATGTCTCCGACTTCAGGTCGTCCCTCAATTCGATCAGGATTCGCAACCTCGATCGAGCTGTTTGCGACCTTGAGATCCAGCTGGAAGACCTTGCTATCTCGCTTGATGTCGACGATCTCGTCTGTCGGCTGAAAGACATTCGAGACAACATCGAGGACTCGAGGGATCGGAACAATCAAAAGGCCTTCTTCGTGAACCGAAGTAACGGAACCACGACTCGTCTCGAACACGACTTCTGCATCTCGATGAGCGTTTAGCCAGTGGTTGATGTTCGCTGTCTTCAGATCTGGCGGACACCGATGCAAGTAGGTCTTGTTGATGTCGAGAAGACGAGCAAGCGAAGACTCAGCAAGCTCATCCAGCTGAAACTCGACGTTGCTCTCTTCAGAGTCACCATCGTAAGTGCCCCGAACTTCGAGATGCGTTGCATCAGAAGCGATCGAAACTTGGCCAAGCGTCGTATGAAACTGACGCTCCTGACCAGACTCGATCTGCTCCCTCAACTCTTGAACTAACACTTCAGAACTCCCTCTGTACGTTTCTTGGTTGATCTTTTGTCCTACTATAGACAGTATATAATCTTCAACGTGCAGTCTAAAGCCGCTTGTTAGACTTTCCGCTTGACAGGGAGTAGACTCCACCTGTTTGAAAGAGCATACTGTGGACCATCTTCTGAAAGTCTTGTTGTATACGTGTAGGGAATCGCATACGAGTTATCAGAATCAGTGAGTTCAGATGAAGCTGGGTTTGCTCTCAGGAGACTCTGGAAGTGAACTCCTGACCCTGGGTACTCTCCATCACTAGTAAGAGCGATCTCAGAATCCTTGCTACAGGTCCGACCAAGCTTATTTGTCCAGACAACAGAGGTGTATTCACTCCCACTCTGGACAACTGTCGAAAAGTAGAGAGTATCCTTGTACATACACGCCGAGATCGGACCTTGAGTTACTACACTACTGCTGCCTGTCATGAACGGCGCTGGGACATCATTTTGATCAAGAACGTGCCAACCAGTCTCAGTCTGATACTCCCAATCGAACTTCGCTACTCCGACTCTCGCAAACTGCTTTCGCGAAAGATACACAGCATTTGTTGTCTGTCCTCGACCAAAGACATAGATGTACTTCGTATCTACGTAACATCCCGCATCAAATGTGATCGTCTCAGAATCTGTCACAACATCAGACAGAAACTCTTCACCAAGCTGATTCGCTGTTCTACTCAGTGTAAAGAGCTGTAGATACGACTTGTTGTTCAGCTTCTGCAAGAGATACAAGTAATCTTGACGACTACAAGCTCCGACTAGACTCCGTGAAGTGTACGACTGGTCAGTTGGAATAGTACTCGACTTGCTCCACTGTCCTGTAAGTTGAACTCCTGTTGTTGGACTGACACCTAGCCAGAGTGGCTCATCAGACTCTGTAAGTACGGAGTAGAACTGAGGACTGTTACCCTGTGTAGCATCAACCCAGTGTCTTCCGAAGATTAATAGATTCGATTGATCATTCATCACGTGACAATGAACTAGAACACCAGCAGCTAGACTACGGGCATCATAGATTGTCCCTGCTCGAGGTTGATCAGCTGTAAGCAGAGAGGTTGTAGTCGAGAGGCCAAGAGTGTCAACTGATTCATCAAGAACTTGTTGAGTTCGCGTAGTGCTAATGACTGCCTCCGATATCCAAAGTCTCTGTTACCTCAGGCTCGAAGGGCTCCATAATCTCTTCTTCATATTCAGCATCGATTGGAGTCTCCTTACCCTGCGACTGCTGGAGACTAAGTAGAATCGCTTCTCGTTGTTCAGGAGTAACGTTGTCCTGAACGATATCGAGTAGAGTATTGAACTGAGACATGATATGACGAAGCTTACGCTCACTATCTTCTTCTTGCTCTAGCTCATGGAGCTTAATCGCAGCATCCATTCCCTCTTTGACCGAGACGTTAGGCTCTTCAGAAGTAAGCTGTTCGTAGCCCTTCATGACCATCGTCTCGAGATAGGCATAGAGAGTAACTGCAGAAGAGGTACCTCGAACGAAATCGATTCCATACTCTGTTGCTCTACGCTCAAGAACTGCTCGATAGACCGCTTGAGCAGCTTTGTTCGTTGGGAAGCAGACCTTCGCATGATTGTAGAGCGAATTATACGTGATCTTCTGAGTTCTTCTCCGACTACTGTTGATGGGCTCGATTACCCTCAGAAGATGAGTGTACGTCAATCCGCTAGCGAGTAGCTTATCAACCAGCTGTCGATCATCATCACTCTGACAAACACGGCAACGTGTCTCCGGCTTGAACTGATAACGATCAAGCTGAAGTTGCTGTACCTCTCTGCGGACTTCATCTTTGATGTCATCTAACTCATCTGCAGAGAGTACTCTCTGAACGAGAGGTGAACTACCCCTTGTTTCAACTCTTGTATGCACTTCTCTGTACTCCTACCACTCGTAAATAGTGCGAGACCCCTCTTCAGGTTGCGCCGCTAGCTTCGATGGACGCTTCCCGATGAGGGGGTTGTAGACTCGCCTGTATAGGCCTGAGACGATCGACTTGTCTGGGAAGCCATTTTCGTTGTAGACTTCTCGACTATATCGCATCTGAAGTTGTTCCTCTGACAAGTAGTCTTGCTTGTCGGAGTGATTCGTTACACCCTTTCGAGCTTCAGCTAGCCATCGATTCGCTTCTTCTTCAAGTGAGGGTGCTATTCCACAATAGAGTTTTCCCAGCAGCATTCCTGACAGAGCTCCTCAAGGAGGTTAGGTTACGGGTAAGAGTACTCGAAACGAGAAATACTTCGAAAGACACTTTGAATATATGGGATGTCTCTCGCAACCCTACCTTTTCACTCCTAAGAAACGTAGTACTTTCTCTCGTCACCATCTTGAGAGACTAGTACGAGTCCTCGCTGAACAAGAGACTCAAGGATTTCGACTGTTTCAGAGTGTGAGTTGTACCTCCACCCACAAGTCTTCGAATAGACTCTGTGACGAGTCATCTCTTGAAGCAAGGCCTTCTGACGAACACCTAAACGCGTCATCTTAACAACTGACTCCTCCGAAGAAGTGTTCTCCTCAGAAGAGTTGGACGCAACTAGAGTCAACGTTGGTGGGACTTGTTCCCTCTGACGCTCCCACAGAGGCTTCTGTCTCTTGGACTGTGGGAAGACACCAAGCTGTCGATCATCGTAGGCCTTGACCATCAACTTCAGGGCTGCATCTGCATGCTGTTGTATGGGGGTTGAAGCTCCGAGACGCTCTTTCGCAATTTTACTAGCCTGCGTCTCTGTCATACCTTCTAAGCAGATGAGATCGAAAGCAACTCGCTGCTTCTGATTGAGGGTTGGGAGTCCAACGAGGAGATCGCTCCGGTAAACCTCTTCACCATCTTGGGTGATCAAGAAGTAGCCTATGTCACCAGACTCAATTAAGGACCCCCACTCGTAAAAGTAAGAGTAGAGGATCTTGAAGATTTGATATCTTCTCTTGTCTGGGTCTTCACTTAGCTTCTTGACCACGACTCTGAACTACCTATCTCTCTGGGACCAGATGCCCCAATCGCGCATTTTCTCGAGTACTCGCATGAAATTCTCGACCTCTTTCAAGAAGATATCTGAAGATCTGAAGAGGTAGAACCTGAAGAACGCCTGATACTTGTCTGTTCTTGACTCTTTGTTGGCTTTAGCAGTTCGATCGCCCTGCGTGCCGTCTATAATCTTGTCCCATGTATCGTCGTGTTTGTCTGTAAAGACGTACTTCGCGTAGACTGCTTCCAGAAGCAGTTTGTTCACCCTCGGAGCAAGAACGAACTTGAGACGCTGAAGATCGATAAGGGCCTTCTCAATATCTTGACCAGTGATCTGACTCCAGTCTTCAACATACTTCCCGAACTCGTCCCTCTCGAAGACAGGCCGTCCGTCAGCACCTATTTGTCCCGTAGGCCTGCGCATCTCAAGGTAGAAGTTATCGATGATCGCTATCGCATCTTTGAATTCTTCTTCGAAGAGTCGTTGAGCTCCACCCTCAATTTGCTCTAGAATGAGCTTGTCTGAATTGCTCCAGCGATACTGGATCTTCTGAAAGATCGATCTTCTCGCACTAAACTCTAGCTCGTTCTTCTCATCGAGAAATGCTTCTGGATCCTCAATTGAATTCTCATGCTCTTGCCTCAGCTCCTCTGCTACTTGAGCTGCGAGATCTGAAGCTTTCCCTTCCCTAATCATACAAACTCATAGAACTGTGTAGGGAGCTCACTTGACACTTTAGAACCTTCTCCAGTCGTTCAACTCTATAGCTACCATTGCGATCCCAATCGCGTCGAAGAGGTCAGGAGCATATCGCTCCTTCTTAGGTCGATCACTATCATCCCACTCGGGGAGTCTTCGTATTACCTCTTGTCGAATCTCTTCTTTCGAAGCTTTGCTGTTGCCAGTCAAAACAGACTTCATCTTGATGGGCGTAAACGATGAGAAGAAACACTTATTCTGCCATGCTAATGTCTTCAGAACAACGATATTGGACAGAATTCGAGTCTGTTGTCCCATACCTCCGAACGCAGGCGGGAGTTCCCAAGCAACATGAGTGATATTGTAGACAAGAAAGAGACGCTCAAAGAACTCTAGACACTGGAAGTTCTCTTCATCCATCTTTCTATTGAACTGCTCTTCAGTCGTTGTGCATGTGAAGACATCAGCTTGAGCTCTAAACCCGAGGCCTTTCGAGAAGTATGCTTCTTCTCCTAGAGCCCACCCCAGATTTTTGACACCCGGGTCTACTGCTAGGATCACCAACACTCCTTCTGGTTAGGAGCGTGTGCTGTCCAACACTGCTGACAGATCTCTGACTTCTGATCGTCTGAAAGATTGAACGCTACTTCACAGCTGAGGTGAATGACCTGATCATCGACATATTTGACTTCGTCTCCAACTTCAATAGCTTCGCCACACTCAGCTGCACAACGCCCACCGTACTTCGCTCTGAAAATGCTGCTCATTGTTTCTTACCCATCAGGACGAAGTCTCCTATCTTTGGACTGCCAACACAGGAATCTTGCGGTTAGATACTTGCATACTCCATTGTAGGGAGTTCACTCTGGAAGACCACTACAAGGGTTTTCCCTGTTTCACGTCTAAAACTGTCTATCTTTCGCTGAGAGTCAGGGTGCATCCAACCCTTAACTTCAACATAGATGTTAAATTCGGGTAGGTAGAAGTCTGGAAGGTACGTACACCAAGAAAGTCTGAACCGTTTAGGTTCGTACACCCATTTAATTCCAGCTTCGTCGAGTTCTCGAGCAAAGACTCCTTCGGAGTTCAGACAACGCATCCAGACACCGTTGTGGTAACCTGCGGAAGCTCCGAAGTTATTGTGCAAAGTGTTACGTCCTTCTTCCCACGCTCTCTTTACTCCATCAGAAATCTTCTGACGTTCTTCAACAGTATGAATGTGAGGCTTCTGACCCTTATGCCCTTCGGAATTCCTCTGCCTATGTTCCCCTGACTGCTTACGCCCTGTTAGAGCTTTGGAAATCTTCTCTTTTCGTTCTTCAGAAGCTGGACCTCGTTTTTGTCCTAGATTAGACTCAGAGATCTTCCGACGAGACTCTTGAGAAACTTCATGTCCCTTCAAAGACTCAACTCTCTTACGACGGACCTCACTATCTTCCCAGGTCCTCTTTGTCGACTCAGCAGTCTTTCGACGTGTCTCCTCTGAGTTAAATATCGAGTTGGGGTCTGCTCGAACCTTCTTCATAGTTTCTGACTGCTTTTTACGAGCTTCTTCTGAAATTACCCTCTTACCCATCTGGCCTCTCTCTAGGGTTCTTACTGAGCCAACATAAATGTCTTGCGGGGCAAGAGGTCATTTCTGCACTATTCAAGGCACAGCAAGCTTTGGGTGGCCTATCGAGAGCTACTGCTGTTCGAACGTTATCGAACTTCGTATATGTCTGCGATAGGAGATTATCGTTTCGTGAGTGATGATACTCTTTTAAGGTGTAGGGCCAGCCTGCTTCTGCTACGAGAAGAACGCCTTCAGAGTAGCCTAGACAGTCTTCTTCAAGAGAGAGCTGTATGTCCCACTCTAGCTTCATCTCTTTCTGTCTTGAGAACGCGTAGACGTTCTGTGTCTTCAATTCTACAGGTATCGTCTCACCATTCGGGTGATGAACGAGGAAGTCAAGTCGTCCTCTTACGTTATGCTGACGACTCCCGTACTCAACCTCGATGTCTTCTTCCTTGCAGAGTCCCATCATTGTGAACTGAGTCTGCATGATTCCGTGTATTGCGGATCCCATTGCGAGAGTCATTTCCGACATGACAGTTCGCTTCTCATGAATCAGCTTGTCAGCAAACTCAGGGTGGAACATGTACCACAATAATCTCTCGCCCATTAAAGGGTGTGTAGATGGGTGGAACTTTCCGTCACCAAGACCGTAGTACGGACTAGAATCAATCGTGATTGTGTACTCGTCTGGCCACTTTTGCGAGAGAACTCCGTGTTCGAAGAACGGCGTAATCTTGTCCCTCTGAGCTAGTCTCTTGAAAAGCGAGTCATACGCTGTCAATGAATGCTCCTAGATTCTTCAGAAGCTGTCTCAAGAAGATTCGATCTCTAGGGTTCATCTTCGAGTAAGATACGATATCAGTCAGATGCTCTAGATCGAGAGTCCACTGTCTCTTCTCAGACTCTGTCATTCTAGGCTTTTTGAGAGCTTCAAGCATCTCCGATAGATCATGCAAAGAAATGATCGCGTAGTCTCGTGGGTTTCGAGCATCTTTGGGCCAGAATCTCAGAGGGAGCAAGAATCGCTTCCCTAATTCAGCTGCTTTCTCTTCCCACTGTCTCAGGAGTTGAAGGCCTACTGAGAAGCTCTTTGACTCTGTATACTTGCAGTCTGCTATGAATCTGAATTCAGATTCTGAATAGTGCTTGTGATCGACAGCGTCACCGATATCATGAAACTTCGAGCCTGATGCGATTGTAGGCGATAGACCTAGAAGCTCTTGAACATCTGACTCATGATGCTCCCAACCACGAACTGTCACGAGTTTTCGTTCCTCACTGTCAGTTTCTCTAACTCTGTCATCTCTACTTCATCAACTTCAGCAGATGCTCGCCCACCATTTTCAGCGATGTTAACCATCAACTCGCTTGTTAGCGTTGCTCTCAAAGACTCGTCTTCTCTAACGGCATCAACCAGACGTCCTAATGATTGTATCTTTCCATCAGGTAAAGCTGGATGGTAATACCAAGCTCCCTTTTGGATACACACTTCCGTCAAGATTGAGAGACGAACAACTTCATCGACGCGATCAACACCAAACCCAAACTCATCAGTGTAGATGTTGTAGAACCAATAGAGGCCTTTTCGCTGTTCTACACCACCTGGCAAATGATTCTTGACTGCTTTCACAACAACCTTGAAACCTACACGGACATCTTCACCGTTGATCTTCTTGAAGACTTCTTCTCTAGGGACACGCTTAATCAACAAACGCAAGGCGCAAGCATGTTTCCAGGCTCGACCCCCTGGTGTGATGTGCTGATTATAGCCAGAAAAGTCCTCTCTGATTTGGTTAATTCCGAAAGTCAGGCACTTGTTGATGTGCGAATAGATCTCAGCAGTCTGAGCGAATCTCTGAACACCAAGAGCGTTTCCACCCATATTCGCTGTCTCGGCAGACTTGAGCTTCCCATCAGGCGATTGAATCGTTCTAATCGTCGGAGCTCCACCAATTGAATCGAATAGGCAGAAGCAAAAGTTGCCCGTCCCGACTGCATCTACATACATATCAGTCGCGTTTTCGATCGAAGTCGGCCACATGATGAGAACACGTTTCATTCGCTCTGCGCCGATTAGGGTCTCGACCCACGGGATTGTAAGCTTGTGCTCTACATCCAAAATCAGCGCGTATCTATCTTTGTTGTCTGAGTAGTCGAGGAAGTTGACCATCGCAGTTAGACCTAGTGTCGTCTTTCCGCTTCCCTCGCCTCCGGCAATTTCGATCACTCTATCTTGAGGGAGGCCGCCTCCAATCGCCAAATCAAGGGCGAGAGAACCACTGCTGATCATGGGATAGACAGGCACTTCATTGGCGAACATCACGCGATTCGAACCGTACTTCTTCTGAAGCTCACCGTGAAGCTCTAGAAGTTCCTTGCTAGGACCAGACACCTTATTTCGCTCTCATTTGACGGCGTATACTGATATAGGGGTGGTGGAAAGCTATTGAGACAATTAAAGACAAAGGTTATGTTGACTATTGGGTTTACGACTACACTTGATTAAGTAAGCTCACTGTCCTTCTTCTCGACCCACTCTTCGTCTTCCCAAACTTCAGTCTTGATATTGACTGGCCACATCTGTCGTTCAACCTCGATCTTAGCTAGCTCATCTCGACCAAGCTGCTTCTTCAACCAAAGCTGAAACGTTGACGTTTCGACCATACGTCGAAAAGCCTTCTTCTTGTTCTGAAGCTGAGAACGTTCCTCTTCACACTCACCTACTGCACCAGAGGCACGATGAACTATTCGTACTGCAGTATCTCTCTTATTTCGATTCTGCCCGCCTTTACCACTACCGCGTTTCGTCTGTACATCACAATCCGCAAGCGTGACTGAAAAGATCTTCTCGCCCTGAGTCATAACAAGTCCAATCTTTCGAGCGAAGAAAGACAGACTCCCTGCTCGAGTCTGATGCACATACAGGCTACGGGCACATCCATCTTGATGAAGAGCTTGTTCTGTTCGTAAGCATCTGGAAACACTGTGATATCATAGTTCTGGTCGTTCCACGTAACTCCTAAGAAGCACATATCATCGCCCTTCTTCGTTACGTGCTTTTTGATCTTCGTTATCGCTCCACCGATCACGACAGTCTCGTTTGGCCTCTTAGCTTCAACCTCTTCAGGGGACTTCACGCAAACGTTTTCGATCATACGAGTATATCTAGCCATCGGGTCTTCTGTAATAAATGACCCGACAAGCTCCTTCTCAATCTCAAACACGACCTTTGGGTTCGAGAAGTCAAACATAGGGAACTCTGCTTTGTGACTTACGAGATACTGCTGAATGTACTCTGACTTCTGCTCATGAGTCCACTCCTTCTGTCGCTTCGGAGTGATCGTTTGATACGCTTTGTACTCGTAGTACTGTTCTAGAAGATCTCTCCGTGATCCAAATTGATCAAAAGCTCCAATCTTGATCAGATTCACTGCTGGAGACTTCTTCTTTGCTCCTAGACCAGAAGCTCGTTCCAAGAAGTCATCAAAGTCCTTGAATGGCCTCTTCTCGAGGATGTCCTTGATCGCTGAGTCACCTACTTGCATGATCGTATCGAGACCGTAGCGAATTGAGTCCCCTACAAGGGTGAATTTGCGATTCGACTCATTCACATCTGGAGGCAAGATCTTGATCCCATTCTTCCGAGCTTCTCTCAGATAGAGTTGAGTCTTCTCATCATCAGTGATCAAGAGAGCAGACAAGAACTCGAGATAGTAGTAATGCTTGACCCACACTTCCCAAGCAGTAATGAGGGCATAACCAACAGCATGGCTGTTATTGAAACTATAGACTCCTGAAGCCTTGAGCTGATTCCAGATGTTCACTGCACACTCACGCGGAGTCCATCTCTCATCATCATTCTGGGTAATGAATTCAGGGTTGTTCAAGCACCCTTCAACAAACTGAGGTTCAAGCTTAAGCATTTCATCATAGAGCATCTTGCCCATAATCTTGCGGACCTTCTCAGCCTCATCGACTGTGAACCCTGCAAGTTGTTGAACAACCTTGATCCCTTGCTCTTGGTAGACCATAATCCCGAAAGTACGTCCTGTGATGTCCTCCATCAAGGGGTGTGGAAGCTGAACAACTTCTTCACCGTCTCGTCTGCGTAGATAGACATTGAGCATGCCTGCTCGAACAACACCCGGTCGGTTCACTGAAATCAAGTCAGCTACTTCCCGTTCTGACCTCGGCTTGAACTTCATACTGAATTGACGTGTGCTGGGCGCTTCGAGCTGGAAGAGGCCTAGAGTATCTCCTCGATCGACTTGTGGCCAAATCGCAGGATCACAGTACTCTTTGTCGGTGAAGTTATAGTAGTCGAGCCAAACTCCGTGTCGTTCCTTGATAAGCTGTCTTGCTACCTCGAGAGTGTCTAGATGTCGAATTCCGAGGACATCAAATTTGATCCCCCCACTCTCTTCGGTTTCATAGGCATCGAACTGGGTGGAGAGCATCCCACCTTTGATTCGGGTGGGCAGGTTTCCTGAAAGGGCTGTAGAGGAGATAACCAACCCTGCTGCATGTGTTGAAGACTGACGGACAGTTCCCACCATCTCGCTCATCTTCTCAAAGAGTTTTGGGTACTTCTTCATCCAAGGGTCAAGGTTCTTGCCCTGCTCCTCCAAGATCATATCCCATGTGATCTCCATATTAGCTGTGTCAATATCAGCAGTCTCAGAGATGATCTTCGACATTGCAGCTTTGTCTTCCCAAGAGATGCCCATAGCTCGGCAAAGATCGGCTAGAGCGCCCTTTGGTTTCAGTGTTGAGCGTGTCCCGATAGCGCAGACATGATCTTCCCCGCCGTACTTCTTCGAGAGGTAGTCCTTCAGATGAGGTCGTTCTGACTGCTGGAAGTCCAGATCGATATCAGGCCAATTCTTTCGAGATGGACTCAGGAATCGTCCAAAGAGAAGGTCGTACTTCAGAGGGTCAATCTCAGTGATATCCATCAGGAAGGCCACAAGAGAGCCTCCTGCTGACCCTCTAGAGGGACCAACGAGCATAGACTTATTAGGCTGATCCTCAAAGAGTGTCGGCCTAGCTCCAATGAACTCTAGATATGACCCAGACTTAGCAGCCTTGCAATAGTCAGCGACAATATTGAAGTATCCACTAAAGTTCTTGCTCGTAATGAGATCAACTTCTTCTCGCATTCGCTGACCATAGACATCAACATCGAGTCCAGCCTCTTCGACCTTACGCTTAAACCCTGCTTCGACATGTCTCAGAAAGAGCTGCTTGTCTCCTTCATCAGTACCTGTCAGTCTTGGCATCTCAAGGGTCTGACCAATTTCAAACTCTTCACATGAGTTGGCAATCTCCCACGAATTGTTGATAGCTTCTTCAACAACTGACCTTGAGATCCCATGCTTCGACATCCAGAAAAAGAGCTCCTCATCGCCCATGATGTGAGCTGCTGCTTGACCCTTATCCAGCTGATCAAGAGTACTCGTTCCCATACCCCAGACGAGCTGATGGTTCTCCCAATGCTCTGGAAAAGCGTAGTGAGCATCATTCACTACAACCAGAGGGACACCAAGCTCCTTCGCAAACCTGACCTTTGCTTGATTCAAGAGAGTCATCTCTCGATTGAGCTGAATGTCCTTCTCTGTCTGTGGGTCGATGATCTGAAAAGTATGGAGCTCCATGTAGAATCGATCACCGAAAATATCGAGCAGAATGCCTAACTGTCTACGAGCTTCGTTTTCATCACCAACAAGAACTTGTCGAGCGAACTCTGTAAGCAAGCAACCATCAGAAGCGTAGAGGCCTTCTCCATGCTCTTTCATCAACTTCGGATCAGCGAGAGGCTTTCCATAGAAGTTTTCTTTGCGATAGGCCTTTGACGACCACGCCCACAGATTCGAAAGGCCTCTCCGATTCTGAGCAATCAGAGTAATGTGGGAGTTCTTTTGATTCTTCGTATCTCTTCGCTCTTGAATATCTGAGACCCAATATCCCTCCATCCCCAGCAAACTCTTAATATCGAGTTTCTTGCAAGAACCTACGAACTGTAGGTGGCCACCAACTTCACCATGGTCCGTCAGAGCAACAGCATGTTGGCCTAGGTCCTTAGCTCTCTGAGCTATATGGTCTGTCTTAGCATATCCATCGAGTCAAAGAAACGAATGTTCGCTGTGAACGTGGAGACCCACCTGTTTCGAACTACTCGTCAATTAAACCACCTCCTGACAACTCCCGCTCGTAAAGAGCTATTGTATTGGGTGAGCAGTTTTCCGGAGGATGCTCAGCCTCACTATCCTCACCCTAGCGGTTTGTCCTTGTGAGACTACGTCGCTAGAGACTATTGGAGGTCACTTGTTGTCGAGAAGAGCTGCTCGCAAGCTAGACGGGACTGTCGTTCCGCCTTCTGGATTCTGAGTAGTCTCTTTCTTGAACTCATCGAATCCCGAAGTCGCTTGAGCTTCATCAGAAGCAGTTGGACTTGAAGCACCGAGAAGAGCTTTGATACGACCTTCAGAAGCTTGTCCTTTGATCCACTCAGGCAAAGTCATGGGGCAATAGAGATAACGCTCTGGATCATCCTGCGAGTGAGTCTTCCCGTATCCGTAAGCAGTCTGAACTGCTTCGGCTTCCCGCATTTCATCGATCGGATCACACGGGATAATCGTGTACGAAGTGTCAGAGCCTGCTCCGACTCGCGTAATCTCATAATCGCGATCGCAGATCGTCCCGTATCGGGAGAAGTAACCAACGACAGGGGCCCAGAAGTTGCGATAGGATTGGGAGATGACACCAAAGTATCGCGAATTGAACTTCTTCCCGTCAATCTCGATCTGTTCGAAGTGGTCTGTGACGCCCTGAACGACCTTACCGTTCACGCTGATTGGAGTCTCTTCACGAAGGACAGCTACACCAACTGTCCTCTCTCTTGCCTTCGGAGTCTCGAGAACTCCGCCTTCGCCCTTCGACTGGCCACCATACTTCAAGACCCAGTCTTCGTCTCCAGCACCAACGAGTGGAGCAACAGGAGCACTGAAGTTCTTGCTGTCCTTCCCGATGACATAGTCGTACCACTCTGTCGTGATGACTTCGTCAGTCAAGAAGCGAACGATCTTCTTCTCTCCGTCCTTCCACCCGATGTAGCCCAGATACCCTGTGTTGTCAAAGGACGAGTTCTTGGCCTTCTCGATCGCGGACTTTACGGATTCGAAACCAGACTTCATGAAATTGACTCCTCAATTGCTTTCTATTATCGGACGTAAGTGTCCTAAATACTCAACATGAGCTCTTTGATTATAGTTACTTCAAAGTGGGGTTTATAGAGGGACACTAGATTTCTTAGTCAAGACGGAGAAGAGAGCGAATGCATTCGCAGAAGACGGAAACCACCATCGTGGGATTACGAACATATTCGCTGACTCGATCCAGAAGGGTTGCTTGTCATCAGATAGGACTACCTTCACTCTACTCGAAAAACTGAAGATTGGTGCAACTTGCACTAGGAACTTGTACCACCACTGAGCTACGAGCTCATCGCCCTCTTGGTAGTTGAACGCATAGAAGTGGTACAGAGTTCTAGGTTCTTCATCTACTTCTAGCGTAATCTCTCTGAGGATTGACTCATCTTTGTCACTAGGCTCCCTGAAATGATAACCCTCTGGAGTCTGATGATAAAGCGTTCTTGTCTGATGCGTTAGTAGAATCTTTGAGATCCACTTCGTACGCTCAAACTTCTCTGGACTTGGTTCCCAGCCATCAGGGTGATACTGTCGATACCTCTTACGAACTGCTCGTCGTATCTCATTCTCTGAAGCATTCGGAGCGATTCCTAAAAACGCATAGAACTTGTTCGGGTCTCGTGTATTAGGTGCTACTCGTGACAGCTCTCGACTGCAACTTGGATACCCTACTCCTGGAAAGTCTGTTAGTGACGAGTCGTAGAGTGTTGAGTCTTCCATCAGTTAGAGCGGAGTCTTCTCTGGAGGCAAGTCTCCTCCTGAGGACTGCTCCCTCTTTGCAACGATCTCACTCATTTGCTTCTGTCTCAAAGTCTCATCACCCTGTAAATTGTCAGTGAGTTTGTCTGCTACTCCTTGAGCAACCTTGTCATGAGTAGACACAAGGTAAGTACGACCGTCAGGGTAAATCTTGACTACCTGTCCATTTGCTTTCGTTACGAGCTCATAACCTTCATCAGTCATTTTTGTCCTCCATACTGAGCAAGCTTCAAGAATGCTGGAGAAGCAGACTCGAGTTTCGCTTGAACTTCTTCGATTGTATCAGAGTCTGCTAGATCCTTCTTCTTCTCAGGTTCAACAACTCTGACTCGACAGTAATTATAGAGTGACTGTACGAGCAATCGCTCCCCCTTGTACCCTGCATCATCTCGATCCATCCAAACGATCACTTCATCGAACGACCTGAGGAGTTGAGCTTGATTTTTCGTAACTCCTCCACCAAACGTCGCTACAACATTTTCGAGCCCTAGGGAGTACGCTTTAGCAACTGACATCGGTGACTCTACAACGAGTACTGACTTCTCTTGAATTGCTCGATCGTAGTTGTAGAGGGTGTGTGACTTCGGAAATGAGATGTTTGACTTATACTTCGGAATCTGGGTCAGAGTCCCTGGCCACAAGGGGCTCGATGGAATTGCTCGCTTCTGCCAACCTACTAGCTTCCCTTGAAAGAAGTGGGGGAAGACAAGTCTGTTGTCTTCTGAGTCCCATCCAATCATCAGACGTGACGAAGCTTCGAGGGATACACCTCGATCTTCTCTGAGATAGGGATGGGAGACAAGCCAAGGCTTGAGGATCCGTTCTGAATATGAAGGTAACTCAAGAGAATAGACTTCTTTCTGATCAAAAAGTCTCTCGAGTTCCTTCTTGAAATTCTCAGGATCCTCTGAGACACTTCCTGATAGAAAGGGCTGAATAAACCGTATAATCTCAGAGAAGTATTCTTTCTTCTCCATCTTCATAATGAAGTGAAAGATATCGCAACTTAACCATGAGTAACAGACATAGAGTTTATGATCGAGGTTCATTACTGCAGAGGGTTTCATATCGCCATTAGTGTGGTGTCTCTCTACACGATCTAGCAGACACGAGTGAAGTATCTCCGTAGTCCCGTCTCCGAAGATCTTCTCGCTAGTGTTCTCTGCACCGTAATAGTCGAGCACATCTCTAGGGTTGATACGGTTTTTGTACTCCTTGTAGAGAGCTCGATCAGAGAGGTGTTTGAGCCCAAGCTCCATCTCTTCTCCTTCTCGCTCTCAGTCGCCTGTCGCATGCAAGTCTACCAGTTGAAAGATGTCTGAAGAGGGTTTTGACCCTTTTCGTCCTCACGAGCTCATCTTTGCAGAAGATGCAGAAGACACCACGATCAAGAATCTCATCCTCGCCGAGAGCGACTTCATACTCGATGCGATTCATTCGTCTATCTCTTCGAGAACACTGATCTCTGTTCGATCTTGGAGTCTCCAATTTAGCAACCAGGATCTAAGATCTGAACGTCTTGAACCCATTATGTCAAGACGAACCGCATTATTGACACGCATCTGAGGTGTACGTGAAAGTCCTAGAGCGATGTCGACAGTTTGCTCAATCTGTGACGAATTAGCAATCTTCCACATCTCAGGACGCTTTTGGCCTTCCATCGAAGAGCGTCCTTGCTGAACAGCTAGGAGGCAGGGAATCTTCCCTACTGAGTCATTCGAGATCTCGTTCCTCAGCTCTCGGATGATGTCTCCATGCTTCATCGTATCTGCTCGTTCTCCAGAGTACTTCTTCTCTGAATCCATCCACGAAAGCTGATCAATGAGTATGTAGTCCGCTTTGAGCTGTCTTGCTCTCCCAACCATCTCTGTAACTGTTCTGTCGCCTTCACGTGGTCGATGAACATGTAGAGGGCCTAAGTCCTCGAGAAGATCTTGACTTCTTCGAAGCTGACTCATCTCTTCAAACGAGAGTTGAGAGTGAATCAAACGATCATACGAGACACCTGAAGCAAAAGCATCGATCCGATCCTCCATCTCTGTCTTCAGAAGCTCAAGTGTAAAAACGATTGGAGTGAATCCTAGCTTGCGGAGGGCAACCGCAACGAAAGCCAAGAAGAAGCTCTTCCCACTCTTGGCGTACGCGGAGAGAACTGCAAGTTCACCAGGTAGGGTTCCGTGGGTGTGATCATCGAGTTCAGTGAGTCCATAAGGGAGGCCAAGCCCGTGATTGTCTAATCTCTGCTGATATCGAAGTCTCCTCTCCTCTTTGTTCTCGCTGATATCAACTTGATCGTACCTCGGAGCTACAAGCTGAGTTGATCTGTAGGACTCTCTCCAGAGCGTTGTCAGCGAACCGATCGGATCTTCATGAATCGTCTCAGCTGCTGAGACCATCAACTCTTGAGCTTGATTCGCAGCGTATCTCTTTTGGATCGACTCTACGAGCCAATTGAGTGGGACTTCATCATCTGGATCTTCGAGCAAGAGGGAGGGGTACTCGTAGAGGAGAATCTCTCTTGTTGGGATGAGCTCCATGTGATTCTGTCGCCAAAAATCAGCGATGAATCTGTAGACTTCCCTCAATTGCGGATCAGAGAAGCATTGCTCTCGGAGGCCTTTGTCCCAACATTCTAGGACATCAGACGATGAGGATAGCTTTGAGATAAGCTTGTGCTCTATCTGCATTAATACACCCGACTTCGTCCCCAGTTACATCTCAGACAACTCGGGACTAGATTCTCAGGATCATTGTTTAACTTATTACCATCAAGGTGATCAGTAAAAATTCCCTTGTGTCCTCCCCACTCAAGCAGCTTTCCGCAATTCCAATGACAGTAGTGTGGTCCTGGACCGATCTTATCATACAAGACCATACGATGTTCAGCGAGGTCACCATTAGATGGGGAGAGGGGGTGTGTATAGATCCCAGTTAAGTATCTATACCCTTCTGGATCGAGATAAGAGCCTGCTGCATCACCTCTACCACGTTTCCCCATTCTAGCTTCAGAAGCAAGTTGCCTCCTCTCTGGTGTCCACGAGCGCTTCCGCATCTCTGATATCAAGTCTCGTGTCTCTTGTGAGGGAGGACCTCGTCTTCTCCCCTTGTTCGCTGCACTAATCTTTTGTTTCGTTTCTTCAGAACAAGGACCTCTTTTAGGGTTATGCTTCTTGCATGTACAACCCTCTTTACACTTCCAAGTCTTCCCTGCAGAACTCATCAGACAATTGGCCTTGTCTCACCTCGAGCAATTTCGTCCTTCGTCCTCAGATTCGCCTTTGCTCTGAAGTCTTCGCCATCGAGTGTGTATATGATCGAAGACTCCTTCAAGAGACTCAGAATCGCAGACCCGTACCCTGTTTCGAGCTCTTCTTCATCAAGGTTTGTAGTCAAGAGAGTAGGCCGACCTCCCTGAACCCTCTGTCTCAGAATGCTATCAAGAGCAGACTCTGCTAAGTTGCTCTTTGTTCTCAACTCCCGACTCAGATCATCTAGCAACAAGACTTCTGAGTTGATGAACTTTCGCCTGAAGAACTGTCTCTCTTCGTTATCGTACCACCCAGCAGTGAGTGTGTCTACAGTATTAGCGAAGGTCGTAGCATAGCATGTGTATCCCTGCTTGACGAACTCTTTCAGAACGAGATTCGACAGAAGCGTCTTCCCAACACCGTACGAGCCTACGAACATCAGTCCTACGCCCCGTGAAAGGTATTCGTGATTCGAGATGTACTTCGCTAGTTGACCGAGAATCTCTTTGCTACCCTCGAAGTCTACCCAATCGAGTCTTTGGTATGTGACTCCAATGCCCGCTGAGAGGTAGTGTTTGTAGAGCTGCAACTGTAGCTGACAATCACACTCATGCTCTTTACCCTGCCATGTGTACGTCTTCTTTGTGAGACAGGTTGGACAAAACTTGCTAGGATCATCTTTAAGGGTCGGGTTCTCTCTTAAGAGACGGTCCACCTCATCCTGTGACAGGTACCGTGTCCTGATATCCATCCTAGAGTTCCCTCGCGAATCCCGACCATTGCTTCTCTTTGGGCTTTACTTCTGACTCTCGCTTAAGCTGCTCCTGGAGCTCTGTGTACATAATGTCTGTCCACCACTTGCAGGCTTTCTGAAAACTGAGGAAGTTGATCAGCTTACCGTCGTATTTGCCTTGATACTTCCAGAAGACCCACTTCACGATCAACCCTGCATCTTGACCGTAAGTCTTCTGAAGTCCCCTAAATACAGCACGTTCCTTTGGAACAGAAGGGTCTGTTACGAGTTTGACCTCGTGCACCTCTTTCATGTATGTCGTGATGTACGAGATCAGGTCTCCTGGAGTCATGTCCTGAACTCTCTTCTTCATCAACTTTTCGAGCGGATCTAGCTCACTAAAAGACACTCTCTCTCCTGTTTTTACACTTACGAACTCAACTCTTGGGTACAACTCTCGATGATGCTACTCTTTGACAGCAGATAGTATAGTATCTCTGTCATTGTTTGAAGTACGAGGTCTTCTACGAATCGACTGTTCGCAGATCTTCTTCAATGCATACGAGTAGTCCCTGATTCTCGCTTGTGTCATGATGCTCATATCACGAAGACACTTGCCAGTCTCTTCGATCAGAACAACAGAGTCACCCTTGATCAGAAGATCCCGACACTGATCCTCAGCAGTAGAGAGCTGGATCCAACCATCTTTGTCAAACCCTGTAATGAAGCCATCAACTTCTTCTCCAGTTGACAGTAGGATCCGAAGTTCTCTCTCGTACGCTATACGCCGACTCAGGAACTTCTGCAACACTTGATCGCTATCGAGGGCAACATCTACTGTTTCGGCCACACTCAACTCGCTACTATTCCACGCAGACTCTGTCATTCGTTTTGTGTTCTTTCGAGTAGTTTACGCGCCCAGCGAGTATCTTGATACTCTCCAGTATAGAGTTTAGAAGTCGATGCAGTCATGAAAATGATCTGAGCAACAGCTGCCCCCTTCTGTATCATACACATATGCTTCACACTGACTGTCATCCCACAATAGCCTTCGTACCCAGAGTCGTAGAGTCCAGGCTCTCCAGAGGCACCAGACTTCGCCATCGACGAACGCATCACTGAAATTGCGCAGAGCTCTTCAGGCATTTTGACTGTCTCAACGAACTCTAACTGATAGAGATGGCCAGGCCAGAGGCTGTACCAACCATCAGACCCAGTCCTGATCTCTTTGTACTGAGGCAAGATCTTACGACCATCAGCGTAGAGCTTGATGCCTCCACAGATCTCGTAGACTACATTAGTCCTCAGATCGTAAGAGTTGGGCTGTACATTGCTCTTGTCATGATCGAAGAGAACTGTATCGAGTAGTGTCGAAGGGTCTACAATCATTCCTGACCTTCTTCAAGGGAGATACATGCATCTGCCATGATCGAGATCGCTTCCATAATCGATCTATCAGAAACGATCAGGGGAGGACTCATTCTCAAGATCGAAGAGTTATTCAACTTGAAATGCATCAGAAGACCTCGTGTAAGGCACCTCTTGAAGAAGACTTCAACGAAGTCTTGTCCCTGCTCTTCAGTGTTCAGGATGAGACCTTGCATCAACCCTGCACCCTGAGAACCCTTGATGTACTGAGGAAACTGTTCTGCTAGCTCTGCAACCTTGTCATGCAGTAGGACTCCGACCTCTTTGACATGCTCCAGAAGACCATCATGAATGAGTTCAACAACTGCTACGCCTGCGGCCATCACAACAGGATTCCCGCCAAATGTAGTCAAATGAGACAAATTCGGAGTCTGAAGCTTCTCGAAGTTCGTCTTACTCGAGACTACTGCACCAAACGGGAGGCCACCACCACCTGCCTTGCCTAGACATGTGATATCAGCTTCAACTTGATACTGCTCTTGAGCTAGAAAAGTACCTGTACGGCCGTACCCTGTCTGAATCTCATCGATGATGACGACTCCGCCTGCATCTCGTACACGCTTAACAAGCTTCTGCACCCAATTTACTTCGAGCGGGATACACCCTGCTTCACCTTGTACTAGTTCTAAGATCACTCCAGCATACTGTTCATACAGATCTTCTCGTCCATCCCAAAGATCACCTGGAGTCAAGAATGTCGTCGAATCGTCTACAAAGAACCCCTGCTTGTACTCGTCTTTCCACGAGACACTCATCGCACCATACCCACGACCGTGAAAGCCGTTCTTCAGAGCTAGCATCGGCTTACGATTCGTGACTTTTCGCGTTATCTTCAGAGCTAGATCGACCGCTTCATTGCCTGAGTTCACGAAAAAGACTTGCTGTGGGTGATCATCTTTGGGAGGGAACTTCGCTGAGAGCAGCTTCGCATACTCAACCTGAGGCCCCTGAACATGCTCTCCATAGACCATCGAGTGGGTGTAGAAGCTTAACTGCTCTCGAATCTTCTCAGCTACAAAGAAATTCGCATTCCCGACATTGTTAACGCCGATCCCAGCAGTGAAGTCCAAGAACGAATTCCCATAAGCGTCCCAGAGGTAGACAGAATCCGACTTTGAGATTGGGAACTTCAAAGAATGATCTGATGTCTGAGCGACATACGTTAGAAAGTCTTCTTCGAGAAGGTTAACGTGTCGATCGATGATCCCACGATTACGCTCCCGAAATCGTTCTTCTTGTTCTCTCTGTTCATCTTCAGTAAGCTCTTCTTCTACATTCTCTGTCATAGATCGAATCCTACCTCTCGTCCCCACACGGGAATTAGCGACATACCATCATGCTTCCATCTCTTTGTTGGAGACTGGGCAGACCCTGGCCTTGCTATTCTTGAAACTCCAAGGTTGAACAATCTCTGAGATACATAGTCAAAAGAGTTCGAAGTCGCGAAGAGGGTTGCTGAAGACAGATATCTCCCTCTTGACTCCCACTCATTCAACACATCTTCAAACCGACACGGGACTATGACTGCTGTGCCATTACCACTGCCTATCGTATCAAACGAATCGGTTGTCTCTCTTAGAAAGACACCCTGATTTTGGTAGAAGTCTACTCCTGACTGGACCATCTTTGCGGAGAGTTGAGCGACTCGATTTGTTGGAATAGTACGCTTATCAATGTAGCAATCTCGCTCTGAAACGAGGCCCTCTACAAAGTAGCGATAGCTTTTGAGGCCACTCCCACTACCTACAATGTAGAGTACAGACGTATTCAGGCACCCTGTTCCATCATAGCTAAAGAAGTCCTTCGCATACTCCTGAACAAATCGCTCAACGTAGTCCTCTTGTTCAGGGTAGATAAAATGAACTCCGATTGAAGTCTTCGATCCATACTTCACAACTCGAGTTCGTAGATCTAACTGCTGTTCATAGAGCTTACATGTCTCGTCTGAGCCGTAGAGAACAGCTAAATCAGGATCTACTGACTTCGCCCACTTCAGCTTCTCTTCATGCTTCTCAAATGGACAAACTGTTATCGGGTATCCCTGCTCGATGAGCAGCTCAATGAAACGTTGTCCTAACCAATCTCGACGACTTGAGATGATGTTCAATCTCTCAGGATTCGTTAGAAACTGATAACACACAGCTTCGATTGTTGAGATCGAGCCGTTCCCAGGAGTCACGAGAAGTTGTTGTTTGAATGGAACCCACTCCGTTATTGGAGGCCTCTGTGACCAAGCGTACTCTAGCTTCTCTGGAATTGCAGATAATGCAGAACTATACTCACTCCTACAGTTGGACTCCCCGAAGCCTCTCACAGCATCGACAATAACTCTTATCACCTCATTGCCCTCTCTGCTGTAATCGAGCAACCCTTTACTTCTGCATCTCGAACGCGACCTAGAGGCCTGATATACTGTCTGTTGTCCCTCTTCATCAACTCTATACGATCTTGAGACAAAATCGCACAACAACTCCAGACATTCGCAAGATCGTAGAAAGCCGCGACTCCGTCTGGAGAGTCCTCATTTGTGAGTGGGTCAATGATTCGCACACGAACCCAAGGAGGGACATACCACCACTCTGAACCGTCAAGATAGAAGTTCCAGAAGTGAGAAGAGAGTTCGCTCATCCCGTACTCATTGACGCAATGTCGAAGATCAATTCCAAGTGTATGGTAAGCCTGATCTAGAAACTCTCCTCGAGAGCGATCACGAACTATGCCTTTGTAACCCCCTGTATCGAGCACACTAGAACCCTCAGGGAGCTGAAAACGAGCATTTAGCTCCTCGAGTTTGTCAAACACACTTGCAATCGCATACGAAGTCCCAACTAGACGCATCGGGACATCTTGATCCTCGTGAAACTCGATAAACTCAAGCAAGCTGTCGTACTCTACTACGAAGCGATCTTTCTGTTCGTTCAATCGAATAGCATTACACCAAGCATTCGTAAAGTCCAGCGACTCAGTCTTTTGCCCTACATCAAAGAAATGAGCGAGACTCGAATTCTGCCACTGATCGCTAGTCGGGATAAAACGATAGGTCTGTAAGGGCTTCCTGTTAGGGTTACTGAATTGGGGGACCCTAGCTTTCCAGAGCTTCTCGATTACTAAGTCGTAGATCTTCGTATCAGACAGAAACGTCTTCGAAATCTTGCCTGAAGTCCCAGAAGAGTGCCAACACCGCTCTTGATCATGAGCTTCATACGAACGCATCTCAAACTCTTTAAAAAACTGCACTGGAATCAGAGGGAGATGTCTATAGTCAACAGGATAGAAACCTGCAAAGAAGCTATCGAAGTACTTCTTCATCACTGGATTGTGCATCATCTGCTCTGCATACAGATCACAGAAGACTTCGTTGAAAGTGACTTCACTACTATTCGAATATTTGATGAAGTTTTCGACTCTTGTTAGAACACTCTTGTCCAACGTACTCTCTTCCCTACACTAGCTTTGCGAAAGCTGTTCGCTCACTCTCATCGACACCGAGAAGTGATTGAGTTTGGAGATTCAGCCTCACTTCGAGTCTGTCTTCGAGCATCCACGAAATCAGCTCTTGCGGATCGAGCTTCTGCCAAACGACTCCCATGAAGAACGTGCCTTCGAAGACTGTATGATAGTCTCTGACTACTTCTCTCGCTTCGAAATAGTCTCCTCGTGTCCCGATGACGAATTTGATGCTATCGCGAGGGTTTAAAAGTCTGAAGTTCTGTGTCTTGAACTTCCCACCTTCACCTGAAGACTCAAGCTTATAGTCCATCACGTACGAAATGACTCCAGGTGGAGAAGACCGCGGCATATCGAGGAGGAACTCATCTCCTGGAGTGACCTGGGTCCCGTTTGTGAAGACTTCGATATCTTGGCCACGCTCAAGCAGTTCGCGAATCACTGGACGAAGTCGGGTGAGCTGCAGTAGAGGTTCTCCGCCAGTCAGGCAGATGTTCTGGGGGTAGTATGGAATCTTCTCGAGCAACTCATCAGCTGTCAAGAGAGACGAGTTTCCAGGCTGATTGAAGATCTGCGGAAAGACCGAATGAGGACTATCGCAACCTGTAACTGTCTCACCATTCGGGAGCTCTGTAACTACACCCCAGCCAGAGCATGTCAGATTGCAGCCTGCAGTTCTCAAGAAGAGAGTCGGTTGACCGACCTTTGGTCCCTCACCTTGCGTTGAAAGGAAAAGCTCGCTGATGCGGATCTTTGGTTCAATCAACTCATCGACTCCTCGAGTACTTCAGCTCCACAATTGATGCATTGCCACACTGTATCACCATCTCGTTCATCTAGCAGTCGAAGCTGATGATCATAGGACTCTCCACACTCATCGCTAGACTCAAGAACTTCCGTTTCGTCATAACTGCTACTGTCTTGAAGAGTCATAGTAGTATTATAGATTATGGAGGCCCTGTCTGAAGTCAGCTCTTGGTGTGAATAGAGTACCTTCCTCAAGCTGCTTCTTGAAGGAGTTCAACTCATACTCTTCGAAGAAGTCAATCAAAAGCTGCACGTTTACTGGGTTGTACTGGAACTCATGATCTTCAAGTTGATAGCTTCTCTCTGGAGTCGCTTCCCCTGGCAGCTTGATCATGCGGTAGTTCTCATGAATATGTCGTTCAAACCCCTGCATCGCTGGACTATTCGCGATTACGTTGTCAAGGGTCCCGAATTCTTCGAGCAGCTTTCGAGACTTAGCAGGTCCGTAACCCTTCAATCCAGTCAAGTTGTCAGACTGGTCCCCTTCAATCGCCCAAAGCTCTGCTAAACGATGCGGAGGGAGCTTGTACTCATCGATCACAGACTGATATGTGTACGTCTGCTCATTGGGCTTGGTACCTGACATCGACGGCTTAACCACTGTCACTGGATAGGGATCAGGTTGTCGCACTAATTGTCTCAAGTCGTGGTCAGCCGTGATGATACTGATAGGCGTCTGGTCACGCAAGGAGAAGACACAACCCGCTATGAGGTCGTCTGCTTCAATGCCCTGCTCCTTGAACGAAGAGACACCTGAGAGGTACAAGTACTCTTCGAAAAGCTGGAACGTAAGCTGAAGCTCACCAGGCTCTAAGTACGCAGGCTTAGGACGATCTCCCTTGTAGTCGCTTCGGAGAGCTGTGCGAAAAGTTGATCGTCCGTAATCCCAAAAGCAAAGTACGTGAGTAGGCTTCAACTTCTGGATGTACGTGTTGAACGTACGAATCGCTCCGAAAATCCCGCCTGTTGGGACTCCTTTAGAAGAAGAGAGACCTGACTTCATCATCCCAGCATGTGCTCTAATTACAACATTGTTGCAATCAAAGACGAGGAGAAGGTCAGAGTCAGACACGATTCCACACTGGCTCTACTCTTGGAGATACTTCAGAATTGACTTCTGCGAAACGATACATAGCTTCGATATCACCACAGGCTTCGATGTAGAAGAAGAGGTTTCTACGCGCTACTTGCAACTGTTCTTCAGTCCACTCTACTTCAAAATCGAGAGCGTCCCAGTTCTTTTCTGCTGACTCTCCGAAGCTCCATGTTCTCTCTGTACTAGCAGCAGCAAAGGGCGCAGTTGTATCATTGCTTCGAATCCAGTTTCTCGCTGAAGAATACTGGTAGGCCTTCAGCTCCTTCAAGTTGTTCATTCCAAGCAAATGAACTGGTTGGGAGAGGAGCTGTAGCTTTTGAAGATAACGAACAAGATTGAGTCGTCTCTTTGCCCTCTTTACAGTTCGTGTATCCTCATCAAAGACCAGCGAGAGTCCATCATAACTCTCGAGCGTATCAAGGTTCGTGACTTGCAGGAACCCATCACTCGGGACATCGAAGTCGATGTCGTAGGGGATACCCAGTACACTATACTTCCCCCAAGCATAGAACTCACGCAGACAGTAGAGATACTCTTCTAGCGTTTCGCCCTGAGCAACGACCATGAATCTAGGACTACTAGCTTCTGAGACATCTTTGAAGAACGTGTCATAGAAGTCAAACGTGTTCTTGAGAGTTCGATCGCTATCTTGAAGAACATCAGGCAAAATCAACTCTTGTGGCTTGATCTCGTTCGACAGATCAAAGAGCGATTGACCAGTCATCCCGGCACCTAGTTCATCAGCCGCATTATCGAGAATGACATCTCTCGAGTGTTCTAGAGCCCTACGCTTGAGCCACTCTCTATAGTCTCCACTCTTTTGAGCTTCATGAGCAAGACCATAGAGCATACTCCCTACATTCAAGTAGGTGTAGTTGAAGGGCGCATTTACAACGGATCTCAACTTACACCTGTCCAAGAATCGAAAGGAACTCTGTCTTCACGCCATCGTGGTTCGTTGCGAAGAGTCCACGAACAGCTGATGTCCGGGTTTGCGAACCAGTCGCTTTGATACCACGAAGACTCATACACATGTGAGCTGCTCGCATCACAACGATCACACCTTGAGGCTTCAAAATCTCATCTATCGCTGTTGCAATCTGATCTGTCAGGATCTCTTGCACCTGTGGACGAAGCGCGTAGCCCTGAACGAGTCGAGGGAACTTCGAGAGTCCGACGATTCTGAATGGCCCACTGAAGTCTTCTTCACTCACTGGGCCTGGGATGTACCCGATGTGACACACGCCTAGGAACGGGACGAAGTGATGTTCACAAATTGAATTGAAGGGGATGTTGTCTACAATGACCATGTCATCGTGAGGAGCAGTGAATACCTTCTTGAGATGCTCACGTGGGTCCTCATTAAGACCTGAAGTCATCTCAAGCCAAGCTTTTGCAACTCGAGCAGGAGTCTCTCGCAAGCCTTCACGTTCTACATCCTCGCCCAACAAAGACAGGATCTCTTGGAAGTGGTACTCCATCTTGAGACGACTGTCAATCACTTCTGGTGCTTCACTCGACTCTAGTAAACCCACTGATTCATCATCTTCTAGCGATCTATACACTAGTTGCTACCCTCTCTTGGATCATCGTCCACAACTCGTCTGTTGCTACATGCATATCTGGATCGAGTTCAACTGTCTCAAGAGTGGACCCCTCTGGAGCAGGACTCATGTGTAACTTCTCAAAGTGATACAGGATGTGTCTGTCAACATTGAACTGATACGTTCTATCTCCAAGACGATCACCATCTGCTTCTGGTGGGAAGTCAGGGTGTGGGGGCTTGTAACCAAGGACGTCCCAATACAGATTCACATCCTCTAGCATCCAGTCGTAGAAGAGGTTGTAGACTCCCTGAAGTCTCGACTGTCTCAAGTCCATCGAACGAGTAGGATTCGCATGTTGGCGAATCTCTTCAATCGCATCTCGTGTATACGAAAGCTCATCGAGACAGCAACGATCTGCTAGAATGATACACGACCGACCACTCTGAACTATAGCTTCCGCAGACAACAGAGCAGACTTCTGACGCTCAACTCGAAGAACGAGACACATCATCTCCGTCTTGTAATCGAGATTGAGGTTGTTTGCAAATCCCAAGCTCTTGACATAACGTGTCGGACTTGTGATCGTGATAACGTCTGCTTCAAGCTGATCTTGTGCCCTTCGACCTAGTTCAGCAATGATAGTAGACTTGCCCGTCCCGTGTGAACCAGTAATGGCACAACGCAGTAGACTCATACTCTAATCCAATCTATAGGGTTCCCTACCCTAGCTCTTGCTACATTACATCCCTGACAACTCGGGACTAGATTCTCAGGTCGATTGTCATAGGGGATTCCATTGAGGTGATCCACATTAATACCCTCACAACCACCCCATATAAGTAACTCCCCGCACCAATGACACTCATGTTCGCAATCAAGGGACTCACACCCTAACTTCTCCCAAAGAACTTTGCGGTGTTCTGCAAGACTACCTTCTTGGGCTAGGGGGTGTTCAAACTGACTACAAAGGTAAAAGTACCCTCCATCATAACTCCCTGTAGTAGTCTGACTCCCATACTTACCTCGGTGTGAAGCACCGAGAGTTTCTCGATATTCTTCAGAATTGTAAACGGACTCTGGGTTACTCCATATAGAGCTTACAGACTGGGAGATCTTGTCCCGTACCTCTTCAGGAACCTCTCGTCCTATTAGAGCAAGACGAATACGTTCAACATGCTCCTCTGATGGCTTAATTCCAGTTCGATCAGGGGGTCGAGATCCTAAACTGATTGCTCTCTTACGACACTCTTCTCTATACTCTTCAGTTTTGGAATGTGCATCTTCTCGAGCATTATATTCTTTCATTGCTTCAGAAGTCTTTGCTCGTGATTCGGGAGTACGTTTCCACTTACCTCGCATTGACTCTGTCAAAGTTTTTCACACTCCCTAAGTCTACAATCACTCAGTGCTCTCTCCCTTAAACTCATTCATCTCGACTGTCTTCCAATCTCCACCACGAGCAGCAACCGCAATTCGTCTTGAAACGAGTTCCATCTCCTCTTCGGAGTAATTGCCTCTCTGATATTGATGAGCTGCAATCTCTTTGATATTCAGAAGCGTGAATCGCATACGCTTCCCTGTATCACCGATCGGGAGGATCGGAGTCCCATCCTCGTGTACGAACTTACCTTGGCCCTTGATGAAGTAGACCCACTGATCAGTACGATTCAAGAAAGCTGCTGCTTCCTTTGTGGAGTATGTCTTCTCGATCGAACCTAAGATCTGATCGACATCAACTGTTGTCATTTCTCTTTCACTTTCGCATGTTACGCACTGTAAAGCTGTTAGGTCCCCAATCACCTGGGATCAAAGCTTCTCGAACTGTTTCGAGAATCGTAAGATCCGATTCTGCTAACTTCATCAACTTCTCAATCGAGAAGACTGTCTCTCGATGAGCAGGAATGACTACTTCAGGTACTTCTTCTACCTCACAAGCATCTTCCCACTTATCTCCAAGCAACTCCTTCAACTTGTCTTCGTCTAGAGTCGGATTCTTTCGTTGACCACCCTCTTTGCAAAAACGCTTCCCTAACTCAGGGACAAGAATCTCGCCTGCTGAGTGCTCAAAGTCCTCAACGTTAGCAGTCTCCTTCTCAGCAGTGATCACTGAAAACGTGATGTCCTTGAACCACTGCTTGCAAACTTCAAGAAACTCGGCCATCTCTTTGTACATCAGATAGACCTTCATCAGATGCACCCGCTGTGTGTCGTCAAGCGACTTGGGAGGTGTGTTAATGTCCAAATCGATCTTGGAGACAAGATCAACATATTCGCTCATCTTCTCTTGCATGACGAGAAGCTTCTCTTCGTCCATTGTTGCAAGAGCTTGCTTCCAAGCTTCTGAGCGTTGAGCTACTGTCGAGCGATTCTCTTTGTTCTGCTTCTGAACATCGGACAGGAGTTCTTCATACAACTTCACATAGCTGTTCTGAGGGAGTAAGTGTCGAAACTTCGCGAGTTCGACCTCTGTCACAGACACGCTACAACTCCTCTGTTAATGATTAGACCTATAGTCACATTATAGTGTCTGATTCTACAGAACAAAAGAGTCAACTCTTCCTTGACTGCAGGAGACGCTGCGAGATCTGTACGATGACATCTTCAATCGCAGGCGCTAGAACCTCTTGCTGGGTGAACTTAGTTGCGAGTCTCAGTTGCTCTTCAGTTGGAATTCCTGCCCAAGAAATCGCATACGAAGCAGAAGGCCTGATCCAATCACCATAGCTCTGCACGTTTCCGTTGACTGAGACAGTCGCTCCAACCGAAAGTGTCAAAGTCGTGGAAGTGATCTCTGGCCTGTCTTCAGACATCAGTTTCGTGTCCAGACCGCGAAGTTCGTGCTTGTCTCTCTGAGCTCTACTCGATCTACGAGAACTAGCTTGTCGTCATCTTCGAAGACTTTGTGAAGCTCATCTTGAATATGCATGGCAATGACATGCGAAAACGCTTCGACAGTCGGCCAAGGGTAGTTTTCTGCGAGTGTTCCAACTCGTCCGAAGACATAAGTCTTCTTGTGGTACTGATCGTCATTCAGACACCCAACGAGTGGATCGTCAAAGCCGAGCGCTGTTCCATGGTCCCAAACTGTGTCAATAAACCCACGAACTGTCTTCTTCAACTGACTGTACTCGACTGTAACGCCATTAGCGTCCATCTCAGCTGAGAAAAAAAGTTTCACTAGCCACGAGTGGCCGTGGAGGTTCTGACACTTGCCCGGCAGGACTGGGAGTCGATGAGCAGTCTCGAAATTGTGCTCGATTGCAACCTGGACCACTCCACTGCTCTTGCCGTCAGAGCTTAGTAATTTGGTCATACTGTTCATTTCGCATCCTCTCCCAAAACGTGATTAAATTCTGCTCTTCTTGTCGCTCCCAGTAGTGTCGCTTACGAAGAACTCGCAACCACGACTTGACTTTGAAGCTAATACTCATCGCACATTCTCCAAGACAAGAACCTCGTCGTACTCATCGAAGTTGTACCCTCTCCCATTGATGAAGAAGGACAGGTCGTAACCATCACTGCTAGGTCGAGAGATCCCTGCAACTTCGCCAACTTCTCGTACAATATCAGGAATGAGGGCGTGCGACCCGAAATCGCCCATAACAGGCAACATCTCGTGGACAATATCACCAATCGCTACTTCAGTTACTGGCCTTTTGTAGAACCTACCCTCAGGGTTGAATCGTGCTAGCGTCACTACTCTCTTCCTCAGCTAGTTCAGCAAACTCTTGGTTCTTCGAAATCTGCAACTGCAAACTCTCTAACAACAACTGCATCTCAATGGGCGAGAGGTTGTCAGCTAACTCGTCTCTGTACTCCCAATGACTCGATAGCAACGCAAGCATTTGACCGAGCGCCCAAGATGGCACATCTCCCAAATTTACGATCGTTTCGATTAACCCTGTATTGAGACACTCTGAAAACGGGAAGTTGTCTTGCTGGATGAGAGCTTCAGTCGCATCGATCCAAAACTTGAAGTACTCTAGAAACTTTTCGCCTACTTCACCTGACTCACGAATCTCTTGCTGCTGCTCTTGCCAAGCAACTTCATCTAACACTTTCAAACGTTGACTCCTTATACCCTATAGACACATTATAGTGTCTTCGAAGAACTATTAAAAGTAGACTCCACTAAAAGCTCTCTACAGCATTGTCGCGCGCACACGCGCGCACGTGAATAAGGAATATCGCGCTTCGCTTCGCGTCGCTACGCTAGCTCGCTCGCTTAATCGTGACATGCTCTTCGCTCGCGACGCTCGCTTCAGAGGCAGCGCGGCTCATCACTGCGCTCGAGCAAAGCTCTTCGCTTGTGATTTGCATTATATCCCCATTTTACAGCTTTGGCCGGAGACTCTTGCTTCGCTCCACGAGCTCCTCCTGAAGTTTTCAGAGTTCCGGGTGTGGAGGAGTTGAAGGTACTATAATGACACTCAGAGTCTTTTTGAGGAGTTCGATGTCAGAGTTTAGCCCTGCGCTTCTAGAACGACTTCACTATGTGGAATCGCAGAATGATCTACTCGAAGCGATTTCGCTCTCGAAGATTCCTATTGGAGACTCGCTCCCTGAATTAGACGCTGATCACAAAGATCAGCTTGTCGCTGTTACGCAGCCAATCGCTTATCCAGGCTGTCTCAAATACAGCTCTCCAAATCGCGATTTCAAGAACGAGTATCACGAATGGGTCTCGAATCTCTGGATGCTGAATGATCTCTTCATGTTCGAGAACTTCACGAATCTGCTTGTCAAAGACGGCTATTTGCCCTTGTTCCACGCGAACACAACGCCCTTAATCGAGGACTTTCTGCGATGGGATTCGAGTCTCGAAATCGACGGCTTTCAGCTGCCCAACAAATCAAAGCTCTATCGCTATCAGAACTATACCCTGAATCGAGCTCTCGAACGATCTTCAGGTGCTACAACTTCTGATCGTCTCTTCTTCTACGGCTGGGGCACGGGAATGGGCAAGTCGATCGCCTGCGTAGCAGGCGCTCAAGAGCTCTTCAATCGTGATCAGATTGACCTCGCTCTCGTATTCACGATGAGCAAGATGAAAGTAAACCTCTGTCGCTTCTTCGAGAAAATGACCACTCTGAATGCTGTCGTGAATGAGGGGAAAGGTATTCGCGAAGAGAGACTCAAGGGCTATCAAGACCCTGATGTTCAAGTCTACATCATGAATTTTGAGAAGGCCAACTTTGACGCAGACGCTCTTTTCGAGCTTGTTCGTGGAAAGAGAGTGCTTTGGGTCTTCGATGAAGTTCAGAAGATCCTGACTGATGACAAGAAGAATCTTGCTCGCAAGAGTCTTGATAAGCTCATTCTTGCTGCTCAGAGTTCAACTATCTGGCCAATGTCCGCTTCGATCATCGATGGTTCACCAGAACGCTATCGCGATGTCTTCTCGCTTGCTCAGAAAACTCCTATTCTCGGAACGAAGAAGCAATTCGAAGATCGCTACAAAGCGAGCGTCTCTAAGTTCAAAGTGAAAACGAAGTACGGGGGCTACTTCTGGATCGAGAACATCAACTGGGATGCGCAGAAGCTGAATGAGGTACGACACCTCGTATGCAATCAGTCACAGTCGATCAGAAAAACAGATCCTGAAGTTCGAGACAACTTCAAGGACTTGCAGACAGTTGTTGTCCCTGTTCAGATGTCTACTGAAGATCGCAGACTCTACGATATCGTGAAGAAAGAAGCAGATAGGGTTCGCAAAGAGCAGGGCAACCTAATGCCCTTCTACAGACTGCTCCGATTCATCTGCAATACACCCGAAGCTCTTCGACATACTGAAGATGAGTTTGGACAGCTGCTTGCTCTTGAACATCCGAAGCTCGCAACTTCGTCCCACTCATCTAAGCTCGAGATGTTTCTCGATCAGGTCGAGTCTATCAAAGAAGCGGGCGACAAGGTCGTCGCATTTACGCAGTGGACGAAGTGTTCGCTCTTTCTGATTGAGCCGCACCTCAAGAAGCGTAAGATCAAGTATGTTGCTCATCATGGTGGAATGAAGACGCAAGCTGCTCAGAAGGCTCAAGACGATTTCAAGCAGAATGATGATATTACTCTCTTCTTGAGCTCTGACGCAGGAGCTCACGGACTCTCGTTTCAGGAAGCGAGATTCGTAATCCACTTTGAAACGCCTTATTCGTACGATCTGTTGATGCAGAGGTCGGACAGGATTAACAGAGCGGACTCGTACCTCGAAGGGCTTACGTCCTACGTGTACGTCACAGATAATTCTGTTGAAGAACGCGTTTGGGAAGAGAATGATCGCAGGAGACTAATCGCTGCCGCTACCTCTGGTACTCGAGAGTCCCTGTCTACTAGTGAGACACTAAGCGAGGATCTAAACACTCCTAGTTCTCAGAACCTCGTTAGACTGATCTTTGGTGAGGACTAGCTAGTCAAACGACTTGCTAAAAGCTGCTCCCTCATCAGTTAGATGAGGTGAGTGTTGAAGGTTTGGCTCGTAATTCTGCTTCACGTGATTTACAAGCGCTGTCCCAATTCCGCGTCTTTGGTAATCTGGGTGAACGTCAATCGTGTTGATGATGTAGGGCTCGTCATCGTCAGCACCATTCCAGATAATGCGTCCGACAGGCTTATCGTCAACCCATGCATTCACTGTATTGCTAATTGACTTCGAGGGCAAGAAGTCAATTGAAAGATTCTGATGGTGGCAATGTTCAGAAGTGCTTCTCTGTAGAGACGATCGAGCTGAGACACTAGAGTTCACCAATCGCTTCATCAAGCAACTTACTCAACTGTTTCGCTTGCTCTATTCCGATGCTCAATTTGCTGCAGCCATTCCACCGGATTTCGATGTGTCGTTCGTGCGTCATTCCCACAAAAGAGCGAACAGAGCTTAGCTCTCCGAGACTAACACCTACTGATGTCTTGCCTGAGCTCTGAAAATGAGAAGCACTCATCTCATCGAAAAGACATCTGTATCATCAAAGCAGGAGAGTCCGAAGATCATAAAAGCTTCTGTCATCAAGAAACTCACTAGGGTAATCCCAAGAGCGCAAAGGGTGAACTTCTTCATTGAAAATCACCTTCCCCGAATTTTTGATCTTCACTTATTCTTGTGTGTCGACTACTTCTTCGAAATAGGACGGATCTGCGTACTTCTCTTGACTCGTCCACCCCCACTGGAGTCCTGTCTCAGGCGTTGGGCGATACCAAGTTGTTCCGTTTGAGTCCGTTCGAGCTGGATATTGATCTGCGATGCTGCTCATTGCGAGTCTGCTTTCATGAGTTCTGAGTCCTTCTCAGCAGCTTCGATCGCTTCAGCAGCAGTAGCGAACCGACCCATATAGCCCTCTTCTCGTCCATCGACGCGACAGTAGAGTTCGTATGTGTGATTCGATTCAGCGTCGAGAACGACTTGATAGAGCGTGTTCTGTGGATCGATCCAGAAGTACCCAAGAATACCCGGGAGTTTGTCCCACTTAGGTGTACTCACTCTTCATGTCCTAACTTCTAAAGTACACGTCACTAGCGTCGTAGATGGCACTATGGAGGTCACGACCAGGGTCATCTACCATCCGATCCCATGCCCCCTGGGCTACATTCTTCACATGAGGCTCTGGTATCCCGAACTCCTTCACAGATTTCATGATGGTGTCGAGAGAAGGCATTGAACTGCCTCGATTCTGCAACGACTCTTTGTAGAGACGATCGAGATCCTTCATAGTTTCCTCCTTGGTGTACTCACTCTTCATCGACTCCGAAGATCTCTTCCCACTCCTCAGCTGTTACGCCAGTCATGAGAAACTCTCGTTCATCTGACGATAGTTCTGGAAAGACATCCTGGATATGCTCTGTCCCACCATATCGCCAGCACTTCGCGAGACGCTCTTCAGTAACGGTCGGCAATTCCAGCGAGTGCTCGACTCCTGTGAACTCTGATGTCTTCGTAATCAACATCTTACTTCACCATCACATTCACTACAGTTACGATGGCCCAAAACCAGAAGACTAGACACCCAGTGAGTGCTGTAGTCCAAACGATGATTTTCGGCCAATCCCACTCTGTGTTCTTCATTTCTTCTCCTGTTCCGATCCCTTGACGACATCCAGTGTGTAATACATAATCTCTGAATAGAGAGCTTGAAAAGCCTCTCGAGGAGTTGGTTGCTGACCATAGGCCATGATAAAGGGCGAAACGTCCTTTTGACCGTTTGGCTCGAAGTCCTTGAGCGTCCAAAAGTAGCAAACATCGCTGACCTTACGGACATAGCCCCGAATCGAGCTAGCGTTTGTATAGACAACGCGATCTTTCAAGCCCATCTCACGACTCCTTCAAGGAAGCAGCAAGAGACTTGCAGAAATCGTTGAACGATGCTTCACGATCTTCGTCCGACTCCATGATGTCTGACTCATCGCGACCTGACATCCACGACCCGAAATCGACCATGTAGTACGGTTCATCAGCAGGACCACTCTCTGCAATGAGACCTGCGATAGTAGCTTCCTGGTAAGCACCGATCCAGTACTTGCTGTCCTCAGACTTCTTGACCTGAGGGTTCCAAGCGAGGATCTTCTGTCCGACCGCAAAAGCGAGCTGCGACATCTTCTTCTCCTGTTCTATGATGTCCTATAGTAGAATTATAGTATAGGAGACTGCAGAACAAAAGAGTTTTCTTCAGAAAGTTAGACAACACCTAGCTGAGGTTCGACCTCACGCCACTTTGGACACTGAGGGTAGAAGGGTCGATGCATGAACCCTTCATTAGAACGAATCTCGCAACCATAGCACTTTGCGTGAGCAAGAATCGAAGGGATTTCAGTCCCCAGTGGAGTCTCATCAGTTCTTACAAACTCAGACTCTACAGACTTGCGCAGTCGCTCTAGTTCGTCTTCGCTGAGCTTACCTTTGCTACGCTTTGTGACTCTCATAGTCGTATAATGATAAAGGGTAACACCCGTTCATTTGTGACAACTAAAGACAACTACCAGAAAATCTGAGTGCATATATGTGTTTTGAGTGACGCTATTGTAAGTACTGCGGAACCAGTGTGGCTCCAAAACAGTAAAACTTCGGACTCAAGACTGAGACCTGAACGCTGACTTCGTTGACGGGTACTGTAGACGTAACGTACGTTGTGTCCTTGTAGCGAAGATCAGTGACCTCTATCATGCCTGTTGCGCCCATCTGAAGGAAGTAGCGTCCGTGAGCAAGTTCAGTGTAGAGATCGTTGACGTAGACATCGTCTTCGCTATCACCTGATAGCGTTACAGAAATCTCATAGACATGTGGATCCCACGGAATAGGAGCAACAGAGCCCGGGTAGACATCCGTGCCTGGGTAGACATCTTCATCAGGGTAGTCAATACCGGTAGTAACTGGGTCTGGGCCTGGGTCATCTGGAATTGTGAAGAAGTTCGACTGGAATTCGTAGTAATAGCCAACTGGAGGTGTAAAACTCTCTTCGTAGACAAAGACTCCGTCGGAAAGTCTTCTCAAGCGGAGAGTAACAACGTTGTTGGTCTTGTAGGGCTTGTAGATGACAACACCGAGACGTGCAAGAGCACCTGTGAAGATGTTTGTCCATTGACGTACCTTCAACCCAGCGTTTCCAGCCCCACCTGCTCTGTAAAAGTGTAGTGCTCTCTTATTCTGAAACTGACGATTCCCGTCGACAGAGATACTGACTACACTATAGGGTGTGCCCCACTCAACGTTGTCACCCATCCAAGTTTTGATCGTATCACTCCACATACCACTCTGAAGTTCAGAAGCAGTTGGGATTGTATCAGTGTAGTAAGCGAGTTGATCAGCTAACCCATCAGAAGAGTCGACATCTGACCACATCGCATTTGAGCGAACTAGACCTGAATCCCTGAAGTCGACTTTCACTTTCGAGAACTTCGATGTTGTTCTGAAGTACTTGAACAACGTAGACGTAGTATCGTGATCAGGACGAAGACTCACTGAATCAAAGCCGATTGTCCCAGTTTGAGCATTCGGAGTGACTCTCAACCCGACTCGCATACGATTCACACCGTCAGGGACAGTGTACGTGCCCTCGAGACGTACCCACCCCTCAATCGCATTGTCCCACTGACTACTCGTACCTCGTGTGTACCACGGAATTGCTTGAACACCATCACCCAATGTGATGTATTCAACTAGAGTCTCGTTGAGGTAAGTGGCTGCAGTCAGTTCAGCAAAGCTTGTGTCATCGAGGACAGAGAGTCCGTCCCATCGAACCCAACCTGAGAAGCTAATCTCATCGCCCTCTTTAACGTCGAACAAAGTCGAAAGAAGCTTCTTCTCTTGACTGTCAGCTTCGACCTGAGCGAAGCCTCGGCTCCAGTGTCCATAGCTTGGATTCCAAGACCACTCGCCCTGTGCTTGCTCCCAGTTTGTGATACTAGTCAGGAAGAGTGGATTCTCGATAGTGTAGAAGAGACTGTCTGTTGTCACAGGGCCAGTCTCAAGCTGCTTGACATTGTTGAAGAACCACTGCGATGAATCATAGAGCGAAAAGTCGTAGGACTCTTTGTCTTCGTCGAGAATGAAAGTTGTAGTCAGCGGGTAGACTTCACGAACGCCTGCGAAGTAGGCAACAGCGGCATCTCGCTTGACTGTTCGAACATCATAGCGATGAACGGATGTAGTCGTAAAACGAACTCGAACTTCTTGAGTCCAGCCACGTTCAACAACAGTTGAAGACTCTGTGAGCTTCTCCATCACTGTAGCAGGGATGCGAAGCGTCTGACCAGGGAAGATCCACCAGTCTGTCCCCCGCATCGGGAGGGCTCCAGGGCTAACCTTCTTCTGAATAGCCCCTACGTTCGCTGCTTCAATATCAACCCACGGGATGTCCGTATAGGGCGCGATCTTCGAAAGCCCTTCAGCTTTGATAATCGTCTCGACAGAGTTCTGAGCAAGAATGTAGGGCTGAAGTTGAGTTCTTCTGTAGACGTACTGAGAACCTAGCTCGAGTCTGTAACGAGTATCAATAGTCTCGTTCTCCATATTGGGAAGCGAGCCTGTCACATACCCCTGGCCGACATCAACCATTACTGGATCGACAGTCTTTCCGTAAATCGCATTCAGAGCGGACGAGACAGACGATGGGTTCAACCAGTTGACAGACTTCACACCGTTGACTGAGAGTTGGGTCCCGAGGCCGAGGAAGCCACCTGGAGCTGAATAGACTTGTCGTCCTTGAGTACTCGTCTGAGACGCTGAGATGGGGAAGACACGATACTGTACGTCGATCCCAGGCTCATAAACTGGGTATGGCTCCGAAGTTAGATTCGAGAATTCGAGCTTGAGGTAGTTACACGTAATCGCTTTAGGGAAGTAGAGCATTCCCTTCTCAGTCACATAGTTACGCCAGATGGGTGTCCACTCTTTGTCCCAGAAAGCAGTCTCATGAACACCGCCGGTCCCGTGTTCGAGCTCTGTCCACGGAGCAACATAAATCGAATTATCGAGCGTTGTCGTCGGCAGAACACCTTGAGCGTCTGGGAGCACTGGCTCAGGAGAGCAATAGGAGATCGGGTTTTGCAAGAAGAGGGATGAGTTAGTTGTATAGTCCTCGAGTTTGACAACTGTCGCTGTCAACAAACCCCGGAAATTTGTCATCTCGATAGTTCCATCTAGCGAGACTAAGTCAGGAACCAAAGTCGTCTCTTCTTCAGTCAAAGCAAGAACAACTTGATTCTGATTCTGAACTACCAGATAAACTGTACTCGGATCGTACTTCCACCCTACTACAACCCGAAGTGTGTCTCCAGGAGTGAAGATCTGATTCGGCGGAGCAGTAAACGTTCGTGTTTCAGTACCGTTTGTAAGCTCCAGTTGGAATTCGCCTGCACCGACATCATAAGTAATAGTTGGGTGATACTGATCAGAAGACCCTACTAATGTGCTCTTGAACAAGATTGGATTCTGGGGTGGGCCATCAAGGGGGTCAAAGTCAGGCTTCCACTCAAAACCGAACCAGACATCTTCTCGGATTAGCGGACCGAACTGACCAGTGAATCTGTAGAACGATTCAGCATTGTTGACTGAATCATCAGTTCGACCCTTCTGAACCCTCCACGAAGTATTCTCTTCTTCAGTAGGAACTATCGTAATCGGACACGGCTTACGAACACCGATTGTATCATCTGTAGAATAGTAGAGATTCAGATGCTGTCCGGAATAGACAGGGTCGATGTAGAGCTTGTCGACAACTCGAGGTGTTCCATCATTGTTTCTGCAATCGAGGTAGAGCGAAACGACTGCTGCTGGATCTGGTTGAGGCGAAGACTTCCAGAACGTTGTGACTTGAGAGTCGACTGATTTGGGAGCATCCCAATCACGGATTGTCTTTGAGATCACATTTCCGTAAACATCTTGTTCATCTTCAAGATAGGAAGTCCCCTGCGTACGATCATAGATCTTTCGCTTAATGAGCGTGTTACGAATTCCGACATAGTAGGGTTGATCTGCATACTGCGGGTCTGGAGTTCGATTTACACGGAACTGAATCGCCTTCGCAACAATGGGGTACACTTGAAAGACTGTCTTAGCCCATGATTGTAGACTTGAAGCACTAACATCGAGTGTTATGGGGATTCGATATGTGTCAAGAACTTGACGCCAGTTGTTCGAACGATCTTGATACCAGACCTCATAGTGAGATGGTACTCTCAATGCTTCCCAACCGATCTCTGAGACAGAGAGTGGAATCTTGAAACGAACTGTAACAACCTCAACTGTCGGGTCAATCGAGACACGAGGTTGTGAAAGCCAAGACCTACTAACTGTGCTACCTGGAATCTCAGGAGCATTAGGATCAGAAGACAGGCTCTTCAGAAGTCCTGTCATGTAGTCAACAACTGGCAGGGGCCAATGGCTGTCTATGTATAGTGTCTCAGACACCTAACTCCTCACAAAAATACTTGTAGCACGAATCTCTCGAGATGTTGTACGAGGTCTCCTGTTCGTCCAAGAAGAGGTAACGGAGGAATCTCTCGAAGGTGCATTAAATGCTACAGCATACTCGGGCTTGTACACTTGTTTCGTAGTCGACTGCTTCTGAATCGGGTACTTGTACCCGAGATCGTCAGCAATGCCACCAACACTAATGACTTCTGCTTTCTTACTCTCGATGTACTCGGACTGCGTCCCCCAGTGGAAGACGTACGGAGACTGATCAGGGTTTACAGCTGGTGCTGTACTAGGGTGTAGACCAAACTTGCCACCTGGGAAGTTGTCAGGAGAGTCTGCTAATTCGTAAGCTTGATACGGTGTGTAGAGTCCTGTTGACTGGAAAGTCTCAAGAAGTGGTTCAGCTAAAACCGTTCCATCAGTTTGAAGAGTCCCGTACTCTACTGTGTCAATTGGAGATCGTTTCCCGCCGGACATCAAGTAGTAGAAGGACGACTCTTGCGAGATGTTGAAGGCAGCATAGGGTGCGGTCTCTGGAGAACCCGAGAGCATCCACTGTTCTGACGGGAGTAGGTCTATGGCTAAGACTTCAGGTGGCGGAAAGTCTGCAAGAATCGGGGACGGTGTTACTGTCTTCTCAACTTCGAAATACGAAGAGTCAGCAGCGACAGATTGTACTACAATGGGCGTAGAGACAGAGAGTCCATCGGTTGAGATAGTCACGATTGTGTCACACGAAAGCATTCGCGTCAACATGTCACGAAGTAGCTTGAACTCTTTGGGTGTCAAAGAATCTTTGTGTGGGCGAACAACTACTTCATTACGAGCAGACTGAGGAGCTCGTCCTAGATACGTCCCAAGTCCGAGATTGTCGAAGTAACGCCAGACTTCAAAGATGTCGCAATCGACAGAGACAGCAGCCTGAACACACATTCGAATACCGTCACGAGTACTACCATATTGACATGCAACGAAGTAGTCTTTGATACGATTTCGATACCACGAGTCCTTGACACGAACTTCATTCCACTGATCTGCTGTGAGCATATCAGTCATTGGGTCAAAGCTGTATGATTCTGTCGAGGTTCGTGATAGGAAGTGGATGTTCCCGAAGATGTAGTCGAGATCACTGAAGTAGATGTTGTCTAGAGCTCCACTAAGTCGCGCAAGGAACGCTTGCTTCTTGAGCGCGCCTGCTCCAGCATCACCACAAATAGCATCAATGAGTCTATAGATCATAGACGAAGAGTCCACATTGTAAACATCAGAATCAAAAGTGTTGGAGACGAAGCTCTGTCGAACGAGGAGCTAAGTACGGCCATGGGGCTGTAGAAACCAACTAGATCACCCCCTCTCAGTAGAAGAGCGTGCTAAGCTCTGTTTGTTGTACGACAACTAGCTTCTTACTCGTTTCTCTCCTGAAGCTGTCGATCTTCTGTTGTGACAGTTCGTCCATACACCCTTTGACTTCAACCCAGATATCGAATTCAGGCAAATAGAAATCGGGAAGATATGTGCACCAACTAAGTCGGAATCGCTTCGGTTCGTAAATCCACTGTATCCCTTGTAGCCCCGACGTCTCCTCCGAAAGTCTTCGACCCACTCCCTCTGCATAGTCTCTGCTATTCTACGACGTCTCTCCTCGGGAACATAGTGTCGATCACAACTACAGTCCTTAGGACACTTCTTGAAGGAGGTACGTGTATGATGTCCACACATACACCCAGGTTCACACTTTTTTTGACCTGTCATTACACTCCTACAATTTGAAGCTCAGTCGATCTGGGAGCTAAGTATGGCCATGGTGCTGTAGAGACCATTACTGGTTGGCCTTTCGCATTACAACTGCTTCCACGAAGTTGGGCAGAACACAGTCTTTGAGCTTGAAGTCGTCAGTGTAGATAGTCTCTGGACTCGGATCAGACGGGTCGTCATAAATCTGAATGCCATACAGTGTTGCGTGTTCGCTAACTGTTGTTAGCTTGACGTTGTCTACGCCAAGAACCTGATGAGCTGCTAGCATAACATCAGAAATCTCGATCCACGCACCAAAATCAAGTCCTTGGAAGAAGGCCTTCATCTGTGTTTGTAGAGCATTCACAACCTGCGAGTAGACGTAGCCTCGATCGATCTCAATCGAGAAGTAGATCTTGAAGTACTTGTACTCAGCTGAATGAACAAGAACATCAGTGCAGATTTGCTTGCCCTTGTTCATCACTGTATTCAAGATCTCTGGGACACGATTGTACGTATAGGTCAGAGTCAACTCTGTGTCGGTCGGAGGCCCAGCTTCAGTCCACTCAATCCCAGCAATCTCTCGATAGGACCCTGCTTGAAGCGTAGTTCCACGTAGGAGGTGGTAGTGGACACCCAACGTGTAAACTGTATCTGAGATCGCTAGAGTAGACGGAAACGTGATGATCGGTACTGATCCAAGACGGGTGAATCGATTCGTTGCTGTAGGAGCTCCTGCTGAACCAACACGGTTGAACTTGCCAGTGTAGAAGTCACTACTTGGAGAAGAACTCAACTCAATATCACGAAGTCGCGTTCTCTCTGTAATTGTATATGGCTCTGAGCCATTTGTAAAGACATCGATCTTGTTCGTAATCCCGTTTGGCGGATCATTTCTCGAAGAGAGTGTAACATAATCAAATTCAAGATCAACCACGTCCGCAGGAGTCAGGTTCCCATCACTGAAGCGATTGAAGACAGGGCTTGTACCCGCTTCAATAAAGTAGTCGTCGGATGAGACGTAGAAAACTTCGTCCTCTTGTCCAAGATTCTTGAAGCAACTATCCCCACCTGCCCACTTGTACTTCACATCTGATGTCACGGGAAGTGTCAACGAATCAGAAGGAACAACAATCTGAGTGCGATAAGTTGAGATAGGGCCGAAGACTATACACTTCGAGACATACTTGTTCTGATACGCGAGAGCTTTGTACCAATCACTAGTCCCTGCAGAGTTTCGTAGGAATGTGTCCTTGAATCTCTGTTTTAGCTCATCATCTGTCTCTACATCGACTCCACCTGACATGGGCACGAGATTTGTTACTGAAGCAGTTCCAGCAATACTCGATACAGAAGTGATAACTCCAGCTGGAATGTTACCTGCTGTCCCAGTCACTGTGCACTCAACTGGAATGTCTACTGTATAACTGCCTGCTGTGAGAACTACTGCTTGAGTCGAAGCGAAGTAGAGGGCAGTTCCCGAGCCAGGAGCTGCTGTTGATGTAAAGAACTGAGTGCCTTGAGCAATCGAGACATCTTGTGTCGAGACAGTCGTCAGCTCAAGACGAACAACACCAGTTGCAGCACGACCTTGGTAACGTCCGAATCCATACAGTCCTAGAAACTGCTCTAATTCGAGACCCGATTTCCCGTCAATATCGAGAAGCGAGCCGATGAGATACTGATCAACATAGCATTCACTGATGGACTCTGCAGCAGCATCAACGATCTTGCGTTCAGGAGTCCCTAAGGCAAGCGAAAGACCAGGAGCAGTGATAGCTAGTTTGCTACGCATGTCCTTCGAGATCGAATCGGGCGTCCTCGACAACTTATTCTGCTTCCACTAGACTGTTGCTCCAGCAATGATTGTCTGACTCTCGTCAGCTCCATTCCTAATCTGGATCTTCACATACACTGAGTCGTAATTTGCTGAAACGTCAATTGCTTCGATGGACTTCAACATTTCTGAACGCGAAAGGCCTTGTGGGTTCGCTGTCAAGATACGAACCTGCATGTCACAATAGTTCAACAACACGCGAAGAACTTCATCGTGAATCTCTCGAAGAACTGCTGAAGTGTTGACACCACCAACATAATCTTGTAGTGTCGAGCCCATGAGAGTATGGAAGCGATCTCCACCATACCGTTCTTTCAGCCAGCAATCAAGATCTTGGATGAGCTTGTCAAACCCAGTAACTATCTCAAGGGTAGAGCCGTAGTTAGACAGATCACCATCTACAATTCGAAGTGAGTACGAGATTTTAACCCACCTCCTTGTAATCTTGGATAGGGAGTTCTGTCTGCATTACTACAACAAGTCCGTGATCCTTTGGCGACAACTAGCTCACCTCCCTTGTTTTCTACTTATTTTGTAGTATCACACTGACGTACCAAGGGCGTCAACCCAGCTAGTGCCGTTGAAGAAGATGGGCTTGTGTATAGTCGAGTCGAATACACACGCACCTTCACCTACTTCAGTAGGCCGAGTACTCGTTTCGCATGTAAAGAGCTGCAAAAATCCGTGGAGATTGATTTGAGTCCCACTCACTTCGACAGGGCCAGTGCCTGACCCAATCTTGACCTGCCCTTGCGTCCTCTCAATAGTGAGTGTAGGGTCATTGAAAGGAATCTTATTCTTCAAACGCCAGACACCCTGCAGTCTTTCCACATACCATTGTTCACCGATCGCTGGCATGATATGAAGTCCACCGACAGGGTACTGGCAATCGATGGAGAGCTCTGTGCGTAAGCGTGTCAGACCACTCGCTTTTTGATTTTCAACATCAACACTCGAGATTCCAACTGTCTCAACTTCGACACTCGAGTCTGAGTTCCTTTTGTAGCCGCTTACCATCACAGTCCGTCCATGAGGTCAGAAGTCATCCCACCCATTTGCTGATCCGTTGTATACTTGTAGATCTGTCCAAGCTTGTCAGTGATGTTCGTAATGTTCGGATTCGAGGGGGCCATGATTGTTGCTGAAGTCGTGAAGCCGTCTTCGAAGTCCCATGTGTGACTAACTTCTGAGACATACACTTGAAGACTATGGCCTGCGAGCTGGACACGCATTCCTGGGAAGAGTTCAGGCATGAACGTGAATTCAACTCGTGTAGTGAACTGCTCTGCCCACTTTTGCATGAAGATCTGACATGCTAGCAAGAACTCCATCTCTTTGCTAGCAACGTTTGAGTATTCGCGACGGAGAGGTCGAACACCATACCGTCGCATTATTTCTGACCCTGACATTTGTTCGGGGAACCCGATAGACATCGCTGTTAAAGCACCAAAGAGCCAAGGATTCTCAACCGTGGCAACACCATGTGACATTAACCACCCCATCTCATTGATAGGGTTGCCGATGCCTTGTTGATTATCGCCTGCGACATACACGTGAGTAGTCAAAGCATCGTCATTGAAGTCGACGGAAACGTCTTTCATCTCGATGTCTTGGATCTCAACGACCGCTAGCTTTCCATCGAGTCCGAAGTAGTCTGGGTAGTATGCAACGAAATCTCCATTTGGAGCGGAGCAATAGTTTCGAAGCCCTGCGCCCGTCAAAGCTTGAACTATCTGAATCAACGGCTCATCATTGATATAGGCCTTCTCACCCGTGAACATTGTCGAGATCTTCGATTGAAACTTCGAGTGTTCGAACATATACGAGAAGAGGTTACGAGCGATGGACTCTTCTTGGCCTGCACCGCCTGCAGCATTTCCTACGCCTGTCGCAGGTGGCAAACCTGGACCTGAGATAGAGGGGTCCATGCCTACAACAGTCGGGTCAGGCCCACCATTGTCTGCATAATGTCTAATGTCGTAAACATTGTTCAGGTCAAAGTAGACTGGGATAATATGAACTGGCTGACTAGAAGTCGAGGCCTCGAGAACAGTTCCGTCTCCAAGCCAAATTGTCACGTGTCCAGAGTGAGGGAAGACAAGATCACCACGTTGTATTTGTGAAGGAGGGACTCGAGTGCCATTCAACAACTGCCCTGCTGTGCCAGCACCAATATCGAGTCCAATAGCCCGATAAGCGTACTGAGTTAGTCCTGAGCAGTCGAATGCATCAGGACCCTTAGCACCCCAGACATAGGGCTTCCCGATCTGACGCATAGCAGTCTGAATTGCGCCCTCAGAATCTGGGTTCGGTTTTCCCTTAGCAGCATTCAAAACTTCGCTTGGACCTGCAGGAGTCTGAGTAGCTCCTTGAAGTCCAGGAGCTCCACCGATTAGGTCTTCGACAGAGGTAATGCCTTGAGGGATAGGAGCTGCTGTTTGTCCTTGCTGGCCTGCTCTAGCAGCTTGAACAAGGCTCTTTGCATCTGCCATACGAAGCGCATACTTTTCAGGGAAGGCAGAAACTTGAACCCTCTGACATGCAGCACCAGGCTCCATATTTCGCCAATCAAAGGCACTAAGAGCATTGAGGAACATTCCTGCAGAAGCAAGAGCATTCATCCTCTGTGAGACGCTCCCCCATCCGGAACTCCGTTGTTGAAACAACCCAATAGAGTCATGATCTGTACTCATTGCGTCATGCGGGAAGTTTAGTGACTCCGGAACCGCTAGATTCGCCCTCATTAGCAGCTCAGACTCAACAAGCGCAGTTGCAACTGCTAAGATCGCAGCATCAGAGTCTCTCGCTGTCTGCTCGAATTGAGAACCAAGGGTTCCAACGTTCTCCCAGGCGGGCGTATCATTCGCTTCTTGGTTAAATGCCCTCTCTTGGTTAGCAGCAACACCCTGTTCACTAGTCTTCTGGAGCTCCTGCCCGACAGAGATGTCAGTTGTAATCGGACCCATTGAACGGGCATCAGTAGCGGCAATGATGTCTGCAATGTAGTGTTGCTGCCCAAGTGTATACGTGCCTGTTGTGGTGTTGTAAGACCGCCCTGCCGAAGAACCAATACCACCTGAAGTATCTGAACCAAGCAGTAACTTTCTGAACTCTTCTGCTGCTTTTTGATTCTCTTGAGACATCTGTCCAAGATTCATCGACAAAAAGTCAAGAAAAGTTCTCGGGACTTCTTGAATGTGTATGTTAGAGTTGTCCCAACCACCTACTTCTGTCAGAACACGTCGTAAGGTGGAACCAATGCCTGCATCAGGTTGACCTTGACCGTCAGGGGACTCGTCTGTATCATTCCAGCGTTGCTGAAGGAGTGCAGCAGAAGGAGCTAGGCCAGGGTCCCACCACGTGTGCATTAGACGCTTAATTGTACATGTCGCTCTGAGCGTAACAACGCCAGGACGAAGTTGAAGAAGTGGGACAGAGTCGAGGTAGCCTGAGAAGACTTGCACCCAGTTGATTCGCTTCAAGAAGATCGTGATACGGTCCATCCGGTGGAAGATACCGTTGTAACGCTTGTCCTTATTCGCAAGACGAACAACTGCTGAAGAGGCAGAGTTTTCTTTGCGAAGGATCGAGCCACCTACAACATCTTGAGAGACATCGTATTGCTTACTTCCACGAGCAATCCAAACACGTACATCGGGGCTGTTGTGGGTTACAATGAATTCATCTGTGATATAGAGTCCATCTTCACGATCAATTGTGATGCATCTCACAACTTCGTGTCCAACTGGCTGAATATCTACAATACCACGTGTCCTTTGTAACACTGTAGTCTTTGTACACTTGTAACGGGAAGCCTTTCGTTCGAGACGTGCTGGCACTAAGTCAGGAGGCAGTCTAAAACGTAATTCATACCCTGTCTTGCTATTAAACCAGCAATCATACTTAGTTGAATAATGAGAAACAGGAGGGTTTGTTGATAGTGTGTAGTTCCCTCCAAGGGAGTCTACTAAGAATTTAACGTCTTCAATCAGTTGGGGGTTGGAGTTGTAAAAAGCTACTGCACCCTCTGGACTAACAGATCCATCTGAATCAATCAACCCTTGAAGCAAAGCAAGACGTTGTTCAGCTGAACTGAAGAGGTAGGACTTCGGAACAAACTTATCGTTCTTCGTTCGACCCTCTAGACCAAGTTTCCGAACGATTTGATTCATAGGGTTGTAGTATTCTGACTTGCTAGAACTTACAAAGTGAAGCTCCTTGTACTCTTTTCCGCCTGTAAGTGTTGGGCTACAGACACTAGTTCTTATACCAACGCCTTTGGGTAAGACCAGATCGTAATCCGTTTCTTCAGCTGTAACAAGAGAGACTCCATACTTGTCGAAAGTACCGTCCCCGAGGAGGAGTCCTAGGAGGTAGGGGTCGATTGGGAGTCTCTGTTCTTTGAATTGGGCTATTGGAGCGAAAGGGACACGCCAACGTGGGAGTCCACAGCTCCGGATCAACCCTAGTTGCTTGCCACCTCGACCACCATAAGTGTAAGTCTGAAGCTCTTCAACACTCTTCACAGAATAGTTTGTGCTATCCCAGTGATGGACCGGCCAGAGGTGGTCTCCTGTACACTTAGCTCTACGCCCATCTTTGAAGGTGACCTCAAAGACTTCCATAACACCACGTTCGTGAATACGGGTAACACGCGTAGTCGCTCCATCGTAACCAGAAACAACCTCGTCTCCAACTCTCAACTCACCCATCTTCACAAATCCTGTTGGAGTCAAAACAAGTGAATCAAGAGGCTGGGCGTAGACCAGCGTCTTCATTTCCTGCACATTTGCAGTATCGAGATTGAGAAGACTACCCAAGTCATACTGAGGGTCGACTACGTTACCCTGGATTGGGAGGTTTGTTATCCCAGAATTAGCTGAACTGCCCAACGCTGGAGCATTGTAATCAGGTGTAGTCACTTACCAGGAACCTCCACCGCCGCCTCCACCAGGGAGCGGCGTAATCGGAGGGACTTCTGGATTCTCAGGTTGAGGGTTTTGAGAAGCAGGTGTAGCAGCTTGACGCCACCAACCCATGAGCGCATTGATTTGAGGGCCGTATACATAGTAGAACGGAACTGCTGTCGAAGCATTTAGAGTCTTACGCGAGATCATGCTATCAACAAGCTCTACAGTGAATTGAGCTCTAGGTGCTGGGTTGAATCTCTCGCCACCTGCTAAAAAGTCTCTGATGAACCCTGTCCAGCTGTTGATTCCACGTTCTGGCCACTTCATCGTAATTTCTTTGACACCTTCACCCTCACCAATTGCACTCAAGTGATGTTTCCGTACAAAGGTCTGAAATGCTTCGTAATCTTGTTCATTACTGAACTGAACCTGAAACTTGATCTGAGGCTGGTTCACTTTGTACGGGAAGTGAATCTGCTTTGTCTTCGTTTGGACTGAAGGCATGCTTTGAGTCAGAACAGTGTCGAAGTGAGTTACATAGAGTTCGATGTCTTCAGAGTAGTTAGACGAGATTATGAGATTGCCCATTTAGGTCCGCTTCAAATTAGGCAACAGCATCGAGTTGTCAGAGTCATCACCAGGTTCAAACATGAACCCATGCTTGTCTGACCAGAGTATGCCATTGAAGTCCGCGTCAGCTTTCCAATCAGCGTAGCCGAGTGGCTTCGAGATGGGGGTGTTTGAGAAATACACTATTGCCCTCCGTTACTCGAAATGAAGTTCCCTGTAACAGCATCTGCAAGTGTCCCGATAGTGTCTCCAAGGCCTTGAATAACTTTGTCAATCCCGAGCCACCCAGACTCACCATCCTGGCCGTCGACAGGGTTTGGTTGATTGTATTGAGACTTCTTCCAGCCAATCCCATCTTGAAGTCGAGCTAACTCACTCGAGAGAGAGTTCTGAGACATCACTCCAGAAACATCTTCTTGAACTTTGAAGTTCAACTCAATCGGGCGAGTAGTTGCTTGATAGTCATCACTGAAAGGAATCGTTGTGACGAAGACATTCAACTTCCACCCGCGAGTTGTATACTCGAAAGTCGCAGGAGTCCCATCCTTCTGTTGAACAAGAATGTCTCGAACATAATCAACAATGTATCGATAGTAGTCCCACCCACCACGTCCACACTCGATTACTACAACAAGATCATCAATTTTCGCAGAAAGCAGTTGAATGACGCGACCACCATAAGTCGGGTCAACTCGAACATTAGGGACGTAGCTCCAGCGAATCTTGTTTGGGTTCGTTCGAAAGCGAAGTGTTTGACCCTTGAAGGTCAGGGAGGCGATCCCCTGTTCTTGAACAATTCTACGAGGAGTGTCCGTAAGTGGAATTGCAGGGAGAACACCTGAACTCAGAGCCGCTGTCGATGAAGTCATTCTACCCTCCTGGCCTCAAGAACGGGAACAGATTATCACCTGGTGGTGGATTGTTAGGAGTTGAGTCTCCCCACCCAGAGTTCGATCTCTGTTGATTAGGAGTCAGTTGAACTGTGTTCGGGACTTGCAGATATCTCTTTGCATCAGGTGCAAGTGTAACCTGCAACTGGCCTGAGACCTGCCCACCACCTTCAGTAGTCTTTCGGTAGTCATCTTGACTCTTGATTTGCCCTGACTGCTCAAGTGTGAGGCCTGGGTCGTCTGAACCCTTACGACGCCACTTGTACTCACCCTTAGCTAGCTTCTCCATCTGTTCTGTACTATTCAGGTTCAGTGGATGTGGGTTATTCTTCTCATCAAGCACTTCGATATTTCGTGCTCCGCCAAAGGTTTTGATCAGATCTTGAAGGACAGGATTGGAATAACGTGAACTATCTTGAGGGGCTCCTGTGAACGCTCTCTCAACCATGCCAGGCAAGTGTTTAATAATGTCCCAAGCATGATCTGGATGGCCTGTAATTAACTGCTTGCCGATATCTAGGGGAGCCATCGCTAACTCTCCTGAGGCCTCAGCTCTAGAAACGTTCCAACCTATATCCTGCTGGAAGAGATTCCTCGTATCTAGCTTACCCGCAGCTTTCTTTGCTTCAGAACGTCCGACATCAGCAGGGTTACCAGGCTTGCCGAGCTCTTGAATCAACTGAGCAGCTTGATTACGAGTAAGCTGAACACCGTACTGACCCATGATGTTCTGAAACATAACTGGATTGTCTCGCGAGTAGACATGAGCGAGATTCTCTACCCACTCCCACATGTAGTGATCAAAATTCTCACCCAAAATTGATGGGACATCAGCAGCATACCAATTACGGGGGAACTTGACGCCCTTACGTATTGCCCATTGCCCGATGCTGTAGAGAGCAGATTCGTTAGTAGAGAGTACTTGAACGATCTGCCCTTTGATGTCACTCAAGGCCATGTTGTCTGGGAACATAGCAGCAGTCTCAGCACCAAGCTGTCCGGCTACACCACCAGGAACACCTTGATCGATGAGCGTTGACTTGACATCACCAGCAACTTGCTGAATTTGCTGGAGAGACATTGTCGTCGAGTTCTGAGCGATACCCTTCAATAGGGTTTGTTCTGCTTGATAACCTTGCTTCGACTGTCCACCCTCAACAACGCTCTTACGAATCTCAGCGAAGCTCGTGCCAATATCCTTGGCCATCTCCTTCGCATTCCACGCGACCATCTCAGTAACAGTCTCGAACTCTTTGCCGTGATAACCTTGTGAGAGTCCGGCTTGAATGATCTTGCGTGATTGCTCTGTCGTGATGAACGGGCTGATAGCCATCATACGGGCTTGAACTTCATACCCAACACCTTGGGCAGCTCCACCACCCTGCATGAGGCCAAAGTTCTTGTAGTCCTGATAAGTCTCGCCTATGTCCTGAACACCCTTGTTGATGGCCATACCAGCAGCAACAACTCCGCCTGCTATTCCGAGTCCCTTTGCAGCAGAAGCGAACCTTGACCCACCAGCTAGTTGGCCAGCACCGCTTGCGCCCATTCTCAGAGCTCTTGAAGCGTTGCCTGCTCTCAACTCACTGTAGACATCAGTGCCTAATTGTCTCCAAGGGTCACGATTCGGGTCTGGATCTGGTGCAGGATTGTCTGGACTCGAAGGATCTGTTCTCGATTGTTGTTCAGCATTGTCTTGCTTGCGTTTGTCTTCGCGCTTCTCATCACGAATATCTGGGTCTTCGCGTCTAGAGACAGTTTGGACCTCAGATGGAGAAGGAACATCCCCTCTCTGAGCCCTCATATTGAGAACTTGACGTGGATCTGTCTCTGCTAGGTGTTCAATTTGACTGCGAATCCCTGTGCCAGAAGTCATCCCAGCAAACGGGTCTTGGTGCCCTGTTACACCTGTTGTACCACCTGTTGCAGACTTCTTGATCTCGCCCTCTATAGCAGAGGAGCGCTCGAGTTGAGTGATATACGAGCGCTGAGCTTGAGTAGCTCGCTCTTGAATTTCAGGAACGCGGCCCAAATACTCTAGATACGAACTCTGGGCCCTTGCAGCAGCCTCTAACTCTGTCTTCAACAAAGCAACTTGCTGCGTAACTTGATGCAGATTCTCTAAAGTGTCCGCTGGGACTTCAATAGAGAGTCTCGCAGTGACCGAGTCTTGGCTGACCTCAAAGGGTGAAGGACCTGAAGGTGTAGACACTACCACTCTCCATTCACATCAGCACCCGATGTTGTACGCTTCTGCCCTAGGTTTTCGAAGTACATATCGAGAACTCTTGGGTCAGAGATCTCTTTTTCTGCCGGGAGTCTGTTAGACTCTGGTTGAAGAGTTCCGTCTGCTCCTATTTGAGGGTACTGAATCTCGAAGGGCACACCATTCGGGAAGTGGATCTTGAGCCAGCGATCATAGTCAGCAGCATAGATCAGATCATCGAGCAAGTCTGCTTTGTCTTGAGTCTTCTCTCTGCGAACAGCTCGCATATAGTAGATCAAAGCCCATTCTTGAACTCTGTTCAATTCAGGTTGCGAGAGTAGACCTTGTTCATAGGCTAGACGAACTTCGAATTCAGAGTTGTCGTCTAGCCGGGTGATTTTCCCAGTTTGTCCATGATGGCCATGAACTCGCCTTCGAGCTTAATGATCTCTTCATACACAGGACTGATCACAACTGGGTAGGAATCTTCGAGAGCTTCGACCTTCTCAATGAAGTATGAATGAAGACCTAGATCACCCGTCAGTGGGATTGGAGCAACAGGCTTCCCATCAATAGAGACAATCCCAGCAGCGCAAGTCCCGACTTGATACGCACGACTATAGAAGTCCGTCCCCTTGTACTCTTTCGTGTAGAGTCCGATTCTGAGCTCATCAGAACATTTGAGCGACTGAATCTTGATCTCATGATCGAAGAGGTTAATGATCTTCTCTTTGCGACCGACTGTGAAGAGCGAACGCATCCAAACACGTTCTTCGTCAGTCAACGCGTCGACAGCAACTTCTTCTGTTTCAGCTTCAGGCAAGAGCTCACCAACAATGAGGCTCCCGCCTGGGAAGTCTTCGACCTTAGTTGGTGCTTGCCCTGATGAACTTGACTTCTTGGGTGTTCTTAACTCTGGGTCAATAGACTCATCAACTGGTACGTCTGACACTCTGCTCCCTAACTAAACTAACCTCTGACTCTTTGTCTCTCTAAAGAACACTTGTGGGGTGGTATAAGAAGACTAGCACCTAGTCTTGACTTGTCTCGCTATACCCATTCAGCTGAATGCCCTTGTTAAGCATACTCGAGAACTCAGAAGCATCTACTTCAACTGCGGACTTCTGAACTTGCCCTTCAAAAAGAGAAGGATACTGCTGCGAAAATGTCTGAACTGATCTCGGCATCATGCAACCCTAAGTCTAAGCTTTAGACAACTTCTGGACGAGTTGGGAAGCTGCTATTGCTAGCTGCTGTCCAAGCGAACTCATGTTCCTCCTCCGTGACAAGACTTCTGTGTTCAATTAACCACTCGAAGAGATCTTTCTCCCAGAGGATAATGCATTCCCACCCAAGCTTTGCATAGTACTCAACAAGCGGTTCTACTTCAGACTCATTATGCCAAGCATTTCCAAAGAACTCAAAGACCTTCATTTCAGCGAAATTGATGAAATCAGGCTTTTTACGGCCAACAGAAAGAGTCATAGTCGAGTTAGGTGCAAATCCCATTTTGAGAAGATAGGGAGCTAGGGATTGCTCTTGCTTCGAAATTTGGCCCCATTTGAAGGGGTGCTTACGATCTTTGTCTTTCCACCGTTTCTTCGCAGACTCCGAACGTCGACGTCTCGTTGCTTCCCTTTCTTCTTCAGTCCTTGCGTTCATTGTTTCTCGATAACGCCGACGTCTCTGTTGCTTCTGCTCTTCCGTTAGATTGTAATGAAAACGCCGACCTTTGTTAGCCTTCGAAACTTTCTGCTTTAGCTCCTCAGAGTGTCGTCCGCAAGTACAGCCAGGAGGACACTTACGAGCTCGTTGTTTACGTTGTTCAGGTGTAAGCTTGTCCCACATTTGTTTTGCACGTTTACTATCACGTTCCTGTCTCTCCAACCTTTGTTCTTCTGTAAGTTTTGAGGAGTGCTTACGGCCTCTGTTAGCTTCAGAGATCTTCTGCTTTGTCTCCTTGGAATGACGTCCACAGGTGCAGTCTGGAGGACACGGCCTTGACTTCTTTGCGCTAATCGCAGCTTTTTCTTCGTCGGACTTCTCCGCCCAGAGCTGTCGATTCACCTCACGAACATGCTGCTTCTGCTCGTCTGTCTTTGGAGGTTGCTTAGGAAAGACATTCGAATGACGAGCACAGGTGCAATCAGGAGGGCAAGCTTTAGATTTATGCCTACCGCAAGTGCAATCAGGATCACACTTCTTACGAACTTGCTTAGGTTTGTCTGTCATACAGACAATTATAGATTAATTATCGATAGACATATAGGGTTATCATACCCTAGTACTAGACGATTGTGGTATTGGTGTAAGTAATACTCATGGTTTTGGGAATCGTCATCGTTCCGATGTTGATCTGCTCGCCCTCATCGATATCTGTAACGACACAGTTGTGATAGACACGAGCTCTCATCTCACCTGTTAGAGGAGCTTGAACAATCTTGCGACAAGAGACAGCACCGAGTTGAACTTGTCGAATGAGGACCTCAAGAAGGGTGTTTGTGCCCTCAAGACCAGGGAGGGTTGCCCAGACAGGGGCAGAGAAGAGTTCATAGAACGTGAGACGAAGCATGCCTGGACCAACTGCAAGCGCTGTTGCAATCTCAAGAGGGAACTGAGCGTCAATCGGCTGAATAGGCTGAGCAGCTGCGACTGGCTGGGGCGGAGTATCTTGAATAGTCTGCAAATAGGCTAGACGCTGACTCCGGAAAGTCATAATCGTTAGCCCAGATCCAGCGATCCTTACCCGTGGTTCGGCCACTTAGTCACCTCTCTGACTCAAGATTCTCTTGCTCTATGCTGTCGTTGAAGTAACTGTAGACGAATCTGTAGTAGATAGCTCGCCTGTTGTTGTATCAACAGAGTAGCTAATCACGATGTAGTTCAACGGATACGACGGACGCCACTCGAATCTGACTTCAAGAACGTCAGGCAACGTACTGATCTGACGGACACTAAGTTCTCGATACCCAACGATAATCTTATCTCGAACAAGCGTCTGAAGCGCTGTATCAGCAGAGGCTTTTGTGTTGATGATAGTCTCAGGCAAGATTGGCTGGCCGATCAGGCCATCTGCATCGAGGAAGTCTCGAATACGATAGACCATGACATCTTCTTGTCCAACGAGCGACCATTCTTTCGTGAAGATGTCTGTTGGGTCTGTGGTTACGCCGTGTCGTACCCAAATCTGAGAGCGTTTGTTCTTCTCAACAACGCAAAGTCCTGCTTGAGCTTCGGCCATCTTCTCGCCATCGCGCTGTGTCTCAAGAACATCAGTAAAACTTGTCAAGATCTTGCGAGTCAGCGGCCAAGAAGCGTTATTCTTGACTGTAATGCCTGCTAGAGCTGCAGCGATAAACTGCCCGCCGACTGTGACATACTTGTTCAACTCAGGAGCGAAGTACTGGAACTTCGCAGGAGAGACAAGAATCATCCGTCGTTCAGAGAGCGTGTTAGCAACTACGATTCTCTGCGAAGAAGAATAAGCAGTTGTACTCCCGTCTAGGCCAACAATCGCTCGACGCTCATACTTGTTCTCGCTCTGAGTTGTAACATGCTGTTGAACAAGCGGGAACAGGGTAGATGTACCAGTTGCGGGAACAACAATCGCAATCTGATCCTCATCTCGCAACTTATCAAGGGCGTTGCTGTAGTCACCAACGACTGGAGACTCTGGATCTTCAGGATCGACAGCGACAGTCATGACTGTCGAGGCACCATTCTTCATAGCGAAAAACGCAGCAAGCGAAAGTTCAGAAGCTATGCTTCCATCTGAAGCGAAAGGAGGACCGTAGAAGTCCCGGATGTCGTCGTAAGAGTAGAAGTTGTAGACGTTGAAGTAATCTGTGTCAGTGTAGTTGTATTCAACGAAGACGGTCTCTTCTGGATCGATGTGACCACCGTCGACGACACGCGAGATCGTATACGTATCGTCACGTGTATTGGCCGTTACATCATCGCCCACCGAAATACGAACTACAGTGTAGTCTGTGTTCAAGACGTAGGGGATACCAGTTGTAACGCTCTTGACTGTTATGGAGCTTGTCTTGATGCCGGCTTTTGTGAGGACTCTGTTGACTGCAGGTGTTCCTTCTTCTGGGTCAACGTTAATCTTCAGAGACTCACGAAAGGTCTGGTACCCTCTAGTAAGACCGAAGATTGCTACTGCAGTGGGGACAGTAGAGTTCGGACGGATCTGAGGTGCACCGACGTTCTGCGAATAGATCCCCGGAGTCTTGTACGTGGAGAAGTCTACAGCAATTTTAACCAGCCCCTTTCACAGAGGTTACGTCTACTTCTTATGTGGTGTCAGTATGAGTTTTGTAGAGGGCAGTGCTAGTTCTAGTGCCAATTGTACGGATCCCAAACTGTAGGCACTGTCTCGATCTTACGGAGTGTGTACGTCCCATCGTTCTTGAAGATGATGTTGAACTGACCGAAGATATCGAAAGAGTAGACATCTTCATATGCGAGAACGGTAGCGCTCCACGGAGTCCCAACTGTGACGCTCTGTCCACCAGGTGTCAAGAAGTCAGAGTTGATTGCGATCGTCACATAGGGATTCTCAAAAAGTGAAGTCTTCAACGCTCTGTTTTGCTTCGTGTCGATTGTCTTGTCAGTCAAGACTTCAGTCGGATTACGGGCAAAAGCTAGTTGTGAAATCAAGTAATCTGAGATGCGATCACGTTCGAGTGAGCTCAGAGCAACAATGTTGAGCGAGACTCGTCCTTCGTAGCTCCACTCCTGGATTGGCTCCCAGTTGATGCGACCGTCGACTTCAGTCTGGTTCAAGAACTCCTGAGCGATACCAGCACGAACAAGCTTTGTGAACGAGAACTGTACCCAGATTCCTGGATACTTCTCCAATTTCAGCGGGTATTCGAGATCTACGCTACTGACCCTCGCTGTCTCGTTCAAGACTGTTGAACCAAGAAGCTGTTCACGGAGAGCTAAAACCATCGCTCGTTTCACAGACTCGATAACACCACCAGGAGCGCCACCTGGGACAGTCTCATTGAGATGCGGAGGTGCGGTCATATCTTCTCTCCAACGAGCGACTTCATGATCGACTGCTGAATCAAACCTCGTGACTCTTTGATTGCAGAAGAGAGTGCATTCTCAAAGAAGTACTTCGGCTTAATCCCTGGGTGCTTCCACTTCTCTGCTCGCCAGACCTTGACTCCACCTGGCAGAGTGACATACCCAGGTTGACCAACGCCCTTAGCTCTGACAAAGTGGAGGCCCGAGCTGTCTCGCATTGGGATAACTTTGCCTTCGAGCTCTTTCATCACACGAGGCTTAGTCCCCTGGTCTTGATACATCAAGAACTTGAGTGTCGTTCGAAGGCCGATGAGTCCTTCACCTGAAAGTGGGAGCACTGCTTTCATCGAGGTCCAGCCACGTTGATACATGTCTTCACGAGCTTTAGAGACTGCTCTATCTGAGATTTGACGAGCAACAGCTTCTGGGAGTGGGATTTTCACTGCACCCTCGCTTCTTCGTCCAGTCGACGAAAAGCTTGCCCAACAATCGGGTACTGAGTGATTACGTGGCTTGTAGTGACCTCACTCACTGGAGCAGTCTGCGAAACGTAGTCCCAATCATACTGTCCGAAACGAAGTCCAGTCCGTAGTGAGAGTGGGTCTACCTTCCCGAGCTGGTAAAATCCCTCGACTTCAACAGGGATGTGACCCTTACGACTCCATCTACGAACGCGAACGATGTAGTCACCGCTCAAGATTACGGGCGGGTATTCAGTCTGGACGTTTCGAGTGTCCGGGTTGAATGTCCCTCGTTTGCTCAGAACCTCTTCGTTAGTATCTTGATCAGTGAAGAGCGCCCAGACTCGAGCAACTGTTTTGACTCCACCCTCGAAGGTAGTTCCCCAGCATCTCGTACACGTCTGATCTTCGGGTTGATGATAGACATCGTCATAACAGAGCGAACACCTTGGTTGAGTGTCTTGATCAATCGAAGCATGATACAAAGCGAGTATGATTGCTTCTTCACCATGCGACATCAGTGAATCGCGTACAGATTGTCGTAGAAGTCTAACTGAGTAGTCTTCAGGCAGGTCATATCTCGACATACTGACCTCCTAGATCAAGCGATTAGAAAAGGCAATTGCAAGACTGGACTGGCGAGATAGTTCCCCACTATGTAGACAGACTCTGGACATTTTTGAATTTCTTCAAGGTATTCGTCCCAAACGATATAACATTTCCACCCAATCTCTGCCCACTTACTGCAGATCTCTTGTTCCCGACCATGATCAGAATCATGCCAATATGAACCAAAATACTCAACGATTTCGTGTAAAGACTCATTAACAAAATCAGGATTGTGAAAGCTCTTGTCCTTCCAAGTACGCCAAAAATCAAGTCCATCACCTGTATGTCGAAAACCTAAACGAGACAATGGTTCAACTAGTGAAAGCTCTTCTTGACTAGGCCGTATAGAGTTGTTCCCTAGACGCTTACGTTTATGTTCTTCACTTTGTCTGTACCCCCGGAGTCCATAGTTGGGTTTTCCCTTTTTCGAACGTGAGATTCTTTCACCCATATCAGACGGTTGTACTGTAGGTTTACGGAACTCAACTTTACACTCTGGTGAGCAAAAAATACTCCCTGTCTCTGTCCTGTACTCACGCCCACACCGACAGACTGACTTCGGAGGTTCGTACCCCCATAGAAGAGTCTTTCGGCAATATGAGTCGAAACGACACTCGTCAGAACAAAATCGTCGGTACTCTACACAAGAGATCCACTGTTCACACAACGGGTGTTCACACTCTCGATACTTATTCCTCGGCGAACACTTAGGACATAGCTGGTTAGGGTGTCCACGCAGTGTGTTGTACTCCCATTCTGAGTTACATACACTACAAACAGTACCACGAAGTCGGGTTTGTGTACTTCTTGCTAATTTACGACACTCAGGACTACAATAAACAATCCCTGCAGGAGTGTTTACACGTTTTGAACAACTATTTTGCCCACACTCTAACCACCGGGGGTTACATCCATCAGAACAGTACTTCTTATTTCCACGTTGTGGAAAACTAGTTCCGCATATACAGGTTACTGTCTTCATAATCTCATTATATGATTCTGTTGCTAAACTGGATGACTGGGCTGGAGGGGTAGAAGCGAAAACTTCTCTGCGCGGCTACTGACATTCCTAGGACACCGAGACTCCCTCGGCCTCCACCACCAAAGAAGCCTCCAGCTACGATCAACGAGCCACGCGATAGAGAGAGGAGCTGTCTCTTCGCAACAACAATCGCCTTCTCAAAATCAGGCTTCTCATCATCAAGAATCATCTTCCAACGTTGAGAGTAGTCTCTGCGATCTGTATATGTGTTCGACATGTTGCGGAAGTCTGGGATCTCTGTATACGATCTCATCAGATGACGTATGACTTCGAGTCTGAGTCCCCATACAAGGAGTGAAGTCCACTCTCTAGGCACAGCTTCGTCAGTCGGGAAGACTCCGTAATTCGTTGGAGGCTGTCCAGTTAAGTTGATTCGACCAACAGTAGAGAAGAGAAGATGAGCGAGTCTCTCATAGCTGAACTTCGTCTGAAAGTTCTCTTGCAGCCAAGCGCCACCATCAGTTGAATCGAAAAGATCACCGAACGACCACGTTGCGCTTTCAATAACAAACTTCGATTGCTCACTAAACGAATCGTATGTAGGCATTGGGTCAAGGATCTGGAGGTAGTCTGTGTACGCGTAATCCTCACCGTTGAGCGAATACGTCCACTCGACAGTTAGAACACCTCGTTTTTGAGTCCACTGAGGCCCGATGTTGTAAAAGTAGCGGCCAATATCTTCACGCTGAATTCGATCTTGCGGATCTGTGTGATCATCAATCTGAAAGACGATGCGTCCACGTGGATCGTCAGAATCAAAGTTCGAGAGTGTTGTATGATACCACAACTTCATCGAAACTGAATCTGCGTCAGCATCGACATAGTCTTGACCACCACGAGTCACTGCAAGCGAAACATATCCCTGCCCACCAAGTGAGACGAAGCGTCGGGTAACAGAAGCGTTCTGAACTTTGGGCGAATAGACTCCAACGCCTAGAGACTCTGCAGGTTCTTCTTCATATGGAACAGGCTCTTCTGGGAACAACTCTCCACTAGGGTACATCTACACACTCCCTCTCGATCACAGTGGCCCCGTGACGCGATTGTACCCTACTTCGGCTCTCGAACTCGTGCCACCCGGGTTGGGCATAAAGACATACTCAATGTTGCCCTCAGTATGCTTACGATAGTCCGAACGATCGAGGGGCATCCAAGCATAGAGGAGATGCCATGTGTAAGTGCCGAAAGCCGCTAAGTCTGCAGGGTACCCCGTGTCAACTAGATCTGGCCAATCTGCCCAACCGTCGTACTGAAGTGCTAGATCTGTTACAGTGTAGTCTGTGTCTGTTATATCGAGTGTAGGTACATGTGTCCCGTCAGCAACAACATCGTTCCCGAGTCCGTGACCTACAACAAAATCGTGCAGTGGGTAGTACCCATTGTACTTTCGAACTGAATTCCCGATCAGAATGAAGTCAAGATCGTGTATTGGGATCAAGCTGCTCGGTCCGTAGTGTACAAGCCAGTAGGAAGCTACGACTGCACCTAAAGAGTGGGCGAAGACAGTCTTCTGGCCTGTCGTCGCTAATAAAGCGTTGTTGAGCGCTAATGCGCCTGCTGGGATGTCAGTCGCATAGTTCGCTCCCAAATTGGGATAGAAGACTTCTCTCGTTGCAACGTTCTTAGTGACCTGACCCTGTAACATCAAAGTCATCTGACTAGGCTTGCCGAAGGTTCCGGGGACAAGTAGGACTGTATGGGTAGGTGCTGGTTCTACAATCGCAGGAGTTCGTCCTGGGTCGTAAACGCGTTTGTCCCAGTAGAACTCTGGATCATCAACTGTTACGAAGTCATCAGGATCAATCGGGATCGGGACTGGGTCGAGATTGGGGTAAGTCACTGCTCCACACGGACGGTTGTACGCAGACTCAACGATACCACGATACTGTGACATCTGCGCTTCACGTTCACCAGGGTCTGTGTATTCTAGAGACACCATCGGGAGTAGAAGTGATGGGATCCAAATGTACGTGACATTGCCCTCAACAAAAGTGAAGTTATGTGGATCATCGTAAGCGATATCAGAATACGCATAGTGATACGCATCTGATTGCCCGTACTTCATGTTTGTGATTGCGATTGAATTCCCTTGATCATCGGGAACATCTGCCCAACCATCCCACTGCCGAACTATGTCGTACACGTGATAGGGCGTATCAATCGGGATACCAGAGCCACCAGGATCATGTTCTGAATCACGACCTGGAGGATGCACCTTCCACCCAGGGTATGCTCCGCCTTTGGGATCACCATTGTACTTGCGCTCTGGATTGCCTGTGAGATAGAAGGTGATATCTGCAGGGTCTACATCATGTCGATCGCGTATCCACTTGTATGCGATCTGAGCACCGAGTCCGTGACCTGCGATGATATAGGGCGCTGGGTTGTCAGCGAAGAACTGAGACAAATACTCAACACCGTTGTCTACGTTGTATGCACCAGGCCAGTTCCAGTACCAGATTCGCTTGACTGTGTTCCCAGCCCAGAATTCGCCCTTGAGCCACTTCGAATCGAATTCACGATAAGCACCTGCTAGGGTACCCACTGTTGCCATACTACGGCCCTATGTATGAGATATCGAGACGACTGAGTGTATTAGAAGGAGGGTCGAACCAACTCAAGATTCCTGTGATAATGCCTGTTGCTCCGTAAGAAGTCTTGATGCGAATGATGTCACCCTGAGTGAGTCTGACACGTCTTGTAAGAGTCTGCGTTTGCGAGAAGCCAGGTTGAATCAAGTTGCCCCGGAGACCTGAACTATCTCGAATATCTGTATCTACGCCATTCAAGACGAGCCAGATGTGCCCAACATCAGGAACGAGATTCGGGCTCCACTGCATTTGGACTTCGATGAGATAACGCCCTGGTTCTCGAACGAGGATATCACTTGGAGAACGAACATCGAACATATCAAAGGAGTCTTCAACCTCTGTAGTCCATTCGAGGTTCGTCCCTGAGTAGTAGAGCGTCTGCTTCTTCTTCTGAGTTAACGTCAGAACGGGTACTTGACCGACAGGTAAGAGGGTCCAACGAGCTACTGTGATGTAGCGAGTGTAGTCTTGGATCGAGACCCAGTCAAGATTCGCAGGTGTTGTCTGTCCAAAGAAGCGATTTCCTGCGACTACACCAATACCCCAACCACGGAAATTCGCGCCCTTTGGAGCAGCAGACTTGTCGTCGACAATCGAACCGATATAGTGGCCGTCACGATAGAGTGAGAAGGTTCGATCTACGATTTGGCCTCGCCACTCACTGTTAGCTTGGCCAGTGTCTACGTTTCTGATCTCACCGAGATACTTCTCGCCATCAGGGCCAGTCTCAGTGTACCACAGTTTCAGGTAGTCATCACCGAGTCGAAGTCGGGTGTAGTACTGATTGTCGTCAGACATGCGGAAGTACATGTCATTTGTCGCGCCCTCAGTGAAGAGAATCTCTTCTTCGATCGCTGTCCCACCGACACGCCAAATGATGACCTGATCGTCAGTCTGAGTGTATCTGTCAGACGGGTAGATGCGCCTAGCGATACATCTCTGGGTGTTAGCTCCGTTGTCGATAAACGATGCTGTTTGACCGTCTGAAGTTGCCCAACGACCATGCGTATTCGGGTCGAGCAAGTACCACTGATTCCAGTAAGTAGCACCCAGATTCAGATTGCTTGTTCGATTGAAGTAGTCAACAGAGTAGATGCCTGCTGAAACCGCATTGTTCGGAAAGACTGACCAAACACGAGCTCTGTTTGTATCTGTCTCCCAAATCTGCAACCCTGGCCACGGACTTGCTGGCCTCGTGGACGAAGTGCAGATGATGTAGGGCGGATTTCGAATTTCTTGATACTCGTGAACGTGATTGCCAGCAGCAGATTGAAACTGGCCTGGGCCAATCGTGTGATGGATGCCGTTCAGAGTGTCTGTATCCGCACCCTCATGCGTATTGATCTGAAGCAGCTTGTCACCATGAAAACGATCACTAGTCGACCCTGAATGATCGTGTGTTCTCAGTATGACAGTATCTTGAAGAGCTTCAACAGCATCACCGAGGTCTCGATGACTCTCGATGTGATTCTTGTTGCCCGAACCAGCAGAACTAAGTGGTGTATCTTCAGGCAGCGAAGGCTCAAGGAAGAGGTCAGTACTTTCTGGCCAGTTTGTTCCCAAAGTAGAACCTCCCTCAATCTACGCTAGCGAGAAAATTAGTGCGGAAGGTTGAAGTTCATCACTCGACCATCAAGGCGATCCTTGAAGTCATCCGTATGACGGAACGGGAAGGGGTGGCGATGATCAGGGTCAGTGCTTGTATCGCCCTTCGCACGAGCATGAGTCACAGACGAGTTGTACGCAGTGACCGCATTTGCAGGCGGAGTCGCGAGCGCGTCAAGGTAGTTCGCTCCATCACCGAAAGTGAACTGCTTGACTTGTTTGATATCAGCCATTGTAGAGCTCCTAACTCAATTTGGGCGTCTGAATACGGGTAAAGATGAACTTCACTGCTCCACCGTCGTCAACTGTCTTCGATGGGATGAACTCGCCCGCAAGATCTTTGTACTGCTCTGAAAGGGGTGGGACTCCGTCTTTGACATCCTGCGACTTCTGCCAGACAGACTCGCCTGAAATGAGGCACTTCATCTCGACGAGATCTCTTGAAGCAGAATTCTCTTCGAGAACGTACCCTGCATCTTTCTGGCCATGCACGACGGTCTCATCAAGCGAGAGTTGATCGATCTTGCGTTCCATCTCAGGATCGTTCGTGACGCTGACTCTGCCCTTCAAAACGAGTCGTCGGAAGCCCTGTACTTCCATCGCTCTCGGAGGCAAAACGACGATCGAGTCTTCGTGACCTTTCGGTTGCATCCAGAAACTGACTTCACGATCAGGCTCATTGACCGAAATTCGCTTCAGCGTCAGATTCTCTGCATAGAGAGTGCCCTCGTACTTACGAAGGTCTGTGATCGACTGGGGGTCATCAACTCTGCTGCTAACGGTAGCAGTCATTACACTAACTCCTCTTGCTCTGAACTACACTCTATGACATTAACTGTCATAGCTTAGCAAGAGAATCCGGAAGCTACTCCTACAAGAACATCACGTTTTGCGTCTCATGAACGTAGATGTTGTTGACAGGAGTTCGCGAAATGTAGAGAGAATCTTCGTCCTGAACTTCTCGAACAAGCACGTCCTCAGTAATATCTGCGACTGAGACTCGAGCTTTGATCCACTTACCCCTCATCGTTTTCAAGCTCCTGAAGTACGAAAGCACCGTCAACGTATTTGTAGTAAGAGAGCTGCTTCCCGTCTACATCTCTTACATCAATGTGGTCGTTGCAGAACTTGATGTGATACCCAGGCCTCACAAGAAAACCAGGTCGGATAGGGATAGTAGGTGTATCAGGATTGCTAGACACCACCTTGTTCATGTCCCCACTGAGGTCGGAGACGATTTTCTGTGTCTCGATCATCGAAGTCTCCCGTATTTGTCTGTCACTGCATCAGGCCTCTCACGTCTAGTAGCAGCATCCCACTCTTCTTCAAGTTGCTTGAAACGTTCGCGTTGTTGATGACTATATCCCTGAGGAGCACGACAGACTTCGCATGAACCAGAAGCGCAGCATTCACTCACTACTGAACCCTTCAGGCATCATTACTGCAGTTCCAATTCGTTCGATCTCGTCCCAATTCAAGCGAAGCCAGATTTGAGTGCTCTCTTCAAATGACTTCACGTGATGAACAAAACCCTGAACACCCCACGCTTTGACCTCATCTACGAGGAGGAACCCACCTACGAAGCCTTGACGCTCTTTGACGATTTGAACAACGTCTCCGTGCTTGATGGACTCTTTGTCAGACACTGAATTCTTCTCCTTCAAGAACTCTCAGATGGACTCTACTGAATCGAGCTCCCAGACATCTTCTTCTAGAGACTCGAAGCCCTTCTCGATGACTAGTTCGCTCAAAAACTTCTCGAACTTGGGCTCTCCTTCTTCGCGACTGTACCCGAAATCTTCGACCAATTTCCAAAGTTCTTCGCGATCAGACTCCGTTACCTCAACGATAACGTCCTTGCGAACTTCTTCGTTCTCTGCAGAGAAGAAACTGACTTTGAACTGGCTTTTGGTTTCCATAGTAGAATTATAGTATGGCAAACGCCCGAACAAAAGAGCAGACACTCAGAAAGTACAGATTTCTTTAAACTGCTTCAGGAAGCTCTGAATTCGAAACGACGCGGCCATTGAACGGAGCAACATTCATCACAACAGGCGTCTTGATCGGCAGATCCGAGATATGATCGACGAAGTGCTGAATGTCGCTCATATCATCGTTCTCATTTTCTGCGAGAACAACGATCTGATGGAACTTGCTAGTCTCTCTATCGATTAGATCAACGATGTACTGACGCATCGTGGTCTCCCTGGTTGGCAACCTTGATGCGCTGAATTATAGAGTATGCGCTTCACTTAACCTAGTGTTTTCCGAGACCCTATAGTCAACATGGTAGTTGTCTTGGTTTGTCTCTAAAGAACGTGATAGTCCCTATATAAGATGACTAGCAACTGAGATAGCTATTATCGAGACTCAAGGCCAAGGAGTACGACTCCGAGGGGAGACAGGTGCCCCCACTGGTTCGGGAGCCACGAAGTCCCGTTGCTAGTTAACATCTAGCTCCTTACTCTACTCTTCTACTTCATCTATTATTCGAGTGAGTTAGAATTACTTTGGACCTACTACTGACTCAAGCTGAGTTTTAAGCTCCTTGTTCTCGGACTCTAGTTCCGCGATGCGGGTGTTAGCGATGGCTAGAGCAGTGCCAAGCTGTCCTTGGGTAACTATCAAGCCGAACACATCGATCTGACTCATCAGACGTGGGTCCATCAAACCCATCCTCTCTGGGTGATTTCTTGGGCGAACCAGGCTCCAATGATGTTGTAAGCAGCCTGGACGAAGTGGGTGCCGTCATACTTGAGGGAGGACGGCACATTACCGTTAGCGATGTCCGTTGCGTCTTGCGAAACAGGTGTGATCCCGGCAGCGGCCAGACCATCAGAGATCAGGTAGGACCGCAGGTCGGCGTAGTTGCCCCCGAAGGCTGCCTGCAACGCGGTGTTGAGCGTGGTCATGCTGTTCTGGGTGTTGGACACCACCAGGTAGCGGGTGGTCCCGGCGGGCAGATTGTCGATCATCGAGGTGATGTCCCGGACGATGGCGGTGGGCTGGGAGGTGTTGTTGGTCCCTACCCAGATGATGTTGACCCGGTTGCGCATCGAAGCACCCTCATCTCCGACGAACGGCGTCAGGGCGGGGACCGACACCGTGGACGCCGGAGCGGCATCCGGCGTGAAGGTGAAGACGTTGGCCAGGGCATTGGTCAGGTCATGCCGCAGGGTGCCGTTGACCCCCGCCAGGGAACCGTGCATGTTCAGCCCCGCCGAGGCCACGTTGCCGGTGCGCCAGCCGGTGGTCGGGCTGATCGCCGTCAGGCTGATGGCGGCGGTCGTACCGGACGGGATCTGATTGCCGGTCAGGGTGACCAGGGGCTGAAGCCCTCCCTGTCGGGTAGCGACCTCTGCCGATCCGTGTGCCCCCTGCCCTCCGTTGTAGACTGCGACCCCCAGGGTGGTGGCCAGGGTCTGCGGCCAGGTCGGACTGGCTTGGACATCGCCGGTGGTCTGGGAGTAGGTCAGGGAGTCCCCCCAGCAGGCGATGTCCGCGATGACTGGCACCGGGCGGGGGATGGCGTGGGATCGGGACATCTGCATGGCCGATACGTCATGGTCGAGGGTCTTGGTGGTGGCCAACAGCCCCTCGGGGTAGGCACTACCCAGGAACAACCGGGGCTTCCCGGAGAAGTACTGCTCGACGCCGCCGATGGTGACCTTCTGGGCGGTGATGACCACCTGGATAATGTTCCAGGCCAGCGGGCTGGCGACGGTGGTGACCGCCACCCCGTTACAGGACAGGGTGGTGGGGCTGGCGGCGTCGATGTAGAGCCGTGCCGGGGAGGACGCATCACCGAAGGTGGCGATGGTGTAGCGGTCGGTGCCGGTGGGTAATGCACCCAGGCGGAAGCGAAGTTCGACCTCGGTGGCCCCGTGCGGCAGCTCCACCGCTGCCGAGCCCTCACCGTGGATGCGTAGCGTGGTGCCGGTAACGACCTCGCAGTAGGCCGGATCGAAGGATCCGATGGACGGGAACTCGGTCGGGTTGGGACTGGAGGCGTCGTAGGTGATCAGCGCCGCCGACGGAGCGGTGGTAGCTCCGGCCAGAGTGGCGTATCCGAAGGTGGCAGCTTGCTGGTTGTAGAGGTAGCGCAGGTTGTTGGTGCTCAGCGCGGTGTCGTAGGCGCGTGCCTCGTAGACCTGCCCGTTGTAGGGGGCCAGCGACGAGGATCCGGTGGGGTAGCCGACGTTGACGGTGCCCCCGCCGGGGGGCAGGGTGTCCACCGTGACCGACGAGGAGGCGCTGCTGGCGCTGAAGGTGGCGATATCCGTTCGGGTGAACACCAGTCGTAGGGAGTTAGTGGTCTGGAACACCGACATCGAGTGCGCCGTCAGGGCGGTCTTGAGGTTGGTGGCCGTGGCCGCTGTGGACGCTCCGATGGCGACATCGGTGGACACCGAAGCGCTGGTGCGGAAGGTGTAGGTCACCCCGTTGACGGCGATAGTCTCCCCGTCGGACGGCTGCCCGGAGAACAGCAAGGTCTTGAAGTAGCCGGTGGCGGTCATGAAGTCGGTGCCGCCCCGGCAGGCCCGCAGGGTGACCGTCCCGGCGGTGGCGTCGATGGTGGCAGCCAGGAACGTCGCAGAGCCCGGAGGAAGAACGAAGCCATGCAGGAAGTTCAGGCTGTTGATCGTCGCCCCGGCGAGCATGAACACCGAACCGAACGCAGAGCTGTTGGATTGACGACTGTCCATGATGACGGCACCGCCGTACTGCCACTGCACCCAGGCGGTGTAGGTGATGCCGGTCGTCGCCGCCAGGGTGGTCTGGGACACCGCCTTGTTGGCCCCGTTGAAGTTGTAGTAGGCCGGGGAACCGGCGTGCAGGACGGGGTCGCTGGCGACGGTGGTGTCCAGCTCGTTGTTGCGGCGCGGCAGGACGTAGCACACGTCGTCGTCCATGACGGGGAACTGGATCAGCTTCAGCGCCCGACGCACATCGGAACCGGTGCCCGAGGTGTAGTGGACGTAGATGCTCTCCTCGTCGGTGATCACCTGGGGGTAGTTGACCGAGCCGTCCTCTCCGGAAAAGTTGACGCCGGGGACGAAGTCGTCGGACCCGCGCCGGGACAGGAACAGTGCTCCGTTGCGCCGTCCGGTCGAGATGCCCTGGGTTCCCGACCCGGTGGAGTGCTGGGCGTGGTCGACGTGCGCGAGCACCCATCGCTTCGGGGACACCTGTCGGGCGAAGCCTCGGGTGGAGGGCACCAGCATCTCGGTGCTCACCGCCGCTGAGAAGGTTGCCCCGTTGTCGTAGCTGACCGACACTAGCATCATGTCGGGGTCGAGCAGCTGCATGTTCAGGTTGCGGTGGAAGACGTAGATGTGCCCTGCGGGGTTCTGCACGACGAACGGCTCCCAGGCGCAGAAGTCCTCGAACGCGGTGGTGTCGAGGTAGGTCGGCGTGATCACCCCGTCGGTGCCCACGATGAGCAGCATGTTGTACTTACGCGCCTTGACGAACGTACTGGTCGAGGTCGTCGCGGTGGACTGGAGGGTGTTGCTGTAGGCGGTGGCCGGGATGGCGACCCGCCCGTCCTGGAGCACGATGGGGTTGCTGGATGGGAACACGATCCAGTCGTTCTGGCCGTCCTTGGTCAGCCGATTGGACCTACCACCCGTGACACTGGTGAGGGTGCTGGAGGTGAACACCTGGTTATCGTCGATGTACTCCAGGCGGTAGTTGGTCCACTTCTCGGTGGGGTCGTTCAGGATGGAGATGAAGGCGTCCGCCGCACTCCATGAGCACCACAGTTGATTGTTCACAACGACGAGGTTGGGCTGCCACTCCAGGGTGGTGCCGGTCTTGGGGTTGTTGCAGTAGGTGGCATCTCGGAAGGGCTGGATGGCCGTGGTCCAGGTCACCCCGTCGGTGGAGGTGGTGAGCCAGATCTGCTGTCCGGTGGAGCCCTCCACCAGGCCCTGAGTGGTGCCGTCCATGATCGCCCAGTACCTACCTCGCCAGTAGGCCATCGAGGAGTTGGAGACGTAGGTCAGCCCCGCCGGGTCGTTGTAGGGGTCGATGATCGTGGTGGTGACCGGGGTGGGGTTGTAGATGGCGCAGGGCAGGGTGGTTCCGGCGTCGATGGTGTCGTAGGGCTGTGCGGCCACCGCCAGGGCCTTGGTCATCAGCTTGGGCTTGGTGAAGTCGGTGCCGTACCAGGCCGAGCAGAACGCGAAGGCGTCTCCACCGCTGATGTTGGTCTCGAACGCGGTGAAGTAGGTCCAGGTGTCGCAGAACGCCGAGAACTGGTCCCGCACGATAGCCAGGGAGTCGGCTACGTACTGTGCCTGCTGGGTCTCACTCAGCGGGTTGGTGCCGAAGCTGATCCGCGAGCCGGTGTGGATGGTGCCGGTGCCGCCCGTGCATCCGGTCAGGGTGTTGCCGACCAGTCCGGTGTGCCCGAACAACTCCCAGCCGTTGGTAGTCTCGATATAGAACCCGCTGGCTGTCCCGCCGCCGAGGTCTCCGGCAGAGGCCACGGGGTCGGCAGCGTTGACCTTGGTGCCGTCAGCCACCGTGATGGTGGACTGCGGCAGTGTCAGGCCGTCGGAGGACGCCGCCACGGTGGTGTTGTGGGTGTACCACCCGAACTCGTTCAACTCCACGAGTACCGAGGTCCGGTTGTATTCCATCAGGGTGTCTCGGACCTGGTGCGCGTTGTCGAGACTGGTGGAGTTGAGGTTGTGACTCCAGGGGCTGTTGTTGTAGGCGATGTAGGGGTGGTAGCCAATGGCGTCGAAGTCCGCCACTCCGAGGTCGAGAATGGCCCGCAACCACTCGTCGGCGGTGTAGGACTGGGCATCGGTCGTCCCGGCCTCACTGCGCAGTCGGGCCAACCCGCCCATCACGATCCGGTGACCGGACGCCGCCTCTCCCAACTCGGTTAGGATGGCAGTCCTGGCAGCGTTGTACCAGTCCACAAACAGCGGTGCCGAGGCTGACGGTCCCCAGAAAATGCTCATGTTGCACTCGTTGCCAAGCTCCCAGATATGCACCCGGTCCTTGTAGCGGTGCACGGCGGCGACGATGTAGGTGATCCAGCGGTCCCGCCAGGTGGTGTAGGCGTTGGTGCCCTTGCCGTCGTTGAGGCTGTTGTTGTTCGCGTCGACTACCGAGATGCCCTTGGTGGCCGAACCGGGAACGTACCGGCTGTGGTTCTCCGAAGTCGGAGTCCTTGCCCAGAACGGGGTTCGGGGCATGAATATGGCCTGGATGGACAGTCCCTGAGCGACCTGGGCGTCGACCATGGTGTCGAACGCCGACCAGTCGTAGGTGCCCTGTGTGCTCTCTGCGACGAGCCAGTCGAATGCCTCACGGGTAGAGGTGACATGGAGACTGCGCAGGGCGGCAGCCTCCACGGCGGCGTTGGCCAGGTTCATCTCGGCGGTGAACTGGCACATGCCGACCCGGATCTGTGGGCTGGTGGCACGGTCGGGCAGCATGTTCGCCGCCGCGTAGATGGTGGACTGTTCGGTGGCGGTGATCGCCCGGTTGACCAGGAACATGTGAGCGCCGACCACCGGCTGCACACCGTAGGTCCCGGAGAACCAGGTCAGGTCGGTGCCATTGGCGGACAGAGTGGCGTTTGTCCCGGCCACTGTCCGGTCGATGCCGTCGATGTAGATGGCGGTGGCCGACCCGTTCTTGGTCAGCACCACCGAGTGCCAGCCCAGGTGGTCGGTGATCGGATGCGCAGGGTCGCTGGAGGCAACAATCGTGGCCGCGCCTCCGGACCCGGCCAGTAGTTGCACGACACCACCGGAGGTTAGAACGAGTGCGTGGGTGCCCACCGTGGTGGTCTGGAGTTTCAGGCTGGCATCGTCCACCCAGAACGAGTACGCCACCCCGCCGCCATATCCGGCAGCGCGCTTGAGGATGATCCGCAGGCCGCTGGCTCCGGTGCCGGTCGTCTCAGGGAGGTCGAACGTCAGGGTGACCTGCGTCCAGGTGGTGGCGTTGGCAATACCGTAGAGCGCGTCATTAGACGAGGTCGACCACACGTTGGTGGTGCCGGTCTGAAGGTACTGCACCGACCCTCCGGCAACGGGGGTGTACATGACCTGGAGACTCATCCGCCCGGAGGCATTGGTGTCGTTCTTGTACCAGAAGCTCACGGTGTAGCGTCCTGGTGACGCTGAGTCCAGACCTTGGTTGACCCCGGCGTTGCCGCCGGAGGAGTTCACATCGATGCGGATGGACTGGCTGCCGCCGTGGTGCTCCGCAGTGTCGGCAAACGCCCCCGATCCGGTGCCGATGGAGTCCCGCCAGCCGTTGTAGCCCGAGGTGATCAGCGCCGACTCCATGCCAGGGTCGGTCAGTAGTTCGGCCCCCAGCGCGCCATAGATGTCGCCCCGTTGCATCAAGGACCCGGTGACCGCCGCCCTGCGCCGGAAGAATACCCCGGCGGTGAAGGTGTCGCCCACGTTGAGCTTACTGGCCGCACTGGCGGTCAGGGCGCTGCTGCTGTACGGGCGCAATCCGACCGCGCCAACTCCACCCGGAGAGTTCCAGGCCCGCAGCACCCCACCGATACCAGACAGGGCGGCGTTGGCCGGTGAGGACGCCTTATCGGCGGCACTGGTGCCGGAGGTCTCCTCGCAGGGCCAGTAGCCGACCAGACCCGACAGGGAGGAGATGGCCGCGATCTGGCTCACGTCAGGGTCACCGTCTTTGTCACTCCGTTGACCCGGATGAACAGACCCGCCGTGGTAGACCAGACATCACCGTCGGCAGGGGAGGTCGGGGCGGTCCCGTGCGCCACGTTTAAGCCCGCAGCGGAGGTGGTGGACGCCGCCGTGGTCGTCTTGCCCTGCACGACCAGAGAGTCCGGGGTGGTGATGACATCGGCGGCACTGCGGTAGAGCTGGGTGTCACCGCCGATCACCACACCTGCCCCTGAGCCGGTGATCGGGAACTGCGCCTGACCGGCGTTGTTGAATGAAGCCACGTTGCGTGCCGAGGTGGTGTCGTTGGCGGTGGTGAATATCTGGATCTGAGTGCCGTGTGCAGTGCCGGTCCACGCTTGGGAGGACAAGCCGTACACGCCCGCTGCCGTACCCGAGAAGGACGATCCGTCGTGGCCCCGGAAGCTCAGCAGGCCGATGGCGACACCGGAGGCGAGAGCCGCTGGTGACCCGGAGGTGCCGTCCGCCCGGTAGAAGATGTTCTGCCCGCCGTTGGCGTAGGTCTTGGTCTCGTAACCGACCGCCGAGGAGGAAACCATCTGGATCGGTCGGTCCACCATCAGGGCGTATCCGGACGCAGAGGCCGCGCCGATGCCGACCTCGTTGGATGAGTTGGCCTTGACCAGGCTGTAGGTGGTGCCGTTGAGTCGCACGAAAGTATCAGTGGTGGTGGTCCACACCGCTCCGTTGGGGGGACTGGTAGGAGCAGTGCCGTGCGGCAGGACCAGACCAGCATTACTGGTGGTAGACGCAGCAGTTAGTAGCCGCCCAGCCAGGGTGATGTCGCCCGAGGCTCTATCAATGCTGATGACGGTGGTCTTGGCCGAACCTGCATCGGTACAGGACTGGATAGTGAAGTTCGATCCAGCGTCTGAGCCGGATTCGGCGGCACTCGTGCAACCGATCAGCCACCGTTGCGTGGTTCCGGTGGAGAACCCCAGATACCGGTTCTGGCCCGCCGCCGCACGGACAAGCAGTTGTTTGGTGGAAGTGTCGGTACCGATACCCACATAGTTGTTGTCACCGTAAAGGAACGTCGTTCCAGACGCGGCGATCTCGAACCACTTCGTGCCGGTCGTCGTCGTTGTCGTAGCCCCGGTGTAGATGGATACATTGGTGGCGGCGTTATAAAGGGCGGTGCCGCCGCCGATCATCACGTAGGAGCCGTTACCTGAGGACTGACACTGCACCCGCAGGCCCATCACCGGCTCTTCGGCGTTGGTGTAGTGCTTGACGCCGTACATGGTGGTCTTGTTGGCCCCGTCGGTGGCCGAGTCGGCGTTGATGGCGTACCCCGAGCCGGTCACGAAGTAGGACGAACCCAGGTTGCCGATCTGGGTGGCGATGGAAGTGTGCAGCTTGCCCACGGTGACGCTGCCGTCAGTCGGGATACGGGTGTCGTCTAGTCGATAGTCAAAGTCATCTACTGCTTTGAGCAACCCCCTAGCGTCAGTGGCGTTGGTGGATTGCAGGATGCTGGTGCCGAACTCTGTACGTGCTGCAAGCTCAGCGAGATCCCAAGCAGACACAGCACCGATGTTGTGTCCGTTGAGATCTAGATTACCACCTAGGGTAGGGGAACCGTCTGCAGACAAGCCGGTGACAATGCCGCCTCCAGGTTCATTAGACGGAAGCCAAACATCGTTCGCTACATTGAAAGAAGGAGGACTATCAGGATAGGTTCCACCGACCCAAATTGTCTGTCGCGTATCTGAAGGTCGTGACGGCCACGCTGATCCAGTCCACTTCAGAACACGAGGGAAAGCAGTAATATCAGACGCAGTTGCTGTCCCAACTTTGTGGCCATTAAGGTCAAGATCTCCACCAAGTTGAGGCGTAGGGTCGAGGGAGAGGTCAGAACCAGCTACTGCAGTCCATGTAGTTCCCTTACTAACGTACATCAGATCACTCTCTCAAGTCTCTATGCTGCTGTCTCAGGAAACCACAAATCACCATTAAGATTTGCTGTAGGAGCTTGAGCAGGAGCAGCTCCACCAATCCAAATGACAGGGTGTCCTGACGCTTCTGTTGGGCGAGCAGGCCACCCACTGTTGTAGTAGACTACAAAGGGAAGAGCAGAGGTGTTCGCAATGGCATTGTCTGCGATTTCGTGAGCTTGATCTATACCATCTTCGATATAGTTAAGACGCGACGCAGAGAGGGGAGTGCCTCCTTCAGCTCCATTATGCCATGTCTGCTTCTCATACACCAAGACTAGCGTCCTTCAGCTCAAGGAGACATAGGGAATGACTTCACTTATTTAGCCGTGACTCTCCTAGACTTTCTCTAGACAAGAAAAACTGCAGTTTTCTACGAAGACATCTTTTGTCTCTCGATCTCCTATACTATAATTTCACTATAGGTCATTCAAGATCTAGGGAGAGAACAGGAGAAGCACGTGGATTACGAAATGAGCTTCATCGGTGGTAAGTGGGAGATCTCAGCAGTCAACTACGATTATGATGACGCAGTCTTTCACGAGATCGTGATTGCAGAGTTTTCAGACCACAAACTCGCGCTCATGAATTGGGAGATGATGATGGAGGTCTGCTTCTAATGAGTCAAGAACATATCGAAGTCGGGGATGAAGTCATTCTCAATAGAAGTCTCAAGGACTTCAGAATAGGGAGAAGAGAATCATGAGGCCAACATGGATCGCAGAAAAGATCGAACATGCTCAGTTCATGTTGAAGCATCGTAGGATCGAAACAGGTGAGACACCGAACAACCATTCGCCCTCGTTTTGGCGGGGGTACGAACAAGCGATGAAAGATGTATGGGATCAGGAGACGAAAGAATCATGAAAGATCACGAATACGGGGACATCACTGTTGTCTCTCAGGAGAAGGCTAGAGAGACACGTCAATCGTACTCGAAGACTCGTATCTATGGAGCTATCGACGCTCTCGCAGACAAAGAGCTCTACGAATCCGAGCCCTACAAGGGTCGAAATCTCTCGAATAGCAACCCAGACGATCGAGACGCACTACTTGAGTGGAAATCGTGGAAGCGTCGCGTACTCGCTAATGTTCGTCCCAAGGTTCTCGAAATTCTGTATCAGCTTGTCGTCGATGAAGACCTGGACATAACAGACGAGTTGAAGATCGAATTCTCGCAACATGCAGGGTGCTCCTGCCCATGTTCGCCCGGATTTATCCTCAATGCTGCGCTGACGAAGAACGGCAAAGCTTTCGACATCTGGATCGAGAATTCAGAGGAACGTAAGAAGCGTATTCAGCTCAACGAAGAGGACAAACAACGTCGCGAAGCTGAAAAACTGCAGAAGAAAATCGATGAAGCTATTGAGTTCTTGAAAGATGAAGACTACGTAGTCATCCACAAAGATGAACTCGAGAAGTATCGCGTCTCGTAACGAACGCAGAGAAACCCCGTAACTCCTTGAAGTCACGAGGTCCCTCCTTGCTTCTACCTACTCAGACGGAGGTGTGTCTGTCGGCTCTTCGACAGGGACATCAGGCGCCGGCTCTACTGGTGCAGGGACGACAGGAGTTTCAGGCTCCGGAGTCGGGTCAGCGGGAACTTCAGGTTCAGTCGGGTCGCTCGACTTCACTGCAGTCAGAGCAGCACCGAGCTGATCTGCGAGGTCCTGAGCTTGAGCTGCGAGCTGCGACGCATCTGTTGCAGCATCATCCGCTTGGAACTGAGCAAGCGCAGCGGCAGCTGCATCTGCTTGGCCTTTCGCATCTTCAAGCGCTGCAAGAGCTGCATCGCGCTGTGCTTTCAGGTCCTTCGAGTAGTCGACCCACTCCTGAACTGCTTCGGCAAAGGTTGCCATGTCGTCCTCCAGACGCTCGAGAATTGCTTTGATTTCATCTGCTGCTTCAGCAGCATGACGTGTTTGTTCTTCAATACGAGTTGCCCACTGAGGTTGGGCGAACCAATCTAGGAAGCCCATCTTCGTTCTACCACCGCTTCCTTCTTCTTTGTCCCGACGCATCTTTTAAGGTCGCTCATAGGAGGAGTCCCTTTGTACTTCGAAGTCAATATACTATAATTCATCTATAGAAGGTCAAGAAGGCTTTCGTTTCATGGAACATGGAGGACTACAATGGGACACATCTGCAGTGAAATCGAATACGTAGGTAAAGACGGCGGCGTTCACAGCGATCTTTGCATTGAATTCCAGGGCGACAGTCTCCCCAATAACATCGACTGGCGCAAGATGCTTCATTCAGCGCTCGATGAGTGGCTCGACAAATCTAGAGGAACAGGCTTGTTCTACGTCGGGATGCTGCCCGAAAACGAATCACACTGAACAACCCAAAGGCGGAGCTTCGCGTTAGTTCGCGAAGCTTTCGCTATGAACGCATAGACGATCTCAATGAGTCGTAAACACAATAGTCAACATGGTAGTTGTCTTGGTTTGTCTCAAGTTTGTTTGGTAGTCCCTATATAAGTATACGGGCACTAGTCTAACTCGTCATATTCACGTTGAAGGAACTCCCACCCGCTCAAGTCGCTTCGTGAAGACTTCTTTAACGAACGCAGATTCACTATGTATTGTTGTGTAGAACGCTTGTACTCCCAAGCCATACGCCTTACTCCTAAAGGGCAGAGAAAAGCCGGCGCAGAGGGACCTTCGCTGATGGAGGGTAGTGAGGGGTCGAAGAGTATTTCACTGACTCTAACCCCAAAGAAGTCTAATACAACTTGGTTCGTTAGCTGTATAAAGTAGGGAATACGAACAACTCTGTATCCACTCGACTCGTAAAGTTCCTGACTCCTAAGGTCATCTGCCCAACTTGAAGGTTTTGTGTAGTGAGGGAGGCCATCAAACTCTACGATAAGCTTTAGAGACTCACTTCGATAGTCTGGGCGTGTCCTAGACAACTTCCCATCTGGCCAAATCAAACCTGTAGGCTTATCATGGACCCAGTCATTAGTTTCTGGGAAGATCACGTCTAAATACTCTTCGAGACCAGTCCTATGCAACCCCGTATTAGGATCAAGTCCTGATTTCTTTGCTACTTCTCGTGTCTCACGTAGAAACCCCCACCCTTGAGTTACCATCGATTGTAGATCTTCGACCAATTCAAAACTGTGTCTTTCTTAGCACCAGTTTGTCTGCAAAACTCGTTGATGATATCCCTGTCTTCGAACCCTGCTTCGTGACCACCTTTAAAGAGGTACTTCACAGGGTTGTGACGACTTGCTTTGAATCGACGTGCACTGCCGTCAAACTCTTCATTGTAGAGTTTAGCGAAAGGGTCTATAAACTCCTGCAATGTAGGTGTCTGCTCTTCATGCTTAGTACTCACTCTACTCTCCTTCACACTTAGATGTACACTCCCTCAACCCTATAGTAATATTATAGGGCCTTCAACTACCGACTCAAAGTAAGGAGTTCAGAATAAACAGTAAGAAGCCCCGAGCAACGTTCTGCTCGAGGCTTCTACTTAAATCTTCTGCCTTAGATAAGAGTTAGATCAACTCTTACGCAAGATCACAACCCCCCTGGGGTTCAAAACTGCCATCCCGAGCAATTCGTCGAAGACCCACCCGAAAGTGAAGCTCTGAGGACGGTTGTTCTCAACCACATCGAGGGAATACATGATCGGCATGACGCCCAGGTACTGCGGCTCGGGAGTCAAGTAGACGGATCCGGGGGAGATGATCACAGACTTGCCGATCTGGAACTCGCCGAAGCTAGTGATTGTCTCACCTGCGACGACCGAGTCCTTGAAGGCCCAGCCCGTTGTGTTGATATCCCATCGGAACATGTCTCGCCACTCTTGAGGGTTCAAGAGAATGCGAGACGAATTCAGCATACGCTGATCCGTGTACGTAACCGCCGTGTAGAGATCATCCGGCATCAGACGCGAGCCGGCAATTGTGATCTCATTCGGCAACGAGCCGCTGCCCGGAACCGCAGACGAATCGATCGACTGATAGTTCTTAGCCGACACCTCAAGCAGAGCAATCGCACGCGCGTCTTCCTGACGCATAATCGACTGCTTGACCTGATCCTGCGAGTACTCCACAATGTTGCTGCGGAGCATGTAGGTGTCTTCCTTCTTCACCTCCGCAAATTCTGCAATGCGGAAGAGCTGGATCTCGCAACGCTTGCCTTCGAAAGGCGTGATGCGAACTTCGCCCTCGTTGCCGTGCAAGATGTAGGCCTGACCCAGATCATCCATCACGTCATAGAAGACCGGCACGCCCGGAGTCAAGGTATCTTCGAGCAGAACGTTGCGAACAATGCCCTGATAACGAAGACGAACCTGAATCGGGCCGATCATCGACTGACCGATACGCTTGAAGCCGTTCGGATCGCTGGCCATGATCGAGTTGATCTTGCCCTGCTTCTGCGCAGCTGTGAGCGTGCGACCGCCCATTCTGCGCTTCAGCTCGATCATGTCTGCGACATACTCATCCGACTTCTTGACCACGAAGCCAGTCGGTCGCTGCACGTTAGCTTGAACGAGTGTACTCATTATCTAATTCACCCCTTCCTTAGCTTCCGCCAGCCGGAGCTGATGTCGCGGCGATGTCGAAACGGTTCAGACGGATACGGATCTTGGTCGGCGAGACGACCTCAATCAGCTCTGCGATCGCGTTGTACTCGGTCACGCCCGTCGGAGTCAGAAGACCGTGGCTGTTCGCCGTCAGCATCTTCTGAGCACCAACCTGACCATCGAGCGACCAAGTAGCAGTCGAGTCAAAGGCCGGAGCCTGAATCTCGAACAGCGCTTGTTCTCCACCGACCCAAACCGCGAACGCGTTGAGGGTCTCGTCTGTGACTTCGCTGACTCCGAGAGTCGGAGCAACAAAGAGGGCAGACAGACCGAACGGCTTAGTGCCAGCTGCGCCCGTGTAGGGCTTGACAACGTCACCATTGCCGATACGGGTCATGACCGTACCCGGATAAATGTCAAACGCTTTATTCCAGGTCGGATCCAAGAAGCAAGACCACGGAGTTGCTTGGGTGTATGTGTACAGACCCTTGCACGTCCGCTGGATTGCCGGATTACTAAGAGGAACCTTGTACATGGCTTTTCGCCTCCTTCCTAAATGAGAAGCAGTTTTTGCGACTCAGCTTTGCAGATTTACATCCACATCGCTGCGTCATTTTTGGGGTCATTCTCTGCAATCCTCGTCATAGAAGCCGAGCGCTGCATTGTAGCAGACCCGATTCCAGGCGGGAGAGCAGTGGCCCCGCGACTACTTCCACGGGAGGCCCTAATGTTTTGGATCAGTTGATCCTTCTCTTGAAGCGCCTCAGCAGTGCGCTCCAACAGTCTCAGTTGCATCGACACCATCGGTCGACTCATCTTCGCGAATCGGGACATGAGGTTATACTTCTCCCCTTCGTCCTCAAATCCGCACTTCACAAGCGCATCGGCGCACTGAGCGGCAAGAATCGGGCCTGCGGCCTCGAAATTGCGACTCGACTTCTTCTCGCCAGGCGCCCAAATTTGATCATCTGTCGACAGATCAGGATCTGCGACACCATCGCCCGCGTTGTTGCCGAAGTCACCGATATCGAACTGCGATGCTTGAGCTTCAGCATCTGTATCGTTCGCAACCGGAGCTTCAACATCAACGCGACCGTCAGGAGCAGCGACAGCAAGACTTGTGTCTTCGGCCCTCTTACGCTGGACAGCTGCTGTACGCAAGACCGTCTCAAGCGTGGGGAAGAGCGCTGTAACCGGGACCTTCGCTGTCTTCGACCACTTCTGCGCGTGGAATCGAAGCTGACGCAAATTCGTGTACGAAGATGCAGTCTTGCCTGTCGTTTGCTTCAACCACTTATCAAAAGCAGCAAAGGCCTGCTTCGAAGCATCCTTGGGCTGAGTCTCGACATTATCGAGCTCAACGCGATCGAAGCTCTCTTCAGGACCATAGACATCAGCGTCAGTGCCTGACATCGGCGGATCGACCTTCTCTGCTTCAGCAGCAGAGTCAGCAGACTTCTTCAGGATCTGTTGAGCCTGTCTGCGGATCTTTGGATCTGGATGCGACTTTGCGATCGAAATGAGCCTCGCTCGCTTCTCCTTCGCAGCTGCATTCTTCAGAATCGCGACAGCTCTCTTACGGATCTGCTGATTCGGATGATGCTTCGCAATCACGATCAGCTTGTCGCGACTGGAAAGACGAGGACGCCAATTATCGAGAGCCGACCAAAGAGCTTGATCCTCCT
>Ga0075163_10000129_pt1 | contig 84206 bp, 73 predicted proteins | sample JI1023141ADNA_FD_71478 | JGI IMG/M metagenome (GOLD analysis project Ga0075163, IMG submission 71478) | Wastewater effluent complex algal communities from Wisconsin, to seasonally profile nutrient transformation and Carbon sequestration -... | ecosystem: Engineered > WWTP > Effluent > Algae... | reverse complement strand
CGTGATCTTCCACACCGGCTGGCTGAAGATGGCGGAGACCGACCGCGAACTGTTCCGCCGCAATGAGCCGGGCCTCGGTGAGGATGGCGCGATCTATCTCGCCGGGCTGGGCGTGGTGGCGGTTGGCGCCGACAGTGTGGCGCTGGAGGCTTTGCCATCGCCGCCGGGCAAGACATTCATCGTGCACCAGACGCTGCTGGCCAAGAATGGCGTGCACATCCTCGAGACGATCAACACCGCCGAGCTGGCGAAGGACGGGGTGAAGGAGTTCCTGTTCGTGCTGGGCGCGCCGCGTATCCAGGGCACGGTACAGATGGTGATCAATCCGGTCGCCATTCGCTAGCGGTCGGCCGCGCTGCGCCTTAGGCTGAGCGCGATGACATACGGGCAGTTCAACACATTCTGCGGCTCGCTACCGGCGACAAGTTATGTCTGCCAGTGGGGCGGCTCGCATGTGTGGAAGGTGGGCGGGAAGGTGTTCGCCATCGGGGGATGGGAGCGCGGCTATCATCCGGCGGTTACGTTCAAGGTGTCGGAGATCGGCTGGGAAGTGCTGCGCGATGCGCCGGGGTGCCGGCCGGCGCCCTATCTGGCCTCGCGCGGGATGAAGTGGATTCAGGCCTATGACAAGCCCGGCCTGAAGGACGCCGAGCTGAAGCAGTACCTGAAACAGTCGCATGCGCTTGTGGCAGCGGGCCTGTCGGTCAAGAAGCGGCGGGAGCTGGGGTTGGATTAGGCGGCTGGCGCGAGAAGCATTGCGTCCTGTGCCTTAGCGATCTGGCGAACAATGGGCAGCAGGCAGATCACGCTGAGGAGCGTTACGATGGTGGCGGCAATGCTCATCCACAGCGCGGGAACGTAGGTGTTGAAATAGAAGGGCCAGTCTCCGGAGCGGGCAAGCGCGTCCATCATCGCTGATGCGATCGAATAGAGCGTTCCGCCTGCGAGCCAGGCGACCCACCATGCGATGGCGAGATTTGGCGGGTCGATTCGTCCTTTCCCGTTTTCGGGATCGAGGGAGCCGCGCCAGAGCTGGCGCATCGCGAAGTACGGCTTCCAGAAGCTCATCCATGGAATAAAATTGTAGGCTACAGCCCAGGCAGGCGGCATGCGCTTGCCGTGAGCGCTGGCCACATCGAGGTTCTTCAGGCCGCGATAGATGAAACGGCAATAGAATAGCGCTGCAATGAGCTGTGTGAGCGTGTCGAGGATGTCTGTCGCGGGGATGACGTAAACGACCAGCCGGTGGAGTCTCTAGAACTGTGTGTCGCTGATGGCTTCTGTGTTGATGGCGGTGACGTCAGCAACTGCGAAGCCGTAAACCAGAATAATGCCTGCCTGGGCAAAGGCGTGGACGATAAGTCCCCAGCGCAGAAATGCGCAAAGGCGGTTCATTCGTTTTGGCCGCAGCTTCGCAGCCGCCAGCAGCGCAATGAGAGCCGAGTTGCCGGTCGATGCTGTGGGCGGCTGCGCCGATGGATCTGCCATCAATGTTCCTGGATCCGGGGCGGACCAATCAGACAAGCGCCGGGGGCGTGCGATCATCCTGTGCTTTGGTGATCTGGCGAATGATGGGCAGCAGGAAGAACACGCTGGCGATGCCGGTGATGGACGTGATGACGTCGAGCCAGGGTGTGATCTTGTATGTCTGGAAATCAGTGATTTCCTCGCCAAGCGCGCCTGCGCCGAGAGCGAGCCGGAACGAGATGTTGGAAACCCAGTTGGTGATGAGCCACAAGCCCCACCACCAGCCCATCGCCTGGGGCGGTTCAAAGCGATTGCGCTCCGGATCATGGGAGCCGCGCCAGATCTGGCTCATGGCCTGCTGCGGCTTCCAGATGTTCATGATCGGAATGAAGTTGTAGGCAACGGCCCAGCCGGGCCCCATGCGAACACCACGAGCTTTCGACAGATCGAGGTTCTTCAGCGCCCGATAGATGAAGCGACAGAACATGATTGCCGCCACGAGATAGCCGAGCAGGAACAGGCCGCCGCCTATCATGCCGGCGTAACGCAGGAGCAGATCGAGGATGGTGATTTGTGCTTCGCTGAACTCGACGCCGTTTTCTATCGCGTTGAACACCCACAGCATGACGCCGTTGAGTCCCATCAACAGGAGCTCCGTGATGACGTAGGTGATCAACGCGCCTTTCAGCCAACCGTGCAGGCCGCGCAGCGGTTTTGCCTCACGTGACCATACTACAGGTTTTACTGCGGGCGCAGGTTCGCCCGGCGCGCCGAAGAGCGGCGGCAGGTCTGCCGTTGTGTCGGTCATTGTCGTCCCCCCTGATCCCGCGCCGAAAGTGGCAGGGGAAGTGGGCGCTAACAATGGCGGGGCTAGGCGCGCCAAACAAAAAGGCCCGCCGGTGAGGGCGGGCCTTTTCGGTTTTGATCGGGGCGGCTCTAGCCGAGGCGGCTGACGAGGGCTTTTTGCTGGTCCCAAAGGGCTTTCGGCAGGTGATCGCCGAATTTTTCGTAGAAGGCGGGGATCAGCGAGGCTTCCTCGCGCCACACAACGTGGTCGACGCCGAGCAGCGTGTCGAGTTGCGCATCGGTGAGGCCGAGGCCGGCGACATCGATGGCGGACTTGGTGGGGACGCGGCCGATGGCGGTGTCGTTGGCCGCGGCCTTGCCTTCCAGACGCTCGACAATCCATTTGAGGACGCGGCTGTTGTCGCCGAAGCCCGGCCAGATGAATTTGCCGTTCTCGTCCTTGCGGAACCAGTTGACGAAGAAGATCTTGGGAAGCTTGGACGCGTCCTTCGCAGCCGCGCCGACGCTCAGCCAGTGGCCGAAATAGTCGCCCATGTTGTAGCCGCAGAAGGGCAACATCGCGAACGGGTCGCGGCGGAGTTCGCCGACCTTGTTCTCGGCGGCGGCGGTGCCTTCGGAGGCGACCGTCGAGCCCATGAACACGCCGTGTTCCCAGTCGAACGCTTCGGTGACGAGCGGCACGGCCGACGCGCGGCGACCGCCGAAAAGGATCGCCGAGATCGGAACGCCGGCGGGATCGGCCCACTCGGGCGCGATGACCGGGCATTGGTCAGCCGGGCAGGCGAAGCGGGCGTTGGGGTGAGCGGCCGGTTCGCCCATCGCGGGCGACCAGGCGCGGCCGCGCCAGTCGGTGAGATTGGCGGGCGGTTCTTTCGTCATGCCTTCCCACCACACATCGCCATCAGCGGTGAGCGCGACGTTGGTGAAGACGGTGTTCTTGGCGCAGGATTCGAGCGCGTTCCGGTTGGTCGTCGCCGACGTGCCGGGAGCGACGCCGAAGAAGCCGGCTTCCGGGTTGATGGCGTAGAGCTGGCCATCTGCGCCGTAGCGCATCCAGCAGATGTCGTCGCCGATCGTCTCGGCTTTCCAGCCGGGGATGGTGGGCTCGAGCATGGCGAGGTTGGTCTTGCCGCAGGCCGACGGGAAGGCGGCGGCGACGTATTTCTGGACGCCTTCGGGCGAGGTCAGCTTGAGGATGAGCATGTGCTCGGCCAGCCAGCCATTGTCGCGCGCCATGACGGAGGCGATGCGCAGTGCGTAACACTTCTTGCCGAGGAGGGCGTTGCCGCCATAGCCCGAACCGTAGGACCAGATCTCGCGCGTCTCGGGGAAGTGCGTGATGTACTTCTCTTCGTTGCAGGGCCAGGCGACGTCTTTCTGGCCGGGGGCAAGCGGTGCTCCGAGCGTGTGGACGGCCGGAACGAAGAAGCCGTCATCGCCCATCATTTCCAGAGCGCCGCGGCCCATGCGGGTCATCACGCGCATCGAGATGGCGACGTAGGCGGAGTCCGTGATCTCGACACCGAGCTGGGAAATTTCGGAATTCAGCGGGCCCATGCAGAACGGCACGACATACATCGTGCGGCCGCGCATGCAGCCATCGAACAGCGGGTTGAGGATGGCGCGCATTTCGGCGGGCGCCTTCCAGTTGTTGGTCGGGCCGGCGTCTTCCTGCTTCTCGGAGCAGATGAAGGTGCGGCTTTCAACGCGGGCGACGTCTTTCGGGTCGGACGCGGCGTAGAAGGAATTGGGACGCTTCGCGGCGTTGAGACGCTTCAGCGTGCCTTGAGCGACAAGCTCGGTCGTGAGGGTTTCCCATTCGGCGTCCGAGCCATCGCACCAGTAGACGCGGTCAGGCTTGGTAAGGGCGGCGATTTCGCCGACCCATTCGACAAGACGCTTGTGCTTCGTCGGGGCCTGGTCGAGCCCAGGAACCGAAGCACTCTTGCGGTCTGCTGATGACTTGGATGCCAAAAGCGCCTCGCCCGTCAGTTTCATCTGAGGAAATCCCACTACTGCCCATCGATTCCGGGACAGGATGTCTCCAGCCAGCGCCGGATCTCCCGTTTCCCGTCGGGCGGATCGCTCTCGCGGTCCGCGCCGTCTCCACCTGAAGTTCAACCCAGAGCAGGTCTTGTGCCAGCTTGCTTCTGGTCGGTCCTTGCCGGTCGAACCATGGCCGGTCGAACCATGATTCGTGCGCCGGTGCGAAACACTTGGCGGGGCGTCCCACTAGCAAGATCGGCTAGCGAGGCCGGCCCACGTTAACTGTCGTTTACCCTACTCCTAGTCGCGTCGTCCGCCACCCCTCTCGGCATGTGGGACGCGCGTTTCCCTTAGCCATCCGCCGCGCCCGGCGTCGAGCAAAAAATGCCCATCGACTGCAGCGCAGCGCCTCACACTTGCGGGGAAAGATGTCGGAATCCGTGAGAGCGGACAGTGAAATTTTCCCCGATTTCGGGGCAAGCGCGAGGGCGCACACCCGGCAATCGCCCGTTTCGCCTACAGATTGTGCGCTGCACAACGAACGGGCGCGCGCAGATTTGATGGCGAGACCGGCCGGTATCCTAGAAATTGCAGGCGCCTGCGTCGGCGATCGCGCCGGCGAGCTGGCGCGACACCTTGTCAGTCAGGTCGGTGACGAGAATGGCAAGGCCCTGCTGGTCGAGGTCGGTGTACTCGGAGCCGTCGTCGTCCGCCCAGTACTTGCCATCGAGGCTGGTGGAGCGGGGGCCGAGGGTGCCGAAGGCGGATTCGACGCCGCGGTCCGACAGGGCCTTCCACAGAGCCGGATCGGGCGCGGCGACGCCGGTCCAGGCGACCAGGTGATCCGCTTTGACGCCCCGTTTCAGAAGATCGTCCAGCTGTGCAAGCGACGTGACCGTCGCGGTGATGACCAGCTCGGGCGCGGTTGTGTGGACCTCGACCGCCTGTTGGTCGGTGTAGGTTATGATGAACACGTTGTTTTCGGCCTTGGCGTCGCGGACCGCCTGGATGATGGGGGCGAAGGCGGTGGAGCGCTTCTTGTCCAGCTCCAGCAGGGCGTTGTTGGCGACCGCCCATTTGAGGGTGTCGGCCAGCGTCGGCGGGTGGAAGTCGGTCGCCTGCTGGTAAGTCTCCAGCTTCAGGGCCTGGATGGCGGACCAGGGGAGGCTGTCGGTTGGGCCTTCGCCGGTGGTGGTGCGCTCCAGCGTGTCGTCGTGCATGAGATAGAGGACGCCGTCCTTCGAGGTGGCAATGTCGACCTCCATGCCGCGCGTGCCGGCCTTGAGGGTGCGCGCGAAGGTTTCGATGGCATTTTCCGGGTAGTCGCGCGTCGGGCCGCCGCGGTGGCCGATGAGGAGGACGCCACCGGGGGGGCGGCGTAGGCAGTCGAGGCGATCGGACAGGTTGGTGGGGATTGTGCCCGGCAGTCGCTGGGTGACCTTCACCCATTCGCCGGGCGGCATTTCTGCCGGAATGACAGAGGGCGCCGCTGCGGGAGCTTCGGTGGAAGCCGTGGCCGTGGGGTCAGCGGGCTTGCCGCAGCCGGATGCGACAAGAACGGCAATGGCGGCGAAAGCGGCTTTCCGCATGGCGTCTGGCTCCGAGAGCAATTGCGGCGGGACTAGGCGCCGTCTAGAGTTGCCAGAACTAGCGCAAATGATGTGCGCATGGGAGGCGGCGACTATGGTTTTCGGATTCGGCAAGAACAAACCCGAGCAAGCAAAGGCGGCTCCCGCGTCAGCTCCGGCCGCGAAGGCAACGGCTCCCCAGGCGGCTGCTCCGGGCGTCGCCTCGGCCATGCCCGCGCGCGGTCAGCCCATGATGGGCTTGATGCAGGACTGGCAGCTGACCGTCGACAAGGTGCTGGAACACGCCCGGTCGGCCCACGCCCACCGCGAGATCGTGACCCGCTCGGTCGAGGGGCCGATCGTGCGCTCGACCTATGCGCAGCTCTATGACCGCGCCAAGCAGGTCTCGACCGCGTTGCAGGAAGATGGCGTCCAGCCCGGCGACCGCATCGCCACGCTGGCATGGAACACGGGCCGCCACATGGAGACGTGGTTCGGCACGATGGGCATCGGCTCGGTGCTGCACACAGTGAACCCGCGCCTGTTCCCGGAGCAGATCGCCTGGATCATCAACCACGCTGAAGACACGCACCTGTTCTTCGACCTGACTTTCCTGCCCATCGTGCAGAAGATCCATTCCATCTGCCCGACCGTCCGCCGCTATGTGGTCATGACCGACGACGGGCACATGCCGAAGGACACCGGCATTCCAAACCTGGTCGCCTATGAGACCTATATCGGCGGCAAGTCGAAGAACGTGGTGTGGGGCGATTTCCCCGAGAACACCGCCGCCGGGCTTTGCTACACGTCGGGCACGACGGGTGATCCCAAGGGCGTTCTCTACTCGCACCGCTCCAACCTGCTGCACACCTTCATCGGCCTGCAGTCCGATTCGCTGGGCGTTTCGGTGAACGACACCATCCTGCCGATCGTGCCGCTGTTCCACGCCAATGCCTGGGGCCTGACGTTCTCGGCGCCGGCGGTTGGCGCGAAGATCGTGATGCCCGGCGCCAAGATGGACGGGCAGTCGGTGTTCGAGCTGCTGGATTCCGAGAAGGTGACGTTCTCGGCGGCTGTGCCGACGGTGTGGCTGATGCTGAAGCAGTATCTCGACGAGACCGGCAACACCTTGCCCTACCTGAAGCGCGTGACGATTGGCGGCTCGGCCGTGCCGGAAGCCATCCTGAAAGCCTTCGAAGACAAGTACGACGTTGAAGTATTCCACGCCTGGGGCATGACCGAGATGTCGCCGCTGGGATCGCTGGGATCGACGACGCCTGAGTTCACCGCGCGCGGCGCCGAGGCGGTGCAGAAGAACAAGCTGAAGCAGGGCCGCGCGCCATTTGGCGTCGAATACAAGATCACCGACGACGACAACAAGGAATTGCCGCGCGATGGCAAGTCGGCCGGGCACCTGATGGTGCGCGGACCGGCGGTGGCCAAGGCGTACTTCAAGAATGCCGGCGGCCAGATCCTCGACAAGGATGGCTGGTTCGACACCGGCGACGTCGCCAACCTTTGCCCGCTCGGCTTCATGCAGATCACTGACCGCGCCAAGGACGTCATCAAGTCGGGCGGCGAGTGGATCTCCACCATCGATATCGAGAACTTCGCGGTTGGCCATCCGGCTGTCGCCAACGCCGCCGCGATCGGCCTGCCGCATCCGAAGTGGGACGAGCGCCCACTGCTGATCGTCGAGCTCAAGCCGGGGCAGACGGTGACGCGCGAAGAGATGCTAGCCTATCTCGAAGGCAAGATCGCGAAATGGTGGATGCCGGACGACGTACAGGTGATCGACAAGATTCCACTAGGCGCGACCGGCAAGATCAACAAGATCCAGCTGCGCGAGCATTTCAAGAGCCACAAGCTGCCGACGATCCAGGCGGCTGAATGACCGACGCGGGAGATTCGAAGGGCGGCGCAGCCGCGCCTTCGGACGCGCTGGACCACCTGCGCTTCTGGTCGCTGACGCTGGCGATCATCGTCACGTTTGCCGCGCCTGCTTTGCTGCTGGCCGCGCCGCTGCTGTATCGCGCCGGTCTGGTGTCGCTGGAGACGGCGCGTGGAAGTCTCAGCGACGTCGCGTTCTGGCTTGCTGCGGCAGGCGGCGTGCTGTCGCTTGTCGTTGTCGGCGTGCATGCGATGCGCGCGCCGAAGCGGGGCGTGATCGCGGGCGTTGCGTTGTCGACTGTGGCGCTCAGCGCGCTGGGCAATGTCTACGGCTTCCAGGTCCTGCGCGAGACGCTGCCGCCGATCCACGACGTGCAGACGGACTGGTCACGGCCGGTGGCATTCAGCGAGAACGCACTGGCAGCGCGGGAGGCGGCGGGGGCTGCGCCGATACGAGATGATGCAATGGTCGACACCGATGGCGTGTGGGCCGGCAAGTCAGTGGCGGCGGCGCAGGCGGACGCCTATTCGTTGAAGCCGCTGCTGGTGGATGTGCCGCCTGCTGATGCGACCGTGGCGGTGGAAGAAGCCGCAAAGCGCATGGGCTGGTCGGTGATGCGCAGCGATCCGCCGGGCGGCATGGTGGAAGCGGTGCACTACAGCACCTGGTATGGCCTTGGCTCCGACATCGCCGTGCGCGTGACGGCGCAAGGCATGGGTTCGCGCATCGATGTGCGCTCGACCAGCCGCACGTCGGGCTCGGATGAAGGCGCCAACGCCAAGCGGGTGACCAACCTGCTGGACGACGTGGCGTTCGCGCTGCGCGCCAATGCGCAGGAGAGCCGGGCGGAGTAGGGCGTGGGGTTTGCGCCACATGCAGTTACGCGCGATCCGGCGCGTGCGTGGCAGCGCTTCGGCGAAAGCGGCCGGTCCGCTTATTTGTCTGGGTTGGCGCGTTGCATCGAATGCCGCAGAGCGACCATGCCGCTTTTGTAGGCTCGAATCTCCAGAAGGTGCAGTGCAATGTCGCGATCAAGACCTTCGAAAAAGCGAATGCCGTCCCCGATAAGCACTGGCAAGATTGAGTAGCGCACCTCGTCTGCCAGTCCGCGCCGCAACACGTCACCGGCGACGGCGCCTCCTCCTGCAATCCAGATGTTGCGGTAATTCGGCTTGAGCTTCTCGTTGACCAGTTGGGTCAAGTCGCCCGAGATGAACTCGACCGTGTCGCGTGGTCTCGGCAAAGTGCGAGTTGTGAGCACAAACACAGGCTTGTCGCCGTAGGCCCAGCCCAATCCCTTGGCGTCAAACGCCAATGCGGTTTCGTAGGTCCGCGACCCCATGACGTAGCAATCGATCGACTTGAGAAAGCCCTGGACGAATTCGGGGTCCAAACTCTCGCCGCCTTCAAACTCCTCCGGTGTTTCCATCCAGTCAGTGCTGCCGTCCGGTCGAGCGATAAAGCCATCAAGGCTCGCCGCCATGTGGATCGTCACTTTTGAATCCGGTCCCGCCATTTGGTCATCTCCCCTTACGGTAGTTTAGCGAAGAGGCGGCGATAAGACGAGTGACGGAAAGCCCGACCGAACCCGAGCGTGTGGCGGCAATAGGCTAGTAGCCGTGGCTGGTATGTTGCCGACAACCGGTTGTTCTGGCGACAAAGCGCATACCTTTCAGGCTCACGCTCCGAGTGCTGAGAGGAAGCCGTCCACTTCAACGAACACTTCTGCATTGCGGCCGACCCAGACATGGCCGCCGGAGGGAAAGGAAACCAGCTTCGCGCCGGGAACCGTGCTGGCGATGTGCCGGGCGGCGGCCAGCGTCTGGAACCGGTCATCTTCAAGCGAGAGCGCCAGTGTCGGTGCGCGGATGCGTTCCAGCGGCATGGGCGTCGGTGTGTAAGCAAGCTTTGCGTCATTCAGCAGGCCCTGGGCGCGCTCGCTGACCGGCAGGATGTTTCGCAGAATCGACCGCACGCGCTTGCGCTCGCTGGCTTCAGCGGCCTTCACCAGCCTTGGATCCGTCGCAAGCAGCGCGCCGATCATGGCGTCTTCGTTCAGCGTCATCCCCAACCAGAACAGAAAGTCCGATTTCAACCCGTGTTCGATGATCGCCTGCGCCAGCGCGTTGGGCGGATCTACCGGCGGGCGTCCGGGCGCGTACGCGGCCGGCACCATCGCCACCAGCCCGCTGCAACGGTCGGGGTGACGGATCGCGAACTGCATGGCCGATAGCGCGCCAGCCGAGCCGCCGATGATAGGCGCGCGGTCGATCGCCAGCCTGTCCAGCAAGTCGGCGAAGGCGTCGGCCTGTCGTTCGGATGATGGTTCGTCCGGAAACGTCGAGCGCAGATATCCGAAACGTGAGGGTGCGATTATCCGCCATCGGGCCGTCAGGGGCCGGGCGAAATCCAGACCCTGATCGAATCCTCCGCCCGTTCCATGGATCATCAGGACAGGGCGGCCATCTCCCGCTTGCGCAAACTCCATGTCGCCAAAGCGACTTTGGAAAACCTCGCTGCGGCCACGTACGCGCGCAGCAGCGTTTGACACCGCATTCGAAAAGCTTCGCCACGTGAGCCCGCCGGCGACCACGGCGGCGGCGCCAGCCATCCCGATCCCCAGGAACCGACGCCTTCGCATCGCGTCCTCCTCACGCGCCAGATCGTCGCCAACCGGCAATGCCCTTCATGGACGCTCCCTTGTCCCGCGGCCGTCCGATTTTTTATTGATCGCGCTCAAGGCGCAAACAAAAAGCGAAACTGCAGCCACGTGGATGACGCAAGCTCCTTGAGACTCGTCCCCCCTCCGTCTCGCGACCCTGTCGCGATCAACCTCCCCCGCTTTGCCGGGGGAGGAAAGACGTCGGGATCGTGGCTCTGCTACTGCGCCGCCTTTGCGCGGCACATGTAGCGGGTGCGGTGGATGTCTTCGGCGTTGTCTTCGTAGCCGGTGATCGAGGGGCTCACGATGTCCTGCGTGACGCGGGTGAGCATCGGGATGACGCCGGCGTCGTCGAGCAGCATCTGTTCGGCCTGTTTCAGAATCGCGGCGCGCTTGGCGGGATCGAGTTCCTTCGACGAGGCGTCGAGCAGGGCGTCATACGCCGGGTTGGTGTAGTCGCCGTAGTTCATCGGGCCGGTGCGGGAATCCAGCAGGTAGAGGAAGTTGTAGGCGTCGTTGTAGTCGGCGACCCAGCCAGTGTCGGCGATTGAGTAGTCTTTTTCCTGCAGCTGGTTGTAGAGCGCCTGGGTTTCGACCTGGCGGATCTGCGGCTTCACCCACGGCGCGATGTCGGTCCAGTTGGCCTGCACGGCGGGGGCGATGCGCGGGTTGTCGCCGGTGGCGCGGTAGAGATATTCGAACTCGAGCGGCTTGTTAGGGCCGTAGCCAGCTTCAGTGAGAAGCGCGACGGCTTTCTTCAGGCGCTCCTCGCGGCTTTCGTTCTTCCACGTGATCTGCGCGGTTTCGGGATAGCCGTTCATGCCGGGCGGCACGAACGAATAGGCCGGGAGCTGGCCGCCTTTCAGGATCGACCCGGTGATGAATTCGCGGTCGAGGGCGAGCGAGAGCGCCTGACGGACGCGGGTGTCGGTGAAGGGTTCGCGCTTGGTGTTGGTGACGACGTAGGTGGTGGCCATCATTGGCGCGATGCGCGGCCAGCCGGGCAGCTTCTTCTGCGTGTCTTCAAGCTGGCCGGTGGGGAAGGAGTTGTTCATGTCGACGTCGCCCGCCTGCGCGCGGCGGACCATCTGGTCGTGGTCGGACAGCGGGTAGTAGATCACCTCGGTGAAGCAGAGGTTGGCTGCGCCGTCGAACTTGTCGTTCTTGACTGAGCGCAGGAAGTCGCCGGTTCGCCATTCGACGACCTTGTAGGGGCCATTGACGACGATGTTTTCCGGCTTGGTCCAGGCATCGCCCAGCTTGTCGATGACATGCTTGGGCAGCGGGAAAGCTGTGTAGTGCTTCAGCACGCCGGGGAGATAAGGCATCGGATGGTCGAGCGTGATCTCGAGCGTGTAATCGTCGATGGCGCGCACGCCGAGCTGCTCGACGGGAAGCTTGCCGCCGTTCACGGCCTGGGCGTTCTTGATGCCGTACTGGATCGAGGCGTAGACGGCTCCGACAGTCTTGGGGTCGAGCAGGCGCTGGAAGGCGAAGACGAAATCATTGGCGGTGAGGGGCGTGCCGTCCGACCAGACAGTCTGCTTCAGCTTGAAGGTCCAGACCAGCTGGTCCTCGGAAACGGTCCAGCTTTCGGCGACGCCGGGGACGGGCTTGGAGGCGGCGTCTTCGGTGAACAGGCCGATGAACATGTCGCCGATGATGTCGTTGTTCCAGGTGCCTTCGGCTTTCTGGGGGTCGATCGAGTCCGGGTTGGCGCCGATGCCGCGGCGGAACTGGGTGTCGGGGGCGGCCTTGGGTTTGCTTTCCCCGCAAGCGCCCAGCGCCATCAAGGCGGCGATGACGCCGACCGTAATCCGGGACCCAAGACGCATAAGTTCACTCCAGTTCGCAACGCCGCAGCAGAAGGCGGCTTTTCCGGCGGCGAAACTAGCGTCAGAGTGCGCCCGATTGAAAGGGCCTTGCGCCGTCTGCGGGCCGTTGAGTGAGTTTGACCCATGCGCGTTCACGTACTTGTTTGTCTCGTAGCCCTCGCTCCTGCGCCCGCGCTGGCGCAGGAGGCGCCGCTGACCAAGGTTTACGCCTGTACGGATGTAGCGGAAGCGACGGCGCGGCTGGCCTGCTTCGATGCGGCGGTGGCCGGGCTGAAGCAACAGCAGGCCGGGGGCGATCTTGCGGTGGTGTCGCGCCAGCAGGTGCAGAAGGTGGAGAAGGAGGCGTTCGGTCTCTCGGTTCCCTCCGCGAGCGAGCTCGTGGCGAGCGCGGGGCCGGCTAGTGCCGCGCCCGCGGGAGTGACGGCGCCGGCCAGGAGCGAAAAAGCCAGGCCGCTGGATCGCGTGAGCCTGGGCGTGAAGTCGGTCAGCAAGGGCGCTGACGGCAAGGCGGTGATCACCATGGACAATGGACAGGTCTGGAAACAGACGGACACCACCAAGCTGAAAATCCAGGGCAAGGGTCCGTGGACCGCCGAAGTGCGCAAGGCGGCGCTGGGCAGCTACATGCTGAGCGTGGACGACAGGCCGTCGATCCGCGTGAAGCGGGTGGAGTAGGCATGGCGCGGCGCGTCAACTGGGGGCTGGTGGGGACAGTCGCCGGATATGGCGCGGCTCTGGCCGTGGGAGCGTTTGCGCTGCAGTGGCTGGAGTATCGCCAGCTGGCCCAGACGCATTCGACCGAGATCTATGTCGTGCTGGTGGCGGCGGGTTTCCTCGGGTTGGGCGTGTGGGTTGGCGCCAGGCTGTTCGCGGGCGCGCCTGCGCGAACGGAGTTCGTAAAGAACGAGACGGTGGTGCGGGCGCTGGGCGTCAGCGAGCGCGAATTCGAGGTGCTGGAGCAGCTGGCCGCCGGGCGGTCGAACAAGGAGATCGCGGGGAAGCTGAACGTGTCGCCCAACACGGTGAAGACGCATGTGGGACGGCTGTACGAGAAGCTGGAAGTAAAGCGGCGCACCGAAGCGGTGATGCGCGCGCGCGAGCTGGGTATGATCCCGTAGGGGCCGGAAAGACGGGTGATTTTGCGTAAATCACCCTTTCGGGCGATTGCGGGTCGTTGGCGGAACCCGCGAGATCGGGCGTAGTGTCATCGCCATGGGGAGCCCACGCACATGATCCGCCCAATCCTCTTCTACGGCGTTATCGCCGGCCTGATCGTCACCTTTCCGATGCTGTTGATGATCGACGGCTCTGGCAGTTCCGAGCACGGCGTCAGTTCCATGCTGGTCGGCTACCTGACCATGATCTTGGCGCTGAGCGTGATCTTCGTTGCGGTGAAGCAGTATCGCGACAAGCATCTGGGCGGGGTGATCAAGTTCCTGCCCGCCCTGCTCATGGGGCTGGGGATCAGCGTGATCGCCGGGCTGCTCTATGTGACCGGCTGGGAAATCTACCTGACCCTTACCGATTACGCGTTCATGGAGGCCTACACCCACGCGATGATCGAGGCGCAGAAGGCCAAGGGCCTCGCGGGGCCGGAGCTGGACAGGCTGGTGAGCGACATGGCGAAGATGACGGAAGATTATCGCAACCCGCTGTTTCGCCTGCCGATGACCTTTGTGGAAATCTTTCCCGTCGGCGTGATGATGTCGCTGATCGCCGCCGCCCTGATGCGCAACAGCCGGTTCATGCCGGCGCGCGCCGCGTAAGGCTGTCAGTGTTTGCCGCGAGCCCAGCCCGGGTTCGCGGTTTTCCACTGTGCCGCGTAGATATTTTCCCACACGCCCACGACCAGGAGCACGCCGGTGGCGCAGATGGCGAGGGCCAGGGGCGTCTGCAGCGGAATGGTGATGATCAGCGCGGTGAGCAGTGCAAGGCCGGCGACGTGCGAGCGCAGGAACTCGTCGAACAGCACACGTTTGAACAGCAGGTTGCCGACGAGGAAAATGGCCGGGCCGCCGAGGATGGCGACGGCCTGCATGAAGGAGACGTGGCCATTGGGGTGGGAGAGGATCACCTCGTCCGACACGGCGGAGAGGATGATGCCGACGATGAGCGGGATGTGCAGGTAGGTGTAGGCGAGACGCGCGATACGGCCGGGGTCATCCGAGCGGGCGAACTCCTCGCTGGCGTCGTCGGCGGCGATGCTGAAATAGACCCACCACATCGCCACGGACGCGACAAAGCAGACGGCGAACGTGAAGATGGTGAGGTGTGTCCACGCCAGTTCAGCGACGGTGGCGCCGGTGACCAGCAGGCTTTCGCCCAGTGCGATGATGACGAACAGGCCGCAGCGTTCAGCCATGTGGGCGGGAGAGATGTCCCAGTCGGTAGTGGCTGAGCGACCCAGCCCTGGCGTGCGAAAGCCGGCTGACGGGCCGGCCGCTTCCACGAGGAGCGCTGCGACCCAGAGCGCCCAGCGCGCGCCGTTCTCCGCGAAGGCGCCGGCGATCCAGATGGCGCCGGACACGATCAGCCAGGCCGTGATGCGCAGGAAATTGCGATAGTTGTTGGGGCTGCGCCCACGCAGGCAGACGCACATGAAGATGCTGCGGCCGACCTGCATGAAGACGAATGCGCCGGCGAAGGCGATGCCCTTGTCGCCGAACGCATCCGGGATCGAAGCCGACATGACGAGACCCGCGGCCATGAGCACGAACATCATCAGGCGCACGACGGTGGCCTGCGGGTTCAGCCAGTTGGTGACCCAGGACGTGTAGATCCACACCGACCAGATCGCGAGCGTGAGGAAGATTGTTTCGGCAAGGCCCGCAAGCGTGAAGTGATGCAGCAGCGAATGGGAAAGCTGGGTGATCGCGAACACGAAGACGAGGTCGAAGAACAGTTCGACATAGGTGACCTTGGCGTGGCCGTGCGGATCTCGGATGCGAAGGAGGCCGGATGTGTCGCCGCCGCCGTTATTCGCTTCAGTCATCGGAGCCCCCTGCTGCGGAGAGGTAAGCTCCGTGCGCGGTACCTGGCAAGACACGGCAGGGGAGTGGGGCGGCTGCGCTCGGTCGTGGACGGGAGGCTGCTCGCAGGACTAGCATTCGGTCTGCTGATGGGGCGTCATGAGGAGCGGCGATGCGCTCGACAATTGCCTGTTCGGTCGTCCTGGCTGCTGCGTTGATCTCTGCGACGCCTGCTTCTGCGGGCACGGTCTGCTACGGCAGCGTGGAGGATCCGGCGCTCGGCGAGGTGACCGCCAGCCTTGATGTGAACGACAAGACCGGAAAGCCCGGTGAACTGACGCTGTTCTGGACGCCGGAGCGGGCAGGTGGTGATGGCGGCGCCGGCTATTTCGGCTGGCCGGGTCTGATGCTCGACTATGAGCTCGACAAGTCAGACACGTTGATCGGACCCGTGGCGGCGGAGGTGCTGATCACGCAGCTGTCCAGCTATGTCGGCGGGAAGGTGGACCGTGCGCCGCCGCTGTCGACCGTCAGCGTGCGGGTGGAAGGGGCGGGCGTGAAGCTGTTGACGTGGCGCGACGCCGAGCAGAGAGAAGGCCAGGCAAAGCTGGCGAAACTGTTGCGGGAGACGCGGCCGGCGCAACTGAAGGTGGAGCTGCTCGATCCCAAGGGCGGATCAATCTCGTGGTCGGTGTTCGAGTTCTCGGCGATGGACAAGGTGGCGCGGATGGCCGCCGAGGCGCGCGGCCAAGCTGAGCGCAGTGCAGCAGCGTTTCGCGAAGCAGCAGGCCGGGGCGCTGCGCCGAAGACGTGCTAGCGATCCTTGGGGTCGAGCGCGTCGCGCAGGCCGTCGCCGATGAAGTTTAGACTGAACAGCGTGATCACCATGGTGATGGCGGGAGCGATGAGCATCCATGGACGCGAGAGGTCGCGCTGGCCTTCGGAAATCAGGCGGCCAAGCGAGGTCAGGGGTTCCTGCACGCCGAGCCCGATGAAGGAGAGGAAGCTCTCCTGCAGGATGACGACCGGCATGGTGAGCGTGACGTAGACGGCCACAGGTCCCAGCAGGTTCGGCAGGATGTGGCGCACCACAAGGCCGATGGGCTTTACGCCAGCGGCGCGGGCGGCTTCGACGAACTCTTTCTGCTTCAGCATCAGCGTCTGGCCGCGGACGATGCGGGCCATGGTCATCCATTCCACCGCGCCGATGGCGAGGAAGATCAGGAAGATCGAGTTGCCGAAGACCACCGTGACGAGGATGACGAAGAAGATGAAGGGCATGGCGTAGATCACATCGACGAAGCGCATCATCAGCTGGTCGATGCGGCCGCCCGCGAAACCGGCGATGGCGCCCCAGGCGACGCCGATCACGAGGCTGACTGTGGTCGCGACGGCGCCGACGGCGAGAGAGATGCGCAGGCCCGTCATCACGCGGGCGACAACGTCGCGACCGTAGATGTCAGTGCCGAAGAGATGGAGGTGTTCGAGCGTAGGTCCAATGGCCAGGCGATCGCGGTATTGCGTGGCAAATTTGTGGGGCCACAGCATCGGGCCGAAGATGGCGATGAGCACCAGCACGCCGAGCACGACCATGCCGGTGACAGCGGCCTTGTTGGAGAACAGGCGGCGGCGCGAGTCGTCCCACAGGGACCGGCCCTTCACGGCGCGGTTCATCAGGTCGGCGCTTTCCGATGGTGCTGCGACGAGGGTCATTCGTAGCGCACCTTGGGGTCGAACACCGCGTAGAGGATGTCGGCGATCAGGTTGAACAGGATGATCAGGCCGCCATAGAGGATGACCGTGCCCATGACGCGTGTGTAGTCGCGGGTCATTGCGCCGTCGATGAAGGACTGGCCGACGCCGGGCAGGCCGAAGACGCGCTCGACCACGACGGAACCGGTGATAATGCCGACGGTGGCGGGACCAAGATAGGAGATGACGGGAAGGATTGCGGCGGGGGCGGCGTGGCGAAGGAGGATGCGGGCTTCGCTCAGGCCCTTGGCGCGGGCGGTGCGGATGTGGTTGGAGCGCAGTGTCTCGATCATCGAGGCCCGCATCAGGCGCGAGATGATGGCGATCTGCGGCAGGGCCAGCGTGACGATGGGCAGGAACAGGTTGTTGAACGTCATCTTGCCGAGATCGAGTCCGCCGGCCGCGAACCAGCCGAGCCACACGCCGAAGATCAGCGACAGGAAGGGTCCCGTGACGAAGGTGGGGATCGAGATGCCGACCATGGCGAGGCTCATCGCCGAATAGTCCGCCGCGGAGTTCTGGCGCATTGCGGCGATGACGCCGAGACCGGTGCCGAAGAAGATGGCGAGGCTGATGGCGAAGGCGCCGATGGTGAGGCTGACGGGAAGGCCTTCGCCGAGAAGCTCGGAAACCGTCTTGTCCTTGTTCTTCATCGAGGGGCCGAGATCGCCGCGCACGACATTGCCGAGGTAGGACAGGTATTGCTCGTGGAGCGGCTTATCGAGGCCGAGGCTGGCCTTGAGGTTGGCTTCGACCTCGGGGGTCAGCTTGCGCTCGACCGAGTAGGGATTGCCGGGGGCGGCGCGCATCATGAAGAAGGCGATCGTGATGATCACCAGCATGGTGGGGATTGCCGCGAGGATGCGCCGCGCGGCATAGGCCCAGGGTATGCGGGAGGCGAGGCGCGCCAGCGATGAGGAACGAACCTGGGTCGACAAAGCGGGATTACGTCCTCGTTAGATGAGGCGCTATACAGTCTCATCAGGGCGACGGACGCAAGCGGGCGAATTTGCCGCGCCTGCTAGGGTTTCGGGAAACAAACACGCGCTGAGCGTTTAGGAGACGGGCATGGCTGACATCAAGCGAGTGACGGACGGGTTTTCGGTGGCGCCGCAGCTGGCTCTGGATGATTTTCCCGAGCTGGCGGCGATGGGTTTCCGCCACGTGATCAACAATCGCCCGGATGGCGAAGGCTTTGGCCAGCCGAGCAGCAAGGCGGCGGAAGCAGCGGCAAAAGCAGCAGGCCTGACTTATGTTCACGCCCCGTTCGCGGGATCGCCGCCGCCAGCTGCGGTGGCGGCTGTAACCGCCCAGCTGGCAGATGCGAAAGGTCCGGTGATTGCCTATTGCCGCTCCGGCACGCGGTCGATCACTGCCTGGGCGCTCGCTCAGGCCAAATCAAGTAGCCTGACGCCGGAGGCGATCATCAAAGCAGCAGCAGATGCGGGCTATGACCTGACCCCGATGAAAGACCTTTTGCGGAATCTCGGGTCAGAGTAGTAAGTTGCCACTGCCGTTAAGGTTGCCGGAAATTCATCCGTGCGCTCAAACGGTTCAACGGGGTCTTCTCTCCGGCCCGACCCACGCGACAGATGTGGGCGCAGTTAGAATTCGAAGGGGCGGGTGTCTGCGTCGGAGAAACTCCGGGCGGGCAATTCGGTCTGAGCCGGGAAAGGCGCGTAGAGCATTGGCAAACTGGTTGTGGACCTCGGATTTCGTGGTTGAGGACAATATCGTCCTGGTCAAGAAAACGGGACACCGCTTCGCACTCGACCTGAAGCTCTGGCACGACATTTTCACGTGGTTCTGTTTCTACACCGCGGCGCAAAGCTGGCGCCTGCAGCGCCGCCTTGCTGGCCACAAGAAACCCACCATCGCCTTCCTGCCGGACAAGCCGCGGCCCTGGTATCTGATCTGGCCCGTGATGCATTGCGCTGGCGCGCGACCGGTCGATGATCCGATGAAGGCCGACATCGTGATGCAGTTTGACGACGCAACGACCTGCATCCCGCAACTGCCCGATTTCAGCGCGCGTCAGCGCAAGGTCCGGACGGTCAATTTCAACTGCCGCGATATTTCGAAGACGAACATCGCCCGCGCATTTGGACTGGTGTCCGGTTATTCCCTGGCGGTGGACCCCACAACCTATGACGGCCCGGTGGTCGACAAGTCCGAAATCAACGCGGCGCACGACGGCCGCATCGTCCAGGGACCGTTCGAACCGGTGAGCGGGCGCAGCTACCAGAAACTGATCGACAACGAGGTCGAGGGCGGTCTGGTCGAAGATCTGCGGACGTGCACCGTTGCCGGCGAGGCCGTGATCGTCTTCCGCAAGCGGCGGCCGCTGGGGCGCCGGTTTGCCAACGAGAATGTCAGCGTCGACTGGGTTCGTCCCGAAGAGGTGTATACACCTGCGGAGATGGACCTGATCCGCAGATTCACTTCAGAAATCAAGCTTGACTGGGGCGGGGTGGACGTGCTCCGCAACAGGCAGGACGGACGGATTTACATCGTTGACGCTAACAAGACGGACATGGGCCCGCCTGTTGCGATGCCACTCGGCCAAAAGCTGCGTGCGACGCGACTGCTCGCACGTACTTTCGGCAAGGCGTTTGCTCCCTGAACGGCTAACGATCGAGGCTTAGGCGACACATGGGCGGGATCCCGTTCGTACGTGACCTTGAGTTCCGCTATCGCGACGTAGCGCGAGTGAGCCCCCGTGTGCGCCGTTTGATCGCCGAGAACCCCGGCCCGTTCACCTATCTCGGCACCGGCGTCTACATCATCGGCGAAGGCGACGTCGCCGTTATCGATCCCGGCCCGATGAACGAAGAACACTTCGAGGCGCTGAAGCGCGCCGTCGAAGGCGAGCGCATCACGCATGTTCTGGTCACTCATTCGCATATGGACCATTCGCCAGCGGCGCATCCGCTGGCTGAGTGGGCGAAATGCCAAGTCTATGCGGGCGGCCCGGCCATCCCCAGCGAATCCGAAGTGCGGATGGAGGCGGGCGATGACCTACGGTTCAAGCCCGACATCACAATCCGCGATGGCGACATCTTCAAAGGCCCGAACTGGACGATCGAGGCGATCGCCACGCCGGGACACACCTCCAACCATTTCTGCTTTGGCTTGAAGGAAGAGAACGCATTGTTCGCCGGCGACCACGTGATGGGTTGGTCGACGACGGTTATCTCGCCGCCGGATGGGCACATGGGCGATTACTTCGCAAGCCTCGACAAGGTTCGCCAGCGCGGCTTCTCCACCATCTGGCCGACACACGGACCGCCGGTGACCGACGTTGCGCCGTTCCTTGACGCCTACATCACGCACCGGAAGGCGCGCGAGGCATCGATCATCGAGCGGCTGCGCGCGGGCGATATGCTGATCCCCGAGATGGTGAAGGTGATCTACAAGGATGTGGACAAGCGCCTGCATCCGGCAGCCTGCCATTCCGTGCTGGCGCATGTGATCCACCTGGTGGAAACCGGCCGCGTTCAGGCGGAAGGACCATTCGGTCTTGCGACCGAATACCGGCTGTCACCGGCCGCGTGAGCGCCTGCTTCGGATGATCTACCTCGTCCGTCACGGTCAGACCGAATTCAACGCCATGCGCCGCATCCAGGGCGCGAAGGATTCCGCGCTGACGCCGCTGGGCGTGGAGCAGGGGCGAAGACTGGGACTGTTGCTGGCGGGGCTGCAGCCTGCGCCGCTGCGGATCGTGGCGAGCCCCCAGGGGCGGGCGCAGCACACGGCGCGGCTGATCCGCGAGGCGGCAGGGCTTGTGTGCGAAATCGAGAGTGACGATCGCCTGCGCGAAGTGAGCCTTGGCGCGTGGGACGGGTTGCTGCGCGACGACATCGCGGCGATTGATCCGGACTTTGACGCTGGCGACCGGCGGCTGACCTGGTTCTTCCGCGGGCCGGGCGGGGACACCTTCGAGACGCTGGAAGCGCGGCTGGCCGACTGGCTGGAAGCCGCCCGCGCGTATGAGAGCCCGACCATCGTCGTCTCGCATGGCGTCGCCGGGCGCATCCTGCGTGGTCTTTATCTCGGCTTGTCGCGGACCGAGATGCTGGGCCAGGACGTGCCGCAGGATGCCGTGTTCCGCCTGGCGGGCGGAACGATGGAGCGGATCAACTGCCCCGCAGAATAAGGCCTAATGCTCGACAACCGGCGGCGACCAGACTTTCGCGCCGGGCTCCTGACCCATCACGTTGAGCTGCTGGATCAGCGCGGCGGCGCGTTTGCGGCCGGCGACCGTGCCGAGAGCTGACAGCACCTGGCGCTCGCCGGAGCTGGCCTGAGCCGAGGCGAACATGCCCATCACCAGATCGAACGGCGAGGCTTCGTTGAGCTTCAGGCGGATCTCGGTGCTGTCCTCCGGTTTGAAACCGGCAAGGACTTTCGCCTTGTCGACGGCCGCGATCAGGTCCCCGGTTTCATCGACCAGACCGAGTTCCTTGGCGTCGGCGCCGGACCACACGCGACCCTTGGCGATTTCCTGCACGCGCGCGATCGGCAGCTTGCGGCCTTCGGAGACGAGCGTGGTGAAGCGCTGGTAGACGCTCTCGAGGGAGCCGACCAGCTGCCCGCGCTGGACGTCGGTGAGCTTCTCGGTGGAGTAGGCCGAGGCGAACGTGCCGCCGACGCCGACCGACGCGGGATTGACGCCGAGCATGCGCAGGCCGTCGGCAACCGCAAACTTGCCACCGAAGACGCCGATGGAGCCGGTGATGGTGGAACGGTTGGAAACGATGGCGTCTGCGCCGGCGGCGACATAGTAGCCGCCAGAAGCCGCCATCGAGCCCATCGAGACGACAACCTTCTTGCCGGATTCCTGCAGGCGTTCGACGGCGCGCCAGATCTGGTCTGACGCCGTGGCCGAACCGCCGCCGCTGTCGACGCGGAAGACGACGGCGTCGATGGTCTTGTCGTCGACGAGGGCGAGGAGTTCCGCAGCGACGCGGTCAGAAGCGAATTGGGCGCCGCCGCCGCCGAGAATGTTGCCGTTGCTGCCGCCGCCGGTGACGATGTCGCCTTCACCGCCGACGATGGCGATGACGGCGTCGCCCGAATGGCGCGGCGGGTGATAGTCCTCGATCCAGACCAGATCGCCGTTGGCGCGGGCCTTGGCGGCGTCGGCGGCCTCTTCCGGCCAGCCCAGCTTGTCGATCAGCTTCAATTCGACGGCTTTCTCGGCCGGGTAGGGGCTGGCCTCCAGCAAGGCGCGCATGGCGGCCGGCTCGGATTTGCGGTCGGTCGCGATGTCGGCGATCGAATCCGACCAGACGCTTTCGGCAAGGCGCGTCATCGCTTCGGCGTGGGGCGCGGTGTAGGTCTCATCCTTGTAGACGTTCACGGCGTTCTTGTACTCGTAGAACTGCTCCATCTCCGGCGTGACGTGGACCTTGTCCATCAAGCCGCCGAGGAAGAGGGTCTCGAAGGTGATGCCGGGAGTTTCAAAGGACGAGCCGGGCTGCATCCAGATTTCGTCGGCGGCCGAGATCGCGCGGTAGGCGGCGGGGCCGGAGGCGAGGAAGCCCTGGCTGTGGGCGATGATGAACTTGTTCTTCGCCTTGAGGCGCAGGAAGGCGGCGCGCAGCTCCTCGGCGCGCGAGGAGCCAAGATCGACCTCGGCGGCGCGGACGAAGACGCCCTTCACGTTCGGATCATCCGCCGCGGCGTTGAGGCGCAGCAGCATCTCGACGAACGAGGTCTGTGAAAACAGGGCGCTGATGCCGTCGGTAGCCGGCTGGTCGGGGTAGGCGGCGCGCAGGTCGATTTCGAGCACGGCGCTGCGAACCGGAGCGGGCTCGCCCGAGGGCAGGAAGGACATCAGGAGGACGATGGGGATCAGGACGAAGAAGACAACCAGCGCGGCGATGCCGCCCAGGAAGCTGAGAAGGAAGGTCTTCATGCTGCGCTCCCGGCTCCTCGGTCCAACCGGAGCCTGTACGTCCCTGCTTAGCGGCAAATCAGGGCGTGCGGAACTGGGGTGCTGACGGGCCCGCGCGCGGGAGCCCGGTTGGGGGAATTAACAATGTGGCGGGCTGGGGTTGGGTCGGGATGAGCGTGGTCGGAGTAGCTGGATTCGAACCAACGACCTCTTGCTCCCGAAGCAAGCGCTCTACCAGGCTGAGCTATACTCCGACGGAGCGGGGCCTATAGCGGCTTTCCGGACGGGGCGCAACGGACCTCAAGCCGCGAATTGAAGGGGATTTTTGGCCCCCCGGCGGGCCGGCGAAAGCGGCCCGCCAACCCCACCCGGCGGGCTGTTTTCGCGCACCATACGACCTGTTGCGTTTGCAACGCGAATTGCGTAACTCTCCGCCCTCTCTGAACTGGGGCGTCGCCAAGCGGTAAGGCAGCGGTTTTTGGTACCGCCATTCCTAGGTTCGATTCCTAGCGCCCCAGCCAGAGAGAATTAGTCTCCGGCCCCACGGCCGTTGAGGCGCTGAATAGAGCCCTAGTGTCCGGGACTTAGCGCGGAAGAATCCTCCCAGAGACTCGCATGCGATTCGCTCTTGGCGCGACTTCGGGCCGTTTGCGCGGGCGGGTCTCCGGGCCCTCGATGAAAATGGAGATTCTCAGCTATCGCTGAAATGCGAGAGACTGCTTTCGCATTCCGGTCGCTGATGAGATGCTGCGGCGAGGATTCGGTTGTGGCTCTCAAAGGTCGGCGCAGATCGTACCCGTCCGCAACAACATCGGGGTCCGTGCATGAGCAGGTAGTTGGGCGCGCGTCTCAACTCCTCGCGTTGCAGAGCAACATTGTCAGCGTGACAGGCCCGCTCGGCGACGGCTCAAGCGAGGAATGCGAGCGCTTCGGCGACAAAACGCTCGTGGTGCTGGAAGATGCCGCCGTGTCCGGCAACCTGGTAGATCGTGAGCTTTGCGTCGGGAATGCGGCGCGCGAGATCGAGGGAATTGGCGGTCGGCGCCATGAGATCGTCATCACCGTTCGCAACAAATGTCGGCTGCGTGATCCACCAGATTCTACGGCGCCTGTTTGCCCCAAGCGTGGATCGCCTTCAGTTGAGCCTGGAACGAGTTGATCGCAATCGGACTGTTGCGGCCGCTTGTGGGCTCCTTTAGCCTTTCGAGAAACGCCTTGGCGGCCCGGCGCGCCATCCGACGCCGTAAAGGCCGAACTCCAGCAATGGGTTCGCAAGGAGATCGTCCCCATCGCTTTGCCGGATGTCATTCAGTTCGCTCCCGGCCTGCCAAAGACACGTTCCGGAAGGATCATGCGGCGTATCCTGCGGAAGATCGCCGAGAACGATGTCTCGAGCCTCGGCGACACCTCCACCCTTGCGGATCCGGCGGTCGTTCAGGGCCTGATCGAAAGTCGAGCTGAAGGCCCACGGGTACACGCGTCTGCTGGATTTGGTTGCTCGGACAACGACAGTGGCAGCTCCCCCGCAGCGACTTCGGCTGTCGCGCTTTCTTGCAGGAATGGTCTAGCGAGTGCGCGGAGGCGTGGCGATTCGACAACGAGTGGCGCGCGGAATTCGGTGATAGATGATACAGGAAACCTACGTTTCATGAGCCGCCATGAACGACACTCGTTTTTACCAGGGAATGTAACGTGACCGAAGCTGATAGACTGAACGAGCTCAACGACCTTCGCATGTCAGAGAAGGGCAGGCCGCTATTCGAAGCGGTCAAACTACATATCGTAGAGAACGTCGCCCCGATTGTGGAAGAGTTTGAGGAGCTCGATCACGCCAAGACGGATCGCTGGAGCTGGCATCCGCGCCAGCTTGAATTGCTCGACGGCGCGAAAAAGAAAGCCAAGGCTGCTGGTCTGTGGAATTTCTTCCTGCCTAACGCCGAGACAGGCGAGGGTCTTTCCAATCTCGACTATGCTTACATTGCCGCCGAACTCGGCAAGCAGCCGCTGGCTTCTGAAACACTAAACTGTTCTGCCCCGGACACCGGCAACATGGAAGTTCTCGAGCGCGTCGGTACGCCCGAGCAGAAGAAGAAATGGCTCGAGCCGCTCCTCAACGGCGAGATTCGTTCCGCCTACGCCATGACAGAGCCGAACGTCGCTTCGTCCGACGCCAAGAACATCTCCACCAGCGCCGTGCTCGAGGGCAACGAGTGGGTGATCAACGGCGAGAAATACTACATCTCCAACGCCGGCGATCCGCGCTGCAAGATCATGATCACTATGGTCAAGACCAGCCCAGACGCCCCGCCCCACCTGCAACAGTCGCAAATCCTTGTGCCGATGGACACGCCTGGCGTGCAGGTGCTCGGGCCGATGCACGTCTTCGGCGCTGACCACGCCCCGCGCGGTCACATGCACATCAAGTTCACGAATGTCCGCGTGCCGAAGGAAAGCATCCTGCTCGGTGAGGGCCGTGGATTCGAGATCAGCCAGGTCCGTCTTGGGCCGGGCCGGATCCACCACTGCATGCGCACCATCGGCAAGGCCGAGGCGGCGCTGGAGATGATGATCAAGCGCGGTCTGTCGCGCGAAGCCTTCGGTCAGCCGCTGATTAGGTTGGGCAAGAACCCTGAACTGGTTTCTCGCGCGCGCTACGATATTGAGCAGATGCGCCTGATGGTTCTGAAAGCAGCTAAGGCAATGGACGTTCTGGGCAACCGCGAAGCACGCGTCTGGGTCAGCATGGTCAAGTCCATGGTCCCCGAGATCACTTGCCGCATCATTGATGAGGCCATTCAAATCCATGGCGCTACCGGCATCTCGCAATGGACGCCCCTCGCGGAGCTCTACGCCGACGTCCGCCACCTCCGCTTCGCCGATGGACCCGACGAAGTCCACCACATGGTCGTCGGCCGCGCCGAGATCAAGAAGTACGAGCCAGGAAGGAATTCGCATTAGCAATGCAGGGTTGGAGGTCAGAGCAGATTCGGAACTAGCGGACGACGTTCCGCCATCCGCTGCATTTGGCGGCGAGCGGCCAGCGACAATGCAGGACAGCACCAAACCGGTGACAACCAAAGCTATTCGTATCTAGTGCTCCAAAGACGCCACACCCGACAGGGTAACACTGGGCGCTCAAGCGATCTGCGCTTGTGCCAAGTCAAACCTTTTTGGTGTTATGCGTATGAAAGGTGGAATTCGAGCTAGATCGGTGATGACAGAGCGTGTGTGGCGCAATTTGTTCTGGTACATCGCAAATCCGAACGGGCGCACTGCCAATGAGAGTTCTTCGGACGACCGGCGCTGAGGAGTTGACGCTGAGCCGCCACCGCCCAGGTGAAATGTGACGGCGCTGCAGCTTCTGTTGTACATCGTCGTTGCGATAGCCGTTCAGCTGTCGGTGGGGTTGGGAATAGCTTTCTGGCGCTGGCAGCGCGCAAGAGCCTCCGGCGCCGCATCGACCTGGGAAGCTAAAACACTGGCCGCGCCCGCCTGGCGAGGTTGGCGAGACTTTCGTGTTACGCGACGTACCGCGGAAGATGCATCTGGTTCCCAGTGTTCGTTCTATCTGCAGCCAGTCGATCGTGCGCCTCTACCCAAATTCCCGCCCGGTCAGTTTCTCACGTTTGACGTGCCGGTTGCTGACTCAACAGGCGGTTCTGGCGCAGTGGTTCGCTGTTACTCGCTTTCTGACAAACCTGCAGCGGACGGCTACCGTGTCACGGTCAAACGAGCGCTTGCTCCGCTAAGCGCTCCCAATGCTCCGCCCGGCGCGGCTTCGACCTATTTCCATGATGTTGTTCGTGAAGGAGACGTCCTCAGGGTGAAGGCGCCTTCGGGACAATTCTGTCTGGATCCCGATCCAGTCGTCCCGTCGATACTGATTGCTGGCGGCGTCGGCATCACGCCCATGATGAGCATGCTCCTCTGGGCCATTGCCGAGCAGCCCGGTCGAACCATGCATCTCTACTATGGCGTCCGGAATAGCGCCGATCACGCGTTCCGGCAAATTCTTGAAGATCTGGCGGCCGCAAATGCGAACTTTCACCTGGCGGTCGTCTATGAACGTCCGCTGGCCGGGGACATTGAAGGCCGCGATTTCCATAGTACGGGTTATGTCGATCTCGAGCTGCTAAGGCGTACGTCGCCAGCCTACGTACGCTGCAGGTACTATGTATGCGGGCCGCCGCCGATGATGGCCAACCTTGTTCCCGCTTTACGGACGTCAGGCATTCCTGAAGCGGACATTCATTTCGAAGCCTTTGGTCCGGCGTCGTTGGAACCGGCGAAGCGCGGACCGCGATCTGGCCTTGCCGAGCCTCTCGATATCCGATTTGAACGTTCGAAACGCACCCTGGCGTGGGACGGGCTGGACGCTACGCTGCTGGATTTCGCCGAGCGGAAAGGCATTGCCATGGAGTCAGGCTGCCGATCAGGCAGTTGTGGGACCTGCGAAACCCGGGTCGTGTCCGGCACGGTCCGCAATACGCAGGCTGGCGCCTACCAAGTGGCGGCGGGTCATTGCCTTCCCTGTATCGCTGAACCTGGGTCCGCACTGGTGCTGGACGCATGAAGGTCAAACACGCTCATCTTCTTACGCGCGAGGTTCTGCCGTTTCTGGCGTCGCTGCTCGCGCTCGTTGCTTTGGCGCTGCTTTTCGATGCGCTCCTTCACCTGCTCAACGCCGTCTGGATCGGCCGCTATCTCGGAATTCCCGGCGTTGTGCTCATTGTGGGGTCGTTCGGCTACTCGCTTCGGAAGCGCAAGTTGATCCAGGCTGGAAAGCCTGCGGACTTGCTGTGCTTGCACGAACGTATGGCCTGGGCGGGATCGCTCCTCGTACTGGTGCACGCCGGGATCCACTTCAACGCCATCCTGGCATGGCTGGCGGTCTGGGCCATGCTGATCAATGTCGGGAGCGGCCTGACTGGCAAGTTCCTGCTTCAACGCGCGCGGAGACGACTGGAAGAAGCGCGTGAAGCAATGCGCCAGCAGGGCCTGTCGCCCGAAGAACTGGAGGACGGGACGTACTGGGACACGCTGACCTTTGATGTCGTCAAGCAATGGCGGGCAGTCCACTTCCCGATCGCATTTGCGTTCGCAGTTCTCGCAACTGCCCATATCCTCGCTGTATTCTGGCACTGGGGATGGAGATGAAACGCGGTTGGGTCTGGGCGCTCGTCGGCGCAAATCTTGTCGCAATCATTGCGCTTGTATTTGCCTTTCCACATCTCATGATCAGTCCGGGCTCGCTCATCCCAGCGCATGCGACGTTGGCGGAGAGATGCTCCTCCTGTCATGCGCCATTCCGGGGAGCGGCGGCAGAGAAATGCGTTTCGTGCCACGCCGTGGCGGAAATTGGAATCCGGACCACGTCGGGGACGGCGATTACTGGCATGAACGCGCGACCGGCCTTCCATCAGGCGCTTACTACGCAGGCTTGTTTGTCGTGCCACACCGAGCATCCGGGCGCCAACCCAGCCGTGCGCGAACCATCGTTTTCACATGCTTTCCTGGACGAGACGCTGCGGAACCAGTGTTCAAGCTGCCACGTACCGCCTGCAGATGCGCTTCATGCGGATAAGTCAGCCAACTGCGCGACTTGTCACAGCCAGAATGGGTGGAAGCCCGCAACATTCGACCACGATCGGTTCTTCCCGTTGATCGGACCTCACAAAGCAACGTGTGTAACCTGCCACGCCGGGAGCGATTATAGAACCTACACATGCTTCTCCTGCCATGAGCACGAGCCGGGCCGAGTGCGGGCGCAGCACGCCGAAGAAGGTATTCGCAATATCGAAAACTGCGTCGAGTGCCACCGGAGCGGCGAGTCTGAGGGCGAAGGCGATCGGGGCGATGACGACTAGTGGCTGATGCCCCATTCCTTCTGGACTGCCCCCGGATTTGCCGGCAACTGCATTCAGTTTTGTGCTGTAGCCGCGTATTTCTGACCGGTGGCGCCCTGGCGTTGAGCGTGACGAGCGACTTCCGCGCGGAGGCAATAGTGGCTGTCTTCGGACGCTTTCCGCCGGCTTCGAGACGCGTTCGGAAGTCACCAAAGCGTTTCGACGACCGGTATGCATGAAGGCCGGCAAGAGGCTTTTCTCGCTGGCGCGAGCGGCGTGGTTGGCGGCGGGCTGAGCCGCGCTCCCAGCTCAGCCAGCATGCGCGCGTCCACCTGGTCGGTCTTTCCGATGACGCCCATGGCGCGAGCGAAGTCGCGGGCCTGTCGCGGATTGACGCGGCTGAACGGCCTTGCGCCTCTTCGAGCGCTTCTCGAAGTATTCGGTCATATTCGCGAAGCGCTGCGTGTTCTGTGCGCTCGCACGGAATATGTCTGGACCCTGGCGGTGGCGTCGCTCGGCCGACCGTCCCGAAAGCCCAGATAACGCGCGGGCAGTTGAATTGACGGTACTCTCGCCGAGTTAACCTGACCGTGCTTGCAATTCCACGGTTGGAATTCAAAGGTCCGAGTCATTGCCCAAAGCCGTGAAATGTTTCCGATCTATTGCCGCACCGGCTAATCTGCGAGCCAGAGTTCGTGAGCGTCTATTCTGAGCTTGAGCGCTGCCATTGACGCGCGAGCGCGGGATTCGGCTTCCATCAGTCGCACGCCAAGATGTCGTCGCTCGGCCACTAGCAGTTCCTGGAGGCTTGTTGCTCCGATCTCGAAGCCGGTTCGCAAGCGTTCGATCACTCTGGAGCTGTCTACCAGCGCTTCCTTTGCAGAGCGCCAAGCGGTGAGCTCCGAATGGGCCTGAATGAAGTCGGTCTCGGCGACTTCGGCAATCGCACGACGTACACGAACGGTGTTCTGGCGAGCCGCTGAAGCCAGGGCGGATTGCTCTGCAGCAGCGGCATCGCGGGCGCCGCCGCCGATGGGTATCGAGAAGGTTATGCCGAGACCGGTCTCCTCGCCGCCGCGTTCGTTGAAGGCCCGGAAGCCGATCTGCGGGTCGGGCGCCCGATCGGCGCGTGCACGATCCGCAACGGCCTCGGCGCGTCTCGCCTGAGCGTCAACGTAGGCGATCTCATGGCTGTTTGCGATTACATGCTCGCGCAGGACTTCGAGAGATTCGATGCCCTCAAGTCCCGGGATCTCAGGCAGTTGGTTTGGCAGGACGAGCTCCGGGAACCAAGCCTGGAGCGATGCTCGCGCACGAGCAAATTCTCCCGCGCCTCGCGATGCCGTGGTGCGGGCTTCTGCAAGGGTAGCGCGAACCAGCTCGACTTCGATCTCCGCCACGTCGTCGGCGGCGAGGCGCTTGTCCGTCGCTGCGAGCTCTGCCTCATAGGCGGCAACCTGATCTTGCAGGATGGACGAGGCTTCGGCGGCGCTGAGCCATGTCATCCACACTGTCATCAGCTGGAGCGCAGCCTGATGGCGAGCGTCTTCAGCCGCGTTCCGTGCAGCGTCGATGCCATGGTCACCGATTCGCAGGTCGATCCCGGATTTGCCAGGCAAGCGGACGCCGCGCGAGACACCAAGGTCAAACTCATTGAAGTCTCCAATGCCGCGTACGGTGCGCTGGAGACCCGTACCACTGAGTGTCCATTCGTAGGGGCCGCTGGCGAGGCGGCGTGCTTCGCCCTCCGCGCCCGAGAGGCGAGAACTCCATGCGCGGACGTCAGGATGCGCGGACAGCGCCGTATCGACCATCTCGGGAGGCGGCAGGTAGACCTGTGCCATGGCTGGCGACGCTATCAAGGCAGAGGTCGCCGCCGAGATTGCAAAGGCAAGAAGTTTCATGTCAGGCGACCTGCAGCAAGAACCGGTTCGATCCAGTATGCGAGATGAGGGATAGGGGTCTGCTCGCGGATGGTCTCGAGCAGCTGATCGGCGAGGGGCCTCGCCATGATGGAGGTCAGAATCCCGCGGGCTACCTGGCCGCTGACCTTTTCAGCGTGGCTTGCGCCCTCAAAGCCGAAGCCGTGTCCTGCGCCCCGCCAGGTTGTGAAGCCTGGAAGCGCCGGCTCAACTGACATCAGCACGCCGAGCAAGGCGCCTTCGGCGGCTGGCGGATAGACCAGCGTCAGTCGGCAGAGATCGGTGACCATTTGGCGGCTTTCTGGCTGGTGCGAACTGAGCCGGGCGCCACACCAAAGCGGCGGAACAGGACCGGCAGGAGAAGCAGGGTCAGGAGGGTGGAGGAGACGAGGCCGCCGATCACAACAATGGCCAGAGGCTTCTGGACCTCCGAACCTGGACCGCTGGCGAACAGCAGGGGCAGGAGGCCGAACGCCGCGATGGTCGCCGTCATCAGCACCGGTCGGAGGCGGCGCGCGGCGCCAACCTTTATGGCGTCGTCGAGTGCGTATCCGGCGGTCAGCAATAGGTTGAAATAGCTGACGAGCACGAGACCATTCAGCACCGCGATGCCGAGCAGTGCGATGAAGCCGATGGAGGCCGGAACTGAAAAGTACTCACCAGTCGCGAACAGCGACAGTATGCCGCCGACGAGCGCGAATGGCACGTTGGCGAAGATCAGGATCGACTGCCTCAAAGACCGGAGTGTCGCGAACAGCACGACGAAGATCATCGCAAGAGCCAGGGGAACGACAAGGCCGAGCCGCTCTGACGCGCGCCGCTGGTTCTCGAATTCACCGCCCCATTCGAGGCGATAGCCCTGTGGGAGCTGGACCTTTGACGCTACCGCAGCCTGTGCGTCCTCGACAAAGCCGACGAGATCGCGACCTCCAACGAAAGCCTGCACCAGCGCGAAGCGGGAGGCGTTTTCCCGATCAATCTTGACCATGCCGGGTTCGCGACGGATTTCAGCGACATCGCCGACGTGGATCGAACCGCCAGCGCTTGCCAAGGGTACGTTGGCGAACATCTCCGGTGATTGACGAAGCACCTCATCGCCACGGACAACGATGGCAGTACGGCGGCCAGGCTCGACTACAGTGCCGGCATTTATGCCCTCGAGAATTGCGCGAAGCTCATCTTCCGTTTCAGAGATGGTGAGGCCCGCAGCCCCGGCTGCAAGGCGGTCCATGCGGAGCTGCATGAAGTCGGTCTTGTCATTCGACAGCGTGAACACTTCGGTGGCGCCCTCGACGCCGCTGACGGCGCTTTGAACCTGGCCGGCGAGATCCGATAGCGTGGTCAGGTCTGGCCCGAAGATCTTGACGGCGAGATCCCCACGGGCGCCAGTCAGCATTTCGGAGGTACGCATCTCGATGGGCTGTGTGAACGCCGGTTCGATGCCGGGGAAGGTCTCCATCGTCTTGCGCATCTGGTCGACGAGCCATGCCTTGTCCGGCTTGCGCCATTGCGCTTTGGGCTTCAGGACGACGAACATGTCAGATTCGTTGAGCCCCATCGGATCAAGGCCGAGCTCATCCGAGCCGACGCGCGCCACAATGCTTTCGATCTCCGGAACATCGCTCAGGAGCGCCTTTTGAATAGCGAGATCCGCCTGCAAGCTTCGATCCAGATTGACGGAAGGAAGCTTGGCGACCTGCATGATCAGTGACCCCTCATCCATCGTTGGCATGAAGATCTTTCCGATGCTGGTGTAGGCGATGCCGGCCGCGCCAAGTCCGAGAGCGGCCACCACGAAGAGTGGGATCGGCGCTCTCAGGTTCAGGTCCAGCAGTTTGGAATAGACCGGTGTGATGATCCGCATCAGGAGCGGTTCGCCATGTTTGGGTTTGCCGAGCAGGAATGACGACAGGACGGGGATGATAGTGAGCGACATCACGAGAGATCCGGCCAGGGCGAAGATGATCGTCAACGCAACAGGTCGGAACAGCTTTCCTTCCAGTCCTTCCAGCGCCAGCAGCGGCAGGAACACGAGGCAGATGATGATGATGCCGGATGACACTGGGACGGCCACTTCGCTTGCTGCGCGGTAGATGTGGTGAATCCACGGCGTATGACCGCGCGGCGTCTGGCGTGCCAGCCGTTCGACGGTGTTTTCGACGACGACGACGGCGGCGTCTACAATCAGGCCGATGGCGATGGCCAGTCCGCCGAGACTCATGAGGTTTGCACTCATACCTGTCAGATGCATCAAGCCGAAGGTCACCAGTGCCGCCATGGGCAGCGTCGAGGCGACGACGAGTGCGGCCCGCAGATTGCCGAGGAAGACGACCAGCAGGATGACAACAAGGACGATGGCTTCGAGCAGGGCCTCGCCCACCGTTTTCACGGCATGAGAGATCAGCTCGGAGCGGTCGTAGAATGGCTTTACAGTCACGCCTTCAGGGAAGGACGGCGCGATTTCCTTCAGACGTTCTTCAACGGCGCCGATGATGGCGTTGGCGTCGGCGCCACGCAGCGAAAGCACGATGCCCTGAACAACCTCGCCCTCTCCATCCTTCGTCACAGCGCCATAGCGTGTGAGGCTTCCGATGCCGGTTCTTGCGACGTCACCAACCCGGATAAAGGTGTTGTTCTTGGTGGCGATAACAATGCCCGCAAGATCCTCCGGGGTCTGGATCGCGCCGATCGACCGGACGATGAGTGCTTCCTCTCCGACATTGATGCGGCCCGCGCCGTCATTGCGATTGGCTGCTTCGATCGCGCTGGTGAGATCAGCCACAGTCAGGCCAGCCGAGGCGAGAGCGACCGGGTCTGGAGAGACTTCGAACGTGCGGACACGACCACCAAGTGTATTGACATCGGCCACACCGGGAAGCGTCCGCAGGGCGGGGCGTATGATCCAGTCCAGCAGGGTTCGCCGCTCTTCCGCAGTAAGCTTTCCACCCTCGACCGTAAACATGAAGACGTCGGACAGAGGCGTGGAAATTGGAGCTAGTCCGCCTCCGAGATTGTCAGGCAGCGCGTCCGAAGCGGCCGCGAGGCGTTCGGAGACTTGCTGTCGCGCCCAGTAGATGTCCGCACCGTCCTCGAAGTCGACGGTGATGTCGGCTATAGCGTACTTCGCAACCGAGCGAAGCATGCGCTGGCGAGGAATGCCCAGCAGTTCCATTTCGACAGGAGCGATAACCCGTTGCTCCACCTCTTCAGGGGTCATTCCTGGCGCTTTCAGGATCAGCTTGACCTGAGTGCTGGAAATGTCCGGAAACGCGTCGATCGGAATGCGGAGCGCGGCAAACGCGCTGGCAATCAATACCGCCGCCGTAACGGCGAGCACGAACATGCGCTGCGCAAGCGCGCCCTTGATGAGACCTGAAAGCATAACCTAGCCGCCCTGCATTGCGAGTGCTTTGAGTTCGGTAAGGCCGGAGATCGCAACCGCATCGCCCGGTCGGAGGCCGCCACGCAACGTGGCGGCCTCCTCCGTCCGACCGACGACCTGGACGGGAGTGGGGGAAAACCCGTCTGGCGTGCGCCGGAAGACGTGGTCCTGGCCATCAATCTGAACAACGGAACGAGCCGGGGCGCTGATCAGTTTGGCGTCCGTAGTCGTGCGAGAGAGATGCCCGCGCACGAGCTGACCTTCGTAGAGATCCGATTCTGGGGGGAGGGCGGCATAGGCGCTAGCTGACCATGTTGTCGGATCCAGGACATCGGTGACAGACAGGATTTGACCGCGTCCACCGCTGGAAAGTTCAACACCATCTCCAGGTGCAAACTTGCCCATGAGCCGCGCGGGCACTTGAAACTCCACCCAAAGGTCCTTGGCCGTCGTAAGTGACGCAAGCGTCGTCATTGCGTTGACGTTGTCGCCGACATGAGCGCCGAGCATACTGATACGGCCGGCAGCCGTTGCGCGGACGACATACGCACTGGCGTCGCCTCCAGCATTCATGCCGCTGGACAGGGCGGAAGCCTCCGCGACCCTCGCGCGAGCGCTTTCCGCGCGAGCTCTGGCTTCCTCTACAGTGCTACGTGCGACGAGTCCGTTGGTCAGAAGTTGCGTCTGCCTCGCGAGAGCCGCCTCAGCAACGCGCATCTCGCTCCGCGCCTGCGTCAGTGTTGAGGAAACGGAAGCATAGTCGCGGCTCGATATCGAAATGAGTGGGTCACCGGCCTTCACCGTCGTGCCCGGAAGGGCGTGAACCTTGACGACCACACCCGCAAACGGTGCTACAATCGAGCGTACGCTGCTGGGCGCGCGTGTCACGCGTCCAACCATGTCAGCAACGACGACAGAATCAGCTGTCTTCACATCTGCAAGCACGATGCCGAGGCGCTCCTGCTGCTGCTTCGAGACGGGTATCGGGCTTGCTTGCTGTGCCCAAGCCGCAGCCGAAGCCGAAGCCAGCATGAGAACAATTGTCATTCTTGATAGCAGCCGCATTCGCCTTCGCCTCTTCGCAACCGGTGACGAGGCTCTCGTCGTCTCCACTTGGTCTAAAGCACGTCATGACCGCGTTGATTGACAAAACACTGACGGTTTTCGGAATTCGCGATGTCGATCATATTCGACGAGTGTCGCTGGAAATCAGTTTTGCGTCAGGTCGCTGCTGACGGGACAATGCACGCTGCAATGCATGGTCGCATGCGGCGCAGCGCCAGCATGCGGATCCGCGCAACACGTCCTCACGACTCTGTCTCCCGGCGAGCCTGGGCCATCGATGACGAGAGACTGATGATACGGCTGCTGTCCACATTCGCAGAGGATATGCGAGCGCTTGAGCTCGCGCATGAGCTCGAGCGCAGGCCACACTGCGGTGACGCCGAAAGCAGTGCCGTTACAGGCGGTGTCCTCAAATGAGGCGGCCAATCTCGTAACCCGGCGCCAGGTTTGCGCGCCTCGGTGTGGAGAACGTCGCAATCTCGGCAAAGGCGGGGAACAGAGGAGCGCCAATCCTCCTCACGTGGAGCGGCCAAACTCCAGAACCAGTTCAGAGTGGTCAGGGTCGGTTCTAAGTGAGCCGGAATGAGCATCCATGATACGCGACACGATAGCGAGGCCTAGACCGGCGCCGCTCTTGCTGGAATGATCGCCGCGACGCAAACGCTGACGATAGTCTTCCAGCGCGTCTGTTGAGAGGCCTGGGCCGCCGTCGCGAACGCGAAGCACTGGGCCTGGTCCCACGATTACAGTTACTGTTCCCCGCGGCGGCGTAATGCGCAATGCGTTTTCGACAAGGTTTCGCAATGCGGCGCCTATTGCTTCGGGGCGACCCGATACGATCGCGCCATCGCCGGGCTCGAGCGCAATCTCCTTCCCGTCGTCCACGGCGAGTGGCGCAAAGTATCCGACAATATCGGCCGCGACATCTCCCAGCACGACATCCTGCATTGGATCTCGGGCTGCTGCCTGGGCATCGAGTTGCGCCAGCACCAGCAGCTGCTCGACCAAACGGCTCATGCTCGTGACGTCCCGCTTCAATCGCGTGGCAACGTCGCTATCCAACTTCTCCAGCTCGAGCGCCAGGATTGCCAACGGCGTTCGCAGTTCGTGAGCGACGTCGGCTGCAAACGCTTCCTGGCGGGCTGCGGATTCGTCGAGCCTGCCAAGCAGGCCGTTCACGGCTTCTGCAAATCCCAATGCCTCTGCGGGAAAATCGCTGACGGCTACCCGGAAGCCCCGATCGGCCGTCTGCGCCAATTCGATTTGCGCAGCCGCGTCCTTCAGAGGCAGCAGCGAGGTTCGGATCACCCAAGGCACCGCAACAGCAAGCGGCAACATCAGGACGAGAAGCGGCACGACGACATGTTCGCCTATCTCGCTCATGATTTCAGCGAAGGTCAAATTCCCTGGGCCGCCTCCAAAGGAAAGGCCGTACTCAAAGGCCACGAAGATCAGGAGCACGACTGCGCCGACGATGCCAACGACAATGAGGCCAATGGCAAGCCGACCAAATACTGAGCGTCTCATCCGCGCTTTGCTTTCAACATGTATCCAATCCCGCGCACGTTGTGCAGAAGATCCTTCACGCCTGCATCCTCCAGCTTCCTGCGAAGGCGCGAGATGGCGGCTTCAACCGCGTTGGGCGTGACGGGTTCGTTGAAGTCGTACACGGCCTCCTCAAGCGCCTGCTTGGTCAACACTGTGCCGGCGCGGCGCATCAACACCTCAAGAAGTCCCGCCTCACGTCGGGAGATATCGATTTGCGTTCCATCATAGGTGGCCTGCCGCGACGAAGTGTCGAACGATAGCTTGTCGACCGACAATATCGGTGTCAGCCCTTGAACGGGCCGGCGCAGCAGCGCGCGGCAACGTGCAGAAAGTTCCGTGATTTCGAACGGCTTGACCAGATAGTCATCCGCCCCGGCGTCGAGACCGGTGATACGGTCGCTCAAACCGCCGCGCGCCGTCAAGACAAGGATTGGTACCGTATCCGAGGCGCGACGCAGACGGCGGATGAGATCGAGGCCGTCTCCATCGGGAAGCCCAAGATCGAGCAGCACGAGGTTGAATGCCGCTGCTTCGAGCGTCGCCTCGCCATCTTCGAGCGTCTGCTGCCAATCAACGGTAAGACCGTCCTTCGTCAAACCATCGCGGATGAGTTGGCCCAGTCTTTCGTTATCCTCAATGAGCAGGAGGCGCATGATCAACATCGGTCCCTGTTGCGGCGCGTTTACGACCGGTGATCATCGCCAGGATGAGGTTCTCGCGATGGTGCCAGCTTTCGACCAGCGCCGCCAGAACGTGGAAAATTGCCATTGCGAGAATAAGGTTGGCGGTGGTTTCGTGGACGTCCTCTACCCATTCCACGCCCCAGAAGGCGTCCTGCTCCATCATCACGCCCGTCACACCGCAAATCGTAGCCAGCCCGATAAGCGCAAGCATCATCAGCGCGCCAGCAGGATTGTGTCCAATATAGCGTGGGGCCCTGCCGCGCAGGAGAGCCCCGAGATACCCTGCGAGCCTGCCCGGTCCGGTCACGAAATCCGAGAAGCGAGCGTGACGAGAGCCGACAAATCCCCACAGAATCCGGATCGCGATTGCGCCTAGGATGACGTAGCCCACATACTCGTGGACTGTCTCGATCTCGCGCAGGACGGTGAGGTTGGCAATGCAGCCGAGCGCCAAAGTCCAATGAAAGAGGCGAACAACTGGATCCCAGACCTCTACCTTCTGTTGCTGTGTGCCCGCTAGCGGAGTGATCGCGTCATGATCTGTGGGGACGTCTTGCATGTCTAGTCGGCCTCCACTTCCTTCTTAACGATACTTCCATCGACGGGATTGAAATAGATTTCGACCTTCTTGCCGTCCTTGGTGAAGCCGTAGATTTCGTAGCAGCTGCCGCTCACGAGGAAGGTCTTGATCGTGTAGCCGTCTTTTTCAATCTTCGCGCGCATTGCGGATTCGGAAAGCCACTGCGCCTTTGGAGCGACGGTGCATTGCGGGCCGGCCATAGCCGATCCGGTGAACGCGACTGCTACCGCAGCCATAGCAGACAGCTTGAGAATTCTCATTCGGTTCTCCATTCATGTTGCGTGGGCCGGTTGCCCAACGACGGAAATCTGGACGACATTGCTGACGTGCATCTGACGTCCCGGGTGCTGTTGCGGCAGGAAATATGGACCTGCGGCGCTATGGTAAGCAGTAGGGGCGAGAAAGTGAGTGAGATCTATCGTCCAGCGCTTCGGTGTTGTCGTCTGGACGGTGATGCGTGTCCTCGGGAGTAGACTGATCGAGACCCACGCCGGACCAACAGACAACTTGCGCGTGAGCGAGGTCTGTTGGACTTTCCAATTGCGAACTCTTGGGTGTTGGGGGGATCGGTTGGGCTGTTCCGCACGGAACAAGGCTGCTAAGTATTGTTTGGAGTTGAAGGCGCCCGTTCCGCCACGACAGGCTGTATTGATCGTGCGAACTTCAACGGCGGCGTCTCAATCTGCTGCGTTCAGCATCTTGAGACGGTCGAGGTAGCGTTTGACGGCCAGGTTGCAATTTTCGACGAGAAGCATGACGTCAGCGCTTGCAAGACTTGGCCGGACGCGCAACCGATCATCGGCATCGATGTCTACTAGGCCAAGTTCGACCAGTTTGCGACTTTTCCTTCGCACCGTCTCGCGTGCGAGGCCGGTTTTGTCAGACAGCATCAATCGAGAGATCGAGCCGCGAATGTCCTCCGGCGGCTTTTCGGCGGTGAGTGTTGCAGTATCGAGGGCAGAATCCAGCATGAAGGGGCGCATCGTTGCATCGTTGATGCTGAGCAAGATGACGATGCTCTCCAGATCGAGCTTGTAGTGAGTTTGAAGCTGATAGAGGAGGTCCAGCACGAGTTCGCCGCCAGCGAATGCAAGTGGCCGTATGTGGCGCGGCAGCAACTTTGGCGCAGGCGCATCGACCTGTCCGAATTTGTCATCGTTCATAGTTGGGCGTATCCCCAGTTTGAACACGCAAACCGCCGATCGCGGCTGAACTTTTCGGGAAGGTTCAATGTCTTTGTCGCAGCGCGGGTGTTGGCCCTGATAGACGCAGTTGCCCGATCAATAGCTCGACTGCCGCACATTGTTTCCCGCCTGTCTGAGGCGTGGAGTATGTGTCCTGCAATTCTGACGGGAGCCTGACGGCGGGCTGACGCATAGCTGAACACTCGTGTGTGGCACAGATGGCAACGCTCCACGGGTAGTCCTGTCGCAAATGCCTCCCAACCGGAGAGGGGGCAAGTGCTAGGGACCAGCTTATGCCTCTCCGAATTTTGTATGAACCTCGATTCCAAGAGATTTCAGGAATGGGGTTGGCAGGATGCCGCCAGCACAAACGATGACGGCGTCGTTGTGAAGCTCGACCAGGCCTCTAGTCAGGCGCAGTTGCACGCGCGATGGCGTGATCCCCAGAACTTCGGAAGCCAGGTGAAGGTGCAACTTTCCATTTTGTGCCGCCAACTCGATGCGTGATCGATTCCGGCGTCTCGCTCGCTGAAATGCTTCGCCGCGATAGGACAACGTAACAGTGGCGTTTGTTTCCTCCGCCAGCGTAGCCGCCGCCTCGAGCGCGCTATCGCCCCCCCCAACCACGAGTACGGCCTTGTTCATGAACTGTAGCGGATCAACCATCCGGTACACCACTTTTGACAGATCCTCGCCGGGTACGTTCAGATGACGTGGACTCCCCCGTCGACCAATCGCAAGGAGAATGGCGCGTGTCTGATAGACGCCAGCAGTCGTCCTGGCGGCAAATCCATCACGTGTAGCTGTCACGCCTTCAAGTCGTTCCTCGTAGTGAATATCGATGCCAGCCGTGCGCTTCGCTTCCTTCCAGAAATCGAGCAGCGATTCCTTTGACACTTCCGAAAACTTCATAAGGCCTACGAGCGGTAGCCTTGCTGGTTTTGTCATAACGAGCTTGCCGCGTGGAAAGTGCGCCACGGTTCCGCCGAACGTATCCTGTTCGATTGTCCTGAAGTTCAGCCCTCGTTCTTTGGCGGCAAGGCTGGCGGAAAAGCCGGCGGGACCCGCGCCGACGATAAGAACATCGAGCACGCCGGCAGCGCGAGCGCGTGGCAGTCGTCCAATCGCTTCGATCGCCTGCTGGCCCTGCTCGACCGCATTGCGGATCAGGCCCATTCCACCCAGTTCGCCTGCTATGAAGATTCCGGGAACATTGGTTTCGAACGTGGGTGATACAACTGGTAACTCGACGCCGCGCGTTTCTGAGCCGAAGACAAGGGTGATGGCGCGCGTCGGACAAGCATCGGCGCAAGCGCCATGACCAATGCAAGCGGTCGGATCAATCAGCTGGGCCTTGCCGTTGACAATGCCGATCACATCCTTCTCGGGGCAGGCCGCCACGCAGGCGGCGGAACCACAGCAGAGTGACAGTTCGATATGCGGATGGAGTGAGGCGGGCTCTGTCAGACCCGCCTCTTCGGCCTCGACGCGAATTGCGTTTGCGCGACTTGAAGCTCTTTCACGGTAGTAGGCATAGGCCGCCAGAGCGACAGCGAATGGCCCCACATAGATCAGCGCCGCTAGAAGGTCTCCCATGCGTGCCTCCTAGATGGCGGGGGATCAGTTCGCTCCAGCTTCGAGCGGCCGACTTTGGGCGTCTGCAATCTGCTGAAGAGCCTTTGCATCGCCGTTGAAAGCGCGGCGCGCGCTTTCAACGGCCCGGCTGACCGCGTCATCCTGTCCCAGTACGCGCCTTGCCCGTATGAGGCGCAGCCAGCCGTCGAGGTCTGAGGGGTCGGCCATCAGGCGCTGGTCGAGACGGGCAACCATGCCTTCGATCATTGCCTGCCGATCCTCGAGTGCCATGCCATCCGCCGCGGCCACATCGCTTTCGCTGGGGCCGGGTCGAGGAGTGACGGTGGCGTCAACTGCACTTCGAGGCGACGGAAGTCGAGCCGAAACGTCGATGCCGGAGCTTTCCGAAAGCTCGACGACGCGGCCGCGAACTTCATCATACCAGTCAGCGCCGACTTCCGCCTCGTTCAGCATTGTCAGCCAGGCATTCAGAGCGGCTTTCGCATTCCCATCCTGTTCGAGTTTCAAGCCCATCAGGAATCGTGCGCGGGGATCGGCGGGATTGAACTTGAGAGCGGCTCGTAGGGCGGCCTCCGCTTCAACTGTAACGAGACCATTTGCAACGCGCGCCAGCGTCTCGCCGTACGCCGATTGGGTTTCGGCGTCATCGGGAGCAAGCTGCACCGCCTCGGCATAGGCGCGCGCCGCTCCCGCGAAGTCATCGGTGCGGTACTTGGACCAGCCGAGCATTCGCCAACCTTCGACGTCAGTTGGTTCATTCTTGAGGCGTGTTTCAAGCCGGGTGATCATGTCGTCGACCGATCCGACATCGCCGTTTGGAGAGCCGTTCGGTATTGCTGCGGTACGACTGTTGCTGGCGCCGGTAGCAGACGAGCCGGCCCGGTCGGCCGAGGCGAGTGTTGGTGCTCCAACAGCAGCGTAGATTGCTGCCGATCCTATTGCTAGTAATGCCGCTGTCGCGATCAGCGCCGTACGATCCGTGAGCGTCATCGACGCGCCTCCTTGCTGGGCTGAACTTTCGGACGCGCCGAGCAGCCGTCGCTGGACCTCGGTGCGGGCCATCGCCGCATCCTCTGACGAAATTGTGCCGGAGGCTTCATCGCGCTGAATCTCCAGAAGCTGCGCGCGATAGACGTCTGCATCCGATCCTGCCGTTCGCGTGCGATGTTGCAGCAGCGGTCTGGCCAGCACTGCCATCGTCACCAGCGTCATCGCCGTAAAAATGAACCATAAGATCATTCTGTCGGATTCCGGATTGTGAGTGTTTCAAGCCGCGCCAGCTCATCAGGCGAAAGCGGCTCGGGAACAACCAGCGTAGACTGCCGGGGGCGCAGGTAGCTCGACCATCCGAAAGCGGCGATGATCAGAAAGGCCAGCGGACCCAGCCAAAGCAGCAGCGTGTCCAGCTGCAGGGGAGGCTTCATCAGAACGAAGTTCCCGTACCGCTCGGTCATGAACGCTATGACTTCCTTTCTGGAGGCGCCGGCAGCCAGCCGCTCCCTCACCAGGTCGCGCATATCGGCCGCCAGGGGTGCGTTGGAGTTTTCGATCGACTGGTTCTGGCAGACGACGCAACGCAATGACTTGCCGACCTCACGCGCGTCCTTCTCTACCTGTTCGGAAAAGCGTTGCTCGTCGGGTTGTTGCGCGGCCGAGGGTAAAGACGCGCCGGCCAGCAGAGCGGCGACGACGTATGCGATCAACACGTGCGAAGGAGTTTTCGGGCGATATGCAATCATGGCGCGTCGGCTTCAAGCTTCTGAACCAACGGACGTATCGTGTTCTTCCAGATCTCTGGCGTTATCGGCCCAACGTGTTTGTAACGGATGCGGCCATCTGCGTCGACGATGAAAGTCTCTGGCGCGCCCGTAACGCCGAGGTTGATGGCGAGTCTGCTGTCGGCATCGAGGCCGGTAAGACGATAGGGGTTTCCATACCGCTTTAGCCAGACCAGGCCGGCGCCGGGCTCATCGCGCCAGTCAACCCCGTAAACCGCCACAGCGCCGGTTGAGGCAATGTCCATAAGCATTGGGTGTTCCAGGACGCAGCTGGAACACCACGATCCAAAAATGTTTACCAGCGAGACCTGCCGTCGCATGTCGTCATTGGTCAGAACCCGTGTTTCCGGTGCAAGCGGTTCAAGTGTGAAGTCCGGCATGGGGCGATCCACAAGCATCGAGGGAAGAGCGTGCGGGTCTCGTGTGAGCCCGAATGCAAAGAATCCTCCGATCACAACGAGGAGGCCGACAGGCACAAGCGCGGCCCAGCGAGGAAAGGCCGGCCGGACGCGAGTCGAGATGTCGTGCTCAGTCACAAGCGTCTCCTAAGCTGTCGCTTGTGCGATGACTGCGCGTGAACGGTGCGGCGCCCCGATCCGGAATCGCCGATCCGAGAGTGAAATGAAGCCGCCCCCCGCTATCAGAAATCCGCCGAGCCATATCCATTGCGCGAGCGGGTGGTGGTTCAGGCGAACCGAGAATTTTCCGTCTTTCGTCTCTTCGCCGGCGGCAATGTACAGATTTGCAAGTAAGCCCGGCCGAATGCCCGCCTCGGTTGTGACGGTGTCGCGCTCCGGATAATAGCGGCGCTCGGTGTTCAGCTGCCCGTCTGGCCGTCCGTTCCGGCTGACATCGAAGACGAGCCGTTGTGCTTCAAAGTTGGGACCTTTGACGAGATCGACGGTTGCGAGCGTGTAGGAATATGCGCCGAGGCGCGCAGTTTCTCCTCTGCCAATCAACGAAACGGATTCAGTTTCCCATGCCGACATGGCTGTGATGCCGAACATCGCAATTGCAAATCCGGCATGCGCAATCATGAAACCCCAAGTTGCCCCCGGCAGCGCGCGGAGCATCACAAATGTCTGCGAAGGTGCTACGCGCCCCAGTTTCGTCCGATCCAGAAACCAGCGGACAAGTCCAAGAAGGACAAGGGAGCCCAAAGCAAACCCTAGTGCGGCGGGGATGGACCTTCCGGCTATGCCAACAGTAAGACCCACAAGCACGGCGCCAACAGCCGGCCAACGCAACGGTCTGGTCGCAGTCGAAGCCTTGTCCGTGCGCCAGCGAAGCAGCGGGCCCACCGCCATGAGACCCGCTACGAGCAGCATCAGGGGCCCGAAGGTAATGTTGAAGTACGGGGGGCCGACCGAGATCTTGTCGTGCGTCAGTGCGTCAACTATCAGCGGATAGAAGGTTCCCAGGAATACGGTAGCCGTTGCGCAGAGAAGAAGCAGGTTGTTCGCGAGGATCGATCCTTCGCGGCTGACTGGCGTGAAAGGCGGCCCCTGTCGAATTGTGCGCGCCCTGATCGCATAGAGTGTAAGAGCGCCTCCAGAAGCTCCGATGATCATCGCGAGAATGAATACGCCTCGAGCCGGGTCCACTGCGAATGCATGGACACTCGTCAGGACGCCGGAGCGAACCAGGAATGTGCCAATCAAGCTCAGGGTGAATGTTAGGATGGACAGCAAAAGCGTCCAGTTGACGAGTCCATGACGACGTTCGACGACGAGAGCGCTGTGAAGCAGAGCGGTTCCAATTAGCCAGGGCATGAACGAAGCATTCTCGACGGGATCCCAGAACCACCATCCGCCCCAGCCTAGCTCATAGTACGCCCATAGACTTCCAAGTGTGATGCCGACAGTCAGAAAGCACCAAGCGGCCAGCACCCAGGGCCGCACCCAGCGCGCCCATGCTGCGTCCACCTTTCCCTCTATGAGTGCAGCCACGGAGAACGAGTAGGCGATCGAGAAGCCGACATATCCAAGATAAAGCATCGGTGGGTGGAAGGCGAGGCCGGGATCCTGCAGCAGCGGGTTGAAGCCCATGCCTTCGAGCGGTGCGGGATCAAGTCGTGCAAACGGGTTCGAGGTGAAGATCACGAACGCAAGAAACGCCGCTCCGGTCAGGCCTTGGACGCCTAGAACGCGCGCCTTGAGTGTCGCTGGGAGGTTGTTCCCGAAGATTGCAACTGCGGACCCGAACAGGGCGAGCACCAGAACCCAAAGAAGCATTGAGCCTTCGTGCTGGCCCCACGCCGCACTGACCTTGTAGAACATCGGCTTCAGCGTGTGCGAATTGGACGCCACAACAGCTACGGAAAAATCCGATTGCACAAACGCCCATACGAGACAGAGGAAGGAGAATCCGACCAGGGCGCACTGGGCGATCGCCGCGTTGGCTCCGAAGGCCATCGCTCTGGCATGCCCCTTTGCCGCGCCCCACATGGGAACAGAAGCCTGAAGCAACGCTACGATCAGCGCCAACACCAGCGCAAACAATCCAATCTCGTTTGTCATCTCACGTCCTGTGAGTACGCACGCCCCGCGCACCTATTGGACCAGTTTTGTACGCAAGTTCAGAAAACAATTGCAGCGGAGGTGCGCATTTTGGGTAGTGGCAAAAATTTATCCTCCGAGTTCTACAATACAGCTTCGCAATTTACTTCGTCGCGCCTATCAGTCTCATCGACTGGGGAGCGACAAGCGAACGATGGGAGTTTCCTCTGTCGAGTCCCGGGAACATCGCGCGAGCGCGCAGTAAGAATGGCGCAGTGTTCACGCACTCTCAACCAGATGTTCGCGTCGCCGAGAAGCGAAGCCATTCGCGAGGCTGGTCGTTCACGCTCTACTCTGTCCTGTTGCTGGTAGCCCTTGCGTTGGGGTGGCGATATCGCGATCAACTGCAGTTCGAAGCCGACTACGGGGCAGGTTACTGGCTCGGTGTCGCCGGTATTTCCTGCGTCGGCCTGTTGCTGATCTATCCTGTCCGGAAGCGCATTCCTAAGCTCGCTTTCATCGGCAGCGTGCCAGTATGGTTCCATCTGCACATGGCGCTGGGCCTCCTGGCGCCAGTGTTAATTCTTTTTCATTCCCGGTTCGAAACGGGATCGGTCAACGCGCGCGTCGCGCTCATTGCCATGCTCATCGTTGCAGGCAGCGGAATTGTCGGGCGAGTCCTCTATGTGAGGATTCACCGCGGCCTGACGGGTCAGAAAAATGAAGCTCGCATCATGGCTGCTGAAGCCGCATTGCTGAGCAAGACCTTGATCGAGGATTTTTCGGAGGTTGCAGAAATAGCGGGTGAACTCGAGCAGGGACTTCACGCGCGTCAATCGGGAGTCGTTGGCGCGTTCTCATACGCAATCGGGGCATCGAACAGGATTTCCATCGCTCGCGGGAAAATGCTGGCGGCAGTCCGTCGAGGATCGAAGATTCTGGCAAGTGAGGGCGGTTTCCGCGGGAGAGCTGCTGGCGAGTTGCGGCGGCAATCTCGTAGACTCGTGCGCACCTACTGCCGAACGCTGAAACGCGCGGCATATCTTACAGTGTTTGAGCGTCTCTTCTCGCTCTGGCACGTCATGCACCTGCCGCTGTTCGTTCTGATGATTATTGCAGCTGTGATTCATGTCGTTGCCGTTCACCTCTATTAGACGTCTGGGCAACGCCATTGTGCTTGCCGCGCTGGCTGCGCTGTTTGTGATGGTTGCGATTGTATGTGTAGGCGCCCCATTGGCGTCAGCTCAGTCGCCACTTGAGAAACTGGTTTCGCCCGGAAAATTGTCGGACGCACATGTGAAGCAGGAGGCCGAGTGCGGGTCGTGCCACGCGTCATTCAACAAGTCTGCGCAATCCATACTGTGCCTGAACTGCCACAAGGACGTCGCTTCCGACATCAGCGGTCGTGTCGGTCTGCACGGTCGATGGTCCAAGGTGCGCGGTGTGGAATGCAAGACCTGTCATACGGAGCACAAGGGTCGGGCGCGTGACATCGCGCCACTCGATGCTCTGGCGTTCGATCATCGCATGACCGATTACCCCCTTGAGGGCGGGCACCGGGAAGCCAAATGTGAGAGCTGCCATTCAGGCGGCAAAAAATTTCGCGAGGCGCCTATCGACTGCGTTGGATGTCACGCAAAAGCCGACCCGCACCAAGGAAAGCTGGGTGCGGTGTGCGCCGATTGCCACTCGGCAAATGCCTGGAGTGCCGTTTCCTTCGACCACGTGAAAACGGGTTTTGCCCTTTTGGGCAAGCACGCAACAGCGGATTGCATGTCCTGTCACAAGGGGGAGGTCTGGAAGAACCTGCCTGACACATGTGTGGGGTGCCACAAGACGGACGATGTTCATAAGGGCGAACTCGGCGCAGACTGTGCGTCGTGTCACGGACCCTCCGGGTGGAAAGTTGAGAAATTCAATCACGCCCGCACGGGCTTTCCGCTGCTCGGAGCTCACGCAACGACAAATTGTGAGGGATGTCACAAGGTATCACTTACGGCGGCGATTCCGCGCGACTGCGTTGGTTGTCACGCCAGCGATGACGTCCACAAACGCAGTTTTGGAACGACTTGTGCCGATTGCCATTCGGCGTCTGAATGGAGCAAAATTAAATTCGATCACACCGACACCCGGTTCCCGCTGAAGGGCAAGCATGCGACCTCGACTTGCGAAAGCTGTCATTCGAAGCCGATGGACAGCTGGACGCCGCCACTGACGTGCGTGGGGTGTCATGCGGAAGATGATGTCCATCGGGGTCTGTTGGGGCCTGAGTGTGTGGACTGTCACGCAGAAAAAGCATGGGCGACAGTGCGTTTTGATCACGCGCGAGACGCCAAGTTCAGTCTCAACGGCAAGCATGCCGAAGCGAAGTGCGAAGCATGCCACGAGAAGCCGGTTTACGCACACTCGCCGCCAGTAAGTTGCGCTGGTTGCCATGAAGCGGATGATCCTCACGAGGGGCAACTCGGTGGGTCATGTGGAACCTGTCATGGAGAAGCGGACTGGAAAAAGGCGATCCGCTTCGATCACGACCTGGCGGCCTTTCCGCTGCTTGGAAAGCACGCAAAGACCGACTGCGTAAGCTGCCACAGGACGCCAGCCTATCTCGATGCGCCGAAGGATTGTGCGGGATGTCATGTTGACGATGACATACACAAGACGCGGCTCGGGGACGCATGCGCCACCTGCCACAACCCGACGAGTTGGGCGCGTTGGTCATTCAATCACGACAAGCAGACGACGTATCAGCTGACTGGAAAGCATCGCCAGGCGGCGTGCGAGAGTTGTCATCGTGAGAGCACAAAGGGCAAAATCGAATTGTCGACCCGCTGCGTCGCTTGCCACTCATCCGATGACAAGCATCGGGGTTCATTCGGCTCCAGCTGCGAGCGTTGCCACACGACCGAAGCCTTCTGGGCGGTTGAAGTAAATCGATGAAAGCAGGACCTCGCGGCCGCTCAATCGTTGACGAAACGTAACAAGTTTCCTTTGAATCCGAAACGTTCGGCGCGTGATCCGAACGGCTGGGTATTGGTGGCCGCATTGCATGCCGGGTGCGTACCCAAATGAAGTAATGCTCCGTGGCTATTCGCGTCGTCACCGATTGCATCGTCAACTCAATCGGATCATCCATCTCGTCGGGATTCGTCTGGGCATGCTGGTCGTCGATTGAGGGGACGTGCATTGATGATGCTCAAACGCTCCTTGATGCGTCTGCCTTTGGCTTGGTTCAGACCTGAAGGCATTCTGATGGCGTCGGGATGCCGTCTGCGTTGGCGCCTGGCTCTGTTGCTTCAGATGCTGTTTATCGCCTGCTTGGCCGGCTCGACAGCGGTTGCGCAGCGTTCGCCTCAAGTTACGTTCGATCATCTGGAAACGGGCTTCGCGCTCGACGGCGCCCACAAGGGCCTCGCCTGCGAGACTTGTCATGCAGGCGGCAAGTTTGGCTCGCTTCCGACACGATGCAGCGCCTGCCACGACGGCTCTATTGCGCCAGGGAAGGAGCCCGGGCATGTGCGATCGACAGAAGTCTGCGAGGACTGTCACGTTGCATCCTCGTGGTCGAACGTTCGGTTCGACCATGGTGCTGTGACCGGTACGTGCGCCAGTTGTCACAATGGGCGGACGGCGCTCGGCAAGCCAGCCAGTCACATTGCAACCAACGCGGACTGCGGAGCGTGTCACAACACGCGGTCCTATGCATCGGCCCGTTTTGACCACGCCGGCGTTACGGGTTCATGCGCGAGCTGCCACAACGGAAGTCAGGCAAGCGGCAAGCCGCCCTCACACATTGCAACGACTGCGTCCTGCGATACCTGCCATTCGACGAACACCTGGACTGCAGTCCGCTTCGACCACTCAATGGTGACAGGCTCGTGCGCGAGCTGCCACAACGGGACACAGGCGCGTGGCAAGCCTGCGACCCATATTGCGACCAGCTCCGGCTGTGACAGCTGCCATGTGACCTCGAACTGGACGACAGTCCGCTTCGATCATGGCGCGGTGACGGGCTCGTGCGCGAGCTGCCACAACGGGACACAGGCGCGTGGCAAGCCTGCGACCCATATCGCATCGGCTAGTACCTGCGATGATTGTCACCTCACCACGAACTGGACCACTGTCAGGGTGGACCACGCCTCAGTTACGGGGACCTGCTCGTCTTGTCACAATGGAGCAGTCGCGGTCGGAAAGCCTGCATTCCACATTTCGACCAGCGGTCAGTGCGACGAATGTCACAAGACGCTGGGATGGATTCCTGCGACCTTCAATCATGCAAGCGTGACGGGTTCCTGCTCGACATGCCACAACGGCACATCTGCGACGGGCAAACCGTCTGCTCACTTCCAGACCGCCCTGCAGTGTGACGAGTGTCACACCACAACGAGCTGGGCGACCGTTCGTTACGTCCATTCAGGCGCAGGCTATCCGGGTGAGCATCGCGCCAAGCTGGATTGCACCGATTGCCACAAGACAAACGCCCAGCAGGTCCCTTGGCCGAACGCAGCCTACCAGCCGGATTGCGCGGCTTGTCATGCGAACGACTATCGGGCGGGCGAACACAAGAAAGTAGACTCACCAGCTCTGAACTACACGGTCTCCGAGCTGCGCGACTGCACGGGCGCATGTCATATCTATACCGACAGCACCATGACGACGATCAAGACGCGCAGAAACTCGAACCACCGCGTCACAGACGGTGGATTCGACTGAAGCAGTAAGGAGTACGCGTCATGGTGGTTCGCAAGAGAAGTGGTTTGAGCCGCTTTGCACTCGCAGCGTCGGCCAGCCTCGGCTACGGTGTTATTGAAAGCCTCACGGGCGCCTTTGCGCAAAGCGTTCAGGATCGAACTCTTTCGAAGGTAACCGCTCAGGAGAGCGGGGCGTGCTCGACAGTCACTGTCGAATTCAATGTTCCAGTCCGTTACACGTCACACTTCCCCGAAACGAGCGGCCGCGAACTTCGGATTGCGGTGCAGCCGCTGAGCTTCAATCGCGGAAACGTCTCGCGATCGTTCGGTACAGAATCTGTGCGACCGCCCTCATCAAAGATCACGGGCATCCAGCAGATTACCTACGATCTGGGAGGGGCCGCTGGACCAACGTTGGTGCTTCAATTCGATCATGACGCACATTGGTCGGTACAATCAGGCAAGGACGTGCAGCAAATCGTCATCCACATTGCTCGTGGAGACTCGGACGACTGTCTGACGGGCGAAAAGGGAAAGGATGCTTCAGAGCGGCAACTTGCCAACCCCATTCTCGCCATAACCAGTACCATTCCTGATCGTCTTGATCCTGCCGGCAACTATTCAATAAACCTTTCGTCCAATCGCGGTCGGAATGTGCTTCCGGAAAGCGTCAAGCCGCTCGATGCGTTCAGTCGCTTCGCCGCCTATGGATACTCTGCCGAGGAAAATGGGGTGACATGGGCGCGACTGCGTTTGGGTATGTTTTCCGCTCGAGCTGAAGCCGAAGCTGTGCTCGCTGAAGTTCGCTCAACGTATCCGGATGCGTGGGTCGTTCGCATCGATCGGACCGAGCGGGATCGAGTCTATCAGGCTTGGCTCGCCGCACGCGGCGAGTTCACGGGTGTCGCTCAGACGAATGCTGCTTCGCAGATGGTTGATCCTGCCGCGGAGAAAATTGTCGCCGACGTTCGCTCGCGTCTCGATGCAGGAGAGTATTCTGAAGCGGTGAGACTTGCGCAGAGCGCGGTGTCGATGCCGCTGAACGCCGCAACGCCCCTGGCGCAAGAGTTGTTGGGTCTTGCGCGCGAGCGGGCGGGACAGCTTGCGCACGCCAAGGCGGAGTACGAGGCCTTCCTTGATCGTTTTCCGCAGAACGAGGGCGCTGGACGCGTGCGACAGCGTCTTGCTGCGCTTCTGGGCGAAGAGCAACCCGAGGCACAGCAGGCGGCTTCCGACGGGACGAGCAGAGCAGGCGGCAAGGAGCAAAAGCTTCGCGCTGAGGCCTCGGGGTCGCTATCGGTGCTCTACCAGCGGGACGAGAGCGGGTTTCTGTTTGAGGACATACCGATCGTCGGCGGACCGATCGTCAATCCAGATCCTGTGGAGCAGAATCAGACAAACCTGGACGAATTCCTATTCGGTGCTGATCTGAACGTCTCGGTCGGCAATGATCGCTCGGAGGCGCTGTTCCGGTTTTCCGGCGTTTATCGGGACGATCTGCGAATTGACGCTCCGCGAGACGAAGGGGCCGTCAGTGCTCTCTATCTCGATCTGTCAGATCGGGAGTTCAACGCCTCCGCGCGCCTCGGTCGGCAGACTCGAAACACCGGCGGCGTATTCGGAAGGTTTGACGGAGGCCTAGTCGGCTTCCAGGCAACGGACCGCATAAAGCTGAACGCGGTTGCAGGCTATCCCGTGCAGTCGTCGCGGGATTTGAAAGTTGACAATAGTCGTCGGTTTGTAGGGGCGAGCGTTGACGTCGCCCTAGTGTCGGACAAACTCGATACGACCCTCTATTATTTTGATCAAACCATCGGTGGATTGGTTGATCGCAGGGCGGCCGGGTTTGAGTTTCGCTACATAGACGCGTTCCGGACAGCCTATGGTGTTTTCGACTACGATACCCACTATGGCCAGATGAACCTCGCGCTGCTCAATGCCACGCAGCGGTTCAAAGACGATTCAAGCGTTTCGCTTGCGGTTGACTATCGGCGCGCTCCGTTGCTTGCGACACAGAATGCGATCTTTGGTCAGGGCGTTGACGACCCGAACGATCTGCTAGGCGCTTACACGGCAGAACAGCTTTACGAACTTGCGCAGGATCGTACGGCCTATTCCCGTTCGGCATCGATCAGCTATTCGCGGCCACTTACTGACAAGCTTCAGTTCAACACCGATGTCATTGCGTCGAATGTGTCCGGTACCAAGACCTCCGGTGGAGTAGACGCTCAGCCGCCCACTGGAACCGAATACTACTACTCGGCCCAGCTTGTCGGGTCGGATTTGTTCAAGGAGGGCGCGATTGGCGTTGCCGGCCTCAGGTTTGCTGATCTCAGCAAAAGCAATCAGTACACGCTTCAGTTCAATGTTCGATACCCGTTGACACGAGACTTTCGCATAAACCCGAAACTGCGCCTTGATCAAAGGGAACAGAAGGACGGATCGGCGAGCGAGATTACGGCCAGAGGATCTGTCGCTCTGACGTTGAACATGAACCGGGACACACATTTCGAGTTGGAGCTCGGCGGCCAGTACTCCGACGCCAAGACCATGCTCGTTGCAACACGCGAAACGGGTTACTTTTTGACCGCCGGCGTGCGACGGGATTTCTGATCAGGCGCCCGCCCCGTCCAACGAATGCTGCCGAAATGCTCGATGAAGCTGCGGATGACATTCTGGTCTCCTTCGAGTGCGCGGGCTCGGATGCGGAGCAGCATGACGTCCAGCGCTGGTGCCATTTCGGTTCGCGCGCCGATTTTTACCGGAAAGGGCGATAGTAGGACTTCTTGCAAAATGTCCCGCTTTGGCTTCCCGCGTCGGTTGCCAGATTTGTCGGGCTTCCATCGAGAATGGGGCGGCGGTTTGCCATAGCCGACTTTGTTCTCAGCGGTTGTGCCCCCGGTCCAGATAGTCGTGACCTCGACAACATCAGGAACGCTCGGTAGCCTCCCTGCATACTGTTGCATTCACCGCCCATTTTGGCGGCCTTTCGCCTCATACTCAGCGCATGCTTACGGCGTAGGCGCTGAAATCGGACCGGTACCCATACTTCATGCCCATGTCAGCCAGGCGCCGAACTCGGACAAGCGCGATCGCGGGCTTGGCGCGTCCTGCGCGGCGTCTGGATGTTCATCGCGTTGACCAGGGCGAACGAGACTCAGGCAAAGAGGCCGATCGGCTACGACCGACTTCAACAGTGCCAGCATTCCGATGTGCTGCAGATCGCGGCGCACGCCGGGAAATCAAACTTTGCGCGGCTTGATAGCTTATCGCGCGGGCGTTGGATAAAAACAAAGGGACGAACATGCGCACGAGCAATTGTATTCGCAGTCTGGCAGCCATCGGTGTGCTGGGCATCAGTCTCGGCGCTTGCTCCAAGGCGGCTCCGGGCACGGAGACTGCTGAGGTTGCTGCGCCTGCAGAAACACCAGCCGCCGCGTCAAACATCTGGACGGCCTTGCCGGCTGATGCGGCGCCCGGTGTAGCCCAAGCCGTCCGCACGGTTCCGCTGGACGGCGGCGGTGAGCTTGTCTTGATCCTGGGCTGCAATTTCCGCCCCAGCACCGATCCGGTGATGAACGGATTCTGGCTGAAAATGGACCTGGGACTTAGAAGCCCGGATAATAACCTGGGACTGGATTCCCTGAAGACTGAAGGAGACCATGCCCGGTTCCCGGTTGTGCGCTCAACCGGCGAGGCTGGGACACTGACGGTGACAATCACGGATGCGATGAACTTCGTCTATGAAAACAACCAGACCAATGAACTGAACCAGGACAACAACGATCCCGCCAAGGTGGAGTTGGCGACCAGCTTCGAAATTCCGCTGAACGATGGGCGCACCCCTACGATCCCGATGCAGAAGGACGACGCCGGCTATAAGGAAACGCTTACTCGCTGCGCCGCGCTGCCGCAGAAATAGGAGGCCATCCGATGGCGAAGTCCGGTCCTGCTTGTTCCGCCGTGTCGCTGATTCAGACCTGCGCGCAGGTCTTGTTGCTTATTTGCTCCGGACTGGCGGCTTCGCCGACCTGGGCAGACCAGGTGCAGACCGACAAAGCGATTGCGAGCTATCTCAACGCCACGCTCCCGGCCATAGAGACGTTGCAACCCTATATCGGCCAGCCGGAGGCCGCGCGTGCGAACGCCTTCGCAAACATGGGTTTGCAGGAAACGGTATGCGATGCGGCGGCCGTCGATGCGATCCGGGCGAGGGAGAATCTGGCCGAGGGAGCGGCAAATATCTGCAGAGCTTTGATCGCCTGGATGCAGGCGGACGAAATCTCCACCTGCAGCCAGGTGAAATACACAAAGTCTGATCTTGCGAGAACCGACCAGGCCAATCCGGCCATCCTGAGCCGACACAACGAAGCCGGCGTGCTCGCCACGCGGCTGCAACTTGAGCAGGCCGCTGGATGTGCGCAGAAAGACATCACCTACTGGGGTGGAGCCGTCATCCAGATCTACGATGAATTGTCGCGGAACGTCTCCCTGACGGGAGACCTCGTCGCCGCAACTTCCGGCAAGACGCCTTTGACTGCCAAGCAGTTCGACCACAAATTGTTCCAGTGTCACCTTGCACGAAACCTCGATGACACGCGCAGGTCGGCCGTTGTGGAAGCCGCCAATGACGGCTGTTACGCGATGTACGATCTTGCCGCCAGGAAGACGCAAGGCGCTTGTGAATCGGTCGAAAAGGGCCTGAAGGAAATTGACGCCATGACGGCCGGCGACCCTCTGGCGCGCGCGGCCCCTTCTGTAAGAACGCTGCTTATCGACAGTTTCAGCGACCTCACATGTGGGCCGATCCTGACGGCTGCTCATGCACAGGCAAGAGCGGAAGCCGCGAGAGCCCAGTTGGCGGAAGAGATGCAAAGGGCGCAGACCGTTTACAACACGCTTGCAAATCAGTTCTCGCGCCAAATTGCAGAATTGAATCGGTGGTCCGATGAGAACAGAGCATCTGCCGGCGACGGGGATCTCGACGAAGCCATATATGTGGCTGATGAATATTGTCAGATTTACAATCGTATCAATCAAACACAATTTGAGACTCTGGATGCGATCAAGACAATGATACAATTTCAATCGAGCAGCGAGCTTCTAAATCTCCTGGCCCGGGAGCAGGCTCTGAAAGAGCAGCTGAATACAGACCGGAATGAATGGTGCGACATGTACGAATGACGCGCGACCCTCAGCACCAAGAATGGGAGTGCTGCGCGGATGGCCAACTCGGCGAAGGAAGCGAATCAACGCTGGGCAGAGCCTTCGATATCTGCCGTGTGGCGGCCGATTGAGTGGGCCCCTTTTCCAGACTGCAGTCGGCGACACCACGACCATTTGAACCAACGCCATGCATTGCGAAGCATAGAAGGATAACGGCTTTGACGCACACTTCTGGCGAGCGCCGGTCCGGGCACCTTCTGCAATGCTCTTTGGCTCTGGCCTTGCTCTTTGCCAGCCTGCTCGCCGCGCCGGCCTGGGCCGACAAGCAATCGGCCGCAAAACTCAAGGCCGCGAGGGCGGACTTCGACAAGGTCAGCATACCGACCCTGATGAAGATGGCGCCGTTCATCGAGAAGCCGGCGGCGGAGCGGCAGGCGGCCTACAAATCCCTGAAACTCTCCGACGCGGCATGCGAAGCGGGAATAGGCAGTGCTTATCGCGCCGACCAGGTCGCAGCCGAGTCCGCAGCCCGGGTGTGCATGGAAGTGGCGGCCTGGCTTGCGGGCAATGATGTCATCGCCTGTAGGTTCGGCTCCTGGGACTCTCTCGCAAACACATCGGGCAACCGGGAAAAACCCGACAGCCAGATCAAGAAGACCTACGAGCAGCGTGGCATCGCGGCCATTCATGGCCGGGTGATGCTCGCGGCCGACTGCGCCCAGAAGGACATGACATACTGGGCGCGAAGGACCGTCGAGCTTTTCGCCGCGACGGCTGGTGCTTCGAAAGTCGGCCCAGACGGCAAGATCATTGTGACGCCTGCGAACAGCGAATGGCTGTTTCGATCCTGCAGACATGCGGGCCAGATGGCCGGCAAGGCGGACGTCTCAAACGTGGCCGGCGCCGCGTTCGAGGGTTGTGAAGCCATCTCCTCCTACATGTACAGCGTCATCCCCGAGCGCCAGTCCACCTGCAACGGCCTGAAGGTCGCCCTGGGTGCTGTGAGCCAGAATCCCGGGCGGGACATTCTGGGGAAAGAGCGCCCCACCGTGAAGGCGCTGCTGGAGACGACCTACACGGGTCTGAAGTGCACCGCTGCCGGTTCTGCGCCGACCGTCGCGGCCAGCGCGGCGCCAACCCAGTCCGCAGAGCAGCGGGCTGCCGAGCTGGTGAAGCAGATCAGTAGCGAGATCGGCATGAAGGCTTCAAACCTCAAGCTTGCTGAGACATGGGAAGACCGCGGTGAATACGAACGGGCTTGCAGTTATTATTCGCAGGGCCTCAGGGGGCTCGCGCGGATATATTCCCTCTACCTTGAGCTGACGCATGTGACGGGCGACGCGGCGTACACTGCCAAGGCGAAGACATTCGAGGTGGAGGAGCTGGAGATACGCGCCTACGCAAAAGAGGTATGCAAGGCGAACGGGCATCCGATATTCTAGGGTGCCGACGCGCCAGAAAGCCGCAGCCAGAATTCTGAACGAGGTGCGAACATGAGATGGTCGACAAGACTTCTTTCCGCAGCAGCACTTTTCGGCGCGCTCGCCGCGCCGACCTTTGCGCAGGCGCCGCCGACGCTCGCTGCCGCAGCAGCTCACTACGATGCCGGGGACTTCACAACAGCACGCCGGGAATTTGAAACGCTGGCCAACGCAGGCGATGCACAGGCCCAGTACGGCCTCGGGCTGATGACGCTGGAAGGCAAGGGCGGCCCTAGGGACGAGGCGGGCGCCCTCGCCTGGTTCATGAAGTCGGCGACGCAGGGTAACATCGCCGCCGTGGTGGATATTGCCATCATGCATGACCAGGGCGAAGGCACGCCGCGCGATCCGGTAAAGGCCGTGCGATGGTATCGCCTGGCCGCCGAGAACGGCCATGCCGCCTCCCAGTACAATCTGGGCCAGCACTACATGGATGGTGACGGCGTAGAGAAGGATCTTGCCGCCGCCACGGGATGGTGGCGCAAGGCGGCCGACCAGGGGGATGAGGCCGCGCAGTTCAACATGGGTGTCGCCCATGCGAACGGCCTGGGTGTCGGTGTGGACTTTGTAGAGGCCTACAAATGGTTCCAGCTCTCGGCGGCCGCTGGAAACAAGGACGCGCCAGCCGCGATCACCCAAATCAAAAGCAAGATCTCACCGGAACAGGCGGCGCTTGGGGAAGCAAGAGCGTCGCTATGGAACACCGCGCACTGAAGCCCGACGCGCGCGCCGCCGCCATCGGCTTCGTGCCGCCGAACGCGAGGCTGGAAGAAGGCGTTGTGTTTCAGACTGTGGACTATGTCGTGCGCCGCATCCCTGAAGCGCCCCTGCGTAATCGCAAGCAGTCCTGGTTCACGCACGATGAATGGTTGAACTCACCAGGTGCGGCTGTCGCTCGCCACCTCATCACATCATCGAAACTGGCGAGTAACGTCGGCGCCCCGGCCGGACTTCAAACCACCGGTTCGCTGACGCCCAATGACTCGTTCGGCGGGTCGTGCGGCGCGTCTTTCAATGAGAGCGACTCATCCGGCCGGTTAGGCAATAGGCTGGCTAGCGTCATGTTTTTTGACCGCTGGAGATGATCTCTCCGACCGAATAGCCGCCGATCGGGTCATCATGAACAGCGTCGTACAGGGCTGGCCCAGCGGCGAAGACATCGGCCAAAGATATGACGGTGGTGGCGTTCGGGCGCGCATCGATCGGCTTGGCAGCGAGGCGAGATGTCACCGCGCGGCAAAGCCGAAGTGAGATTGACGCGACTTGCCACTTCGACGGACAAGTGAACTCCCGAAAGACTCGCTACCGAAGTGCTCAATGAGGCTGCGGATAACCTTTTGATCGCCGGCCAGGGCGCGAGCCCGAATGCGGAGCAACATGACGTCTAGCGCTGGGACCATCTCCGTTCGTGCGCCGATTCTCACCGGGAAGGGCGAAAGCAGAACTTCTTGGAGGATGTCGCGCTGGCGTCCTCCGTTCGGATTACCGGACTGGCCTGGCTTCCAGCGCGAATGGCGAGGAGGCTGACCATAGCCGACTTTGCTCCCGGCGATTGGGTTTGAAGTCGATGGGTCGCTATCGTCGGCCGGATGCTTCGGACGTCGTCCCAGCGGATTCCCTGATTGGCCAGGATTCCAGCGGGAGTGATCAGGCGGACGGGAGTAGCCGATGTTTAGCGAGCCCGAGTTTGGTCCGGTTCGTTTCTTCATGTTGGTGGTGTTCGCCCGGGATCCGCCCGCTGCGCCAGCCTGATCAGAAAAATTCCCTGCTAGGCATTCCGCAATTCCCTGCAAGTGGCCCGCAAATTCCCTGCTCATTCCAGCCGGAGACACCGCCGAAAATCGAAAAACTTGGCTAGGCGCCGGCGTTTGCACCGAGTTTCCTCTCAATGGCGGCTCTGAATTCTGGGAAAATTCCCTGCAAGCAGGGAATTCAGGGAGCTTGAACCCCATTCCGGTCGCCACACAGCCAGAGAGAATTAGTCTCCGGCCCTACGGCCGTTGAGGCGATGAATAGAGCCCTAGTGTCCGGGGCTTACCTCCGAAGAATCCTCCCAGAGACTCGCATGCAGTTCGCTCTGGGCGCGACTTCGGGCCGTTTGCGCGGGCGAGTCTCCGGGGCCTCGATGAAAATGGAGGTTCTCAGCTATCACTGAAATGCGAGAGACCGCTATCGCATTCCGGTCGTTGATGTGATGCCGCGGCGAGGATTCGGTCGCGACTCTCAAACACCTTGCAGATCGGATTCATGCCAATGGCGAATGCGGTGAAGTCCGGACCATGTATGGCGGCGCGCTGTTGGTGACAGACAAGTCCGGACATGGCTTGCGCGAAACCCTGTCCGATTTCGAAACTGCCTTGCGTCAGTTCGCCACCACCGATCTTGTCGGGCTAGCCCAGGTTCACGACGGAAAAGGTCAGCCTGCCCACCCGAGTAGTCCTGATCTCATTTCGGCTAGAAGCGAGCTCTCGCCTTCTTGCGTATCGACGGCAGTGTCGAGCAGTCCCAGCAGCGGTCAATGACGAGATCGCCCAGCCCACGTGCAAAGGCGGATGCAGCCCCCCGGTACCAGCTGTTCTGCAAGGACGTTGCGAAGGGAAGACGGGGCCATGGCTGAGCGTGCTTGTACATCGACTTGAACAGGTCAGTCAGAACGACGTTTGCACCCAGCTCGGTCACGCCGAACAGCGCCGCGATGGCGTCGAACATCTCTTTATCCCGCGCGATCGGAAAAACGGGGGTCCGCGAGGTGATCAGGTCAAAAGCCGGGACGTCCTGCGCCCATGCGTCGACGATCCGGCGTCCATGCGCTTCGGCGTCTTCCTTCGTCGCTGCTGTCATCGACATGGTGCTCTCCGGACAAACGCTGACTGGAGAAGTGTCAGCGCTGGGCTGCAGCAAGCGTGCCCCGATGGCTGCAGTCAGAATTCGGGCACGCCTGTCTAGCAGCTTGCCGGGCACTGTTCGACTGCTCTGTCCGGCGAGCGTGTCCAGCCTGATTCGGTGGGAGGATCGGCTGCAAGAAAGCCGATTGGATTCCAGGGTTCTTTGAGGTCTGCGGCCCAGCGACAGAGCCGTTCGAAGGCTGTCGCACCGCTGTCGTTTGAAGGCGCTAAGCGTCAGCCGGTCGCTTTGCCGTTGGGTTAATCTGCGGCGGAAGCGCCAATTCCTATCGTTTATCGACGATTGACGGTGATCGTCACAAAAGTGTTGCGCGAGAATTCTAGGAGTACGGCGCAGGATCGAAATGAATCCTGGGCCGCCGGTAGCAGAAATACGTGAGGACAGTCATGAGAAGCATCATTCTCGCCAGTGTTGCGGCGATCGCCCTTGGCGCCTGCGGCAAGGGGGCTCCCGAGACGGGCGAGGCAACGCCAGCCGCTGCCCCGGCCTCCAACGCCGTCGTCCTGATTGACGGCTCCAGCACGGTCTATCCGATCGCCGAAGCGCTCGGTGAAGAGTTCCAGAAGGCCAGCGGCACGCGCGTCACCGTCGGCCTGTCCGGCACGGGCGGCGGCTTCAAGAAGCTCTGCCGCGGCGAAATCGACATTTCGGGGGCTTCCCGGCCCATCAAGAAGGAAGAGATCGAGGCGTGCCAGCAGGCCGGCGTCGAATACATCGAACTTCCGGTCGCGCTGGATGCTCTGGCGGTGGTTGTAAACCCTGCCAACTCATTCGTGGATTGTCTCACGGTTGAGGAACTGAAGATCCTCTGGGAGCCCGCTGCTCAAGGCAAGGTCACAAGCTGGAAACAGGTGCGTTCGTCATTCCCTGACCAGCCTGTCAAACTCTTCGGCGCCGGCACCGACTCGGGAACGTTCGACTACTTCACCAAGGCCATCAACGGAGAAGAGGGCGCCTCGCGCGGCGACTACACCGCCACCGAGGACGACAACGTGACGATCACGGGCGTGTCTGCCGAAGTAAATGCACTGGGATATCTCGGCATTGCCTACGTCACGGAAAATGTCGGCAAGGTAAAGGCCGTCACCATCCGTCAGAAGGACGGCAAATGCGTCGCCCCGTCCGTCCAGACCGCACGGGATGCGTCGTACCAGCCGCTCTCACGGCCGCTGTTCTTCTACGTCAACAAGAAGTTTGCCGATGAGCGCGCGCATGTTGGCGAATTCATCAAGTTCGCCTTCAACCCGACCGAGAGCGAAAAGCTGGTAGGCGAAGTTGGATACGTCCCGCTGCCGACCGAGGCCTACACGCTGGCAGAAGCGAAATTCGAGGCGCGCAAGACGGGTACGTACTTTGGCGGCGGGTCAAAAATTGGCGTGACGCTGGAGGAGCTGCTGTCGGATGTGCGTGAAGTTGCGCCAACGGCCGAGACTGCACCGAAATAGGCATGGCGCTGGCCGGCGAGACCGCGAAGGTCTCGCCGCTTGCCTTCTAGCAAGGACACATCGTGCTGGAGCAGAATTCCGAACCGATGACGCTGGCGGCGCTGCAGAACAGCGGCTTTCTGCGGCGTGGGCGGCTCCTGTCGCAAGCGATGGGCGTGCTGTTGTTTCTGTGCGCCGCGCTGTCGGTGCTGATAACCGGGGCAATTGTCTGGGTGCTTGTTTCGGAGTCGTGGATCTTCTTTTCCCAGATTCCGCTTCTTTCGTTCCTGACCGACACGCAATGGACGCCGGTCTTCACTGACGCCCACTATGGTATTCTTCCGCTGCTGACCGCCACTCTGTGGGCGGCCGGCATCGCGATGGCTGTTGCAACGCCGCTGGGTCTGATCCTGTCGGTCTATCTCAGTGAGTTTGCCGGCACGCGCGTCAGGGAGATCCTGAAGCCCATCCTGGAGTTGCTGGCCGCCGTTCCGACGGTGGTCTTCGGCTATTTCGCCCTGTTGTTCCTGACCCCGCTGGCGCGTCAGTTCATCCCCGGCCTTTCTGGCTTCAACCTGCTCGTTCCCGGCTTCGTGATGGGCATGATGATCCTGCCTTACGTGGTTTCGATCAGCGAAGATGCGATGCGCGCCGTGCCGATGAGCCTGCGTGAAGGCGCCTATGCGCTTGGCATGAGCCGGCTGCGCACCGGTTTCACGGTCGTTATTCCCGCGGCGTTCTCGGGCGTGACGGCCGCCTATCTTCTCGCGTTCTCGCGGGCCGTTGGTGAAACCATGGTGGTCGCGATTGCGGCCGGGCAGAATCCCAACCTGACGGGCGACCCGCGTGAAGGCGCTGCGACAATCACGGCCTACATCGTGCAGATGAGCCTTGGCGACCTGCCGCACGGATCGGTCGCCTACGCCACGATCTTTGCGACCGGGTTGGTGCTGTTCCTCATCACGCTGGCCTTCAACGTGCTCGGCTTCCTGCTTCGGCGTAAATTCAGGGAGGCCTATTGATGACGTCCCAGACCAAGTCTGAAGGTCGGATCGTTGCGGTCAGTCGTGGGCAGGACATGGCCTTTGCGGTCTTGGGCGTCGCAGTCCTGGTGCTGGCGATGTCCCTGCTTGCCGCCCTGATCATCGATCTGATGAGGGACGGGCTGTCGCGCATTGACCTCCAGTTCCTGACGGAATTTCCGTCCCGCCGTCCTGCCTCGGCAGGCATCCTGTCTGCATGGGTCGGAACGACACTCATCATGTTTGTGACGGCGCTGCTGGCGATCCCGCTGGGCGTGGGCGCCGGCGTCTATCTTGAAGAGTATGCGCCGAAAAACTGGATGACGGATGTCATCGACGTCAACATCAGCAATCTCGCAGGCGTGCCGTCGATCATCTACGGCCTTCTGGCGCTGGGTTTCTTTGTCTACGCCCTCCAGCTTGGTCAGACGATCCTTGTCGGCGGACTGGTGCTTGCCCTGCTCATTCTGCCGATTGTCATTGTCGCAACGCGCGAGGCCGTGCGCTCAGTGCCGTCCGGCTTGCGGGAAAGCGCTTACGGCGTGGGATGCAATCGCTGGCAGGTGGTCTGGCGTTATGTGCTCCCGTCCGCACGGCCTGGCATCCTGACCGGAGCGATTGTCGGACTGTCGCGGGCCATCGGCGAGACGGCGCCCATCATCACGATCGGCGCGTTGACATTCATCGCCTTCCTGCCGCCAAGCCCGCTGCAGGGCACGCCGCCATTCGTGAACTTCGACTGGCTGGATTCGCCCTTCACCGTGATGCCGATCCAGATGTTCAACTGGCTGTCGCGGCCTCAGGAAGCGTTCCACGTCAATGCCGCTGCGACCGGCGTTCTCCTGCTGCTCATGACGCTTGTGATGAACGGGTTTGCGATCTTCCTGCGCTATCATTTGAGACGGAGCCTACGGACATGAACATTTCCGCGCCGTCCATCGCGAGCCAACCCGGCTCAATCGTCGATCAGAAGTCATCCGCTCCCGAGGGCAAGGCGTCCCTGCGCGCCAGCGTGAAGGACCTCAAGTTCTGGTACGGAAAGTTCCAGGCGCTGCATGGCGTCAGCATGCCGATCTATGACCGGCGCGTGACGTCGATCATCGGTCCCTCAGGCTGCGGCAAGAGCACGCTGCTCAGATGCTTCAATCGCATTCACGACCTCTATCCGGGGATCCGCTACGAGGGTGAGATCGCGCTGGAATCCGAAGACGTCAACCTCGTCAGCAAGTCGGTAGACCCTATCCTGGTGAGGCTGCTGGTCGGCATGGTCTTCCAGAAGCCGAACCCGTTCCCGAAGTCGATCTTCGAGAACGTGGCGGCCGGCCTCTATGTGCGCGGCATGCGGAACAAGTCGCTGCTTCATGCGCGCGTTGAGCAGGCGCTCCGTCAGGCTGCCCTGTGGGATGAAGTCAAGGATCGCCTCAATAAGCCGGCCTATGAATTGTCGGGCGGACAACAGCAGCGGCTCTGTATCGCGCGCGCGCTTGCGCCTCAGCCGAAGCTGCTTTTGCTCGACGAGCCGACCTCGGCGCTCGATCCCATCGCCACGGCGAAGATCGAGGAGCTGATCGATCAGCTTGTGAAGGATGTGACGATCATCATCGTCACGCACAACATGGCGCAAGCCGCACGAATTTCTCATCACACGGCGTTCATGCACCTCGGTACGCTCGTTGAGTTTGGCGAGACCGAGCAGATCTTCACGAACCCGCGTGAAAAGAAGACCCAGGACTACGTGACAGGCCGATTTGGCTAGGCGGCAGGAGACTGGCGCCTGCAACGACTTTGATTGCAGTCATCCCGTTTGGAGTGAGCAGGCTTTGCAGTCGACCAGCATGACCAGGCGGACGCGGAAGGCATACCTGATCGAGATGCCTCAGGACCAGCTTGAGGCGCTCGCATTCGCGGCGAAAGCGCTGTCGCATCCGGCGCGCATTGCGATTGTCCGGCTGTTGCTGTCCCGAACGACATGCGTTGGCGGCGACATCGTGGAGGAAATCGGTCTGGCGCAGTCGACCACGTCCGAACACCTGCGCATCCTGAAGGCCGCAGGCATCATCGTTGGCGACCCGGCACGGCCTCGCGTCTCCTATTCGCTGGCGCCCGCGGCGCTGGTTCCGCTCGCCGGATTTCTGAAGCAGATGGCCAAGGCTGCCGGCGCTCCCGCGGGCGCCATGACAGTCCGGCAAGCCGGTGCGCGGCAATCAGCGACCACCAAGCGCCTGACCGCCTGAGCAGGGAAATCCCTAGCGCTCGTCGTCGCGCCAGGCTGTCCGGCAACCGCGCAGTGTCGTCGGACGCGAAAAACGCCTCGGCGCTGGCCGAGGCGTGTTCCGGTCAAACCGTCTGTGCCGACTTCTGCAGGCTGAGGTCAGTATCTACGGCCGGAAGTTCGGGCGCGGGCGGGACAGCCTTGCGGTTGCCGCCGGGAAGTTTCTGAGCCAGCCAGCGGCAGACCACGTAGAAGACAGGCGTGAACAGCAGCCCGAAGAGCGTGACGCCGAGCATTCCGAAGAACACCGTGGTGCCCAGCGCCTGGCGCATTTCCTGACCGGGTCCGGTCGCCAGCATCAGCGGCACGACGCCGAAGATGAAGGCGAAGGACGTCATCAGGATCGGGCGCAGGCGCGTGCGGGCGGCGGCGATGGCCGCTTCAAAGCGCGTCATGCCCTCACGCTCTTCAGCCTGGCGGGCGAACTCAACGATCAGGATCGCGTTCTTGGCCGCCAGCGCCACGAGGACCACCAGCCCCACCTGGGTGAGGATGTTGTTGTCCATGCCGCGCAAGTTCACGCCGACGATAGCGGCGAGGATGCACATCGGTACGATCAGGATGACGGCGAGCGGCAGTGTGAAGGCTTCGTATTGGGCCGCGAGCACGAGGAAGACCAGAACCACGGCCATCAGGAAGACGATCGTGCCGGTATCGCCGGTCGATTTTTCCTGAAGCGCAATCTCGGTCCACTCATAGCCGAAGCCTGCTGGCAGACCGGCTGCATACAGCTCCATCGCCGTGAGGGCTTCGCCGGATGATACGCCCGGAGCGGCGACGCCCTGAACCTCTGCCGCCGGGAAGAGGTTGTAGCGTACGACGCGGACAGGACCTGTGTCGTTCTCCAGCGTGGCGACGGAGCCGATTGGCACCATCTCGCCGGAAATCGATCGGACCTTGAGGTTGGCCACATCGGCGACATCATCACGTGCGGCGGGTTCAGCCTGCGCGGTGACGCGGAAGGTGCGGCCCAGCATGTTGAAGTCGTTGATGTAGCTGGACCCGAGATAGGTGCCCATGGCCGAGTAGACGTCAGCTGGCTGTACGCCAAGCATCAGCGCTTTCTCGCGATCGACGTGGGCGGTGAGGCGCGGCGAGCCGGTGTTGAAGCCGGAGAAGGTTGCCATTGTCTGCGCGCCCGGGGCGTTGGCGGGACCGAGCAGGGCGTTGGCGGCCTGTTCGAGCGCCTTGTAACCTGCGCCGGAACGATCCTGCACCATCATCTTGAAGCCCGCGCCATTGCCCATGCCCTGAACAGGTGGGGGCGACAGAACGAAGATGTTGGCTTCTTCAACGGCGCTGAGCGCGCCCATGATCTGGCCTGCCATCTTGTCGGCGCTGAGATCCTTGCCGCGTTCTGCCCAGGGCTTGAGGCGGATGAACATGACGCCCGCGTTGGAGGCGTTGGTGAAGCTCGCGCCGTCCATCCCGGCGAACCCGGCGACGAGATCGACGCCTTCGGTCTGCTGGAGCTGGGCCGAGGCCTTGCGGATGATGGCGTCGGTGCGTTCAAGCGAGGCGCCAGGCGGCAGCTGGACGACGCCGATGAGGAAGCCCTGATCCTGCGCCGGGATGAAGCCCGAAGGCGTCGCCGTCATGCGCCAGCCGGTGAGGCCGAGCAGGCCGACATAGAGCACGAGTACGACGACCGAGGTACGGATCAGGCGGCCCGTGAGGCGGCCATAGCGGTCGGAGAGCCAGTCAAACCAAGCGTTGAACTTGTCTCCCGCGGTCTGCAACGGGGCGAGCAGACCCTTGCGCGGACCATGCTGTTCGACATGCGGCTTCAGCAGCATGGCGGCGAGAGCAGGCGACAGGGTAAGCGAGACCAGCAGCGAGATCACCGCAGCGGCCGAGATGGTGACGGCGAACTGGCGGAAGAATTCGCCGGGAATTCCGGGAACAAAAGCCGTGGGAATGAATACCGCCAGCAGCACGAGGCCAATTGCGATAAGCGCGCCGGAAACTTCGCCCATCGTCTTGTAGGCCGCATCGCGCGGGCTCATGCCGGCCTTGATGTTGCGTTCGACGTTCTCGACCACGACGATGGCGTCATCGACGACGATGCCGACAGCAAGGACAAGGGCGAACAGCGAAAGCGAGTTGATCGAGAAGCCCAGCGCGAGCTGGACTGCGAAGGTGCCGACGAGGGCAACCGGGATCGCAACAATCGGGATGATCGCAGCGCGCCAGGTCTGCAGAAAGACAACGACGACGAGCACAACCAGCAGAATGGCTTCGATCAGCGTGTGCTGCACGGCCTCGACGGAGGCGGCGACATATTCGGTAGGGTTGTAGGGGATCGTCCAGCTGACGCCGGCGGGGAAATCCTTCTCGGCGTCCTTCATGGTGGCGAGGACGGCCTTCTCGGCGTCAAGTGCATTGGAGCCGGGGGACTGGATGACCGCGAGACCGATGCCGCGCTTGCCGCCGAAATAACCGCGGATGGAGTAGTCCTGGCTGCCGAGTTCAATGCGGGCGACGTCGCGCAGGTGAGTGACGCTGCCGTCCACACCACGCTTGATGACGACGGCGCCGAATTCGGCGGCGTCCTTCAGGCGTCCTTCGACCTGCACGGGCAGTTCGTTGGCGACGCCTGTGTCGATGGGCGCCTGACCGAGCGCGCCGCCAGCGGCCTGAATGTTCTGGGCGCGGAGGGCTGCAACAATTTCGTCAGCGGTGAGATCGCGCGCAGCCGCCTTGCCCGGGTCGATCCAGACGCGCATGGAGTAGAGGCCGCCGCCGAACACCTGAATGCCGCCGACGCCGTCGATGCGGAGGAGGCGGTCGCGGATGGAGGAGTTGGCGAAATTGCCGATGAAATCGACGTCCACTTTCGGATCGTCTGAGGTGAGCGCCACCAGCATGAGGAAGCCGGTGTCCTGCTTGTTCACCGTGACGCCGATCTGGCGAACCTGTTCTGGCAGGCGCGGTTCGGCAAGCGCAACGCGGTTCTGCACCAGCACCTGGGCTGCATCGAGGTCGGTGCCGGGTTTGAATGTGACCGTCACCTGCGCCAGCCCGTTCGACGAGGACGAGGTGAGATAGAGCATGTTCTCGACGCCGTTGATCTCCTGCTCGATCGGCGCCGCAACGGTTTCAGCAAGGGTCTCAGCCGAGGCGCCGGGATAGGGAGCGGCGACCACGATCGAGGGCGGGGCGATGTCTGGATACTGGGCCAGCGGCAGCAGCGGGTAGGCGAAGAGGCCCAGCAGCGTGATGAACACGGCGATGACGCCGGCGAAGATCGGACGGTCGATGAAGAAATGCGAGAAACGCATGGGAGGTCGCGCCTGTGTTGCGGAGCCTGTGGGAGAGGCCCGTCTTGTTATGATCGTCGGTAGAAGCGCCGCTTTGCGGTCGCTTTATTCCCTGGCTGTCGCGGGCTGGGAGATCAGTTCGGCTGTGCGGGTGATTGTGGTGAGCCTGGCCTGCACAACCGCGCCAGGCATGGCGCGCTGAATACCGTTGACGATCACCTGATCAGTGTCGGCAAGGCCGGACTTCACGACACGCAAGCCATCAACCACTTCGCCCACTTCAAGCGGCTTCACGACGACTGCGCCATCAGCGCCGACGACATAAGCAATCTTGCGGGGGCCGTCGGAGACGACCGCCGTTTCGGGTATCAGCAGGGCGGCATACCTGGCAGAGCCCTCAACACGGGCCTGGCCGAACATGCCGGGCTTCAGAAAACCATCCGGGTTCGCGACGACAGCGCGCATGCGGACGGAGCCGGATCCATCGTTGATGGCGTTGTCCTTGAAATCGACAACGCCGGTCCAGCGATAGTCGTTCTCGTCCTGCAGGCGGATCTCGACGCGGCCGCCATTTTTCTCGGCCTCGCGCTGGTACTTCAGCAGCTGGGCCTCGGAGGCTTCGAAGTTGAAGTGGATGGGGTTGGTGGAGACGATGGTGGTGAGGATGTCGGCTTGCGAGGTGCCGCCGGCGATGACGTTGCCGGCGTCGACCTTGCGGTCCGAGACCGTGCCGGACGTTGGGGCGGTGACGCGGGTGAATTCGAGATCGAGGCGACGGGCGCTGACGGCGGCGTTGGCGACGCCGACGGCCGCTTTGAGCTTGTCATATTCCGCCTGCGAGATCGCCTGATCCTTGATGAGGCGGTCGCCCCGCTCCAGCGCGGACTGGGCAAGGCCGGCGTCGGCCTGGGCGGAGGCGAGGGCGGCCTGGGCGGCGCGGGGGTCGAGGGTGAAGAGGAGCTGGCCCTTCTTCACGGCCTGACCGTCGCTGAAATTGACTGACTGCAGGAAGCCGCCGGCCCGGGCGCGCACATCAACGTGCTGGGAGGCTTCGAACCGGCCGGTGAAGGCGTCCCAGTCGGTGATGGTGTCCTTGAGCGGGGTCGCGACCGAAACCTGGGGCGCAGGCATTGCCGCAGCGGCCTCGGAAGGTTTCTTGCCGCAAGCGGTGAGTGCCGTAGCGGCAAGGAGAGCAGCCAGAAGGGATTTGGAGAGAACAGTCATGGTGAGCCCCGAGGAGGAAGGGAGGCGTCCTGTTGGACTGCCTAAAGTGGGTATCGTGCTCTCCTAGATCGGATCGAACGCCACTATGTCAACGGGTGTTGACAAAATTATATTGCAGCGCAACATAAACGTGATCTGTGGGAGCTCCATGACCGTCCTCGAAGTCCTCGTCCGGAAGCGCAACGCGGCGATCACCCGCGCCAGCCTGCTGTCCTCGGCCACCAGCCGGTTCGCCCGCGATGGCTATGAAAATGTCAGCCTGCGGGAGATTGCGGCGGACGTGGGAGTCGATGTCTCGCTGGTGTCCCGGTATTTCGGCGGCAAGGAAGAGTTGTTCTCCGAGGTTCTGGCCAGCACGCCGCCGCCTGACGACTTCTTCGTGGGCGACCCGCGCAATTTCGGCGAGCGCATGTCCCGCAAGCTCGTGATCGAGCCGCAGGATAACAAGTCCCTCGATTGTCTTTTGATCATGATGCGGTCGTCTTCTTCCCCGAAGGCTTCTGAAGCGATCCGCAAATCCAGCGAAGAGCGCTTCTATGGTCCGTTCGCTGCTTGGCTGGGCGGACCCGACGCGATGATTCGTGCGCGTATTGCCTCTGACATCATGAAGGGCGTGGCGATCGACCGGATCATCTCCGACGATTTCGGGCTCGATGCAGAGCAGCGTGAGAAGTTTCGCGCGCGTATTGCTCGTTTGCTGCAGGCGGCCGTCGACGTCTGAGGCCCGCACGACAGGGCGTTTGGGCGCCCTGTCATTTTTCGGAAATGAAACCGTCGCTCTGTTGAAACATAACAGTCGCTGAACAGTTACGCCGCGACGCTAGAGCCCGCCCATCGAAGAACGAAGGGTGTCGGGCATGTCGAAGAAATCATTCAGGTCATCGTGGTTGGTGGGCGTTGCCAGCATGGCGATGCTTGCGGGTTTTGCGCCATCGGCGCTGGCGCAGTCGGGCCCGGCGGAAGAGGCCGTGGCCGGCGAGCCGGATGACGACAAGACCAAGGGCGCGCCTGTCGCGTCTGACCTGGTCGTCGTTCAGGGCGAGATCGCCTATCGCAATCGCTCCGAGGAGACGGAGCCGGTTCTTGAATACGGCCTCGACTATTTCCAGCGCTTCGAGCCGCTGACAGTTGGCGATGCGCTTAAGCGCGTGCCCTCGGTCACCTTCCTCTCTGACGTTCTGGAATCAGACGGTGTGCGTCTGCGCGGCCTTGATCCGGCATACACGCAGATCCTGATCAATGGCGAGAAGGTTCCGGGTTCGGGCTCCGACTCGGGCGCGTTCGGAAACGGCGCGGATGGCGCCTTCTTCGTCGACCGCATTCCTGCAGAACTGATCGAGCGCGTCGAGATCATGCGCTCGGCCTCGGCCAACCGGTCGGGCGATGCGGTGGCGGGCGCGCTGAACATCGTGATGCGCGACGGCTACAGCCTCGAGGGCGGTTATGTGCGCGCCGGTGCGCTGGGCTTTGACGATGGCCGCGTGCGCGAAACCTATGGCGCCGTGTGGGGCGGCGAAGTCGGCGGCGGCCGCATGCTGCTGGGCGCCAACGTGCAGGGCCGTCACAACCCGAAGGAAAAACTGTCGCTGCGCTACGCTGAGCCGGGAGATGTTCTGGACAACTACGAAGTCCAGAAAGACACGCGCGACGGCACGGACACCTCCGCCAATGCGAGCTACCAGATCGATATCGGCACGAGCGAACTGACCCTGCAGGGCTTCTACGTTCACACCGAGCGCAGGCAGGACGAGGATTCCTGGGAATACGCCAGCGCGACGCAGGACCAGGCGCTCAACACGCTGAGCGTCTTCAACAACAATGATGTCGATATCACGCAGGACAGCTACTCGCTGGGCGGCGGCTACAAGTTCGACATGCTGGGCGGCCGGACCGGCGTGAAGCTGGGTTATGCCCGCTTCGAGACCGACGAATTCGAGTTCGAGGACGAGATCGAATACCGCCGTGACGCAAACCCGTTCCCGGATGGCGACCGCTTCACGGGCGACGCCACGCGCGTGGCGCTGCAGGATTCCGAGATCTCCGGCAAAATCGATCACAAGCGCGATCTCTCCGAAACGCTGAAACTCGAGTTCGGCGTGCAGTATGAGACCAAGGAGCGCGACAACCTGGTCGAGGAGGCGACGCGCATTCGCTTCAACCTGCCGGCGGGCACTGCTGTTCCGACCACAGGCACGCGGCCGTTCACCGGCTTTGCGCCGGCCGCTGGTGGCGACAACACCATCGAGCGCGAGCAGATTGCGCCCTACGTCATGCTGACCGGCGAAGCTGGCGCGATCACGTGGGAAGCCGGTCTTCGCTACGAGCAGACCAGCCTGGACATCACGGACCGCGACGCGGGTACGACCACCACCGTCGACCACGATATCTTCCTGCCGTCGGCCCACCTGAAATGGGACGTGAGCGGCGAAGACCGGCTCAGCTTCTCGGTTGCGCGGACCGTGCGCAATCCGAGCTTCAATTTCCTGTCGCCTGCGACTCTGGAAGAAGAGTTGGGAGACAACGACTTTGTCGGCAATGCCGACCTGGTGCCGGAAACGGCCTGGGGCGCGGACGCCGGATATGAACGCCGCATCGGCAAGGCGGGCGTGGCGGGCGTCAACGTCTTCTATCGCAAGATCCAAGACCTGATCGAAGTCTACAACACGGGCCTGGCCGGGTCGGCGAACGATCCGCCAGATGATCTGGCGTACATCTACTCGGCTCGCAACACGGGCACTGGCGCGGTGTGGGGTGTGGAGCTGGATTACTCGGCGCCGCTGACCTTCCTCGGCCTGCCGAACACCGGCGTCTTCGCCAACTACTCCTGGCTCGACAGCGACATCGACGACGATTTCGGCTCGCGCCGTTTCAACAGCCAGTCGGATTACGTGTTCAACGTCGGCGTCATCCACGATCTGACGTCGTTGAACGCCGCCTTTGGCGCGACGTACCGCAAGCAGGGCGACGCCTATAGCCGCGTGGTCGGCGAAGAAGTGACGACCTCGTACGAGGGTGTGCTGGAAGTGTTTGTCGAGAAGAGCATCGGCAAGAGCTTCACCATCCGCCTGACGGGTTCGAACCTCCTCGATGGTTCCAAGGACGAGGCGTTCAACAAGTTCACCACGCTGCTCAACCAGCAAACCCGCGTGTTCGACGAGTACGAGCTTGAGACCGAAACCGCCGGGCCGACCTGGCAGCTGATCGGCCGCTACGCCTTCTGATCACGCTCCTGACAGCGTGAACGAGACTCCGCCCCGGTTTGACCCGCCGGGGCGGAGTTCTTTTTGGGCCTATGATCCCGATCCCGCGGAGAGGCTGCGCTTGTCCCTGTGCGGGCGCTGAGGCGCGTCAGCGATGCAGCAAGGTTTCGATTTCGGCGCGCGTGGGCAAGGATGTCTGTGCGCCGGGGCGCGTGGCGGTGACGGCGCCGGCGGCGCAGGCGAAGGCGAGCGCGTCAGCGTGGGGCAGGTTTTCCAGCAGGGCGACGGTGAGGGCGGCGACGAAGGCGTCGCCGGCGCCCGTTGTGTCGACAGCCGTGATCTTCGGCGGCGCAGCGCTGGCGAGTTGTTTGCCGTGCTGGAAGAGGGCTGCGCCCTTGGCGCCGTAGGTGATGGCGACAAGCGCGTTGGCGACGTGGAGGCGGGCCCCATAGACCGCGGCTTCGCCCTCATTGACGACGATGAGGTCGGCGCGCTGGATGATGCTGGCGGGCGCATCGTGGGCGGGGGCGAGGTTGACGCAGACGAAGCCGGCAGCGCTGGCGACGGCTTTGGCGACCGTGTCGAGCGGGAGTTCGAGCTGGCAGATCAGGGCGTCGGCAACCGGCGCGGCGAGCTGGTCCGGCGTGAAAGCGCCGTTGGCGCCGCTGGCGACGACGATCTGGTTCTCGCCGCTGGCGGAGACGGCGATCAGCGCGACGCCGGTGGGTTCCTTCGCATCGACGGTGACGCCGGAGAGATCGACGCCATCGCGTCGCAACAGTGCGAGCGCTTCATCCGCCATGCCATCGGCGCCGACGCGGCCGATCAATCTGACTGAGACGCCAAGACGGCGGGCGGCGAGAGCCTGATTGGCGCCTTTACCGCCGGGATGGCGGGTGAGCGTGGCGTTGGTGACGGTTTCGCCTGGCGCAGGAAGTGTTGCAGCAGTTGCGACAAAATCGAGATTGATCGAACCGACGACGGTGATCGGGCGCGTCGTCATTGCGTCAGCCGTTCAGCGATCAGGTTGAAAAGCCCGTCGGCGTCGGCGTGGGTGACCCAGTGGTGGCGCGCCGCCGCCGGGTCGCCAAGACGGAACTCCACGGCGGTGTGGCCGAGCGTGAGCGGCGAGACGGTTTCGATGCGGATATCCGCTGGACGGCTTTTGAAAAGCTGCGGTGCGATTATCCAGGCGATGGGGCAGGGATCGTGGATCGGCGCGCCGCCATCGCCGACGATTTCCTGCTGCACGTCGGCGGAGAATTTCAGGAGCTTCGCAGCGGTTTGCGCTTCCGGTGTGTCGGATGCAGCAAAGCGCGCAATGCGCTGCGGCGTTGTGCGGACGCGATGCGTGGCGTCGAGGCCGTGAACGATGATCCTCGCGCCGGATGACAGCACGACATGGGCGGCGTGCGGATCGGCGAAGACGTTGTATTCGGCCGACGCAGTGATGTTGCCGCCTTCACTGCGTGCGCCGGCCATCACAATGACCGGGCCGAGGCGCGGGATGATCGCAGGCTCCAGCCGCATCGCGAGCGCGAGGTTGGTCATCGGACCGAGCAGGGTGAGCGTGATCGAGCCGGATGGCGCGCGCATGACATGGTCGATGATGACCTGCGCGGAATGGCCGGGCGAGATCTTGCCGGCCGGTTCGAAAAGTTCGAGCGATCCGAGACCGGTCTTGCCATGGAATTCGCCGGCGCCGACGGGCTCGCGCACCAGCGGGCGGCGGGCGCCGGCGTGGACGGGCACATCCTCGCGACCGGCGATCTGGCGGATGATGCAGGCGTTGCGGGCGGTGAGATCGGCGCTGACGTTGCCGCCGAGCGTGGTGATGGCGAGAATGTCGAGTTCGTCCGGCGAGGCGAAGGCCAGCAGGAGGGCGATGGCGTCGTCGACGCCGGGGTCGCAGTCGATGATGAGCGGTGTGCGGGTCACGATGCAGTTTCAGCGCCGTTTGCAGGCAGTGGCAAGCGGCAGATGGTTAAGGGTCGTCGAGAGCAGCGTTACTCGGCGGGAAATCTGTAGGGTTTCGAGCGGTCGCCGGTCCAGATGGTGGAGCTGTCGATCGGATGCGACGTGAGGATGTGGGCTTCGAGGTTGATGTGCTTTTGACCCTTCACCTCGAACAGCATTTCGAAGTCCTTCGCGTCGCCGATCGCGGTGTTGACCTTGGCCAGGGTTTCCGGATGCGTGAGGAATTCGGCGACGCCCATCAGCGCGGTGTCGCGTGAACCCGTGAGAATGGCGATGCGATTGCCGGCGGGGCCGCTGAAGGCGGAGAAGAAGCCGTAGTCGCGATACATGCTGTCGCCCGGCGAGGCGACGAACGCTTCGGAGGTGTAGGTCTTGCCGGTGGCGGCATCGACGATCTGGTCGTAGCTCTTGCCGACCGAGAAATTGGATCGCGCGAAGACCGGATCGCGCAGGCTGCCGAGGCCGCTGAGCAGGCCGATGAAGATGATGTCGTTGGCTTTCAGCTGGTCCGGCGTGAGTTCCGAGGCGAGGCTGACCTTCACGCTGCGGCCGTCTTTCATCAACGGGGCGAGGTTGGCGAGGGCGTAGGCCGAAGATGTCGGCAGGTATTGCAGGGCGACGTCAGAGTAGCGATCAAACTGGGCGGGATCGTTCATATAGTGGCGGGTGAGATCTTCCTTCGAGTTGATCGAGAAGTCGCGGATCAGGCGCTTGAGCTGAACCTGATCCTCATATTCACCGAACATGTAGTAGTCGCCGACGACAATCAGCAGCGGGCGGTCGCCGTGGGCGAGTTCGGACCAGACTGCGTTGTCGGCAATGCGCGTAGGCCGATCTGGCCGCGTGTTCATCACGACGACCCAGATGCCGACATTGACCAGAACGATGAGAGCGGCGCAGGCAGCGGCGATCATTTTCCAGGACATGGGGAGCCATGAGACGCGGCTGGCGGCTGTCTCAGTCGTGCCTGCGGTTGCGGCGGCGTCTGTGCGGGCGCCGACAATGCGGTATTCGCCGCGCGGAATGTCGAGGCGGATTTCGCCGGGCAGGGCCTGACGAAGATAGAAATCCTCAAGCCGCTTGCGCAGGCGATGGACATAGACCCGGGCCACGGGATCGTCGCGCGAGACATCGCCATCCGCCTTGCCGAAGACGGCGAGGGCGATCTCGCTTTCCTTGGGCGGACGGTTTTCGGCCGAACGGGCAACCAGGAAGTCGAACAGTTCGAGCAGACGTCCGCCGCCGCCGAGCGCACCGGCGCGCACCCGCGCGATCTCCGTGAGGGTCGCAGAATCGAGGCCGGAGGGCTCGGTCGAAAGGGTCATGGGAGCGAAAGGCTCATGTTACGATCAGCATTCAGGCGGTCAGCGTAAGCTGTCTGGCCCGGAATGTCTGCGGGCTGCCGGTTCACGACAGCAAGAGCCGCGGGCGCGGGCGATGGCTCGCCCGCGCGCTGTTCCCTACCAGAAGGCGAGACGGAGCGTCACCGAGCCGTAGTGGGTGGTGGCGTTGTCCGAAATCTCGGTGTCGTAGCCGACTTTCATGTTCAGGAACTGGCTGGAGATGTTGAGGCCGAGGCCGGCGACCACCGCGTCCTCCGGTTCCTGGCCGGGGCTGAGGTTGAAGGTCGTGCCGCTGGAGCCGCCCGCGAAGCTGTAGTCGGCGCCGCCGGGGTCCCAGCTGAGCACATTGCGGTAGCCGACCGAGAGTTGCGGACGGATCTTGAGCGCGGCGTCCGAGCCGAAGTCGGCGACCAGCAGCGCGCCGTAGGACGCCGTCGCCAGCGTGGCTTCAGAATCGCTGGCCGTGATGGCGAGGTTGTCGTTGGTGGTCGCGGTTTCCGAATAGCCGTCCTGGGAGACGCCCATGTAGTCGGCGGCGATATAGGGTTTCACATCGAGGAAGCCGAGCGGCACGGTGTAGGTGGCGCGTGCGCCGGCCGAGAAGCTGGTTGCACTCCAGTTGCCCTTGAACTGGTCGGTGAGGCCGCCGACGTTGATCTGGCGGTCCGACGAGAAATCCGAGAAGCCGTAGGACGTCGCTGCATTCACCGCGAGGTTGCCGCCTTTCCAGCCGCCATAGGCGCCGATGGAGGTGTGCGAGACGTTGAGCGGCGAGGCGTTGCGGCCGTTCTCTTCGATCTCAACGGACTCCAGCGCCGCGAAGGCGCCGACGATGGTGTTCTTGTTCTGGTAGAGATCGAGGCCCGCAGCAACGCCGAAGCCGCCGCCGGAGACGCCGAGCCCCGCCTGCGTGGTGTCTGCGTCATGGTAGACGCCGAATTCTTCAACCCAGGCGCCGCCGGGGGCGTCCGGTTTCTCGGTAATGAGATCGAGGCGGTGGGCCGTGGCGCCGAAAGCGGCGGTGGCGTTGGCAGCCAGCAGGCGCACGACAGCCGCATCGCTGCCGGGGAGCAGGTCGCTCCAGCCGCGCAGGAATTCGTCCGATCCGGAGATTGACGTGATCGCCGCGGCGATGTCGTCATCCTCGCCCAGCAGGTCGAGCACGCCGGCATAGGCCGACGACTGGCGGTCGTTGAGGCCGAGCTGGGTCGCCGTCTTCACGCTCATCACCAGGTCGAGCGCGTTGGAGGCCGCCGGGTTAACCAGTGTGACGTTGTAGAGATAGGGGGACTCGGCGTTCAGCATCGAGGCGACGGGACCGCCGAGGTTGAGCGTGCCTGCGGTGAGGACGCGGACAGTGAACGGGGTGGCGATGAACTGTTCGAAGATCGGCGTGAACACGCTGTTGGCGGCGACATCAGCCGTGCCTGTGACGTTGAAGATCGGCAGGCCGCCGGCGATGCGGGCGTTGTTGATCACGAAGCCCATCTTCGCGGAGTTCTGCAACTGCATCGAGGAGATGTTCAGCGCGCCGGCGGCGCGGTTGTTCAGCGTCGAGTTGTTGACCAGGACGGACATGGCGCCGCCGCCGGTGCGGCTGATGGCGCCGTCATAGAGCGATGAGTTTGTGAGCGAGATCGAGCCGTTGGCGGTGCCGAGGGCGAGGTCGCCGGTCATCTGGCCGCCGACAAGCGACACGGTGGCGCCCGAGCCTGCGAACGTCGCGCTGCCGAAAAGCTTGGCGCTGTTGACGGTGAGCGAGTCGGAGCCGGTTCCGAACAGGACGTCGCCGTTCACTTCGCCGGAGAGCAGGTTGAACGTGTCGGCGCCGGCGCCGAACAGGACGTCGCCATTGATGCGGGCGTTGTCGACAACGTCGGTCTGCGTGAGCGTGACGCCTGCGCCGCTGTGCGACAGGTCAAGCGCGATGGCCTGACCGAGACCGCTGGTGACGGTGTCGGTGGTGTCGTCGTCGGTGTAGCCCGCGACGATGCGCGAGGAGTTGGTGAAGCTGGTGACGGAACCCGACAGGTCCTGGAAGGCGACGGCGTTGCCGTCATAGCCGCGCGTGTTGGCGATGATGGCGCCGGAGTTGGTGAACGCCGCAACGTTCGCGCCGGCGTCGATACGCACGCCGTAGGCGTCGTGCGTCGTCTCGGTGTTGACTGCAGTGAGAATGGCGCCGGTGTTGTTGATGAGGGGCGTGTTTGCGCCGGAGCCGATGCCGAGTGCGACCGCGTCCGCCTCGAAGGCCTGCGCCGATATCGAGCCGCCGTTGAAAATCCCGCCCTGGATGGTCGTGGTGTGCGTGCCGTCGGCCGAGCCGGCGATGCGCACGGCGGTGGAGGCGAAGCCGATGTTGAGGCCGTTGGCCGAGATCGTGCCGCGGTTCATCAGGCCGTAGTCGTAGTTGAACGTGCCGATGACCTCGGTGAAGTTGCTGTCCTTGTCGTCGTCCAGCGTATCGAGGATCGTTTCGCGAACCTTCGCCATCACCAGGTCGGCGCCGGCAGCGCCGTTTTCCGGCGAGATCAGGAGGGCGGGCGATGAACCGAAGGAGGAAATGGAGCCGGCGGTGCGGTTTTCGTTGAAGTCCTGGACCACGTCCTTGACGGTTTCAGTGGGATCGACGCCGCCGACAGCCGCGCCGTTGACCAGCAGGCCATAGGCGAGGTCGCCCGCGATGCGCAGGGCCGGGCCGCCATTGTAGAGGTCGTCAGCATCGCGGCGATCGGCGATGGGCGTGTCGCCCGTCTGCAGCTGATCCGGGTCGGCGTAGTTGGAAATCGACGTGCTGGTGAAGCCGGTGGCGACGAGGCCGCCATCGACAAGGAATTCGCCGCCGATATCGCCGAGGAATTGCGCGGCGATCGAGTTCTGGCCGGACACGGAGGTCGATCCGCCAAGCTTGACGCTGCCGCTGACGTCTTCGCGGAAATCGAGACCGATGCTGTTGGAGCCGGTGACGCTGACCGCGCCCTTTTGCGAATAGGAGCCGGCGAGCGCGGAGCGGACGCTGACGCCGTAGGAGTTGTTGCCTTCGATGGTGATCGAACCGGGCGAGACCAGGCTGATGTTGCCCGTCATTGTGCCGCCAGGGGCGACGAGGATGCCCGTGCGGCCCGTACCGGTGGCGACCGGACCGTCGAGGTCCTTGTCATTGTCGGTGTCGGTGCGGGTGTAGTCCTCGAGCAGGTTGATCGTTCCCGTGGCGGAGTAGCTGGTGTTGAAACCGGGCTGGATGAGGACGCCGGTGGAATTGTCCGAGTTCGCGACGGCGATCTGGCCGGCGTTGGTGAGTGTGTTCGAGCTGTTGACTGTGACCACCGTGGTGTTGGCGGCGGTGGGGGCGGTGATCGAGCCTGTGCTGGCGATCGTCACGTCCGCAGCGGCGCCGGCATTGGCGGTGGATGTCTGAATCGGCGCGGTGGTGGCCGTCGAGATCGTGACCTGCCCGAAGGCAGGCAGGGCGAAGACGAACGGGACAGTAGCCCCGAGCAGAAGCCGGACTTTGAATGACATGAGAGCCGTCAACTCCTGAACAGACCACTTAAACTGAACAGACCTGCCCGGATCGGGGCGCTGCAGACGCCTGCCGCCGGGCTCCGCTGACCTAGCCTGCCGCGCGCCCCGAAGCTACCCCCGGACCTGCGCTTAAGGCCCTGAATACACGGGCCACGCGAGCCAGCGGGGCAGATCGGACGTCAGGGATGTGGCGAAACTGCGTCAGGCAGGCTGGTGCGCGGACGGGGGCCGCGGCCTGTGGCCGGGAATCCCCGTTTCGGCCCGGCGTTACAAGCTGTGAGCAAACGATCACTGGCGCGGATGGCGCTTGAAGAAGGCCCACATTTCCTCGCTGGCGTTCCAGGCCATGGAGGGGGGATCGGCCTCGGCGCGGCCGGGTTTGCCTCCGGGCCATGCGTGGCCATTGTTGGCGACCGAGACGAGGGTGACCTCGGCGCCGTTGCGGCACTTCGCATAAGTCAGGGTTGCGGCGGCCGGGGTCGAGGACTCGACCGGGCCGGTGCAGCCATTCGCCGTCGCCCAGAAATCGGCGGCGGCGCGGGTGGAGATTGTGTCGCGGTCCTCCGGCTTGCTGCGGAGCGTGGAGATGGCCCGGTTGCCGCCGCCAGCCAGTGGGCCGCCTGCCGCCGGAACCGTGGGATCGGTCGCGCCGACAATCATGAGGACAGAGAGCGTGCTGAACGGAGGAGACGGGTTCGCGGGCTGGGACATCACCTCGTCGCCGAACAGTGCGCCGACGACGGGTGCGATGGCGGCGATCTTGCCCGGCAGCTCCAGCGCGAGGCGGTGGGACATCATGCCTCCGTTCGACATGCCCGTGACGTAGATGCGTTTCCGATCGGCTTTGCCCGAGGCGACGAGTTCGTCGATGATGTTCGAGATGAAGCCGACATCGTCGATTCTGTTCTCGCGTGCATAGGCGCAGCAGTGGCCGGCATTCCACGTGAGCAGGCGTCCGCCCGGCATGCCGCCGGTTCCTGCGGGATAGACGGCGATCAGTTGCTCGCGCGCGGCGACGACATCGAACTGGCTCATGTTGACTGCGTTTTCAGCATGCCCGCCGCCGCCGTGTAGAACGAAGACGACAGGCGCGGGTTTGCCGCCGGAGAAGTCGTGGACCAGATAGCTGCGGTTGCGGCCGTCGTGCTCCATCGTTTTTTCTGACATCACCGGATCAGCGCCAGCCGTGCCGATGACTGGTGCGGGCGCAACGGCGCAGGCGGCCAGCGTGAACGCGGCGAGCGCGAAGGCGGTCCGCATGTTTTTTCCACTCAGGAATTTTCTGCGATTCATGGCTGGCTCTCCTCTTGCCGCGTTCCGAAGAGCGCCGCAGTATGATACTTCTGGGTATCAAAATAATGTCAAGGCAGGCGCACACAGATGCGACGGTTGTGGCGGGAGGGTGCGGCGATGGCGGGACGGAAGTCGATGGCAAAGACGACGATAGCGGCCGCGCTGGCGGCGCTCGCCATTACGGCGTGCAGTTCGCCGGGGGTGGAGGCCGCCGACAAGGCCGTTACGGGCGCTAAAGCAAAGGCGCCGAACATCGTGGTGATTCTGGCGGACGACCTCGGCTTTGCCGATATCTCTGCCTATGGCGGCAAACGGATCATGACGCCGAACATCGACCGCATTGCGAAGGATGGCGTGGCGTTCACCGATGCGTATTCGGCGGCGCCGGTGTGCGGTCCGTCGCGCGCCGGGCTGCAGACCGGGCGGCACCCGGACCGGTTCGGCTTCGAGTACAATAACGGGCCAGCGCAGCGCGAGGTGGAGGAAAATCTCGGACTGCCGCCCGGCGAGATCACGCTGGCGACGGCGCTGAAGGGACGGGGCTATAACACCGGACTGGTGGGCAAGTGGCACCTGGGCGCCAACGACGCTTTCTACCCAACCAATCGCGGCTATGACGAGTTTGTCGGGCTGTTGCCGGGCGCAACGCAATACATCGACCCGACGTTGCCGGGCGTGCGCACGGTGCAGCCCGAGGGCGCATCGTTCGATCCTACGCGCAAGCGCGCGGCTTCGAGCCAGATACTCGAGGGACCGGATCGCAAGGTGGTGGCCAACGAGGACCAGTATCTGACGGATTTTCTGGGCGTGCGCGGGGCGGAGTATGTCAAACGCAATGCGCAAAAGAGCGCCCCCTATTTCCTCTATCTCGCGTTCACCGCGCCGCATGATCCGCTGGTGGTGACGCAGAAATACTATGACCGCTTTCCGCAGATCGCTGATGAAGGCATGCGCGTCTATGCGGCGATGATTGCGGCGCTGGACGATCAGGTGGGCGCGGTTCTGGACGCGATCGACGCGTCGGGCGAGGCGGGCGACACGATTGTCTATTTCATGTCGGACAATGGATGTGCGGCCTACATCAACGGCATTTGCGCGTGTGCGCCAGTGCGCGGCGGCAAGTTGAGCCACTATGAGGGCGGCGTGCGCGTGCCGTTCCTGATGCGCTGGCCGAATGCGGTCAAGGGCGGGCAGGTCTATCGCCCGGTCGTCTCGACAATGGATGTCTACACGACGTCTCTTGTCGCGGGCGGCGGCAAGCTGCCGGCGGACAGAATCTATGATGGCGTTGACCTCATGCCCCATGTCACCGGCGCTGCGGCCGGGATTCCGCACGATGCGCTGATGTGGCGGCGGTCGCCGCACGCCTCGATCCGCAAGGGCGACTGGAAGCTGTGGAAGAGCCTGGATGGCAAGTTCACGCTGCTGTTCAACCTGAAGACGGATCCGAACGAGGCGGTGAATGTGGCCGCGAGCGAGCCGGTGAAGCTGAAGGAACTGAGCGACGCGTTCGACCAGTGGTCGAAGGACATGATGGATCCGGCGTGGCCGTCACGGCCGAACATTACGTATGATGTGTGCGGCACGCCGTTCGAGTTGCCGATCTGATGCGGCTGCGCACGATCATCGCCGGTGCGGCCGTCGCGATGGCGTGGGGGTGCGGAGCGCCGGCGCCGAAGCTGACAACGCGCGATGCAGTGATGGTCGACATACCCGCAGCAGAGACGCAGATCGGCGATGAGCGGGCGCCGAGCGCGGAGCGGCCGCAGTTCGGCATGAAGGTGGATGCCTTCCGGCTGGATAGGTCGCCGGTGACGGTGGCGCAGTTCGCAGCTTTTGTGGACGCGACGGCGTATCTGACCGACGCCGAACGCCTTGGTGGTGCAGGCGTGTTCAGCAAGGGTCTGGAAGGCTGGACGTTTGTCGAAGGCGCGATGTGGCTGCGTCCGCGCGGGCCGGAGAAAGAGAAAGCACCGCAGGATCATCCGGTGACGCAGGTGTCGTGGAACGATGCGGGCGCCTATTGCGCGGCGTATGGCTTGCGGTTGCCGAGCGAGTTCGAGTGGGAGCGCGCAGCGCGCATGGGGCAGATGCCGGACGGCACGGTGTTTGAGGCCGGGACGCGCCTGTCGATCGAGGGAAAATTCCGCGCCAATGTGTGGCAGGGGATTTTTCCGGTGATGGATACGGGTGAGGACGGCTATCTCGGCACATCGCCTGTCGGTGCGTTTGGCGCCGCGCCGTCCGGGCTGACCGACATGGCGGGGAATGTGTGGGAATGGACGTCGTCGTCTTACCTTCCCTATCCCGCGTCGGAGAGGGAGACGCGCAAGCCTGGGCCCGAACGGGTTCAGCGCGGCGGGTCGTTTCTGTGCGATCCCAATGTGTGCGCAGGTTTCCGGGCGACGGCGCGGGGTCACGCGACGCCGGATACGTCGCTGGTGCATGTCGGCTTCAGGTGTGCGGGCGACTAATCCGTCCTGGCGTCCGGCGCATCGAGCTGGAAGGCTTCGCGGCTGGCCTTGCGCCATTCGCGGACGATGCGGCCATACCAGATGAAGCGGGCTTCGTCGGAGAGGCCGTCGCGATCCTCGAGCCAGGCGACGAGGGTGTCGTAGACCAGCGTGTTGAAGGTCGCCGCTGCGCGGATGGAGCGGGCAGAAGCGCCGGGAGGAGCGCCGGGAGCGGGCTGGTAGAAGCCGAGCGCCTGCTGATGGACCAGCGTCAGCAGCTTTTCGCGCCAAGGTTCGAGCGCAGGATCGCCGCGGAATGTCTTCAGCGCGACGAGGAAAATCTCGGGATCTTTCTTCGCTTCCAGATAGAGGACGCGCAGCGCCCAGCCATAGCCGTCCCACTTTCCCTTCTGGGTTTCGACGATGGTGTCGTGGACGTGCTGAAAGATGCAGTCGATCAGGTCGGCCCGCGACGGGAAGATGCGATAGAACACCGGCTTCGGCGCGCCGGCTGCATCCGACACATCCTGCATCGAGGCGGCGATGCCCTTCTGCAGGAAGACGCGTGCGGCGGCGCGCAGATAATCGGCCTTGCGCGCCTCGCGATCAACGCGCGGCTTGCCGCGCGACAGCGGCCGTTCGGCAGTGGTTGTCACTGTCTTGCTGGCGATGCGAGCCATCGTCTTTTGTCTTCCCCCTCTGTGTCCCCCGGGAGATGACATAGACTGCCGCAGGCTCCGAGCCAATCCGCTTTGAAAACAGGCTGATCAGCCGGTTTCTGGCTTGTCGCTGTCTGGCGCGTGGCTACTGGGCCGGGCGGAACTGCAGCACCGCACCGTTGATGCAGTAGCGCAGGCCGGTCGGGGCCGGGCCGTCGCGGAAGACGTGGCCCATGTGCGACTTGCATGTAGCGCAATGCACTTCCGTGCGCGGCAACACGAGTTTGAAGTCGATCTTCGTTGCGACCGCTTCCTCCTCGACCGGTTGATAGAAGGACGGCCAGCCGGTTCCGCTGTCGAACTTGTTGGCGGAACTCCAGAGCTGCGCCTCGCAGGCGGCGCAATGATAGCTTCCACGGCGATGCTCGTCGTGGAAGTTGCCGGGCGTGTACGGGCGTTCCGTGCCCTCGCCGCGCGCGATGCGATACTGTTCCGGCGTCAGACGGGCGCGGAAGTCTTCATAGGTCTGAGGGGGGAGAGCTTCAGCGTAGCCCAGGCCCAGATCGTCCGCCATGAGTGGTCTCCCTTGGTCGTTGCGGTCGGGGTCGTTGCGGTCGGGGTCAGTCAGTTGCAGGTGGTCGTCCGCTGTGTTGCGTTTGAGCAACATGGCGTCCACGGCCGCCCAGGCAAGGGCTGTGACCGAAACGAGATTACGGAAGCGTCAGAATTATTTGTGACAAACCTGGAAGCGGCGATCAGGCGCCGTAGAGGATCCCGATGGATTCCGCGACGCAGGCGGGGCGATCCTTGCCTTCTATCTCGATGGTCGACTCCATCGTGATCTGCTTGCCGCCGGCACGGGCCTCGACCGACAGGCATTTCTGTTTGAGACGGACCTTGGAGCCTACCGGCACCATGCTGGTGAAGCGCACTTTATTGCAGCCGAAGTTGATGCCGCGGGAGACGCCGTCGACCTTCATGATGTGGGCCGCCATCATCGGCAGCAGCGACAAGGTCAGGTAGCCGTGGGCGATGGGGCCGCCAATTTCCTTCGTGGCGCGCTCGACATCGACATGGATCCACTGGTGGTCGCCGGTGGCTTCAGCGAACTTGTTGACCTGCGTCTGGGTGATCTGGTGCCAGGGCGAGACGCCGACTTCGGTTCCGACCAGCGATTCGAGGTCGCTGAAGTTGATCTGGCGCATGTGGGTCTCTCCCTGGATCGCTGCATTAAGCCGCCGCGTTTCGCCTTGAGACTAGGTCATAGACTCATAAAGCGCATCCATATTCTGGCGGAGGCGAGTTTTACGAGCGCCAGATAGTTGGCGGCGCATTTCTCGTACCGGCTGGCGATGGCCCGGAAGTGCTTTAGCTTGCTGAAGAAGCGTTCGACCTGG
>Ga0075163_10000128_pt1 | contig 84539 bp, 78 predicted proteins | sample JI1023141ADNA_FD_71478 | JGI IMG/M metagenome (GOLD analysis project Ga0075163, IMG submission 71478) | Wastewater effluent complex algal communities from Wisconsin, to seasonally profile nutrient transformation and Carbon sequestration -... | ecosystem: Engineered > WWTP > Effluent > Algae... | reverse complement strand
GGTTTTTTACCAGGCGAATTGTTTACCGGTAACCACCCATTATTGGAAAAAGGCTATCAGCCAATGGCGGTGAGGTTTTTTATGTTACAAACACATTACCGTAGCACGCTCGATTTTAGCAACGAGGCGTTACAGGCCAGTGAAAAAGGCTTCGAACGTCTGATGGACAGTTATAAAACCTTGCAATCACTTCAACCTTCTTCCTCTTCCTCTGAAAATATAGAGGCAATACAAGCCCGCTGTTATGAAGCCATGAATGATGATTTCAATACATCTGTACTTATAGCGCATCTTTTTGACGCAGTGAGGATCATTAATTCAGCGAACGACAAAAAACTATCGCTCACTCAGCAGGATATTGATCTTTTATACAAAATCTATAACGATTTTGTCTTCGACGTTTTGGGATTAAATCAACAGGAAGAAAGTGGAAAGCTAAACACAACACTTAGCACGGTTATGGATTTGGTACTTGACATCCGTAAAAAGGCCAAAACGGGCAAAGACTTTAAGTTGAGCGACGAAATAAGGGACCGGTTAATGAGTGCCGGCATCCAAATTAATGATACAAAAGAGGGAAGTGTTTGGAAAATATGAGTTTTATTAAAGGAGCGTATATATTAAGCGGAGTTATCTGCTGTTTATTTTTGGCGGCCTGTAACCCCGCGGAAAAAGAAGCTTCGGCGGGTTCGGAAAAACCGGTTGCGGTTGAACGTAAAGAGATACCAGTATTGGAATATTCTGTTACGGCGAGTTTTCCGCACGATTCGATGTCCTTTACGGAGGGCCTAACAGTGTACAACGATCAATTATTTGAAAGCACAGGGTCGCCCGCGGGAAGTTTGTTCCGTTCCGTCGTTGGACCGGTAGATTTAAAAACTGGAAAAATCAGTGTGAAAGCAGAACTGGATCAAAAATATTTTGGAGAGGGGATCGTCTTTTTTAAAAACAAAATGTATCAGTTAACCTATACAACCCAGGTGGGATTTATGTACGACGCAAAAACTTTTAAAAAAGTCGGTCAGTTTAGCTTTGCAAATAAAGAGGGTTGGGGAATGACTACTGATGGTTCCTACATCATTATGAGTGATGGCACCGAAAACCTTAGTTATTATGACTCGGATTTTAAATTGATTAAAACACTTTCTGTAAAAGAAAATGGCTATGCTCAGGAGTTGTTAAATGAACTGGAATACATAAATGGTTTTATTTATGCTAACATTTATACCACGGACGACATCGTAAAAATAGACCCGGCAAGCGGAGAAATTGTTGCGAAAATTAATATGAGGCCGCTAAGTTACAGCGTAAGAAATTTACACCCAACAGCCTTGGAGATGAATGGAATTGCGTATGATGCAACTAACGATAAAATATATGTTACGGGTAAGGCGTGGCCTGTTATGTACGAGGTAAACTTTCAGCATTAATCCTTCAAAACACATTTCCCGACACCTTTTGACGTCCTTTGGTCGTAATTTATCCACACAGTTCCAACAAGGCTTTATTTAATGCAAAAATTTAATTTTCTTTATAAAAAATCTGTTTTATGATCACACGTTTAGCGGTTTTAATGCTACTATTTTCCTTTGGGGCTATTGCTCAAAAGAACGCCCCAAAAATCGTTTTTTTGAAAGGTTACATGGTTAATGAAAAGGGGGACACCCTTAAGGGAGAAGTTAAGTTTAATCCCAAAAAAGAGCAAGACTGCTATAACAAAGTTTTTTTTAAAGATGCAACTGGCGTGCAAAAAAATTATAAGCCTAAAAAAATAAAGGCATATGGTTTTGAAGATCAGCATTTCGTGGCCATGGAATTTGAAAATGAACTAAAATACTACCGTGTACTTGCATCGGGCGATATTTTTTTCTATAAAATCATGTACGAAATGATCAGCATGAATCAGCCGGTTATTGGTTCAGTCTACTATATTTCACATAAGAATGATAAAAATCTGAAGGAAGTGAAAGAAGGAAAATTTAAGAAACAAATGGCGGACTGGATGAAAGACAACCCGGAATTTCTCAATAATTATGATGAGGACAAAGAGTTCAACGCTGAAAGTGCCGCAGAAGTAATCAAGCAGTACAACGGTTGGAAAGCCAGCCATTAAAAGAATATGATTACAAAAGATACTGAAAAGAAATTATTTTTACTGGATGCCTACGCCTTGATTTATAGGGCCTATTTTGCCTTCAGCAGCAGTCCACGAATTAACTCGAAAGGATTTAACACTTCCGCTATATTTGGGTTTACCAATACGCTGTTGGAAATTTTAACCAAGGAAAAGCCCTCTCACATTGCTGTTGTGTTTGACATGGAAGGCCCCACGCAGCGTCACGTCGAATTTGAGGCCTACAAAGCAAATCGCGAAGAAATGCCAGAAGATCTCCGAACTTCTATCCCCATCATTATGGATCTGATTAGGGGGTTTAATATTCAAATTCTGGGAACACCTGGCTATGAAGCAGATGATATTATTGGCACCCTTGCAATTAAGGCTGAAACAGCCGGGTTCACCACTTACATGATGACCCCGGATAAGGATTATGGCCAACTGGTAGACGCAAATACGTTTATCTATAAACCTGCCCGTTTGGGTAATGGCGCTGAAATTCTCGGACCAGAAGAGATTTGCAAAAAATGGGAGATAAACAAAGTATCCCAGTTAATCGACATTCTTGGGCTTATGGGGGATAAGGTCGATAACATCCCCGGTATCCCCGGTGTTGGCGAAAAAACCGCTATCCAGTTGATAAAAGATTTTGGAAACATCGAAACTCTTTTAGATAATACTGACAAGTTAAAAGGGAAACTTAAAGAGAAGGTTGAAAATAATCGCGAAATGGCGATCCAATCAAAACGTCTTGCCACTATTATTTTAGACTGCCCGGTGGACTTGGACGAAACTACATTGCAAATTCGCCCGGTAAATAAAGAAGCGTTATTGGAAATTTTTAAAGAATTGGAGTTTAGAGCCATTGCCCAAAAAGTATTGGGCGAAGACATTGGTGGTCGGGAAAAATTGCCTGAACCAAAAGCCCAAAAGGCTCCCAAACAAGACTTATTCAGTGATCCTGATTTGTTTTCAACGCAAAGTACAACGGAAGAAACGCCCGAAGCTCCTAAAAATTTTAAAACCATTCACAACGTTGAGCATACTTATGAATTAATAGATTCAGAGGAAAAAATAAACCATCTTCTTCAAGCGCTTCATCATGCGACAGAATTTTGTTTTGACAGTGAAACCACGTCTCTTGATACAATCGTAGCAGAACTAGTTGGGCTCTCATTCTCAATAAAAGTACACCACGCGTATTACGTACCAATTTCGAGCGACAAAGAGACGGCGCTAAAGCAACTCGAGTCATTTCGTGGAATTTTTGACGACACGTCAAAAACACTCATCGGGCAAAATATAAAATACGATTATCAGGTATTGTTAAACTACAACATCGAAATTAAAAATAAGTTGTTTGATACCATGGTGGCCCATTTTCTAATTATGCCTGATATGCGGCACAATATGGATGTGTTGGCGCAAACATATTTGAATTATGCCCCGGTAAGTATTGAGACACTTATTGGTAAAAAGGGCAAAGAGCAGCTGAGCATGCGTGATGTGGAAATTGAGCGCATAAAAGATTATGCCGCAGAAGATGCGGATGTCACTTTACAACTTCAAAAACAGTTTGCGCCCCTATTAAAAGAGAATGAGGTGGAAACACTGTTCAATAACGTGGAGATACCACTCATTAAGGTATTAGCTGACATAGAAAGGGAGGGAATTAATTTGGATGTCCCTGTTTTGAAAGAATTTTCCTCACAACTTCAAACGGATATTATTCAGGTGGAGAAAGAGATACAGGATCTAGCCGGCACTAAATTCAACGTGTCTTCACCAAAACAGGTGGGCGAAATTCTGTTTGAATATTTGAAGATTGTTGAGAAACCAAAAAAAACAAAAACAGGGCAGTATGCAACCGGAGAGGAGATTTTAAGCAAAATAGAAAAGGCACATCCGATTGTCTCTAAAATACTGGATTACCGCGAACTCGTAAAACTTAAATCCACCTACGTGGATACGCTTCCTGAACTTGTTAATAAAACAACCAACCGTATTCACACATCCTTCAATCAGGTAGTGGCGGTTACTGGCCGCTTAAGTAGCGATAATCCCAATCTACAAAATATTCCTATTCGTACAGAACGTGGTCGGCAAATCCGAAAAGCATTTATTCCGCGAAACAGCGACTATATTCTTTTGAGCGCCGATTATTCACAAATAGAATTACGGATTGTAGCCAGCATCAGCGGGGATAAAAACATGTGCGAAGCCTTTCAAATGGGCAAAGACATTCATACGGCTACGGCGGCAAAAGTATTTGGAGTGTCCGAAAGCGATGTTACCAAGGAAATGCGATACAAAAGTAAAAGTGTAAACTTTGGAATTATTTATGGTCAGGGAGCCTTCGGCCTTGCGGACAACCTCGGCATCAGCAGAACTGAAGCTGGAGAAATTATCGCCAACTATAAAAAAGAGTTTTCCGGGATCCAAATGTATATGAGTGACACCATCAACTTTGCCCGCGAAAATGGCTATGTAAAAACATTACTGGGAAGAAAAAGGTGGTTGAGGGATATAACTTCCAACAATGCGACGGTAAGGAGTTACGCTGAGCGCAATGCCATTAATGCACCAATACAGGGTAGCGCCGCAGATATGATCAAAGTAGCGATGATCAATATCCATCATGATTTGTTAAAACAAAATTTCAAAACAAAAATGCTACTACAAGTACATGATGAATTAGTATTCGACGTATATAAACCCGAACTGGAGACTGTAAAACCAATTATTGAGCAACACATGCGTAATGCCTTGCCTTTGAAAGTCCCTGTGGAGGTTGGCATGGGAGTGGGGGATAACTGGTTGGCAGCGCATTAACACATCGGCTTAGTTCGGAAGTAATTTGCTTAAGGGATTCCATCTTGCTTCTTTTTTATATATTTATATATAAAACCTCCACATGAAAAATTACCGGTTGTTAATTATGGCGTTTTTCTGTCTAAAATTAAATGCCCAAACGCCCAAAGACTGTTCGGTTGAGTTATGGGCAACCATTCAATCGAATCCGCCTACCATAACACTTAATTGGATTACGAATACCACAACGGCAAATTATTCTGTGGCACGGAAACCGAAGAATAGTTCTTCCTGGACAATTGTCGCTTCCAGTCTTTCTGGGGCAACAAACCAATACGTCGATAACACTGTGCTTACCGGAACACATTATGAGTATCGCCTTATCCGAAACGGTAACAATTATACAGGTTATGGGTACATAAATTCGGGCATCGAAGTTCCTGAAGTGGATTATAGAGGTAAACTGATTCTTATTGTAGCAAATACTCATAGCGTTTCGCTCTCAAATGAAATTGAACGATTGGAAAATGATTTGGAAGGGGATGGATGGGAGACGATAAAATTTTTTGTAAGCCCTGCAGATCCTGTAACTCAGGTTAAAGCGCAAATACTAAACAGTTATAACCTGGATCCTATCAATACTAAAGCAGTGTTTTTGCTCGGCCATGTGCCTGTCCCATATAGTGGCAATTTGGGACCTGACGGGCACGCGAATCATCAAGGTGCCTGGCCGGCAGATGCGTATTATGGAGAACTAAATGGTAATTGGACCGATATGGGAGTTACCTCAACAACGCTTTCCCCCGCCAGAACCCAGAATGTACCGGGTGATGGCAAATTTGATCAATCATTTATTCCTACAGCTATGGAACTCCAGGTAGGTAGGGTTGATTTGTGGGGTATGAATTCGTTTAGCCTTACCGAAACACAACTTTTAAAAAGCTATCTGGACAAGGATCATGATTACAGAAAAAAAATAATAGTAGTGTCTGACGCAGCGGTAATTGACGATAATTTCGGCTATTTCAGTGGCGAGGCGTTCGCCGCGTGCGGGTATAAAAATTTTGGACCCCTTTTTAATCCCGCTAATGTTAGTGCCGCTCCAGGCAGTTATTTTTCGGCGATGACCGGTACAAATAGTTGCAGGTGGTCGTATGGTTGCGGCGGCGGTTCCTACACCAGCGCAAGCGGTATCGGCAACACCTCCAACTTCGCAGCATCTGACTTGCAGGGCATTTTCACCATGATGTTTGGCAGTTACTTTGGCGACTGGGATGTTCCCGATAATTTTTTGCGCGCGCCTCTGTGTCAGGGGAAAATTTTAACGAATGTTTGGGCTGGCAGACCGCATTGGATGTTCCATCACATGGCCATGGGCGAAAATATCGGGTACAGCACAATGTTAACGCAAAACAACACAAACACGTATTTTCCATCGCCTTATCCGGCAAATGCGGGCCTATTTAATACTGTCCACATTGCGCTTATGGGGGATCCAACTTTGCGAAACCATATAGTGGCGCCAGTATCAAATGTGATTGCTACAAAAACCGGGTTCAATTGTTTGATCACCTGGTCCGCCTCGACCGAAACAAATGTGGTAGGTTATCACATTTATATGAAGAATGATACAAATGCGACTTATGTAAGACTAAACGGTAATCCGCTTACAACTACTACATTTACCGATTATTGCCTGGAACATAAAGGCGTTTATAAGTACATGGTGAGGACATTGAAGCTTGAAAGCAACCCAAGTGGTTCTTATTACAACATGAGTGAAGGTGTTGCAGACACCGCATATAATTCAGATCCTATGTTGGCTGTAGCTGCTTTTACTTCTACACTCGCCCCTAATGGGTTATCGGTAACAAATACGTCAACAAACAGTACTAATTGGTTTTGGGATTTTGGGAATGGTGTTACCAGCACCTCAGCCACCCCTTTGGTTGTTCCTTATTTTGCAACAGGGGTTTACACCATTAGTCTTTTAGCGGCCAATCAATGTTTCAACGACACCGCTTACGAGGTAATTACAGTTTTAACAACGGGGGTGCCTGAAAACGTAAATAATCTTCGCCCACAGATCTGGCCAAATCCTACTGGCGGGAAGCTTTTTATGGACTGGGGTTCAAAACAGAGCCTACTTATTTCGGTATTTAATGAGGAAGGCAAGGAGGTGGTTTCCAAGAAAGTTATTGCGTCAAAAGAGGAATTTGATTTAAATTTTCTGGAGAAAGGAATTTATTTTATCGAAATAAAGATAAACGAGGAGATAAGCAGAAAAAAAATAGTTCTTCAATAAAATCACCTTCCGGCATCCACTCTTTGTGAATATAAAATGTTGCCTGTAAACTCTGTTCACACCAAAGCTGCCTGTTTTTGTTAGACCCAGCTAGTTTTCAGGCTTTCACTTGCAATCATTGGTGGTTATTTGTCCCCATATCAATAAACTGATCGGGATCAATGTTTCAGCGACTTCCGGTGTAAAAATACACCGCTTTAATATGTACAGACTGGGATAATTAAATTTCTTTCCGCATTCTACCCACAGGAATATCCATTTGTTCACGGTATTTCGCAACGGTTCGGCGGGCTATGTTGTATCCCTTTTCGTTCAGTTTGGCGCAAAGTTCATCATCAGTCAGCGGGTGTTTTTTATCTTCCGCGTCTATGCAGTCCTTAAGAATATTCTTTATTTCCCTGCTGCTCACCTCTTCCCCGGTATCTGTGCTCATACTTTCACTAAAAAACGTTTTGAGGAGGAACGTGCCATAAGGCGTTTGAACATATTTGCTATTAGCCATGCGGGATATGGTGGAAAGATCCATGTTTACACGGCTGGCTATGTCCTTTAAAATCATTGGTTTTAACTTGTTTTCATCACCCGTGGCAAAATAATCAAGCTGGTATTCCATAATACACTTCATACAAATAGAAAGCGTGGCGTAGCGTTGTTGTAACGCTTCAATGAACCAACCGGCACTTTCAATTTTACTTTTTATAAAGCCAGCCGCTTCTTTACTGCTTTTTTCCTTACTTTTAGTGTATTCCCTCAACATCTCGGTGTAATCTTTACTAATTTTGAGATCGGGCATGTTTCGGCCGTTAATGCTCAATTCCGGAATACCATCGTTTACAGTAATAATAAAATCGGGGATAACGGCGCTGAAATTGCTTTCCTTCGTGTCAGTATTCCCCGGACGGGGGTTTAAGTGTTTTATTTCATCAATAATTTCCTTCAGTTCTTCGTTATCAATGTTCAATCGGCGCAGGATCTTATCGTAGTGTTTTTTAGAAAACTCGTCCATATTGTGGCGAATCACTTCCATCGCCAATGTGACCTCTCTGGTTTTTTCTTTCTTACGCTCCAATTGTATCAATAAACACTCCTGTAGATTCCTGGCACCTACGCCTGGTGGGTCAAACTCCTGGATAATTTTCAGAACCCGCTCAATCTCTTCCTTAGAGGTGGATATATTATAGTTGAAGGCAAGGTCGTCTACAATAAGTTCCAGTTCTCGTCTTACGTAACCATCTTCATCCAGCGAACCAATCAGATAGGTTCCAATTACATAATCGTTGTCTGTAATATCCCTGAGACTAAGTTGTTGTTCCAATAATTCCTGAAATCCAGGACCCTCGGTGATCACAAAATTGCGCGTTTCTTCGTCGGCGCCCTTATTTACGACATCGTATTTATAAGAATCTAGTTCTTCTGCGTCCATGTAATCTTCCATCTCCACATCGCTGGCCGATGTTTTCATCTCATCCTCACGTATTTCCCCATTGTCGTCAAACTCATCCTCCGTCGTAACATCGGTTTCATCGGTGTTTTCATTGCTATACAAATCGTCGTCCGCGGCCGAATCATTATTGTCTTCTTCCAGGGCAGGGTTGGTTTCCAATTCCTCCTTAATACGATCCTCCAGGGCAAGTGTCGGCAACTGCAACAGCTTCATCAGAAGTATTTGCTGCGGCAATAACTTTTGTGAGAGTTTAAGATATTGCGATTGTTTTAATGCCATAACTAATTAATACAACACAAATAGTAATTTTTTTTGCCCTTTTGTATAATGATGTATTTTGTATTTATAAGATTATTGGTACCAATCAATAAATCGGGACTCTCCACTTTTACTCTGTTGATGCTTATTCCTCCACCTTGAATCATTTTCCGGGCTTCGCTTTTGCTTGGAAACACTTTAGTTTTTTCGGCGAGTAAGTCGATAACATTAATCGAGTTTTCCAACTCAGATTTAGCTAATGAAAATTGAGGTAAGCCATCAAAAATGTCGAGAAACGTTTCTTCGTTTAATTTACTGAAATCATCAATGCTGCCATTAAAAAGGACAGAACTTGCCTCCACGGCGGCTAGATAATCCGACTCACTGTGCACCAGCACGGTTAGTTCGCGGGCCAGAGTTTTTTGCAACACTCTTTTACCAGGGTCTTTATCATGCTCTAACGTGAGGGCTTCTATTTCTTCTTTTGGCAAAAACGTAAAAAACTTTATCCAGCTTTTAGCGTCTATGTCGGAAGTGTTAATCCAAAATTGGTAAAATCGGTAGGGCGAGGTTTTATTTTTGTTTAACCAAACACTGCCACCTTCCGTTTTGCCAAATTTAGTGCCATCGGCTTTCTTAACCAGTTGGGTGGTAATAGCAAAGGCTTCACCGCCCGACTTACGGCGAATCAATTCAGTACCGCTGGTTATATTGCCCCATTGGTCGGAGCCGCCCATTTGCAATTTGCAGTTTTTGGTTTTATGCAAGGTATAAAAGTCAAATGCCTGGAGTAATTGGTAGCTGAATTCGGTGAAGCTCATGCCTGTTTCCAGTCTGTTTTTAACCGAATCTTTGGCCATCATATAGCTAACCGTTAGGTGTTTTCCCACATCGCGAATAAATGTTAGAAACGAATACTCCTTCATCCAATCATAATTATTCACCAACTCAGCGCCATTTTCGCCCGCATTAAAATCAAGAAATTTTTGAAGTTCTTTTTTTATACCTTCTACGTTTCTAAAAAGTGTTTCTTCATCTAACAGATTGCGTTCCGCCGATTTTCCACTCGGGTCGCCCACCATACCAGTTGCGCCCCCTACAAGAGCTATTGGTTTGTGCCCGGCTTTTTGGAACCGAAGCAATGTGAATATTTGAGTAAGATGTCCAATATGTAGCGAATCAGCGGTAGGGTCAAAACCGATATAACCTGTAACCAGTTCTTTTTTAAGAAGATCTTCCGTTCCAGGCATAATATCCTGAAGTAAGCCTCTCCAGCGTAACTCCTCTACAAAATCTGTTTTCATCATACACAAAATTACAAATATTATACCAAGGTGGATGCCAAATATAATTAAACCGATTTGGTTATTATTTTTATATTCGTACCATGTTTATTTATAATGTTACCGTTAATGTTTCGGATGACGTACACCAAGAGTGGTTAACCTGGATGAAGCAAACGCACATTGCCGATGTTATGAAGACAGGGTGCTTTATCGATAGCCAGATTTTAAAAGTATTATACGTGGACGATGAAGGGCACACGTATTCGGTGCAGTATAAGTTTTTAGAAATGGAGGATATCGAAAAGTATCAGAAAGAATTTGCTAAAGAATTACAGGCAAAGCATAAAGCTATATTCGCCGATAAATGCACAGCATTTAGAACTCTTTTACAAATAGTGGATTAAATAAAGCAAAAATGCCGGTAACCAACCGGCATTTTCTAACAAAGTAACTAATTGTTTAACCCTTAATTATGACAATTTTGCTACTTATCTCTTAAACAAGAACCATTACTTTAATTCATTTTAAAGGGAGGTATTTTACCATCCTTCATCATTTGAATGCTTTTCTTTTTATGTTCTTCAAAATTACCAAAGGCTAAAGCATCAAGCATTTCCTGACGGCTCATATCCTGGTTACCAAATTGTTTGCGAATTTCATCCGAACAACGGTCAACATATTTTTCAAATTTTGTTGGCGCCCAGACGTATTCCTTTTTTACTGCATCTTTCTTAAAGGCAAATTCTTTAGGAAGTTCCCCTTCAATTTTGGCTTTAATATCTAGCCCTTCATACGTTTTTGGCAGCAATCTGTTATCAAACATAAAAGGTTTACTCACCATAATGACATGTTTTTTTCTTTTTGGGTCTATCATTGATAGGCCTTCTATACGCAAACCTTTCTTCTTGAGGGTGCCGTATTTGCTTTCGAAGTGTTTCAATATCTCAAACATGTTGCAAGGTTTTAGGATGTAAAGTTAACCATTAAAATGTTAATAACTTTATTTTTTAGACGAAAAAAAACTTATACCGAAATTATTCGGTGTGTTACGTGTTAGGAATGTGTGAAACAATAGTTAAATACTTTTTAAGAGATTGAGAATCAACCTTCTTTGAGTTCATAATCAATAAGGGCTCCTCTGTTAAAAAGTTTGAAGTATTAGATGGGAACCTGTTTTTAAGAATCGCGCTTATAAACCAAAACATTAAAAACGTAGGGATTAATACGTTTAATTTGTTCAGAACGTTTCATGTTTTTAAGAGGTGATTTTTTGCCTTGAACCAACAGCCCCTGTTTAGTGGTATCAGCCATTACGGAAGAACGAATGGATTTAAGGATTTCGTTCGATTTAATGGCAAATCCAGTAGCTTCTGAACTTGTTTGTTTGCCACGAATAACGCCAATAATGTTCCCGTTATCGTCTAATAATGGGCCACCGCTATTTCCCGGGTTAACGGGTATAGATATCTGGTACATGGTTGTGTCATTAAAATAGCCACTTAAAGAGCTTAAGGATCCCTCTCCGTAAACCATATCCTTGCGAGGGTAACCAAGGGTAAAAACCTTTTCGCCTATATCTGTGGTTTTTTCCTTTAAAGAAAAGGGCACTTGCCAGTCTTTGATGGTTTTACCATTTTCAATTTTTAGAATGGCGAGGTCTAATTTTGGATCGGTAATAATAAGTTTTGTCAAAGTCCTTTCCGTATGACTATTTTGAATAAAAATACTATCCGCGCCTTTAACCATGTGGAGGCTGGTGAGAATATAGCCATTATTGTTTAAGGCAAAGGCGCTGCCCTCAAGAGTCGCAGGCGCGTAAACAATTTTTGGTTTAGTAATGTTTTGAACAATAGCATCGCTGGAGGCTTCCAGTTGCATGACTTTACGGTTCAATTCGGACAGCTGGGTGTTTTGTTGTTTCAATAAATACCCGCCCATACTCAAAATAGCGACAGTACTTAACACAGCAAAAAGTGCTGTTGTAGCAGCAACAATGGCTGTTTTACCATAGCGTTTTGCAAAAGTAGTTTGTGTAATAGGGATAATGCGCCCGTTCCCAAAAATATCTTTATGAATAGAACCAAGCGTCTTTTTTAGCTCCTCCCGTGCGGCTTTTTGTTTTAGGGCCGTGATTAAGGTTTTGTGCTCGTTAAACGCGCCAGCAAAATCTGCATCTGCAATTAACCTGGTTTCAAAGTCTAATTTTTCTTCAGCACTCAGGTTATCGCTCAGATAACCATCAAATAAATCTACCGTTCTCATATATCTCTCCTGTTATAAATTCTAATGTTCAATACTCGTTTTATTAAAAAAATACTTCTTTAACCGTTGTAAACATTTATATTTTTGGTTCTTTGCATTGTCGGCGTTTGTATAACCAAATTTCTCGGCGATATCATCCATGCTCATTTTGTGGATGTAAAAATCTTTTATAAGTGTCACGCAGGGCTCTCCCAGACTAAGTAAACTTTGGTTCATTTTTTCAATATCACTCTCCTTGTCCAAATACTCGTTAAAATCATCGCTCACATCTACCACTTCATTTTCGTCGTTGTCCTTCAACAAGAACGTTTTTCCGTTTCTTTTGAGTTGTTTTAGCCATAAACGTTTTGCTACCGAGTAGATATAGGTTTGCAGCTGACAATTTAATTCAAAACCAGATTTTTGAACATTTTCATACAAAACAATAACCGTTTCCTGATAAATGTCGCGTGCCGATTCCTCGTTTCCGCTATTGTTTACAATAAGTTTAAGAACGATGTTGTAATATTTTTTATACAGGGCGGTTAGTATCTCATTATTACCAGTGCGCAAACCGTCAATAAATTCATTATCGGTAAACTGCACTTTTGTTCTAGACATAAACGCCGTGTTAGGATTAATACCAGTTTTTGATAAAGGTAACCTGTTTTTAAGTTTAAAAGCCTTTTTTGTTAAAATTCGGGTGTCGTTACCGGCCATTTAGAAAACCGTTCGAATTATTGTTAACTGATAATCAGATAGATAGAATATTTATTCGAAAAATAAATTTTTCTTGGGTTACCATTTACAGTTTTGGGTATAAATGTGAAATAAACAATAAATTTAAATTTAAACCAAAATGAAAAAAGTATTCTCAATTATCGCAGTAGCTGTTGTAGCTACAGCTTTCGTAGCTTGTGGTCCTTCTGCTGAAGAAAAAGCTAAAATGGAAGAAAATGCAAAACGTACCGCAGATTCAATTGCAAACGCTATCAGCACCTCTATGAGCGAAGCTACTGCTGAAACTGCTCCAGTTGATTCAGCTGCTGCAGCTACTGCAACAGCTCCTGCAACAGAAGAAAAACATTAATAATTTGTGTTTAGTTAGTTAGCTGATTAGCCTCAAAGCCTTGCTTTGGGGCTTTTCTGTTTTTTGTTTAGTTTTGTGTTTTAACTATTACAGACAAATTTTATGAAAAAGAGTGGTTTTCCAGCTGTACTTCTTATAATGATTGTTACTTCGTGTGGCCCAGCCGCCGAAGACCGTGAAAAAATGCATTTGAGGGCAAAAATTTTTCAGGATTCTATCGCGAATGTTATCAGAACATCTATGGCGGAGGCTGCTGCACCGGGGCCCAATCAGGTTGTTGCCGACACTACGAAGAAAGCTACAGCAGCAACCTCTACCGTAAAATAATGAATGAGCCTACCCGGCTTTCAGGGTTAAATGCGTACCAGGCTTAGTAATTATGGAAATCACGGTTCAACAAGTATTAGATGCTCTAAAGTATGTGGACGATCCGGATCTTAAAAAAGATCTGGTAACCCTCAATATGGTCAAAGATGTGGCTGTTAATGGAAAAGAAATCTCTTTCACCATTGTTCTCACCACACCGGCCTGTCCAATGAAGGACATGATTCACAATGCCTGCATGAATGCCATATTGCATTATGTGGATAAAGATGCAAAAGTCAAAATAAACATGACGGCCACCGTTACCTCCAAGAAGGAAAAGGACGAAACCACCTTAAGGGACGTGAAGAATATTATAGCAGTGGCGAGTGGCAAAGGCGGGGTGGGGAAAAGCACCATCGCGGCCAATCTGGCGCTTGGTTTGGTAAAACAAGGAGCTAAGGTTGGTCTTGTAGACGCTGATATTTATGGGCCTTCGCAACACATCATGTTTGGTGTGGAGCGGGACGCTCCGGGACCGGCAGAGTTTAACGGGCAGAAAAAGATGGCGCCTGTGGAAAGTTATGGAGTAAAAATAAATTCCATTGGTTTTTTAGCTGGACCCAATCAGGTGGTGGCCCTTCGTGGTCCGATGGCTACAAAAGCATTGTCGCAATTGTTTTATGATACCGTTTGGGGCGAATTAGATTATTTGATTGTGGACCTTCCTCCTGGTACTGGCGATATACAGATCAGTCTTTGCAGCCAGGTGCCTTTAACTGGTGCTGTTGTGGTGTGCACCCCGCAGGAAGTGGCCATTGCCGATGCGCGCAAGGGTATTGCTTTGTTTGAATTACCTCAGTTGAATGTTCCCATTTTAGGACTTATAGAAAACATGGCCTGGTTTACACCTGAAGAATTACCTGAAAACAAATACTATATTTTTGGCAAAGACGGCATAAAAAATTTGGCCGACGAACTTAATTTGCCTCTTCTGGCTCAATTACCATTGGTGCAAAGTGTACGGGAAGCCGCTGATGCCGGTCACCCGGCAGTTTTACAGGGAAATACGCCACAGGCACTCGCTTTTATTGAGTTAGCTCAGAATGTGGCGCAGCAAGTGGCGATTAGGAATGCCACGCCGGTGGGAATGTAAGATTACTGTTTTAATGTAAAAGAAGAGTTAAAATACGTTTCTAGAGGGTCAGAATATTCTGAAAGCGAACGACTGATCACCATTCTTTTGTTGCGAAGCTCTCGTAATTCATACACATAGTTCTTTTTATTGCCGGTATATTCTACGGTCTTGTCGGTTCCAGAGATAAAGGTTTCTTTGATAGAAGAAACGGTAATGAGAATCTCCTCTTTATTTTTGTTTTTCCCTACAGAATTTGTAAAGTTCCATCTGCCAATAATTTCGCGAAGCCTGGGTTCGGAGTTTTCTGTGTATTTTTCTGAGGTAAAACCACCGTCACTGTCAAATTTTATTGAGTAATTAAAAAAGCCGCTTTGGGCAATACTAGAATTAGAGTTGTTTCCAGTTTCATATTTTATATCGTAAGTACTTTCATTGTACGACGCATTGTAAACAGAATAAGAACTTAAACTTCTAACCGATTCGTATTCAAAACCTTTTTCAACTTTCCACTCGCCTACAACTCTTGCGTTGCGTGTTCTTAGAGAGATTAAAGGATCATCTTCGCCCTTTTTCAGACATCCTGAAAAGCCAATAACAACAGCTGCAAGAAGGAAAATGCTTTTAAGAAAAGTGTACAAACGGTTATTTTTTTAAGTTTGTAAGCATATTCTCTACCAATTTAGGCAGATCATATTTTTCCTGCCAGCCCCAGTCTTTTTTAGCGTCACCATCGTCAATACTCTGAGGCCAGCTATCGGCAATAGCCTGACGGAAATCCGGTTTATAGGTAATGGTAAAATCAGGAATGTGTTTTTTTATTTCGGCTGTAATTTCTTTAGGACTGAAACTGATGCCGGCCAGATTATAGGACCCCCTTATTTTAATTTTTTCCATCGGAGCCTGCATAATTTCGATGGTTGCCCGGATTGCATCTTCCATGTGCATCATCGGCAACGCTGTGTTTTCGGTCAAGAATGATTCATAGGTGCCTTTTTTTAAGGCTTCGTGAAAAATATGTACGGCATAATCTGTGGTGCCACCACCAGGCGCGCTTTTCCAGCCAATTAACCCAGGGTAACGCAAACTCCTCACATCCACCCCAAACTTATTAAAATACCACTCGCACCAACGCTCACCGGCTTGTTTGCTAATGCCGTAAATGGTGGAGGGTTCCATTACCGTATATTGAGGGGTGTTTTGGCGTGGCGTGGTGGGGCCAAAAACGGCTATGGAGCTTGGCCAATAAATTTGTTGCACGTGTTTTTCCTTGGCCAGATCCAAAACATGAAACAAACTTTCCATGTTCAGTTTCCAGGCAAACATAGGATTTTGTTCGCCTGTGGCAGAGAGCAGGGCCGCCAAGTGGTATACCTGAGTAATACGGTGTTTTTTTACGAGTTCAAAAAGTGCTTTCCCGTCAAGGGCATCTAGAATTTCGAAAGGATTTTTGGTCGCGACTGTTGGGGCTTTCAGATCAGAACTGATGACATTGTCATGCCCATAAATTTTTGATAATTCCGCTGATAATTCAATCCCTATTTGTCCGCCAGCTCCAATAATCAGAATTCTTTCCTGTGTACCCGCCATGCTATTTACTTAAAAACATTTTATATCTTTGCAAACCTAAGTAATTTAAAGTTTTTTTAAAACTTTTTATTTCTTGGATGATAATATAACCTGCAATTATTTTTATCGTTATGGCATTATTAGTAAACAGAATTGACAAGAACGTTCTTAAGAAGCGTTTACAAGAGGAAACCCTCCAGCGTAAAACAATCTCATTTTACCGCTACACGACCATTGAAAATCCACAAGAATTACGTGATGCTCTTTTTAAAAAGTGGAGTGAATGGATGTGTTTTGGCCGGATTTATATTGCCCGAGAAGGGATAAACGCTCAGATGAATGTTCCCGAGACGCACTGGAATGATTTTATCGAAGATTTGTACGGCGTGCCGAATTTTAACAATGTTCCGATAAAGTATTCTGTGGATGGCAACGGAAAATCTTTTTATAAGCTGATCATAAAAGTAAGGGAAAAAATTGTGGCCGATGGCATCAATGACCCCGATTTTGACGCTTCAAATACCGGGCATTATTTAAGTGCGAAAGAATTTAATTCCGCAATTGAAAGCCCAGAGACTATTGTAGTGGATATGCGAAACCATTATGAAAGCGAAGTGGGACGTTTTGACAGGGCTTATTGTCCGGATGCCGATACATTCAGAGAAGAATTACCTTTGGTAATAGACCACCTGAAAGGGCAGGAACAAAAAAAAATAGTGATGTATTGTACTGGTGGCATTCGGTGTGAAAAAGCCAGTGCTTACCTTAAACACAAAGGATTCAAAGACGTACACCATTTACATGGGGGTATTATCCAATACGCCAAGGAAGTAAAAGAACAAGGTCTTGAAAGTAAATTCAGGGGGATAAATTTTGTTTTTGATGAGCGCATAGGGGAGCGTATAACAGAAGATATTCTTAGCGAATGCCATCAATGTGGAAAGCCCTGTGATACCCATGTAAATTGTAAAAACGACGATTGTCACCTTTTGTTTATTCAATGCTCGGATTGTGCTGAAAAAATGAACGGTTGCTGCACACCTCAATGCATGCATGTTGCAGCGCTTCCGATTGAACAGCAAAGGGAGTTAAGAAAAGGGAGGGTGAAAAATGGTCCGGAATGCCTTTCGGTATATAAAAGCAGATTAAGGCCAGACTTAAGAAAAATTTTAAAAAATAATATATCTTTAAATAAAATTTAAACATATGAATAGAATTTTAAGTGGTTCCTGCCTTCTATTTCTTTTAATATTTGGCTTGTCGTGTAGTAAAACCAAAGAAAAGCTTACCGAGTTTGATATCGACTACACAAATACATTGACTGTGCCTGCATCGAGCTATACCGTGGATGTTCCGGCGGAATTTCTGACTCCGGAGATTCCAACGGAATCTGAAAGTAAGTTTTCGGCACAAAAAACCGCGAAAGACCATATTGATGAGATAAAAATGACAAGGTTCAATATTTCTGTTTCAAGTGGTGATCTGAGTGTTTTAAAATCAATAGACATTTATCTGAAATCTACCGGGCAAAGTGATATTTTAATCGCGACCAAATCGAATATTGGAGCGGGAGTAACTTCCACCTCTGCGGATCTGAAGGATGTAAACATTAAAAATTATATATTTAATGATAAGATTCAATTTAAGGTACGGCTCTTAATTGGCGGTGGTTCTTCGTTTAACCAACAGATAAAAATGGATCAAACCATCCATGTGAAAGCGAAACTGATCAAGTAAATTTAATTTATTCAAATGCCAATCTATTACAAATTGGGAGAGATTCCACCTAAAAGGCATACTGTTTTTAAAAACAAAAATGGTAATCACTATTATGAACAGTTATTCGGTACGGAGGGGTTTAGCGGAATGGATTCCCTTTTGTATCATACACATAGACCAACTCAGGTAAAAGAGATCTTAAAAAGTTATTCGGTAGCACCAAAAATAGCCATCGAAAAAAACATCAAGGCACTTTTATTGAAGGGATTCCAGATCAAACCCGTTCAAGACTTTTTGGAGAGTCGTAAAACGCTGCTTGTAAATAGCGACTGTGCTATTGGCCTGGCAGCGCCAACCAAGAGCCAGACTGGTTATTTTTATAAAAATGCCGATGCAGATGAAATGCTTTTTGTTCATAAAGGTTCAGGTACTCTAAAGACTTTTATGGGAAATATCCGTTTTGAGTACGGTGACTATCTGATTATTCCGCGCGGAATGATTTATCAGATGCACTTTGACACTGGAGATAACCGTTTACTTTTTTGCGAGAGTCATGCGCCTTACTATACCCCAAAACGTTATAAAAATTCACAAGGACAGCTATTAGAACATTCTCCTTTTTGTGAGCGCGATTATAAGTTACCAGGTGAACTGGAAACACACGATGAAAAGGGCGACTTTATTGTGAAGATCAAAAAAGAAGGAATGATGCACGAGTTGGTTTACGCCACACATCCATTCGACGTAGTGGGTTGGGACGGTTATAATTTTCCGTGGGGATTTTCTATTCATAATTTCGAACCATTGACCGGTCGCGTTCATCAGCCACCTCCGGTACACCAGACTTTTGAAACCAGCACGTTTGTGGTATGCAGTTTTTGCCCGCGTTTATACGATTACCATCCGCTTGCCATTCCGGCGCCATACAACCACAGCAATATTGACAGTGATGAGGTGCTTTATTATGTGGACGGGGATTTTATGAGTCGTAACAATATTGAACAGGGGCATATTACCCTGCATCCAAAAGGAATCCCACACGGGCCGGCACCAGGAGCTATGGAGAGAAGTATTGGCCAAAAAGAAACCCAGGAACTTGCAGTTATGATAGACACCTTTAGACCACTTATGGTTACTGAGGAGGCTATGGGGATTGACGACGGAAAATACTACAAAAGTTGGGTGGAGTAACCAAATCTGTTAAGTTCGGGATCTAAAAGCATTTTCAAAAATCTTCCTGTAAGTACGCCCGATAGGAAGGCTCTTTCCGGCTATTTCCAAACGGGTTGCCGAGTAAGATCCAATTTTATTTGTGTTAACAATATAAGATTTGTGGATTCTTAAAAAACGGGGATCGTCTAAAACTGTTTCCATTTCACCGATACGAAATTTTGTAATTATTTTTTTCTCTTTTGTGTAAATGTGAACATAGTCTTTCAGGCTTTCAATATAAAGAACATCATGCGCTTGAATTCTGATACGTGTTTTATCTACAGCAAAAAAGTAGTGTTTGTCGTCTTCGCGAATTTGTTTTTTCATTTCGTAGCGCGAAAACACCTTATTCATGGCTTGCACGAAGCGGCCGAATTCAATGGGCTTGAGCAAATAATCTGCAACATTTAATTCGTAACCTTCAAAAGCGTATTGGTGGTAAGCGGTCGTAAGTATAATGTGAAAATTTCCGTTAATGGTCTTAATGAAATCGATTCCATTCAATTTAGGCAAATTAATATCAAGAAAAATGACATCAATTTTTTCGGATCGCAATTTTTCCATCGCGGAGAAGGCATCTGAACATATTCCATTTAAGGAAAGGCCAGGTATCTGCCGGATATAATCACTTATTATTTCCGCCGCAAGTGGCTCATCTTCTATGATTAAACAATTTAAAGCCAACATAACTTTTCAGGTTTATTTTTAAGGTTACACAAAAAGTGCGTTTATCTTCTGTTCGAATTAATGAAAAATCCTGATACATGAGCTCGAGCTGACGTCTAATATTGGTAAGGCCGATACCTATTTCACCAATGCCTTTATTGAGGGGTTCAGCAACCGGGTTTTTGATCGTAAAGGTCAATTGGTTTTGACTTAGAACAACGTCTATATTTATGATGCCACCTTCTTCACTACCATGTTTATAGGCGTTTTCCACAAGTGGCAACAGCAGCATTGGCGCTATGGAAACGTTGAGGTTATCTACTTCCTTTTCAAATAATGTTTTGAGTCGTGCCCCAAATCGAAGTTGTTGTAATTCAATGTAGTCATTTATTACCTGTAGATCTTCTTTCAGTGATATCGTTTTTTGTTCCGTTTCGTAAAGCACGTACCTTAAAATCTTTGATAAGCGGATCAGGGCATCTGGTGTATGTGTAGAGTTGTTTCGCGCCAAGGAGTAAATGCTATTGATGGCGTTAAACAAAAAATGGGGATTTAACTGCGCTTTAAGGTGCATGATTTCTGAACGCAATTTTTCCTGTACCAGTATCTTTTCGTTTTTGACAGCACTGATCCGAAGTTTGAATAATTTAATGGCGGCGGCAATTCCCACTACCTGAAGTAAATTAAGCAGCGAATAAAAATATCTGGCAAGCCACTGCAAATGAGTAAGTTCCGGCCTCTCTTCATTATAAATAAATTTCCAAACCAAATGTTGAATGGCAATGCGAATACAAAAAGCTGCTACCACAATTGCACCGATTGCCTCGGCATAAATTGTTAATTTGCCATAACTGTGGGTCCATTTTGGTATGAGGAAATACAGAAAATAATAAGTAGTTCCCATGGTAATGAACAACGGGATGCTTACCGCAAGGGCCGACTGAAAAAAAAGGAACATCGTAGGCTGCTTGCTAAATGACTGAGACAGGTAGAGTTCCGTATAAAGATTTAAACTGAACTGGACTATCCAGAATAAAACGTGAAACAAAAACCGCCTTTTATTCATGAATTTAAATTAACAAAAATTAAATTAACTGGCTTAAGCTAAGCTCACGAACGTCGTTTTACGACCCATAAACTACATAAGCAGAGTAAAAAATCACTGTATGTAGGGTGCAATCGTCAGATATTCTATTTTTCAGGAATTCTGCCATCAACTTTATTAAGTTTGGTAAAAATCCGACATCATGAAATTTTTTTCTTTTTTTTTGGTCTGTACAATTGGTGCTGGCATGTATGCGCAGTCTTTTACTAAAATAGTTTCCGGACCCATGGTGAGTACTCCGGGAGATTCCAGGAGCGTAAACTGGGTAGATGTGAACAACGATGGGTTTTTGGATTGTATGATTACAAATGGTCCTAATGGCGGGCAGAACAATACACTGTTCTTCAATAATGGTAACGGTGGGTTTAATGCCCTAACCGGAGATTCTATTGTGTTGGATAACAAACCTTCGGATGGCGCTACCTGGGCCGATACCGACAACGATGGTGATGAAGACTGTTTTGTCGTTAATTGGTATGGGGCGAACAATCTCTTTTACAAGAATGACGGGAGCGGAGGATTTGTAAAAATAAACTCGGGGGCTTTGGTCACAGACGGAGGCTTCTCGGAAACCGCTTCATGGGGAGACTACGACAACGATGGTTTGGTGGATCTTTATGTAACCAATAGCGCGGGAACACTTCAAAATTTTCTGTATAAAAATATGGGAATAAGTGGATTTTTGAAAGTGGTGGGCGGAGATGTGGTAACCGACGCGTTTCAATCACGCAGCGTTAATTGGACCGATATGGATTTGGACGGGGATTTGGATCTTTTTGTAACGAATGAGGGCGGTCAAAACGAGAACGTCTACAGGAACGATGGCAACGGGGTATTTAACCGGATTTTTACCGGGACTCTTGTAAATGGCGGAGGAAATACTATGAGCAGCAGCTGGGGAGACTACGATAATGATGGTGACCTGGATGTTTTTTTGGCAAACGATTTATCTAATAATGCTTTGTTCAGGAATGATGGTAATTTCAATTTTACAAAAATAACAACGGACACTGTTTCAAGAGATTTCGGAAGATCATTCAGTTCCGCTTGGTCAGACGTCGACAATGATGGCGATCTCGATCTTTATGTTACTAATGCTTTTGGCCCACAGATAAAACGCACTTGCTTCTTTTATCTAAATAATGGCAATGGCTCTTTTTCACGGATAAATAATAACCCCATTGTTCTGGATTCTGCCTGGACTTATGGTTGCGCATTTGGAGATTATGACAATGACGGTTTTGAAGACCTGGCAGTGGCAACATGTCGGTTCGCTGCGGTTGATCAACCGGACTTTTTGTACCGTAATAACGGGAATGCGAACAACTGGATCACCATCAAATTGCGGGGAGTTATCAGTAATCGTTCTGCTATTGGAACGAAAATCAGAGTAAAGGCGGTAATTAACGGCGTTCCAGTTTGGCAAATGCGGGAAATATCCGCACAAAATGGGTACTGTAGTCAAAACGATATTCGTGCTCATTTTGGTATAGGTAACGCTACAAAGGTGGACTCCATAAAAATAGAGTGGCCATCTGGTATTCTTCAATGCTCGGTTAATGTAACCCGCAACCAATTTTTGACAATTATAGAGGATGTTACTTTAAACGCAGTCAGACTTTACAAATATGACGAGGCGCCCATTCGGATTTTTCCAAACCCGGTTACCAGTCAATTAACCATTGATTGGGTATATAACTTTTCAGCTGGCGACAAAATCAGAATAACGGATATGGCTGGAAAATTAGTATTGGAGGAGGAAATAAACTATACAACGGCAAGATACACCATTGATCTAAAAAAGTATGCGTTAACAGTTGGAGCGTATAATTTGTCGGTACATATCAGTGAGAGGGCAGTGGTGACACAAAAAATACTGATAGAAAAATAAGTAATGGTAAACTAATTGTAACCTAGTACCCCGCGTATTTGGTTTAGTTTTTCATTGGCCAGTTTTGCCGCCTTTGCTTCCCCGATGGCTAGTTCTTTTTCAAGCAGTTCAGTGTGGGTCATCAGGTGTTCGAAACGTTGGCGAGGGTCTTTAAATTTGTCAATAATTAACTCAAACAAAGCGGTTTTTGCATGGCCATAACCAAATCCCCCTTTGAGATAATTCTGGCGCATGGTTTCCACCTGCTCGTTGCTGCCAAGGAGCGCATATAATTTAAAAGTATTGTCGGTGGCTGGGTCCTTGGGCTCTTCCAGACTTTTGCTGTCGCTTACAATACTCATCACTACTTTTTTTAACTCTTTTTCGGGCAAAAAGATATTAATAAAATTGTTGTATGATTTACTCATTTTTTGACCATCAATCCCGGGCACAATCATCACGCGCTCGTCGGTAAGTGGTTCCGGCACGAGTAAAACTTCCTGCCCTATCTTATAATTAAAGGATTTGGCGATATCGGCGGCCATTTCGATGTGTTGTAGCTGATCTTTCCCTACTGGTACATAGTGGGCGTCATACAACAAAATGTCAGCCGCCATAAGCACCGGATAAGTAAATAATCCGGCATTCACATCGCTCAATCGTTCGCTTTTGTCTTTAAACGAATGTGCATTGGCGAGCATAGGATAAGGTGTAAAACAATTGAGGTACCATGTGAGTTCAGTTACCTGTGGCACGCGACTTTGGCGGTAGAAAATGGTACGTAACGGGTCAAGACCAAAAGCCAACCAGGTGGCCGCAGTCGCGTTAGTACTATGTTTAACAAATGCCGCATCCTTTTTGCTGGTAAGCGTATGAAGGTCGGCGATAAAAAACAAACTTTCATTTTCAGTTTTTTTACTTAGCTCAATAGCAGGTAAAACAGCACCCAAAATGTTACCAAGATGCGGAACGTTAGTGCTTTGTAAACCAGTTAATATTCTTGACATAAATTTAAAAATACAAATGTACTACTTTAATAATTCAAACTGTCGGCACATCGTTCTCCATCCATGGCGGCGCTCACAATCCCTCCAGCGTAGCCTGCTCCTTCTCCACAGGGAACCAGATTTTTTAATTCGGGGTGGTAAAGGAATTCCCTATCTCGTGGAATTCTTACCGGCGTTGAGGTTCTTGATTCGACACCTACAATTACAGCCTCGTTGGTTAAATAGCCGCGCATCTTCCCTCCGAAGGCTTTAAAGCCCTCTTTTAAAGCGGGGCCAATTAGAGGCCCGAGTACTTTCTGCATTTCTACGCTTGTTATGCCTGGTTGGTAGCTGCAACCAGGCAACGATGAACTCGTTTTTCCATTAGTAAAATCCTGTAATCTTTGAGCAGGAGCAGCCTGTGTCTTTCCACCATATAACCAAGCGGCATATTCAAATTGTTTCTGAAATTCCAATCCTGCTAAGGGTCCAAATTCTTTAAAGGGGGTAAAATCATGCAATTCGAGTCCTACTACAATCCCACTATTCGCGTATGGGTTATTGCGTTTGCTAGGGCTCCACCCATTTGTAACCACTTCTTCCTGGTTGGTGGCACACGGGGCAATAATCCCACCGGGACACATACAGAACGAGTAAACGCCGCGTCCTTTTAACTGATGTACCAGGCTATAACTAGCGGCAGGAAGATAAGTTCGGGCGGCTAAAACCTCTTCGGTTGAGCGACAATGATATTGCACCTTATCAATGAGTTCCTGCGGGTGTTCGGCTCTTACCCCGAGAGCAAATGGCTTAGCCTCTATGAGAATGTTTTTTTTATGAAGTAACTCATAAATATCTCTTGCAGAATGGCCGGTGGCAAGAATTACCTTTTGTACGGGAATATCCTGTTCACCTTTGTCATTCACTATTTTTATCAAATGGATTTTCTTTTCGTCTAGTTTCAGGTCAACCAGTTTTGATCCGAACCAAACTTCGCCCCCAAACTTTAAAATTGTTTCACGAATGTTCTGAATAAGGCCAGGTAACTTGTTGGTGCCAATGTGTGGATGGGCATCTACAAGTATTTCTTCGTTAGCGCCATGATAAACCAATGTTTTTAAAACTTTATCAATACTCCCTCTTTTATTTGATCGGGTGTAAAGTTTGCCATCACTGTAAGTTCCAGCCCCACCTTCTCCAAAACAATAATTGCTTTCTGGATTTACCAGGTGTTCTTTGTTTATGGCTGCCAGATCCCGTCTTCTTGCTTTTACATCTTTACCACGCTCAATAATTATAGGCTTAATTCCACGCTCCAGGCACCGCAGCCCGGCAAATAGGCCAGCGGGGCCGGCGCCTATAATGTGGCAGGTGTTTTTTGAGGTTGCTACGTCCTTATATCCGAATTCTATACTTTCTCGTTCTGGGGTTTCATTTATATAAGCAAGAACCGTGAGATTAATTTTGATTGTGCGGCCACGCGCGTCTATACTTCTTTTTAAAACCTTTATATGGAGTGCTGAATTATTGGTGAGAGGTAGGTGTCGTTTCACTTCCTCTTTCAACAAGTTTTCGTTTGAAGCGATTTGCGGGCTTACCTGAAGTTGTAGTTTTGATTGCATGGGTGGAAGATGATTATTCTTCAATCGGATTTAACCCTCAAACGTGATGGTAAAAACCACCATACGCGAGCGAGCTTTATCTAAACTGTTTGTAAAGATACTATTTTCAGGACGTAATAGATTTTTTGTGCCAATTAATAATTTTAGTTCGAGGCCAAGTTTAAAATATTGGAGATAGAAATCTGTGCCTGCACCAGCGCTGTAAAAAATATCGTCACGCTTTAGTTTTACATTATCATTTAATTGGTTAGCACTCCCCGAAGAGACACCGGCTGATTTTTTTCGCGCCGCCAGGTCAAGAGAATATCCACCGCCCCCAATCACATAAGCACTAAAATTTCCGAGTCGTTTAGATTGAACTTTAACCTCAAATGGAAAAATCAAAAAAACAGATTCTACGGTTTTCTGAAATTTTTTAGTGCTGTCGCGGTCGTCAGTGGCAAGTGTATAGTTTATTCGTCTGGTAGCAAAACTAATGCTGGGCGTGAATCGCAGTCTAACATAATCGTGTAGTCGCGCGTCGGTAACCAAACCAATTGCAAAGCCTGGGGCCGATTGCGAATAAACTGTTTTCATCCGATAACGCGACAAACCCATTAACGTATCGGGAAGCAATGAATTTGGCTTTGGATTTAAACGGAAGTCCGTCTGATTACCCGCGATGGTAAAGCCAAAATGCAGTTTGTTCTTGTAAAACTTAGGAAGATTAACTCCATAACCATCATTTTGCTGAGAAAAAACTGTTCCACAGAACAGCGAAATGACAAGTATAATAACGGCTCTTTTCAGAGGAAGAATAATGTTTTTAAAGGTTAAAAAGAATATAAAGTTATTGATTTTGTTGGGTTTAATAATGAGGTAAAACTAATAAAAAAGCCTAAATTTGCAGCGATATGGAAATTCAGGTTTTGAAGTCTAAGTTGCACTGTGTAACGGTTACACAGGCCGAATTAGATTATATTGGCAGTATAACAATTGATGAAGATTTGATGGAAGCTGCCAATTTGATTGAGAACGAACAAGTGCATATTTTAAACAAGAATAACGGCGAGAGGTTTATCACCTATGTTATAAAAGGGGATCGCGGAAGCGGAATTATTTGTTTGAATGGCCCTGCCGCGCTAAAAGTAAGACTAGGAGATGTCGTTATCGTTTTGTCATATGCCAACATGGAATTTGAAAAAGCAAAGACATTTAGTCCGTGGGTGGTTTTTCCAGACACTGCTACAAATAAACTAAAATAGATGTAAATGAAGAACATCAAATCCATTATTCAGTTTGTTGTTCTTTTAAGTATTGGAATTCTGTTGATCTGGCTATCTGTTAGGAAGATTACCCCTAGTGAAAAAACGGAGATCATCAACGCGTTTGAAACCGCGGATTATTTTTGGGTTATCTTTGGCATGCTTATTTCCATTTTAAGTCACTTTCTCAGAGCATACCGATGGAATTACCTGCTAAAACCGGTTGGTCATAAAGTGAATTTATTAAATGCTACCTGTCATGTCATCATTGGTTATTTTGCCAATTACGGCATCCCTCGCATGGGTGAAGTTTCTCGATGTACCCTTGCTGCAAAGTACGATAAAGTGCCGTTCGAAATCGGCTTCGGTACAGTTATTACTGAACGTATTATCGATTTTTTCCTTTTCCTGGTCATTTTCTTTCTGACTCTTGCTTTTCAGTTCTCCAAGCTGATTGGACTTGCCAATGAATTGATTTTCGATAAACTCAAAATAAAACTTCTTGCAATTAGTCAAAAACCTTTACAGATGATCGTAATGTTTGTGTTTGCGGTAATTGTAATTTACGCGATCATTCGATTCAGGAAAAAATTTAGGTCCTTGTTTAGAGGAAAATTGGGCGGAATGATTAGAGGGATGGCCGAGGGACTTGGGTCTGTGCGCAATATGCAAAATCCCGGACAGTTTATTTTGTTAAGTATTGGCATCTGGTTGTGTTATTTTTATTCATTATATGTTTGTTTCTTTGCTTTGAGTGGCACTTCCCACCTGGGTCAAAGAGAATGTCTTACATTGTTGTTGTTTGGCACTTTCGGTGTTATTTTCTCGCCCGGAGGCCTCGGGGCATATCCAGCAATTGTAGGGGGAATCTTATTATACACCTATCAGGTAGATAAAGCATATGCGTTTGCATTTCCATGGTTGGCATGGACTAGCCAGTTTATATTAATTGTAGTGCTGGGAATTATCAGCCTTATCGTTTTGCCATTATATAATCGTAACAAAGATGTCATTTCACACTCTGCTTAAAGAAAAAATTAAAAATCGTCAGGAGCTTTCGTCACATTTGGAGGAGTTACGTCGTTCCAAAAAGAAAATTGTTTTCACAAATGGTTGTTTTGATATCCTCCATCCGGGCCATGTTGATTATTTAAGTCAGGCCAGAGATCTTGGTGATTTTTTAATACTTGGGTTAAACACCGACAATTCGGTTAAGCGTTTAAATAAGGCGCCAAACCGCCCAATAAATAACGAGCAAACGCGTGCCATGGTATTAGCGGGCTTGACTAGTATAGATGCTATTGTATTGTTTGACGAAGAAACGCCCTACGAATTGATTAAGTTAATTAAGCCAGATGTGCTGGTAAAGGGGGATGACTATATGGTGGAAAAAATTGTGGGGTACGATGTAGTAAAAGCCCAAGGTGGAGAGGTCGTTACGATCCCGTTTTTGAAAGGATACTCCACGACAAAACTCATTCAGAAAATTTTGCAGTAAATAAGTTTCATTTATCTGAATATTAAAAAAGCCTCCTGATGGAGGCTTTTTTAATATATAAACATAATTGTCTTAGAGTTTGGCTTTTATTTCAATCATATCGTAACCCTCAATAATATCACCCACCACAATGTCATTAAATCCTTCAATATCCAACCCGCATTCGTAACCAGCGGCTACTTCTTTCACATCGTCTTTGAAGCGTTTTAATGAGCCAAGGGCGCCCGTGTGGATAACAATGCCATCTCGGATCACACGTACTTTTGTATTACGGGTTACTTTTCCATCCAAAACATAACATCCGGCAATGGTTCCAACTTTAGTAATTTTAAATACTTCTCTTACTTCGATATTGCAAACGATTTTCTCTTCAAATTCTGGCGCAAGCATACCTTCCATGGCCGCCTTAATTTCGTTTATGGCGTCGTAGATAATAGAATATAAGCGGATATCGATCTCTTCTATTTCAGCTAATTTGCGTGCGCTGGTACTTGGTCTTACCTGGAAGCCGATAATTATGGCGTTAGACGCAGAAGCCAGAAGCACATCACTTTCGCTGATGGCCCCAACTGATTTGTGAATGATGTTAACCGCAACCTTTTCTGTAGATAATTTTAATAAGGAATCAGACAAAGCTTCAATGGAACCATCCACATCACCTTTTACAATGACGTTTAGCTCTTTGAAATCGCCAATTGCTAATCGTCTTCCAATCTCATCAAGGGTGATATGTTTGTGCGTACGAATACCTTGCTCACGCTGCAATACCAGACGTTTATTAGCAATTTCGCGCGCTTCGCGTTCATCGTTCATCACGTTGAATTTATCACCGGCTGTTGGCGCGCCACTCAACCCTAATACTTTTACAGGGTGTGATGGGCCTGCCTGGTCCACTTTTTGTCCACGCTCATTAAACATGGCGCGTACACGTCCGCTGAAACTACCAGCCAACATCACATCTCCAATTTTTAAAGTTCCGGACTGCACAAGGATGGTAGCCACATAACCACGGCCTTCTTCCATACTCGCTTCAATCACGCTACCTAAGGCATTCCGTTTAGGGTTAGCTTTCAGGTCCATCATATCTGCTTCCAGCAACACTTTTTCAAGGAGCAAATCGATATTTTTACCCATTTTTGCGGAAACTTCCTGACATTGGTACTTACCACCCCATTCCTCCACAAGGATATTCATCGTAGAGAGGGCTTCACGAATTTTGTCAGGATTAGCGCCCGGCTTATCAATTTTATTAATCGCGAAGATCATTTGCACGCCCGCAGCTTGTGCGTGGTTAATAGCTTCCCTGGTTTGAGGCATGATGCTATCATCTGCCGCTATTACAATAATTGCAATATCTGTCAATTTCGCACCACGTGCACGCATCGCAGTAAATGCTTCGTGGCCTGGTGTATCGAGGAAAGTAATACTACGGCCACTTGGTAAATTAATGTTATACGCACCAATGTGTTGGGTGATACCACCTGCCTCTCCGGCAACCACATTAGCCTTCCTGATAAAATCGAGCAGGGAAGTTTTACCGTGATCTACGTGGCCCATAACGGTGACAATTGGTGGACGGGAGATAAGGTCTTCAGGAGCATCTTTATCTTCTTCACCAATGGATTCGAGATCTTCGGCTGTACCAAATTCCACTTTGTAGCCAAACTCTTCAGCCACAATAGAAATGGTTTCAGCATCTAAACGTTGGTTAATAGAAACAAACAATCCCAGGGACATACAGGTAGAAATAATTTGTGTTACCTGAACATTCATCATTTGCGCCAATTGGTTAGCGCTTACAAATTCAGCAACTTTTAGTAATTTCTTGTCGGCTTCCAACATTTCAGCTTTTTCAGCCATCCTGTCGCGAACTTCTTCACGTTTTTCGCGGCGGTATTTGGAAGTTTTTGACTTATTCCCTTTTTCGCTAAGGCGGGCAAGCGTTTCTTTAATTTGAGCTTGTATTTCTTCTTCGGTTAACTCATGGCGTGGTTTGCCAGGGGTAAATGTCGTTGGCTTTTTGGCCCTTGGATCACCATACTTTTCTTTCGCTTTTTCGCGTGCAATAGCCGATTGTTCTTTTCCAACCTTTTTAATTTCTTCCTGTGAAAGTCCGCCTTTGCGAATCCGTTTACGTTTCTTTTTGTCTGCCGGATTAATAGGTCCTGAGCCTGCAGATTTTTTTGGAGTTTCTTTTACAACAGGGAGTTCTACACGGCCCAATATTTTAGGCCCTTCCAGTTTTTCATATTTCGTTTCAAGAAACTCTTCTTTCACCTCTTCTTTCACAACCACCTCAGGAACTTCAACTATCGGTACTGCTACCTCTTCGGGTTCCTTTTTCTTTTTTTCCTTTGGTTTTTCGACTTCAGGGTCAACGGATGGTTTTTCAGGTTCTTTCTCTTTTTTAGATTTTTTGTCTGGTTTGGTTTTCAGGTTCATAGAGTCCAAATCCAGTTTTCCAAGTACTTTAGGGCCATCTACCACCGTTTCATTTTTTGGCGAAACAATGGGTTCAGTTGCAGCCTGTTCTTTTTTTAGTTCTATCTTTTCAGCCTGAACAATTTTCTTTGGCGTTGTAAGGTCCTTTATCACCACCTCATCAAATTCTTCGTCTTTTTGTTTTTTTGTTTTTAAATCATCCAGAACGATCGTTTCCCGCTTAAGCTTATTGGTATTTTGAGCAACGTTTTCAGCCTCTTCTCTGGCCGATTTATCGCTGGAGAATTCCTTAAGCAATAGTCCGTACTCCGCATCGCCAATTTTGGCGTTGGGATTGCTTTCTACGGGATGACCTTTGGCTGCAAGGAATTCAACTATCTTTCCTAAAGACAGGTTAAATTCCTTGGCTACCTTGCTTAATCGAAGTGTTTTAGCTCCTTCTGACATATTTTTAATTTGATCTTCTGGTTAATTTATGTGGCTTATTATGGAAAGCCAAAAACCACTTTAATCTTCAAACTCAGCGCTTAGCACGCTGCGAACGCTTTTGATGGTATCCTCATCAATTCCAGTACGGCGAATTAACTCATCTTCGCTCAATTCAAGAACAGATTTGGCAGTATCGCATCCAATGGCTTTAAGTGCTTCAATAATATTCTCTTCAATTTCATCTGAAAACTCTTCTAAATCTACGTCTTCAGTTTCAACATCAATATCTGTATCACGGAACACGTCAATTTCGTAACCGGTTAATTTTCCAGCGAGTTTGATGTTGTAACCACCTTTACCAATAGCAAGACTGATCTGGTCTGGTTTTAAAAACACTTCGGCGCGTTTAGTGTCTTCATCTATTTTGATGGAGGTAATTTTTGCAGGACTAAGAGAACGTTGGATCAACAAGTTCGAATTGTTCGTAAAGTTGATCACGTCAATGTTTTCATTTTTTAATTCCCTTACAATTCCATGAATCCTTGATCCTTTCATCCCAACACAAGCGCCCACCGGATCAATCCGGTCATCATAACTTTCAACAGCCACTTTAGCTCTTTCGCCGGGTTCACGCACAATTTTTTTAATAGTGATTAACCCATCAAAAATTTCAGGCACTTCGGTTTCAAATAATCGTTCTAGGAAAACTGGGGAGGTACGGGAAACAATAATGGAGGGTGTGCCATTTTTTAGATCTACCTTAGAAACTACTGCCTTAACAGTGTCGCCTTTCTTGAAAAAATCCGATGGTATTTGTTCGGTTTTTGGTAACAATAACTCATTGCCTTCGTCATCCATCAACATGATCTCTTTTTTCCATACTTGATAAACTTCGGCTGTGATTACGTCACCAACTTTTTCCTTGTATTTGTTATAGATTTCACTTTTCTCCAGCTCAAGAATTTTTTGCACAAGGTTTTGACGCACAGATAGTACCGCTCGACGACCAAAATCCTCAAGCTTTACTTTTTCCGACACTTCTTCTCCAATCTCAAAATCAGGCTCTATTTTTTGCGCATCAGTAAAACTAATGTGCTTATTTTCGTCAAAATCAAAAGAATCTTCAGCAAATTCATCGTCAACAATCTTGCGGTTTTTATAAATTTCAACGTCACCTTTATCAGGATTTACGATGATGTCGTAATTTTTATCGCTTCCGTATTTTTTGATCAGCATGCTTCTGAACACATCTTCAATGATGCTCATTAACGTTGCACGGTCAATGTTTTTGATGTCTTTAAATTCTGAAAACGATTCAATCAGGTTTACGCTTTCCATGGCTTTTGTTTTATTTGATTTTTGTATTTTGGAGCGAGTTTAAGCGCCCCTTGGGTTAATATTTAAGTTTAATTTTTGATTCTTTTATTTGATCAAATCGCACACTTTGTTTTCTGGTTACAGTTATTTTTCCTTTTCCAATCGGTTTATTTTCCCGGGAAGTTGATTCTAATTCAAGCGCTTCGTCATCGAACGATACAAGGTCCCCTTCCGTTTTTGTTCCATCAACCAACTTTATTTCAAAAGTACGGCCAATGTGCTTTTTATATTGCCTTGGGAGTATTAACGGCGTAGTGGCTCCATGAGAACTTACATCTAAGGCAAAATCGTCTTTCCCCCTGTCAAGACTTCCTTCAATGGCACGACTTAAAGCAACACAATCACTTATTGTTACCCCCTCATCCCCATCAATAAATACATTGATTTGATTATCAGAACTAATCCTAACGCCTGTTACAAAAATAGGACTGCCATTTAAATGGTCATTTGCAAGTGAAAGAATATGTTCTTTTGTAATCAAATTTTTTATCAATAAAATGGGGGACTTCTGTCCCCCTTCCTTTATTCTTAATTATTTCAGGATGCAAATATAAGCATTAATTCTTAATTAAAAAGAAAAATTTATCTTAAAATCCTATTCCAGCAGCCCAACCAAGGGGCTTCGGATTTCGTTAACGTATATGTAACCAAGACTAACTGATCATGAAAAACAGGACTGTAAGAGTCATAATAATCCTGGTTGGGTTGTTAATCCTCAATATTGAAGCTGCCCATGCGGGCATTACGCATAAATTTAGAATCCTTATAAGTAGCGAACTTAACAATTTCCAGTTGTTCTATGTTTTTGGCGGTGGCCTCACTCTCGGCCTGTTGAGTTATATCATTTTTACTCCTGCTTTTAAGGAAGGAAGTAAAACCGTAACGGTGGCAAGTACTTATTTACAGACCTTTAATCGTCAGACCTACCAAAATAAACGGATCAGGGTAAAAAAAATACGGAACATCCTTAAAAATAGCGATTCGCTTAACTGATCTCATTTTAAACCAGTTATAGGCCCATATTTCCTAAATTTTTAAAAATTGTTAAGAAATCGTCGCAATTTTGAAAGTTAAAATTTTGTTTTAGCCCCGATATTTTTATTTTTGTGCCAAATTTTTAAATCAAATAATAATGTCTGACATTGCAAACAAAGTAAAATCAATCATCGTTGATAAATTAGGCGTTGATGAAAAAGAAGTAACTCCAACGGCTAGTTTTACAAACGATTTAGGGGCTGATTCATTGGATACGGTTGAGTTAATCATGGAGTTTGAGAAAGAATTTAACATTGCTATTCCTGACGAGCAAGCTGAAAAAATTGGAACTGTGGGGGATGCAATCTCTTACATCGAAGCTAACGCTAAAAACTAATTTTTAATATGCAATTAAAACGTGTAGTAGTCACAGGTCTTGGCGCTGTAACTCCATTGGGCAATAGTGTTAATGACTATTGGAATAACTTAATTAATGGTGTGAGCGGAGCTGCGCTTATTACACGTTTTGATGCATCTAAATTTAAAACCCGCTTCGCTTGCGAGGTAAAAGGGTTTAATCCGGAAGATTATTTTGATAAAAAGGAAGCCCGTAAGTTGGATGCTTATTCCTGGTATGGAATTGCTGCCAGCGAGCAGGCCTTTTTAGATAGTGGTCTTAACGCTGAAGGCATTGACAGGAACGAAATCGGCGTTATCTGGGGGAGTGGTATTGGCGGATTGGATACCTTTCAGATGGAAACATTCGCTTTTGCGAAAGGGGATGGGACTCCACGTTTTAATCCTTTTTTTATACCGAAAATGATTGCGGATATCTGTAGTGGGCACATCTCGATGCGTTTTGGACTCAGAGGGCCTAATTTTACAACGGTTTCGGCCTGCGCTTCGTCTACCAACGCGCTTATTGACGCTTTCAATTACATCCGTTTGGGCAAAGCCAATGCTATTGTTAGCGGCGGGAGCGAAGCCGCGATTAACGAGAGCGGTATTGGCGGTTTTAATGCCTGTCAGGCCATGAGTACCCGCAACGACGACCCAAAGACCGCATCGCGACCTTATGACAAAGATCGTGATGGTTTTGTTCTTGGTGAAGGTGCTGGCGCAATAATTCTGGAAGAATTGGAACATGCTCTTGCGCGTGGCGCTAAAATTTATGCTGAAATTATTGGCGGCGGCATGAGTGCCGACGCTCATCATATAACCGCCCCACATCCCGAAGGATTGGGCGCTACCTTGGTGATGACCCGTGCGCTTAAAGACGCCGGTATTTCCGGGAACGAAGTAAATTACATCAACACACACGGAACCAGTACTCCACTTGGGGATACCGCCGAGTTAAAAGCGATTGTTAACGTATTTGGCCAACACGCTTATAACTTAAACATTAGCTCAACAAAAAGCATGACTGGCCACCTTTTGGGAGCAGCCGGAGCAATAGAAGGCATCGCCACTATTCTGGCTGTTAAAAATAATATTGTACCTCCTACCATCAATCATTTTACTTCAGACCCCGAAATTGACAAGGGGTTGAACCTGACATTAAACAAAATGCAGGAACGCACGGTAAATGTGGCGATTAGCAATACTTTTGGGTTTGGTGGGCATAATGCTGCGGTAGTTATTAAGAAATTTAACCCGTAAAATTTTGGCTATAAAAAAATTATTATCGCTATTTAATACTAAAAACATTAAAAGTGATAAGGATTTTAAGAGCTGGATCAAAACAACCACTGGGATTTCGCCCAAAAATATTTCCATTTACCAACAGGCATTTTTTCACAGCAGCATTTCAGTTAAAAGAAGTGGCACCACTGTGAGCAATGAACGCTTGGAATTTCTCGGCGATGCAGTTCTTGGCGCCATTATCGCTGAATATCTTTTTAAAATGTTCCCGTATAAGGACGAAGGTTTTTTGACCCAGCTTAGGAGCAGGATCGTAAACGGCCAAAGTCTAAAAGAACTGGCGCTCAAGTTTGGCTTTAATTATTTTTTAAAGGCGAGTCTTACTAAAGACGAGAAAACCAAATCAAGCGCTTATGGCGACGCGTTTGAAGCATTTATTGGTGCCGTATATCTCGACGCCGGGTACAATGCAACAAAGAAGTTTGTAATTTCAAAGATTGTAAAAATTCACCTCGATGTGGATGAGTTAGTGAATACCAATGAAGATTACAAAAGTCAGTTGCAGATTTACTGTCAGAAAAATAAATTTATATTGGAGTATAAATTGTTGAGCGAAGAGCGTTCCGGAAGCCAAAAACAATACGTTGTGCAGGTATTTATTAACGGTAAGCCATATACACGATTCGAAAATTACAGTAAAAGAACAGCGGAACAAAAGGCGGCACAACTCACCCTCGAAGAACTTAAAAAAGAAATTGGCTAAATATGTTTTAAATAGCAACCCCGAAGACCTTGATTTCGTTCTATTGGGGATTGTATGCCAGGAAAACCAATATCAGGCGGTTAGCAGTGTTAACGACGTATTAAAGACCCGACTGCTTTTAAGCGATTATATCCCACTCAATTTAAAAGGCGGAAAAATATTTAAATTTTCGTTATACCATTTTCTGGATGAAGAATTGGGGTTGGAATATTTTCTAATCCCGAATAACAGTAATTTTGAGGAATCAAATATTCATGCTAACGCAAATAATGACCTCTTTGGCGATGTGACTATCGAAGAAAGTGTTAAGCTTGTAAAGGAATTGCCAAAAACAGATTATTTCATCATCCTTAAGGGAGAGGACATTCATAATTATCAATTCAAAATAGTAGATAAATTAAAAGAGGTAAGCGAGTTTATACAAGTGCAAACAATCGAAACAACCGAATTGCCTAGCCGACGGAATCTTATTTTTTAGTATTGTTTTAAATTCTGTTTACCTTTATGAGATGGATAAGTTACAGGAACATATTGCCAGATTAAGGGAAGATTTTATGAGCGGAACCTTGAATGAAACTGATGTAAATCGGGATCCTGGCGTACAATTCAATACCTGGTTACAACAAGCGGTTAATGCCAGCGTTCCGGAAGTTCAGGCAATGACACTTGCCACTGTGTCTAATGAAAGTACACCGTCTTCCCGGATTGTCTATCTCCGTGAATTTGAAAACAACACGTTTAGTTTCTACACCAATTACAATTCAAAAAAAGCACGTGATCTTGACAAAAATCCGTTTGCTGCGCTTACTTTTTTTTGGCCTGATCTTGAAAGGCAAATAAGAATAGAGGGACTTGTTGAAAAAGCGAGCGCCAGACAAAGCGACGCGTATTATCATGCGAGACCCTATGACTCCAAGATTGGTGCGTGGGCCAGCAACCAGAGCCATTTATTAACCTCCCGCGAGGACTTGGACAGGAGAGTAGAAGAGTTGAAACAAATGTTTACTCCTGAAACGATTAAAAGACCTGAATTTTGGGGAGGATATATTTTAATCGCCAATTACTATGAATTCTGGCAGGGACGTAAAAGCAGGTTGCACGATAGAATCACTTATAGGCTAAACAACAATAACTGGGTTATTTCCAGAATAGCACCATAATTTTATATGACAAAAGCTGAAAAAATAAAAAACTTTGATTCAAACGGAATAGGCCAATTAAATGATGGACTCTTTGGATTACCCTTTACACTCGATGAATGCGAAACAGTTTTAATTCCCGTGCCTTGGGAGGTAACGGTTAGTTATGGGGGTGGAACGGTAAACGGTCCTGAAGCCATTTCTAATGCAAGTTACCAGGTAGATCTTTATGATCCAATGGTAAAAGATGCCTGGAAAAAAGGGATTGCTATGGATGCCATAAGCGAGGAGCTTAAAAATAAAAGTAGAGCCTTACGGGAACTGTCTGAAGAATACATCAACGCGCTGGCAAACGGTGCGAAAGAAAACGACCGTGAATTACAGAACATTGCCTCTACCATTCAAAAAGAGTGTATTTGGCTAAATGATTGGGTAAAGACCCGCTCATTGCATTTCCTGAATCAGGGAAAGACGGTTGGCCTGATTGGCGGAGACCATTCTACTCCCTTGGGGATGATGCAGGCATTGGCCGAAAAGTTCGGTAAGTTCGCAATTTTGCAAATAGATGCTCATGCAGATTTGCGAAATGCTTATGAGGGGTTTGAATTTTCACACGCCTCTATCATGTACAACGCACTAAAAATAAATGAGGTTGAAAAACTAGTACAGGTGGGGATTCGCGATTATTGCGAAGAAGAGATCGATTTAATAAATACCAGTAACGGACGAGTTAAAACTTTTTTCGATCGCGACATAAAATACGCTCAATACTGTGGCGACAGCTGGGATCGTATTTGTAACCGTATTGTAAAAGAACTTCCACACGACTTGTATCTTAGTTTTGATATTGATGGACTTGATCCAAAATTATGCCCTCATACCGGCACACCTGTTGCTGGCGGTTTCGAAACAGAACAAGTATTGTTCTTGCTTGAAAAAATTGTGAATAGTGGCAGACGAATTATAGCATTTGATATCAATGAAGTTTCGCCCGGGCCTGAGGGCGATGAGTGGGATGCCAATGTAGCGGCCAGGTTATTATTCAGGATAGCGAATCTGGTAGCAATGAGTCAGAAAAAAGGATGAAACAAAAAAACTACCTGATAATTATTTTTGTGTTACTAGCGGGCACCTTGTTTTCAAAAAAGATGAAGGAGGGTAGTTATAGAGGTCTGTTGATCAGCGATAGAAATAAGGTGGAGATTCCCTTTAATTTTTTTGTCACTTACAAAGGGAAAAAACCCGTCATTACGATTGTAAATGCTGATGAAAAGATTTTAGTGGATGAAATCAGGATAAAAGGAGATTCCGTTAGTTTTAAAATGCCAGTTTTTGATACGGAATTCCGTACCCGCATGGTGGGGAATGATCTGGAGGGAATCTGGATTAACCACTATAAAACTTCTAATAACATTATGCCATTCAAAGCTGTGTTTGGAGAGTATAAACGGTTTATGTTCACTCCCGGAACAACTAGTCCAAGTTTTGAAGGGCGCTGGGAGACTGTGTTTTCGCCCGACACAAAAGATAGTTCAAGAGCAATAGGCTTATTTCATCATATTGAACAAACAGAATTTTTAACCGGGACGTTTTTAACAGAAACCGGCGATTATCGCTATCTGGAGGGCATCAAACATGAAAACACGCTTTATCTTTCTTGCTTTGATGGAGCCCACGCTTACCTGTTTATTGCCGAATTGAAGGGTGATTTATTGACAGGTAATTTTTATTCCGGTGCTACGTGGTCAGAGCCATGGGTGGCCAAATTAAATCCTAACGCCAAACTAAGGGATGCCGAACAAATTACGTTTTTAAAAAACAAAGACGCAACGATTGATTTTTCTTTCCCAGGGTTGGACAAAAAACCGGTATCGTTGAGCGATAAAAAATATGCCAACAAGCCTGTTGTTATTCAGCTAATGGGGAGTTGGTGCCCTAATTGTATGGACGAAAGCCGATACTTTTCTGAAGTATACAAACAATTTCAAAAGGAAGGGCTTGAAATAGTTGCTCTGGCGTTTGAAAAAACAACGGATTTTGATAAGGCCAAATTGCTGTTAACGCGTATGAAAACACGTCTCAACATGGGGTATGATATATTGATAACACAGCAAAGCGGAAAAGAAAAAGCGGGAGAAGCGCTTTGGGCGTTAAACCAAGTGTCTGCTTTTCCAACCACCCTGTTTTTGAACAGGCAACACCAAGTGGTGAGGATTCACACAGGATTTAGCGGCCCAGCCACGGGCAAGGACTATGAGGATTTTAAGGAAACTACGGAAACATTAATTAGAAACTTATTAAAAGAGTAAAACATGTTTACAGGTATTATTGAAACCTTAGCAACGGTTGAAAAAATTGAAAAAGAGAATTCAAACGTCCATTTTACATTTTCAAGCAAGATAACGGGCGAATTAAAAATAGACCAGAGTGTGGCACACAATGGCGTTTGCCTTACTGTTGTTGAACTTATAGGGAACGGGTATAGGGTTACTGCCATCGATGAAACTTTAAAAAGGACCAATCTTGGGGATTTAAAAGTAGGAGATCTGGTTAATCTTGAACGCTGCATGCCAGCCAATGGCCGGTTTGACGGACACGTGGTACAGGGCCATGTGGATACAACCGCCGTTTGTAAACAAATTAACGATCTTAAGGGGAGCTGGGAATTTGTATTTGAACATGAAAAAAGTAAAAATAATATAACGGTAGAAAAAGGCAGTGCTACTATTAATGGTGTTAGTCTAACGGTTGTGGAGTCTACTGAAACAGAGTTTTCCGTGCACATAATTCCTTACACGTTTGAGAACACTAATTTTAAGGAAATAGAACCTGGTCAAAAAGTAAATCTTGAGTTTGATATTATAGGTAAATACGTCGCTAAATTATTAACTAAATAAAATTATGAAAAAACATCAAGTCATTATGTTTCTTCTCCCTTTTTTGGTGAGTTCCTGTATGGTTTTTAATTCAGGCAATATAAGCAGCGGACCATTGCTGAATGTTACTGATAAATACGTGGATCAGGCCAGGGGTGAAGCTCGGAGTTGTTTATTTTTAGGTATAGGATCTACTTACAAACGGAAACTAATTCACGAAGCCAAGCTTGATTTGTATCGTCGCCGCCCGCTTGACAACGGGGAGTATTATTCCAATTTTACGACGGAAGTCGCTAAAAAGACTTTTTTAGGGATTGTTTATATTATCGAGGTAGAGATGAATGCCGATGTATTGAAAGGTTTGGATTCAACGTCGGCCCCTTTTACCGAGCAGTATAAACGGCAAGCGGGAATTGGTTACCCAGCAAAACGGACGGGTTCTGGTAGGTTCAAACAGGGTTCGGCAGGCAGTCACCTGGTGGTAAACGACAACGTTTATTATTCTTACGACCATAAAAATTATAAATTATATAAAGTTTCGGCGGTTGACAAAGAAAATGTAATGCTAATGGCAACGGATCCGGCGGATAAAAATTTACTCGCGTCGCTGGAAAGTGAGTTTTTTGTTACCGGTGCTGAAGTCGGTGGAATTAAAGCGGGCGACCTGGTTACCGTTGAGGTACCCGGCAACCAGCAACCAGCTGCATATGAAGACGGCGTTGTTTCCGGAACATTCGGAGACAAGTGTCTTGTGAAAACAAAGAATGGTTTTTTTGTACTTCCGGCTATAAAGGTAAAGAAACGGTAGTTACACTTTCACCGCTTTTAGTCTTTCTACTATTTCTAAAACGGCAGGGCACACAAGGGTATTTCTATAAGTCAGGTCCAGGATTTGCCGCATGTTTTTACGGTTGGTATGTGGGTATTCCCTACAGGCTGTTGGTCGGTCTTGGTAAATGGAACAGTAATTATCCCTACTCAGAAAAGGACATGGCGCCAGTTTTAAAACAAAATCACCATCCTCATCCATCTCCAAATATTTTTGTAAAAATTCGCCGGGCTTTAATTTTAGGGATTTAGCGGCTCGTTCAATATCGTGCTGGTAGAAAATGGGAGAAGTGGTTTTGCAACAATTAGCGCAGGTTAAGCAATCTGTTTTTTCAAACACTGATTGATGTGCAACGTGAAAAACAGAGTCTAAATTTTTTGGACCCCGTGCTTTTAATTTTTTAAAGAAAGCCTGGTTTTCTTTTCGCAGTCCTTGAGCCTTTTTATTAAAATCCAGCAGATCCATTGGTTAATTAAAAAAGCTGTCCTTTACGACAGCTTTTCTTCTCACATTTAATCAATTGAATATTTTTTGTTTATACCAGCGCGAAATGCGCTTCGGGTTTAGTATTATTCAGCTTTTTTAGCAGCTTTTTTAGCAGGAGCTTTTTTAGCCGCCTTGGCAGGCGCTGCTTTAGCGGCCGCTTTTTTAGCTATTTTTTTCTTTTTTTGACGTGTTACGCCGGTTGAACCAATATGTATTTTACCACGTTTGCTTCTTTTGTCGCCTTTTCCCATAATTAATTTAATTTATTTGTGTAAAAGTAAAAAATTATCTTTACCAATCAAACTTTTGATTGCAGTGGGTGCAGGATTTTGCAAAGGAGAATAAACAATTAAACTCAGCGGAGATCGGAAACAGGTTTTATAAGCATGAACGTTTATGCAGCAGGAAACAAATAGACTTGCTGTTTGTAAAAAACACCGGAGCAGCAGCTTTTCCGCTTAAAGCGGTTTTTATGGAAACCCATGAATCCCTCCATACGCCATTACAGGTGATGTTTGTGGTTCCTAAAAGGAATTTTAAACACGCGCATGACCGGAACAAATTAAAGCGCAGGATGAGGGAAGCGTATCGTCTGAACAAACAAGCGGCTTACGAAGTATTGGAACCCAGCGGAAAGAAAATAATAATCGCGTTTATTTACACTGCAAAACAAGAACAATTGTATACCGAGGTTGAGTCGGCAATTACAAAATTATTAGGCCTTATTGTAAAAAAAGTTAGATAGATTTACCGTTTATTGGCTTCTTTGATGTAAGCGTCCAAAGCTCCGGTCATACTTGGGTTCTGGGGGTTAGGTGCAAAAAGATCAAGGCGGAAGCCAAGAGTTTTTACCATCATGGCTGAAGCGTACCCGAATGCCGCAATACGGGTATTGCCCTGTTTAAAATTTGGAAAATTCTGTTTGAGGGATTTAATACCTACCGGGGTAAAAAATACAAGAATGTCATAGTCCGCCAATGATTTGATATCTGAAAGATCGGCTGGCACAGTTTTGTAAAAAACAGCTTTTGTGTAGGTGATTTTTACTTCGTCCAAAAAGTCCATAATCTGTTCTTTACTCGCGTCACTGGCCGGAAGCAAAAACTTTTCGTCTTTGTTTTTACGAATTACATCCACAAGGTCGATAATGGTACCGTGGCCAAAGAAAATTTTTCGTTTACGGTATTGAATGTATTTTTGAAGGTAGTAAGCCGTTTGTTCATTAATACAGAAGTACTTCATGGTCTCAGGTACGGTTATCCTCATTTCGTTACAAATCCTGAAATAGTGATCTACAGCCAGCTTGCTGGTTAGAATCACAGCCCCATGTTCAAGAATGTCGATGCGTTGTGCACGAAAGTCCTGTGCGTTTAGTCCTTCGACTTTTATGAACTGCCTGAAATTTACATTAATATTATGTTTTTTTGCCAGATCAAAATAAGGGTTTTTTTCGTTTTCTGCCGGTTTTGGCTGGGAAACAAGAATATTTCTCACCTTATTTTTTGGAAAATTGCTCACCTCGATCTGAGGGACAGGGGGCAAAGTAATAACCGGTTTTTTAGAGGATTTTCTAATGCGTTTAACTGCTGCTGCTTTTTCTATTTTCTCTTTAACTTCAGAGTTGGCAATAATCTTTTTTTCCTTAGTAGCTTTAGACGGTAAGACTACAGCTTTTTTTACTGCCTTCTTTACTTTTTTGGCTACTGGTTTAACCGATTTTTTCTTTTTGGAAGTTGTGGATATGGCTTTAGCAGCTTTTTTTAACTTTTTAATGGCGCCCTTAACTGCTTTTTTAGATGCGGTTTTTTTTACTGACATCAACTCGTCGTGTTAAAAAGTTTCAATTACATATTTTACCACAATTAAAATTGGTAAAATTTCCAGACTGCAAAAGTAGGAAAAGATTTGTAATATTCCTATTCTTTCTTCAATCAACCCGATCATAACACCCCGGTACCATTTTAACAAGACCGATAAGGCTAGTAAAATAACCGCACAAGAGATAAAAATGATCGGATTGAAAGTGCTTAATTGTAAAAGAACCATCCAGGGAAACATAAAAAGGCCAAAAGTCTGATTAATAAAAAGGGAATTAACCACATATTCAGAAATAATTTTTTTTTCATTGGTGAAATAACCAAGTGTCCTATTGGCAATAGCTTTAATCCCGGAAATAAAAATGATGAGGATCAGGAAAAAGAAAAATTGTGCTAAATCCGGTTTTTCAGTCAGGATGAATTTATAAATGGTATTTATTTTATAGGATAGAAAAGAAAGGTTAAGAATAAAGAATAAATTCAGTAAAACCGAATAAAGTCTGAACGGGCTAAGTTCTTCTCGCTCTAATTCTTGAAGAGCCCTTAAACTAAAAGTGGATTGAACAATTTTAATCACCTTCGAAAAAAACCTGGCCTTTACAAGAACCAATAAAGTAAGACACGTTAGTATAAAAATTGAGGGCCAAATCTGTTCATAGCCTGATTTTGAAAGAGGGCTGGTGTGAATGGGATGAAGCAGGTGATCTTTAAAAATATGTTGCGCTGGCAGGGAAATCACATTACAATGAGAATGTGCGTGAAATACAGAAGCCAAATTTTACCTGGCCTTTTGTCCACGTATCTGTGGTGTAAGGAATAAAATTGTTTTCAATAAGACCTGCAGCATTTGTAAAAAACAAGCTAAATACGTGACCGCCAGTTTCCATTTCAAAACCAAGAGACAGGGGGTTAAACACATTTGGATTAAGTTGATAATAAGGCGCAAAATTATAGAAGTAGTCGCCAATAAAACTCAACCGTTTGTTTAACCTCAATCTTCCTCCAAAACCAAGCGAGAAAAATCCATTAACGTCGTAGGAGTTGTTCTTTGTGTTAAGGTTTTCCTTGATAAAATTACGGTACATGTAGCTTGGCAGAATTTCGAGGGATAGCCATTCGGTGATCTTACTCGCAATAATGATTTGATTAAAGAAGTTAAACCGGTGAAGTTCGTTGGTTGAAAAATCCTTCACGACGCCACTGTAAATGACAGAGGTAGGATCATGACTGTATCCTGTGCTGGAGAAAAAAGCAAGGGAAATGGGCATACTAAAATCACTCGTTTGTTGGAGAATGCGCCATTTAATGCTTCCATCAATAAGATGATTCATGCGACTCCGTCCGATACCAATGGTGATGTTTTCTGTAACACCGTAATCAAAACTAAAACGAATATCGCGCGCGCCCTCAAAACCCAAAAATGTTTGACCTGTAGTATTTATAGGGTTTGGCAGATCCGAATCATAAACATTACCAAAGCGGTGGCTAATTCTAAAATCCAGATGATTTTTTTTAACTGTTTCAATAGTTTGTGCGTTGCCAATTCTAACCGATTTGAAAGTAGCGTATACTTTCTTCGGTTTCTGGTCTTCTTTGTTCTCAATTAGGCTTAAGAGATCGTCTTGCGAAAACGTATTTATAGAGGAGAATAAAAGGGAAAAGACGAAGACGAATTTTATCAATTTCATAATGCTGTAAAACTAAAATGGGGTTATTTTTTTTGAAATGGTTCCAATGTACTGCTAATAGTTACCTCTACTACTTCCGCGATATTTTTTACATACATGGACGGAACTTTAATATTATAGTCGGAAACTTTAACTTTAAATTTACTGGAAATGCCAATGTCGTTACCGTTTTTAGTCAGTGTACCTTCGAGGACCACGTCCTTTGTTACGCCATGTAATTCCATTTTACCCGGTACAGTTACTTTATGTTCTCCGTCCTTTGAATAATCTATTTTTTCGTTGATTTTTCCTTTAAAAATAGCACTACGGTTAGGGTAGGTGGCCGAACCATTTGCGTCATTTGGACCTTTTTTGTCGGTTTCCATATAATTCTCGTTAAAATGTTCTTCCATCAACGAGTTTTTAAATTTAAAATTTTGAATGCTCACCCGCACCTGTATGTCATTGGTAGTAGTATTAAATACGATGATAGCTCCTTTATTCGACGCTTCTATGTTTTCGAGCGGTGCTTCAGAAAAGAAACTGATTAGGGTGGCCCCATCTTTGGCTTTATAAATTTGAGCATTAATCCCCGCGAAGAAGATGAAGAGGAAACAGAAAGCAAAAAAAAGTCTTTTCATAATTTTATTTTGTACCAAATTTAAAACAAATCTTTTAAAACACAATTATTTAGGAATTTTTCTATTAACCTCGGGAAAGCATATTTTTTGATTGTTTTGAGGTCGCAAGTTAGTTGGTCTGCACCAAAGCGAGCGTGAACCCTCACTACAAAGAAACGGGCGTATAAGTGTTGATGGCTTAAAATATGTTTGTACGTTTTTGAAATGTACAAAACATCATAACTCTTTTTGACATTTGATTTAAATGATGGTAATGCCATAACTGACTCGGTGGAGAGTTCTTTTTCTGTTTCAACGAGTCGAAACTCATATAATCCTTGCCAGATATCATTTTCATTCCGTTTATTTATAAGAATATTTCCAACGGTATCAGCAATCACCAGGTAGTTAAAAAAACGATTCCGGACCTTGGTTTTTTTTGACTTAACCGGTAGTAATGAAACCCGGCCTGTTTTATAGGCGGAACACTTTAAATGAAAAATACAGTCTTCACATGGAGGGTTTGCCGGTTTGCAATATTGCGAGCCAAACTCCATAATCGCCTGATTATGGAGTGCAGGTTTTTTTTTATCAAGCAGGTTGTTGGCTAATTCCTGGAATTGTTTTTTTCCGGCGGACGTATCAATGGGTATTTCGATACCGAATACTCGGCTTAACAGTCGATATACATTGCCATCAACCACCGCATAGGGCATGTTGTAGGCAAAACTCGCAATGGCCGCGGCGGTATATTCGCCAACACCTTTTAGCGACCTTATTTGCTCATAAGAGTCGGGAAACGTCCCATTGAAATCGGTTTTGATTTGTTTGGCGCTGGCATGGAGATTTCTGGCGCGGGAATAATAACCGAGGCCTTGCCATAGTTTGAGAACTTCATCTTCTTTCGCCAGCGCAAGCGCCTTTACAGTTGGGTATGTTCTTGTAAATTTAAGGTAGTAGTTCAGCCCTTGTGCTACCTGGGTTTGCTGTAAAATAATTTCTGAAAGCCAGATTTTGTAGGCATCGTTATGATTTCGCCAAGGTAAATCACGTTTGTTAACCAGATACCATTTTATAAGGGTTTTGCTGAACCAGCTGTCCATTTTGCCCCTAAAATTAAGTGATTTATGGTTGATACGGCGCCAAAAGCTCCAAAAAAGAAAAAAAGTTTTCAAATCACAATATTAATCCTATCTTTGCTGCCCATTTTAAAATACAATTAATTGATTTTAAATAGTTTGTAAAATGACCAAGGCAGACATTGTTAATGAAATATCAGAAAAAACCGGCATAGAAAAAATGGCCGTCCAGGCCACTGTAGAAGCGTTTATGAAAACAATCCGTAACTCTATGGTGGAAGGAAAAAACGTTTATTTAAGGGGTTTTGGGACTTTTGTAGTAAAAAAACGCGCTGAAAAAATTGGACGTAATATCTCTAAAAATACCACAGTAGTAATTCCGGCGCATTATATTCCGGCATTTAAAGCTGCAAAAACTTTTTCTGACAGGGTAAAACGGAATGTGAAAACCGCCGAACCTTTGTCAAAAAACATAGATTAAACAAATAGATGAATACTAAGAGAACCCAGGTAGTTTTAATTTGTGGAGCCTTAGTTTTACTCGTTCTTTTATTTATTGCACCGAAAACGATTACTGCGGGACACGAAGCTCAGGAAGAAGAAAATGCCACCCAAAAATCGGGTGTTTCTTTGGATGCTAACCTGTCGGTATACCTGAACATGGCCGCCAAAAACCTGGAACCTGGAAAGAAAAGTGAACTGGATATACTGGTTTTGCAAAAAAAACAGGATAGCCTTATCGCTTTTTGGGATAATTTGAAAAGGCCTGATCTCGCTTCGTTTTATTTAGAGGAAGTTGCAAAGACCGAAAACACAGCTGACATCTGGTTCAAAGCTGGAAATCGTTATTACTATGCCGTTCAGTTTTCGAAAGACAAAACGGAAGTGCCCGTGCTTTATCAAAGTGCTATGCGCTGTTTTACCAAGGGCCTTGCGTTGGCTCCTCAGGATCAGGATGCAAAAATCATGATGGCAGCTTGTTACGTAGAGGGTACTCAGGATCCAATGGAAGGAATCCGTCGCCTCAGGGAAATTGAAAAAACGGACAGTAATAATGTTAAATTGCAACTTACATTCGCTTTTTTTTCAATAAAAAGCGGACAGTATGATAAAGCGATAGCGCGGTTCAACAAGGCGCTTAACATTGACAGCACGTATATTGAAGCTTATTTGCATTTGGCAGATGCTTATGAACAACAAAACAATATTGAAAAAACAATTCAGGTTTTGGAAAAATACGCGTCCAAAACGAATGATGTAATTGCCAAAATAGAGATTGATAAATACATACAACAATTAAAAAAATAAAATAATAACCACTAAAAACTTAGGATTATGCCAAGCGGAAAGAAAAGAAAAAGACATAAAATGGCAACCCACAAACGCAAAAAACGTTTGAGGAAAAACCGTCATAAAAAGAAATAATCAGCTTTAGCTGATTGTTTTATATAACTATATCCAGCGGAAGAATTTCAAATTCTTCTGTCTGGTTTTACATACGTGATTTAATAAGTAAGAAGATTTTTTGCTGCAATTAGTGTAGCTATTTGTCTGTAAAGCAAATGACCATTTCCGTTACTTATTTCACCAAGGATAATTTATATAAATAAACTATTAAGCGCGTGAACCAAGAATTAATTATTAATTCCACGCCTAACGAAATTGTTATAGCTTTATTACACGACAAGCGTTTAGTTGAGCTGCATCGCGAAAAAAGTAATTCAAAATTTTCGGTAGGTGATATTTATTTAGGCAAAGCAAAAAAGGTGATGACCGGCCTTAATGCTGCTTTTGTGGATGTTGGATATGAAAAAGATGCGTTCCTTCATTACCTCGATTTAGGCCCACAGGCCAATTCCCTTATTAAATATGTTGAGCAAACCCAAAATGGTAAGCAAAATGTAAGCAACCTCATGTATTTCAAAAACGAGGGGGAAATAAAGAAAGATGGTAAAATCAACGACATAGTAAAATCCGGGCAAAATTTGCTGGTACAGGTTGCAAAGGAGCCCATAAGTGCAAAAGGCCCCCGCATTACAACGGAAATTAGTCTTGCGGGCCGTTATCTGGTTTTAATGCCGTTTTCTGATAAAATCTCGGTAAGTTCCAAACTTCGCAATTTCGAGGAAAAAACCAGGTTAAAAGAATTGATGCAAACCATCAAACCTAAAAACTTTGGGGTAATTGTTCGCACAGTAGCCGAAAACAAATCGGTGGCGGATCTTGAGGCAGATCTGAATGATCTCATTAAACGCTGGGATGAGTGTTATAAAGCGCTCAAAACATCGCAACCTCCCATGCGGGTATTGGGAGAAATGGATCGGACGAATGCCATGTTACGAGATTTTTTGAACCCTTCCTTTAATGCCATCCACGTAAACGATCCCGTTATTTATGAGGATCTCAAGTCTTACATAAAAACCATCTCACCAGATAAGGTGGATATTTTAAAGCTTTATTCCGGCAAGTTGCCGATTTTTGATGCCTACGGTGTTGAGAAACAGATAAAAAGCCTTTTTGGTAAAACCGTGCATATGAAAAGCGGCGCTTATCTGGTGGTGGAACATACCGAAGCGCTTCACGTGTTTGATGTAAATAGTGGAAATCGTGCCAAAAGCGATAGCAGTCAGGAGGAAAATGCACTGGAAGTAAACCTTGAGTCCGCCGTTGAGGTGGCACGCCAGCTTAGACTTCGAGACATGGGCGGTATTATCGTGGTCGATTTTATTGACATGCACAATGCTGAAAACCGTAAACTTCTTTACGACAAACTGAAGGAGGAAATGAAGAGTGACCGGGCCAAACATAATATTTTACCTCCGAGTAAATTCGGTTTGATTCAGATTACCCGTCAGCGCTTGCGTCCGGAGGTAAATATTGAGGTGTTAGAAACCTGCCCAAGTTGTAATGGTACTGGCAAAGTTCAACCAAGTATTTTATTTGTTGACCAGATTGAAAACACGCTACGGTTTATTATCAAGGAACAAAATCAAAAACATATTACGTTAAACGTGCATCCGTATATTGAAGCGTATATTAAAAAAGGCGGTTGGTTTAGAAGTGTGCAGTGGAAATGGTACCGTGAACACAAACAATGGGTGAAAGTACAGGGAATGGCCAGTCAGGGGTTTATGGAATTTAAGTTCTTTAATAAAGACGGTGACGAAATCATTGTTTAGTCTGTTCCAAAAAAAAAGAAAATTAAAAAGCCCCTTTTCAAAAGGGGCTTTTTGTTTTAAAAGTTTTAATGGTTTATTTTTTACTTTCCGCGGCTTTAGCGTCAGCCTTTACTTTGGCATCTTCCAGCATTTTAATGCAGCGGGCTTCGGCGTCTTCTACCATTTTGGCCACTTTTTCATCAACCTTCTTCTTCGCCAATTCCGCTGCTTTTTTGGCGGCGATCTTAGCAATCGGGTTACCAGCCTGTTCAATTAACTTATCCGCTTCCGTGTAGCCTTGTTGTTTGGTTTTTTCAGCGTTATCGCGGGCTTCCGCTTTATTTTTTTCGCATTCGGCTTTTGCATTTTCCAGTATTTTTTGCGCCTCTTCATTGGCTTTGTCAATACCGGCATTTAGAGCCTGTGTAGTTACCGTGGCCACCGCTGATTTTGAGCCTTCATCTTTTAAGCTGGTTTTAACGGTTGGCTTCATAACGGTTCCGCCAAACAAGGCCGTAACATTTATTTTTTCTCCTAACGCAATGTTAGTTCCGGCAGCGGCGTTGGCTTGGTTCATCAGGCCTGTGAGGGCAGAATTGGCAGCACTTCCAAACATGGCGCGCGGGATTTCCAATTTCCATTTGTAATCAATGGTTTGATCCAGCCCTGTGCTACCGCTAATGGTAGTATTTACCGCATTTATTTTTGTAGTAAATGGTTCCAAATTTAAACGCCCGTCTTTAATAAAGTAATTGAGGGTTACATTCGACACTTCCATGTTTTTAAGCTGCTCTATTTTCAAAGTTTCACCAAGTTTCATAAATGGTGGAAATCCGCCAATGTTTACTTTATCTGTTTTAAACACGCCACTGGCATTTACACTTGCCAGATCCGGTTCCATTTTGTCGTTCATGCTGGTTTTGAAATTTTCGAGCGTTGCTGTAAACTTACCTTTGGCATATTGCCCTACCGGCGCCAGTTTTTGAACGGTATTAAATGTGTTGAAAGTGGTTTGTATATCGAAGTTCTCCATTTTTAAACTCACCGCAACCGTTGGTTTTTTTGGATTGGTGGTTTCGTAAAACCCATTCACCGTTAACGCGCCACCGATCACATTCATTTTTAAATTCGTCATATCTACTTTTTGTTGACGTACTACGACGTTACCGGCAAGATTATCGAGTGTCAGATTGGTGTAAAGGATTTTTCCAATATGGCAATCCAGATTAAAATCAATATTGGCCGGAACTTCAACCACCGCGCTTTCTGTAGAGGTTGGAGCGGCCGAAGGCGTACTTGCCGTCGATGGGCTTGCAGCCGTGCTGGCTGTTTCGGGGCCCATGAGTTCGTTTAAGTCCATAAAATTACTGGTTAGCGCAAAAGACCCTTTTATGAGGTCGTTCTTAAACAGGTATTGCATAAAATTTTCAATCTTACCACTGGCTTTAATGTCACTTTTACCCATTTTCGCATCGAAGGCAGATAACTCAACGAATTGTGTGGTGAAGTTTAATTTCATAGTATTTAACAACACCTCATAAGGCAAAGTGGCGGTCTTATAGTTCATTTTATCTATTTCAAACGAACCGCTGGCTTTAAATTTGTCGTATTCTTTTTTATCAATGGCGCTCATGTGCCCATCTACACTAATGTCTGACTTAATGGTTCCGCTTAAATCATCTCCCTTTTCCAGCGGCACAAAATCTTTAACCGAGGCCAGGTGGATAATACCTTTGAGTTCTGCACGGATTCCGGGGTCTGAGATCGGCGTTTTAATATGAGCAGTCATATCAACAGGATTACCGGCCATTTCTAAATGAAATTTATTTACGTCTACTGTGGTAGCGTCAAGATTTCCATTTGGGTTAATCACCTTTACATCAACATTAATATTATTTACAGATTTTGGAAGACTTGGGTATTTAAACATGGCATCAATAATGGCCAGGTTCAAGCCAAAAGCGGGCATTTGCGAAGCGTTGTAAGTTCCTTTTGCATATCCATTCAAAGCGAGTTTCCCCGCTGTTTTAACAGACGCAAAGTCCTTTGAATATACACTGGGGATTAGAGAAAGGATGGACTTAAACTCGGTTTGTTTGGTGTTAAATTTCAGGTCCATTGCGATGTTAGTGTCTGGCATGGCCACAAAACCTTCAAATCCAAGGGTAAGATCGTTCAAGCTAAATTCGTTATCTTTAAAAGTAAACGTCATTTTGGGCATGTTCATGTCGAGGTCCATTTTTAATTTGGCATGTGCCTCATTTAAATAACTGACCCCGCTCATTTTGAAAGTAGTTTTAGCTATGTCCAATAAATTGCTCAATACAAAAACGTCCTGAGTGAAATCGCCTTTTAATTCGTAGTTCAGATTTTCCAGTTTGGAGTACATGTCGCCTTGTTGGTCATCATAAACAATGTAGGCCTCTTTAATTTTAAACTCTTTTAGTTTCATTGAAAATTTGGTCGCGGTAGTGTCTTCGGGCGCCGCAGATGTTGTGTCGGTGCTGGCCTTCGCAATGTCCCAGTTGGCTTTTCCGTCTTTAAGCACTTTTCCCAGGATACGGGCTTTTTCAATGACTATTGAGTTAATTTGATATTGGTCGCCGTTGAGCACACTTTTCAAATTAATATCGGTACTTAATTCCTTAATAAAAGCAAGGGTATCGTCTTTAAATTCATTTACACCAACAACACTTACATTGCTGATTTTAAAACGGAAATCCGGAAAGGAGGAAAACAGGCTAAGGTCAAAATCGCCAAAATCCACCTTCGCATTTAAATTATTGTTTGCCTGTTCCTTAACAATGGCCACAATTTTATCTTTAAAAATAAAAGGAGCGGCAATTAATAGAATAATAATTACTAAAAGTGAAATGCCCGTCCATTTTAGAATGCGGCGCAATAACGATTTTTTTGGTTTTGATTCAGCCATTGGAATTTTTTTTACTGGTTAAATATAGGAAGAAATGGGGAAAATAAAAGTCCGTTAATAATATGTTTTGCCCAAAAAATGGTAATAGATATTTCATTATTAACAGCATTTTATTGAACGCTGAGGGGTTTAAAAAGTTTTTTGATGTAACTATTGCAAGATTTTACGACCGGCAAATCGACCAGCTTGTAAAGCAAAAACGAAACAAAAGTGATTAATACAAACGTCGAAATTCCAGTAATTAAATAGTTGGCAAAGCTGTTATGCAACGACGGGAAAAGTGTAAAGAACAACCAAGGCGAAAAACTAAAGAGCAACAAAAAGTGTACAAGATAGAACATGAATGAAATGTCGCCAAAAAACTTTAAAACGCGTTTTGATAAAATTATCTGGATGGTTTTTGAATGCAGAACGACACAGAATAACAGGAGGTTTCCAAACACATAACTAATAACGTGTGGATAAGCGTCAAAAAATGAAATAGGATTGTAGATGGATTGCCTGGCAGAATTTTGATAGCCTATAAATGGATAGGAGGCAAAATAAATTCCAATCAACAGGCAAATAAGTTTTATGAATTTGCCAGAGAAGAAGCGGCCAAAGCTTGGCGTATTTGTATTAAAATAAGCCAGCAATAAGCCAAGCGTAAATGACATGCCATAATAACTTTGCAAAAAGAATAGCTGGATGAATAACCAGAAAACGAAAAGAGATAACTTGTTTTTTAAGTGATGCGTAACCATAAGAAGAATGAGGACCATCCATGAATTATATAGTTCAACAGGCATTGTCCATAACACCTGGTAATTTTGGGTTTTGCTACTAAAACACTCCACCAGTCCGTACCAAACGGTTTGAAAAAAATTAAGGGAGTCGGGCATCATGCTCTGAATCCAGTCATAAGTAAGAGCGTTTGGTGGAAAATGGTCTTTATGGATGAATTGGAGACGGTGGAAGGCGAAAACAATCAGGGTCACTGCCAATGTAGGCAGTGCCAAACGAAAATAACGTTTAATAAAACTTCTTTGCACAAAGTAAAGATCTGGCTTGCGGAAATAATGCACGGTTTGCACGTAACCACTTAAAAGAAAAAAGAAATTAATGGCGAACCCGGGATTAAAAAGGAGGTTAAGAGGTGTAAGCGCAAACATGCGCTCAATAGACCACTGACTAGATAAAAATTCCTCATAACCGCCACCAAAAATGACTGATGGACAGAAGGTGTATAGAAAATGATGTATAAAAACGACGATGGCTAGCAGACCTCTCAGTCCGTCCAGATAGACAATCCGTTGATCACCCATTTATCAAATGTAGTGATTGTTTTTTTCAGGTAAAAGTTTTGTGTCAGCCCAGATAACTTTTGAGTAACCGACTCCTGGATCCATGCTTAAGTCTTCTTACCGCTTTTTCTTTTATTTGACGCACACGTTCGCGGGTCAGTTCAAATTTTTCTCCAATTTCTTCCAGCGAATGAGGGTGTTTTCCGCCAAGCCCAAAAAACAACTTCACCACGTCGGCTTCGCGTTCTGTTAGGGTAGAAAGTGCCCTGAATATTTCATGCTGTAGGCTTTCGCTGATGAGGTCTTTATCCGGGCTAATTGAATTTTCATTGCCCATCAGGTCGTACATATTGCCACCGTCTTCAGTGGTGCTTAACGGGGCGTCCATGCTCAAGTGACGATTATTATTACGCATGGTATCATAAATATCCTGCGGCAACATGTCCATCACTTCGCTCAGCTCATCATAACTTGGCTCCCGTTCTAAATCCTGTTCCAGTTTGGACAAGGTTTTATTTATTTTATTGATGGCTCCAATCTTGTTAAGAGGGAGCCGCACGATACGGCTTTGTTCGGCCAATGCCTGAAGTATGCTTTGGCGAATCCACCAAACGGCGTAGGAAATAAATTTGAATCCGCGGGTTTCATCAAAACGCTGGGCGGCTTTGATAAGGCCAAGATTTCCTTCGTTAATAAGGTCAGGAAGGCTTAAGCCCTGATTTTGGTATTGTTTACTTACTGATACCACGAAACGCAGATTGGCCTTTACCAATTTATCAAGGGCACGCATGTCCCCGTTCCTTATTTTAATGGCTAAAACAACTTCTTCTTGCGCTGAAATAAGTTCTACGCGTCCAATATCCTGCAAGTACATGTCAAGCGAAGCGGTTTCGCGGTTAGTAATTTGTTTAGTAATCTTAAGCTGTCTCATGATGGCCTTTTTTTACATATACGCTTATAAACGGGCAATAGTTGGGCAGAATTGCAGAAGGATACTTAAAAAAGTATAAAAAAGTTTGACGCTTTTTGGAGGGATTTTTAAAAAACATGCCCTATTTGCCGGCCTTGCGCTTGGTTGAGCGGTTTATCATCTTAACAAGGCACATAAAAACCCGTCAATGTATTGAGTGAAAGCGCTGTCTTTTTGAGTGAACGGATCAACATGTTGAAAATAATAAAACGGAAGTTCAAAAACAGCGTTTTTATAACTGCTCAATTTACCCGAAATTAGCCCTATGCTTAAACGTTTATACATAAGCAATTTTGCCCTGATTAACGAGATGGATGTAGCGTTTCCGGGGGAATTGACAGTAATTACCGGCGAAACGGGAGCTGGAAAATCTATTTTTCTGGAAGCACTTGGCCTGGCCCTTGGAAATCGCGCTGATTTGGCAGCACTTAAAAATAAAACCAAAAAATGCATTATTGAAGCCGAATTTGAAACGAAGGGGCTTGACCTTCAGGCTTTCTTTGATGAGAATGAGGTAGAGCCGGACGATACAATTGTCCTCAGAAGAGAAATTAGTAATGATGGGAAGTCAAGAAGCTTTTTAAACGATTCCCTCGTAAGTTTAAACGCGTTAAAAGCTTTATCTGAAAAGTTAATAGATATCCATTCGCAACATCAAACGTTGTTATTAAACCAGGCGAATTTTCAATTGGAGGTACTGGATGCTTTTGCGGGAAGCATAGAGGCTTTTAGAAACTATAAAGTCTCGTTTTCAAAACTATCTCAACTTAGGAACGCTCTTAAACAATTACAGGATCAGGAGTCACAAGCGCGCAAAGAACTAGACTATTACACCTTTTTGTTCAGTGAACTTGAAGGATTGGATATAAAAGCCGGGATGGTTAAACAACTTGAAGAGGATAGTGCGGCGTTAGAAAATTCAGAAAATATTAAGGGTGTACTCGCCGTGAGCGCCAATTCGATGAACGGGGGTGAGACAAACTTATTGAGCGGTTTGGCCCAAATAAAACAATCGCTCCAGAGTATTGCGAAGTACGGCAACAATTATCAACAACTCGCTGAACGGTTTAATTCAATTTACCTCGAACTGAAAGAAATATCGGACGAGTTTGAAGCAGCTGAAGAAGCGGTAAATGTAGATCCTCGAAAACTCGAAGAGGTAAATTCCGCGTTGGACAAATTGAACCGTTTGTTCAAAAAGCACAATGTTAACACGGAAGATGAACTACTAAAGGCCAGAGAAAACATTGAAGAAAAACTTTTGCAATTCGGCTCTCTTGAACATGAAATTGACAAAACACAAAAACAAATAATACTTTTATCTCAGGACTGCGTTAAACAGGCTGAAAAACTTTCTACTCTCAGAAACAAAGCGGTAAAAGGCATAGAACAACAGGTAAAAGAGGGGCTTGCTGGGCTTTCGATGGAAAACGCCATGTTTAAAATAGAGTTGCAAACATTGACTGAACCAGGACCAAATGGGTTAGACCAAGTGAAGTTTATGTTTTCGGCAAATAAAGGAGCCGCCTTGAATGAATTAAATAAAGTAGCCAGCGGTGGTGAATTATCGCGACTGATGCTGACGCTAAAAGCACTCCTGGCGACTAAAAAGCAGTTACCAACCATTATTTTTGATGAGATTGATACAGGTGTGAGTGGCGACGTGGCGGATAAAATAGGAATTATCCTGCTCAGGATGGGAAGTGCCATGCAGGTAATAACCATTACCCACCTACCGCAAATAGCCAGTAAAGGCAATCATCATTTATTTGTTTATAAAAAAGATGACGACGACAAAACGATTTCATATATCCGAGAATTAAAACACGATGAACGGGTAACAGAAATAGCTAAAATGCTTAGTACCGGCAAACCAAGCCAATCAGCACTCGTGAATGCAAAAGAGTTGCTGAATTTTAATTAAACAAATACATTTACACGTTAATTTAACGTTAATACACTCCCTTGTCACTAATACGATTTTTTTTGAATGTTTTTGGTTTGCGCAAGCATTCCTTTGTAACGGTTGTTATTAAACTGGCGGCATTTTATCTGCTCACTTTTTTTTGTATCAGGCTAATCTTTTGCTTGTTCAATATCCCGGCAGATAATAACGAACCAATAGCCGATTTTGTCTATGCATTTTTTATGGGTGTTAGGTTCGACCTTTTGGTAACGGCCTTTATTCTTATGTTACCTGCCTTTATTCTTTTTCTTCATCAAACGTTTTTTCCAAAAAGCAGGGGGGTGATTAAGGGAATTAAAATTTATTTTCTACTAATAACCACTTTGGTTTTTTTTATTGCTTGTGCAAACATTCCCTATTATTCCCAGTTTGGAAGCCATATAAACGAAAGTGTTTTAGTATGGCGATTAACACCCGGCTATACGTTAGGCCTTATTTTTAGTAGTTTTTACTACTGGGGGTTTTCACTGTTCTTTTTGTTATTTTTTGGGTTGTTTGTGTATTTTTTGCGTCGATTACTCAAAGAGTATTTGCAGCACGCCAAACAAGGAAACCCGTCAACTATTTATGTTTCCATGGTGCGGTTTCTGTTTCTTGGTTTTTTGCTGTTTGCAGGAGCCCGAGGCCGAATGCAAAGAAGCCCCATGCATGAAGGTATGGCCATTATTGGCAATAATGCTTTTTTAAATCAACTGGCTTTAAATCCGAATTTTACGCTCGGAAAAAGTCTTGGCCGCAAAAAAGAAAACGTCAATATTCAGAATCTGGCGGAAGAACTGAAAGTTTGTCGCAAATTCTACCCAAACAATTATTTTCCTGCAGATGGTATTTTAAAAACCCCCATATCTCCGACAACACCAAAAGACTCAATAAACAAATTGAATGTCATTGTGATATTAATGGAAAGCCTGAGCATGGCTAAAATGGGATATTATCATAACACTAATCTCTCTCCCAATTTAACTGCGCTTGCAAAAGAGTCTGTGTTTTTCGACCGCTTTTTTTCGTCGGGCATACATACGTTTAACGGTCTGTTCTCAAGCGCAAGCGGCTTCCCTTCAATAGGTCGGGACCATGGGCTCCGTCAGGATACAAAAATGCCGTTTATAACCCTGGGAAACCTCCTTAAACCATATGGTTATAGCAGTTATTTTTGTGTGACCCACGATCCGGTATTCGATAATATGGAAGGGTTTTTTAAGTTGAATGGATTCGATCGTACCATTAGTAGCAATGACATCGAGCGTTCGAAAAGCTTAGGGGTCACTGGCGTTCCAGACCATGTGTTGTACGAGAAACTGGTTGAAACATTTAACCTACATGAAAAATCGAGTCCATTTGTAGCTTATGTAATGACCGGCTCTGACCATGGTCCGTGGATTATTCCCGATGATATTCCGTTTAAACCTTCGGGGAAAAATGAAAAAGAGAATGCCAGTTTATATGCGGATTGGGCTGTAAAACAGTTTTTGGATGAAGCAAAAAAGCAGGATTGGTATGAGAACACGGTATTTGTTTTTACCGGCGATCACGGACAAATTATGTATGATGTGTACGAGATGCCCATCACTTACCATCATGTGCCTTTAATCATCCATTGTCCTAAGTTACTTAAACCTCAGCTTAATCATACACTGGGCTATCAGCCGGATATTGTGAAAACGGTGGCTTCGTTGTTAAAGGTGAATTATAAAAATTTTTGTATGGGTGAAAATATGTTTAGCTCAAAAAGACCTTTTGTTTTTTTTAGCGCGGATGACAAACTGGGGTATGTAACCGAAGACGATTTTTTCTTTTACCATCTGTTGAGCACTGGTCAGAAAAAATTCGTGAAATACAAAACGATGAGTGCGACCAACTATTATGAAAGTTCCACGCACAGGGCCGATTCACTTTACAAAATCATGCAGAGTCTTTACAACTCGTCCCGATACATTATTCACAAGAATTTTTACAACTTTTAGCAAGGCTAACGTTAAGGATTAACTCGTAAAAAGAATGCTATTTCTTGATTTAGCGGCTAACGTTTACCGTCCTTTTGCTTTTTTATCTTGATCTTACCACGTACTTTTACCCAAAATTTCTTAAACCATGTCAATTTTAACTATAACTAATGAAAAACCCGTTAAGCGGGTTATTTATGTCACAACCATTGTCGTTTGCGCTTTGGTTACTGTTTTAAATCAAAAATGGATTCCGCACCCGGATGTTTTCCCTGCTTTTATTTATAAGCTCCCGGCTCTGAATGCCATTTTAAACGGAACATGCAGTTTACTGCTTGTTTTTTCTTTGTTGGCAATTAAAAAAAGGAATATCCCACTTCATAAAAAACTGAACATAAGCGCTTTTGTTTTAAGTTCTTTGTTTTTGATTAGTTATGTGACGGCCCATTATTTTATTCCGGATACTAAGTACGGGGACATGGATCACGACGGCATCATGAGTGTGGCTGAGAGTGCTGCGGTTTTCGGGATTAAACCAGTTTACCTGATCATTTTGCTAACACATATTTTTTTGGCGATTGTGGTTTTGCCGATGGTATTGTTGTCCTTTTACTACGGCCTTACTGATCAGCGCGAAAAACACAAAAAACTTACACGGTTCAGTTACCCCATCTGGCTTTATGTAACTGTTACCGGTGTGGTGGTGTATATGATGATCAGTCCGTATTATCATTATTAGGCCGTATCTTTGGGTGAGGCATGATTCCAAAAATTCACTTTAGTCTGTACGGGGTTCTAATCTTTCTGTTTTCGTGTACAGAAAAGGAGCAGGAAGAGAAACGCGCCATAACCTGGAGTGAGCATGTTGCTCCCATTGTTTACGCGAATTGCACTCCTTGCCACCGTCCGGGTCAAAGTGGATCTTTCAATTTGTTAAGTTATTTAGATGCCGTTAAAAAGGCCAAACTTATAAAATTTGTTACGCAAACAGGGTATATGCCACCCTGGCCTGCAGACGCCTCTTATACGCATTTTATAGGAGAACGCGTTTTGAGTGTAGGGGACATTACGATCATAAAGCACTGGGTTGATCAAGGCATGCCTAGGGGTGATAGTTTGAAGGAACCTGCTGCCCCTCAATTCTACAGCGGGTCTTATTTTGGGAAACCTGATCTGGTGATCAAACCTAGGGAGGTCGTGGCCATTAAAGGGAATGGGACGGATGTTTTTTTGATCATGAAATATCCTTATCAAATAGAAAAAGATACAATCATTGATTTTGTAGAGTTTGTTCCTCAGCAACGCAAATTGGTGCACCATGTGAACGGCCATTTAGTAAGTTATGACGCGAACAGACCGTTCAATTATTTTAGCGGGATTTCGATTCATTCTGACACCAGGGCACAATTGATGGACGTTTACAGAGATATGCACATACCTTATACAGACCCCGGACGGCCAACTTTTCCTACGTTAACGCCTAATACCGTTTATTATCTACCCGGGTATATTCCACCCACCTACCCAAAGGAAGTTGGTGGTTACCGTTTTAAAAAGAACGGATTGTTTTTATTAAACAACATTCACTATGGCCCCAGCAACCAGGACCTTTTAGACAGTAGTTACATCAACGTGTTTTATAGAAAAAGTCCTATTCAACGCCCAATCACAGAGGCGCAACTGGGCACATTTGGCATTTCAAAAATTGAGCCTGAGTTAATCATTCCGGCGAATGAAATAAAAACGTTTCACACGCAGACGACTTTACCGAAGTCAATTTCCATGTTGTCGATTAATCCGCACATGCACCTCATTGGAAAGACATTTTGGGCTTTTGCTTTAAAACCAAATGGAGACACAATTCCCCTGATCCGGATTAAGAAATGGGACTTTAGGTGGCAGTATTATTATACATTTAAACACCCCGTAAAGTTAGAGGCCGGAACGATCATAAAAGTTTTTGGCACCTACGATAATACCAACTCCAATCCTAACAATCCCTTTCATCCGCCCAGAACCATTACACAGGGCAATGGGGTAGAGAGTATGAAAACCTCTGAAGAAATGTTCCAGTTCATTTTTACATACATCCCTTACAAAGAAGGAGATGAAAAGATGGATCTTGAAAAAAAGTAGGTGTTTATTTCTTTTGACTTCTACCTTTGGCAACAGCCGTCGCGCTCCAGGGATCATCGGGCCAGGAGTGTTTTGGGTACCTGCGTTGCAGTTCTTTTTTTACTTCGAAGTACAAATTATTCCAAAAGCTTTTGAGGTCAGAAGTCACCTGCACAGGTTTATAACCGGGGGATAATAAGTGCATGACCACTCTATTTTTTCCATCATTCAAAACGGGTGTATCGCTAAGGCCAAACACTTCCTGCAATCGCACCGAAAGGATAGGAGCGGCGCCGTTAGCCAAGTATTGAATGTTTATTTTTGAGCCACTGGGCACTTCTATTTTTGCAGGGGCCAGCTTGTTTAAAGATTGTTGTTTTTCCCAATCCAATGAGTGGAACAGGGCTTCGCTGAGATCCAGCTTTTTAAAATCTTCAAGCTTCTTAATGTCTTTAAGATAAGGACCAAGCCAGTTTCTAATATCTTTTAATAATTCTGGGGTACTCACGTCCGGCCAGTTTTCATAGGAGTTCCAGGCTCTTAAGCTCAGAATCCTGTTTTGAAGTTGTCCCATTGTTTCATCAAACGATAACAGTGTTTCCCCCTCTTTGGTGACGGTGTTTATGAGGACCTCGGCCACCAGTTCTGGATTTGGAGAAGTAAGTGGTTTGGATTGTAAAACAATGCTTCCTATTTTTAAATCCCGTGTGGCAATTAACCCACCTTTGCGGCTGTCCCATAAAATGGTATCCTGTTCTTTTACCAAACTCAGTAAGTCTTTAGGATTTAAGGGTGCAGCTAAAAAAATTTTCCCCAATCCATCGCGGAGATCCATATGTGCCACCGCAAGCCACGGCTCGTGTGCCAAATCGTCTTTGTGACCAGCTGTCGCATATTTTCCATTTGCCAGTTGAAATTGGGCATTATTGCCGGGTCTGGCAGCGGCAATGCGTTCCGGATAAGCGTATGCGAGTAGCAGCCCTGTTTCAAACACATCCACGGGGCCATTGTCTGGCTCTATTTCCAGCATGTTTCGGTAAGATGCAGCTACTTTCTCGATCCGATTAAACCGGTTACCTAAATTGTTGATATTTCGTGCCCGGCGCAGCGCCTCAATCCGTAGGTTAATATCAATACCAGAGTCGCGAGGCAGGGGATCACGTTCTTCGAGTACGGCGGCTATATCGGTGGCCAGCGGGGCCGAGTGGTCTTCTTTTGCTTTCAACAGCAGGTGGGCAATTCGTGGATGGCAGGCTAATTTGTGGATTTCCTTACCATGCAAAGTAATACGTCCTTTTTCAATCGCGCCTATTTGCTGGAGTGTTTCTGTGGCCTGCGTAATTGCCGATTGGGGGGGAGGGGTCAGCCAGGTTAATGAACGAATGTCCTGAACACCCCAGAGAGCCATATCCATTACCAGGGCCGTCAGATCCGCTTCCATTATTTCGGGCACACGTTGCTCGGTTAAACGCTCCTGGGTGGCTTTTGTCCACATACGGTAACAAACCCCACTGCTTAAACGACCGGCCCTTCCGGTTCGCTGATCGGCCGAATCTTTTGAAATGCGAACGGTTTCGAGGCGCGACAGACCCGATCTGGAGTCGAATTTTGACGTGCGGCCAAACCCGCTGTCTATTACAATGCGAATACCTTCAATGGTTAAGCTGGTTTCTGCAATAGAAGTGGCCAGTACCACCTTGCGTTTCCCATATTTATTGGGCATAATAGCCTGAAACTGTTGCTGTTGTGCCAACTGTCCGTAAAGTGGGTGAATGGAAAAGTTTTCAAGTTGGGTTTCGAGCATTGACTCGCATTTTCTTATTTCTGCTTCTCCGGGAAGAAAAACCAAAATATCGCCTTCATGCGCTCTTGAAGCAGTGATAATGGTTTTGGCTGCGAGTTCCGGTAATAGCGTTTCGTCGGCTTCACCATTGTAAATAATTTCTACGGGATATTGTTTGCCTTTACTTTCGGCGACAGAGCAATTCAAAAGTGCGGTAAGTTGAGGCATGTTTAGTGTGGCCGACATGACCATGATACGCAAATCGGGACGCAATACCTGTTGCGCTTCGCGGCACAACGCCATTGCCAGATCCGCATGCAGGCTGCGTTCGTGAAACTCGTCAAAAATAACCATGCCCACCCCTTCCAGGGCATTATCGTGGTGTAGCAAACGGGTTAAAATTCCTTCGGTAACTACTTCAATTTTTGTATTGCGGCTTACCCGGTTTTCAAAACGGATGCGGTATCCGATGGTTTGTCCCACTTCCTCATCCAACAAAGACGACATGCGTGTCGCGATGGTTTTAGCAGCCAGTCGGCGTGGCTCTAACATAATGATTTTTTTACCATTTAGCCAGGGTTCATTCAACAAAGCCAGCGGTAAAAGTGTACTCTTTCCTGCTCCAGGCGGGGCATTTACAATGAGTGTGTTTTGGTCACGCAGTTGTTCGCGCACACGGGAAATAATTTCGGTAACCGGAAGTTCTATTTTAAAAGGATCGAAAGGCAAGGGTCGAATGATTAGACCGCAAAATTAACAAAATGCGTTAATGGCTTTTTACAATATTACGAATTAAGACGATATAACCCCTTTCATTTCCAGCATTTTACTATATTTGTAGCCCTTAAAAAAATGGATTTAAGAGCATAAATGAAGAACATTCGCAACTTTTGTATCATTGCACATATTGATCACGGTAAAAGCACCCTTGCTGACCGTTTATTGGAATTTACAGGCACGGTGAGCCAGCGTGAAATGCAGGCACAGGTATTGGACGACATGGACCTGGAGAAGGAACGTGGGATTACCATTAAAAGTCATGCCATCCAAATGGATTATCCTTACAAAGGAGAAAAATTTGTGTTGAATTTAATTGACACACCGGGCCACGTAGACTTTAGTTACGAAGTATCGCGTTCCATTGCCGCCTGCGAAGGCGCTTTATTGATCGTTGACGCGGCACAGGGCATCCAGGCACAAACTATTTCTAACTTATACCTGGCGCTCGAACACGATCTTACCATTATCCCTATTTTGAATAAAATGGATTTGCCAAGCGCGGAACCGGAAATGGTAAAGGATCAGATTGTTGATTTAATTGGGTGCGACCGGGATGACATTATTCCTGCCAGTGGAAAAACAGGCATGGGCATTGAAGAGATCTTATCGGCCATTATTGAACGTATTAAGCCGCCGGTGGGTGACCCCGCGGCACCATTGCAGGCGCTCATTTTTGATTCCGTATTTAATTCCTTCCGCGGAATTATTGCTTATTTTAAAATTGAAAATGGCACCATCAAAAAGGGAGAAAAAGTAAAATTCGTAAATACCGGTTCTATTTATAATGCCGATGAAATTGGAGTATTACGCTTAAAACCAGAACCCCGTCCGCAACTTAGCACGGGGGATGTAGGGTACATCATTTCAGGAATTAAAAGCGCTAAGGAAGTAAAGGTGGGCGATACCATTACGCACTTTGACCGCCCTTGTGAAGAAGGCATTAAAGGATTTGAAGAAGTAAAACCCATGGTATTTGCGGGAATTTATCCTGTGGATACTGAAGACTTTGAGGAGTTGCGTTACAGCATGGAAAAACTTCAATTAAACGATGCATCTTTAACCTGGGAACCAGAATCTTCATTAGCACTTGGCTTTGGATTTCGCTGCGGATTTTTGGGCATGCTGCACATGGAAATTGTTCAGGAACGCCTGGAGCGTGAATTTAACATGACGGTGATCACCACGGTTCCAAACGTGTCGTACATCGCTTATCAAACAAACGGCGAAGTAGTAACGGTAAATAATCCGAGTGATCTGCCTGATCCCGCCCGTATTGATTATATCGAAGAGCCTTACATAAAGGCAAACATTATTACCAAATCAGAGTTCATTGGCCCAGTAATGAGTCTTTGCATTGAAAAACGCGGGCAGATCGTTACACAGAATTATTTAACGGCCGACCGCGTGGAACTCGTATTTGAAATGCCATTGGGTGAGGTGGTATTCGATTTTTTTGACCGTTTAAAGTCTATCTCCAAAGGGTATGCTTCTTTTGATTACCATCCAATTGGCATGCGTGAGTCGGATCTTGTAAAACTGGATATTCTTTTAAAAGGCGAACCGGTAGACGCTCTATCCTGCCTTATACACAGGAGCAACTCCTATAATTTCGGAAAAAAAATCTGCGAAAAATTAAAAGAATTGATTCCGAAACAACAATTTGAAATTCCGATTCAAGCGGCAATTGGCGCTAAAATTATTTCACGTGAAACCATTAGTGCCATGCGTAAAGATGTAACCGCTAAGTGTTACGGCGGCGATATCAGCAGAAAACGTAAATTATTGGAAAAACAAAAAGAAGGTAAAAAACGCATGAAAGCGGTTGGTAATGTGGAAATTCCGCAAAGTGCGTTCATGGCAGTATTAAAATTGAATGATTAATTTCCAGATTCATTTAACGTTGGCTGCATGAAGCGTTTCATTGCAATATCGGCGCTTTTCGTTCATATTTCTTCTTATTCGCAATTGATGTTTAAACTTTCGGGCGATAGCCTGAAAGTTTTTTCGTATTCAGGTGGTGATGAATTTCCAGGGGAAAACATTGACTACAATTACTGGAAGGGTCCGTGGAACCGGATAAACATGTCGCAGAATTTTCGATACAATGATGCCAATGTTAAACTGGCGAACGGCGTGGCAAATTTTGTAATGCTTAAGCAGGATTCAATGTATCCTATTCAGCCACACGAAATAGATAGTTCGTTTCTAAAAGAACAAAAGATTGCCGTCGAAAATGCATCTTATTCTGTCGGTTATTCAGCCGGCATGCTCATTACCCGACAGAAATTTCATTACGGACTTTACGAGTTAAGGTTTAAAGTGGAGCAAGGCAAGGGCGTTTGGCCTGCTTTCTGGTTTTATGGCGGGAACAAAAATGAAGAAATTGATGCGTTTGAATTGAAAGGAGAAAAAAACAATGAGATTCATGTGGATACACATTGCCCTTCGGGTTGTGACAAAGGATATAAAAACAAATTTGGAATGAATACTAATTGGGGGGGCTGGATGAAAGTTTCGGATTATTTGCATAACGGGTTTAACGTATTTCTGTTAGAATGGAACCCGGGTGAAATTTTGTGGTACATCAATGGATTTCCGCTGGCGTATTTTAAAGGGGATTTTCCTAATCCCATGAATCTTTTTTTAAACACGCAAATAGCGGCCGATGGGCGTGCTTTTAAACCGGGGCCTGATAAGAATACGGTGTTCCCAAATAATTTTTATGTGGATTATATCAGAATATGGAAAGAACTTTCACCAAGTATTATTCCGATTATTCAGCCGGGTAATTTTGTCGACTCCGAAAGATTTTCCTCCGATTACACTACAAAACCTTTAAAAAAAAGGGGCTTAATGTATCTGCGTAAAAAACTGAAGCAAGAAGAAGGCCTTATCTCTGTCATGCTGTCTTCCGAAAAAATGAGAGTCACTGTTCTTGGCGAAATAACAAAACGCCCCGTAACAATTGCTGTTCTTGGAAAAAAGAAACAGTATAAAGTAACAGATTTTTCGAGAACTAACGAATTTGACCTTGCAAAAGACGAACATGAAGTGGAGCTTCTAATAATCAGTGACGGCAGGGAGTTTAGAAGGAAATTTATCGTGCAAAAGGCGCTCAATTAACCGCTGCTCGGTAAGAACTTCCGTAGAGTAAAACTCTTTGAATAAACCTTATCTTAGACGCACACTCCTAAAACACGTTTACAAGTTGACGAATGTTCGCAAAATAATCGAAGATATCCGGTTCTGGATTTTTCTTTTTTTCGTACTCAGACTTTTTACCATTACCGACCCTCCATTAGAAGTGGCGCACAACTGGCGACAGACAACCGTTGCCATGGCTGCCCGTAATTTTTTCGAAACGGATGCAAATATATTTTTTCCAAGAATCGACATTGAGGGTGAAAAATCGGGTATCGCTGGAATGGAGTTCCCATTACTGAACTACCTCATTTACTTAATGTCGTTGATTTTCGGGTATGCTCACTGGTATGGTCGGCTTATCAATTTAGTCGTATCAAGTATAGGCGTTTTTTATTTTTACAAGGTAGTGCGCAAGTATTTTGATCAGCAGCACGCTTTTACGGCGGCTTTTGTGTTACTGATTTCTGTGTGGCTCAATTACTCTCGCAAAATAATGCCCGACACATTTTCTACCTCACTGGTTATAATAGGGTTGTATTTTGGTACAAATTATTTGGACCGCGGGTACAAATTAAAAGATATTTTTCTCTTTCTATTGGCTACACTTTCTGGAATCCTATCAAAATTACCATCTGGTTACATGCTTGTAATTTTTATCCCACTGGTGTTAAATAGAAAAACAGACTTCAAATCAAAACTTACATTTATTTTGTTAAGCGCGGTTATCTGTACAATGACGGCGATTTATTATTTTTATTGGGTGCCTCATCTGGTTGCCGTATACGGCTGTAATCATTTTTTTATGGGTAAAAATTTTGGGGAGGGGATAAAGGATACAATAGAACATATCCCTTTGGTGGCCCAAAAATTTTACGAGGAAGCGTTAGGATACACAGGGTTTTTAATGGCATTAGCTGGCAGTGTGATTGCGACTAAAAACAAAAATAACATGTTGCTAAAGGTTTGTCTTTTGTTATCAGTTGGATTTTTGGTTGTGGTATTCAAAGCCGGATCTGTTTTTTATCACCACGCTTATTACATTGTGCCTTTTGCGCCTGTTATGTCGTTGCTGGCAGGGTATGGAATTTGTCAACTTACAAATAAAAATTTGGTCTGGGTATTGTTGCTCATTATTGCGACGGAGAATATTACCACTCGTTTTAGTGATTATCACATCAATTCGAATAATGCGCAGGTGTATTTTCTTGAAAGGGATCTTGACCGTTTTTCGGGCAGGAGGGATTTGGTATTAATCAATAGCGGCAATGTGCCTACACCTATGTATTTTGCTCACCGGAAAGGGTGGGTCAACACGAACGAAGCTATTTCGGACACCGCCTACTTAAATCGACTAAAAGCGAAGGGCTTAAAGTACATTGTCATCCTAAAACAAGCATTTGGAAAAGAGATACAACTAAACTATTCGGTCGTATTTGAAAATCCCGCCTACAGGATTTACAAATTTTAACAAGCAGTCATTATATACGCACTTTTCAACTTTGAAATTGTTCACAAAAGCTGTAACCAAAGGCTGGACTTGACGTTATGCACGTTAAATTTAGCCATGCGTTTTTTTACCACCAGTTTCCTGCTCGTTGTTATATTCAGTGCAGTTGCCCAGCCAAAGCAGGAGTTTTACGATGCCAAACAAACCCAGCTTAAATCCGAAACAGATTATTTTAAAGGCATGCCGCATGGCCTCAATATGGAATTTTACAAATCGGGGAACGTGAGCCGTAAGGGGTACTATTATTATGGCAAGGAAGATAGTGTATGGACTTTTTATTATGAAGATGGCGGTAAAAAGGCAGTAGAACATTATTTCCGGGGGAGCCGCTGGGGCAAAAATACCTATTATTTCAAATCGGGAAAAATTTCACAATTCACAAAGTATAGTAACGACCTGGCCGACAGCACCTGGACCTCTTATCATGAAAACGGAAAGATAAAAGGCCTTGAAAATTTCGCGAATGGAAAAAAGGAAGGGGAGTGGATTTATTATTTTGATAACGGTCAAATTGAAAGTAAAGGTGTTTTCGAAAGGGACAAACGCGTTGGCTTGGTTGAAACATTTTTTAAATCGGGAAAACCTGCCGCCACGCAAAATTATTGCAATGGCAAACCCTGTGGGTTGTGGGAAGAATACTATGAAAGTGGCCAGAAAAAATTCGTAAAAGAATACAAAGACACTACGCTTTACCTTATTGACCTGTGGGATAACAGGGGCAGACAACTTGTTTCCGGAGGCAATGGCAGTTTAACCGCTAATTATGATAATGGCATCATACGCGCCATGGGTTCATACAAGGATGGCTTACAGGATGGGGTGTGGCGTTTTTTTCATCCAAATGGTGAGCTTGATTATGAAGCCACTTACGAAAGCGGGAACCTGAACGGGTATTACTCCTCATACTTCGCGAACCATGCCATTAAGAGCGAAGGAAATTTTACTAACAATAAGAAGAATGGCGTTTGGAAATTTTATACCCCGGAAGGGAAAATGGAAATGGTGGGGACGCTTAAGGACAATGTGCGTGATGATAAATGGACCTACTATTACTCAAATGGGAAAACAGAAAGCGAGGGTTATTATTTAAATGACAAACAAAATGCCACCTGGGATTATTACTATAGAGGAGGAGAAAAATGGCGGCAAGGCAATTATGATATGGGAGTAAAAACAGGAACCTGGACAACCTGGTTTGAGAACGGAAAAAAACTTCAGGAAGGGCCTTACGTGAATGGCAAAGAAAATGGTTTATGGGTGAGTTGGTGGGACAATGGGACAAAAAAGGACGAAGGTAATTTTAAAGACGCGCAGTTAATAGGCTTATGGCAGGGATGGTTTACAAACGGGAAAATGAACTACACGGGGGCTTACAACGTCGAGGGAAACAAATCAGGAACCTGGAATTACTATTATGATACAGGTCAACCACGCGAAATTGTAAACTATGTTAATGGCATAAAGCACGGATCTTACATTCAGTGGTACGAACGTGGAAACTTTGTTGACACAAAGGGACGGTATCGCAAGGGCCATCAACATGGCGAATGGACCTATTATTTTGAAACCGGCGGAGTAAGCAGGATTCAAAATTTCAAAAATGGTAAATTAAGTGGGAAAAGCACTACGTATTATCCGAATTCCAGAATCCAAAGTGTTAATAATTATACCATAATTAATGACCGTCGTAAGGGTAAAATCCAAAGTGTACCAGACGGAGAGTGGATTTTTTACGACAAAAACGGGAAAGAGATAAATCGCATGAAATATCAGAATGGCGTAAGGAAATAGTGCATATTTTTTTTATATTTGTATGACGCTATTTCTTCTTATGATTAAAAACATATATAGGCCTTTCATAATTCTGTTTCTTGTTTTTCTGGCCGTTTCCTGTAATCAGGATGAAAAGTCGGACGACATCATTTCTGAAGATGAACATACCATTCAGGCAGTTCAGGAAACAAAGTTCAATGCACAAAATGTTTTCAATTCTTTGCCCGACAGGAAGCTAATTCTTGATCTGATTGAGAAAAATAAAATACAATATAATCCAGATTTTTTAAACGATCCAAACTCTGTAAACAAGTATACGATCGAATTTTTTAAAGCAACTAATTTAGGGATTTATGGTTCGGATCTGAACATTGCCAGTTCGTTTGATCAAACACAGGAAAGCATGGTTTTTCTTAAGTGCGTAAACGTGTTGGCTGGAAGTTTGGGCGTAAATAACATTTTTGACCAGCGGCTTTTTGACCGCATTCAGGCACAGGAAAGTAACAAAGATTCCATTCTTGAAATTGTGATTGATGCATTTAAAAAGGTTGACGAAACATTAAAGTATAATAATCGCCCCGCCACCTCCGCTTATATACTTGCCGGATGTTGGATAGAAGGATTATACGTGTCCTGCCAGATGGCACAGTCGTTAAATACTGAAAATATTGTCAAAGCCATTATCGAACAAAAGGAATCTTTAAAGCATCTGATTGTCATGCTGGAGTCTGCTCCAATTAATGAAAAGGCTAGCTTTGTATTGGCAGACCTGAAACAATTATATGATGCATTTAATGTGGCTGAAACAAAAACGGCTTATAATACGGACACCCTTGAACCTATTACCAATCAGATTGCTTCGCTAAGGAAAAAGATTACCACTGGTGCCTAGGCGCTTTAACCTTTTTTCAAAAAATACCTGTTTTAAGATTACCAATAATAATTACCTTAGAGATTGGTTATCATGAAAAAATCTATTCTTCTGTTTCTGTTTTTCTCCTGCCTTTTAAAAGGATTTTCCTCCCATCTTCTCATCCCTATGGATGAATCTCAAAAGAACCATCTAAAAGCCTATGGGCTTGCGTATTGGGCACTTAAAGGGGAATTGGAGATTCACTGGTTGCTCAATTACAGGGGCGGAAGTTTTATGATCCCCAATGTGAAAGCAGTTGCTTCCGAGTGCCTGATCAGGGGTATTAGTTACGAAACCATTTCGGATGCGCAGAGCAGTTCGATTCTTATGGAAATTTCGAACCCTGAAGTAAACCAGGACGCAGTTAAATTGGAAAAGGCCCCCCGCATTGCTGTTTATTCACCGAAAGGGAAACAACCATGGGACGATGCGGTGACGTTGGTTTTGAAATACGCTGAAATACCTTATGATGTTATTTACGATGAGGAGATTTTTTTGGAAAGACTAAAAGATTATGATTGGTTGCACTTACACCATGAAGATTTTACGGGTCAGTATGGTAAGTTTTATGCCCAGTTTCAAAATGCGGGATGGTATCAGGCAGAGGTAAAGGAAAATGAAGCGATGGCCAAAAAATTGGGATTCACGAAAGTTTCACTGATGAAGTTGCATACGGCAAAAAAAATAAAAGAATTTGTTTTTAACGGAGGGTTCTTATTTGCTATGTGCAGTGCAACGGACAGTTATGACATAGCTTTGGCGGCTGAGGGGGTTGATATCTGTGAAAGTATGTTTGATCATGATCCTGCGGATAAAAACTCGAACTCAAAACTGGACTATAGCAAAAGCTTCGCGTTCGAAAACTATAAATTGAGTATGAACCCTTTTGAATATGAGTATTCTACGATTGACACTTACCACACGCTCAGGCAACAACACGCGGTTACTTACAAAACAGATCTCTTTACCCTGTTTGAGTTTTCTGCAAAGTGGGATCCTGTACCTACTATGCTATGCCAAAACCATACGAATACCATACAAGGTTTTTGGGGACAAACCGCGGGCTTTAACAAACAGTATATAAAAAAAAATGTATTAACCATGGGGGAATCAAAAGCCTTTGGTGAAGCCAGGTACATACATGGCGAAGTCGGACAGGGCACCTGGACATTCTACAGTGGACATGATCCCGAGGATTACCAGCACCGCGTAGAGGAGCCGCCAACAGATCTTAGCCTTCATCCCAATTCGCCGGGTTACCGGCTTATTCTTAATAATATTTTATTTCCTGCTGCAAAAAAGAAAAAACAAAAAACGTAATTTAGCACAATCAATTTTATACTTAAAATAATCATTTCGGCGATTGCAGTTTTTATTGTAGCCCACATTGTGCCCCACGTGTACATTGATGATTATTTGTCGGCCATTCTCGTGGCCGTCGTTCTGGCTTTCTTAAATACAGTTGTTAAGCCAATCCTTACTATCCTTACCATCCCAATTACGATACTTACACTTGGCTTTTTTCTTCTGGTAATTAACGCGCTCATCATTATTTTTGCAGGTAAACTGGTACCTGGCTTTCATGTGGATGGCTTTATGTGGGCGCTTTTTTTTAGCCTTGTACTCTCTCTTGGCACGGGAATACTAAACATGCTTTTTGGCGTCAATAAAGAGGAGCAGTAATAATAACGAAGGATGAAATTCGGGCGCAGGATAACTACACTGTGAACTGCTAAAAGCAACCTACATAGCCCTATTCAAATTTAGTGTAACTCGGCGGGATGATCATGTTTGCCTCTTCAGGCATTTTAGCACTTACTTTTAACACTTCAAGACGCGTAATTATTTTATTGTCACTGATTTGTCTCTCCTCGCTTAACAGCGGCATACAGCCTTCCGGGAGGTCTTTGATCTGACTAAAATAAATGGCTTGTTTGTCTTTTCTATTCCAGAGTTTAATGAGTGGCGAAAAAAAGTTGAATTTATTTTGAGCGATCCAGTAGGTAATGATTGTATTTTCTTCGGTGTTTTTCACTGTATACTCTTTGCATTTAATTCCCGCTACCGACTTGGTGGCACCACCTTTAGTAACTTCGCACTCTCCCCTAATTACCGGCGGAGTTTCGCTCTTGTGTTCCCCCCATACCTTTCGTTTCGGATTTATCCAAATTATTTTATCATCATCCAGGTTAAAAATAAAACTACCTTCAAGGCCACCGGTCTTTTTGTCATAGTGGTCAAGTTTTACGACGTTATTTTTTACAAAATAGATATTTCTGGTTGTGTCTTTTGCGGTGGAAGATTTGAACTCAATACTACCATTAAATTGCTGGGCATCTATATCGGAGGCACAAAGAAAAATTAGGAAGAAGAGATATAAAAATTGTTTCATCAAGATAGTTTTGAGAATACTAATTTATGTATTTTAGTAATAGATCAAACATGGATGGGAAATAATTCCAAAAATTTGGGTGTTGATGGAGAAAGGGTGGCCAGAGAGTATCTTTTAGCTCTGGGTCACACAATTTTAGAAACAAACTGGCGATATAAGCGGTATGAGGTAGATATTATCACAAAAACCGGGGAAACAATCGTTTTTGTTGAGGTGAAGGCCAGAAAAAGTAATATCTTTGGGAACCCGGAGGACTTTGTAGACAAAAACAAACAGAAGTTTTTAATTGCCGCGGCGCACCAGTATCTTATCGAAAAAAACATCAACCTCGAAGCACGTTTCGACATCATTTCAGTTTTGCAAATTAATAACATCCAAACTGTAAAACATTTAGAAGCGGCTTTCTATCCACCCATCAAGTAAAATAACTTTGTAGCATGCGTAAAACGAATAACAGCAGAAAACCCACCGCCGGCAAATCTTTCAAGTCGCGGGATACCGGTAGGGATTTTAAACGCTCTTCCGCTGATAAGCCAAAAGAAGAGAGAAAGTCCTTTCCGGATAGAAAAAGTCGGGCAAATGAAAGACCTGCAAGAAAACCCGGGGATGCGGCCGGAAAGGCACCTTTCAAAACCGGGAGATCGAGAGATGGCGAAAGACCAGCGAAGGACTATGCAGGGTCAGAAGGGCGGAGGCCTTTTAAAAGGGGCGGAAATGATGATAAGGCAGGATTTAAGCCAAAAAGGAGATTTGAAACTGCAGATGATAAGAAACCTTTTGGTGAGCGGGAAAAAACGCGTGGAAACGATGAAAGACGTTCGTTTGGGAAAGACCGGAATGACAAACCTGGGTTTAGATCAAAACGGAATTTAGAAGACGCTGAAAAAAAACCATTTAAAGGAAGAGGCGATAGCAATGCCCGTAAATATGGAAAATCGTTTACGCGCGATGAAAAACCAGAGAGAAGAACCTTTGCTAAAAAGGAGGACCCGGAAGGCGACCTGAAACGTGTAAAATTTGGGGATTTTGAGGATGGGAAAGTTTTTTCAGCGGCTTCAAGCGGAAAAGCAGGGAAACCAAGAAAAACGTTTAAAAAACAAGGCGCTCCGTCCCGGACCCAAATCGGTGATGATGGGATGATCCGGTTAAACAAATACCTTTCTAACGCCGGCATTGCTTCCAGAAGGGAAGCTGATAATCTTATTCAAAGCGGTGTGGTAAAAGTAAATGGAGTAGTGGTAGACCAGTTAGGTACAAAAATTAACCCTGGAGATAAAGTGACTTATAGCGACGCTCCTGTCAGGGGAGAACGTAAAGTGTACCTGTTGCTCAACAAACCTAAAGATTACATCACTACTACCGACGATCCGCAAGAACGGAAAACCGTTATGGAACTTATTGCCAAAGCTTGTAAGGAACGTGTTTACCCCGTGGGGCGCCTGGACAGGAATACTACCGGATTACTTCTTTTTACCAACGATGGAGACCTCACTACTAAACTGACACATCCTAAATTCGGGATCAAAAAAATATACCATGTAAGTTTAAATAAAGGGTTGAAGCCAGACGATTTTAAAGCAATTGTAGAAGGAATTGAGTTAGAGGACGGCCTAATAAAAGCTGACGATCTGGCGTTTGTTGGCGAGGGAAAAAAAGAGATCGGGATTGAAATTCACAGTGGCCGTAACAGAATTGTTCGAAGAATATTTGAGCATCTGGGATACGACGTATTGAAGTTGGATCGCGTAGCATTTGCGGGCCTTACCAAGAAAGATTTACCACGCGGCAAACACCGGTTTTTGACTGCAAAAGAAATAGGCTTTTTGCAGATGATAGGATAAAAATTTGTAATTTTAATCTTCAAACAAGATAACTTAAATTATGTGTGGAATTGTGGCATACATTGGTAAGCGCGAGGCTTACCCCATTTTATTGAAAGGCCTTCAAAGGTTAGAATACCGTGGGTACGATAGTGCTGGCGTAGCAATGATTAACGCGAAAAAAGACTTAAACGTTTATAAACGCAAAGGCAAAGTAAGCGATCTGGTAGATTTTGTGAAGGGGAAGGATACTAGTGGCAATATTGGGATTGGTCATACACGTTGGGCTACACATGGTGAGCCGAATGATGTTAACTCGCACCCTCATTTCTCTCAAAGCGGTAATCTGGTAATGATTCATAACGGGATCATTGAAAACTATAATTCCATTCGTGAAGGGTTAAAAAAGAGGGGGCATCAGTTTGTTTCTCAAACTGACACCGAAGTGTTGATCCACTTAATAGAAGAAATACAGTTACATGAAGGCATGAAGCTCAGTCATGCTGTGCAGGCGGCTTTAAAACAGGTAATTGGCGCTTATGCCATAGTTGTGCTTGATAAAAACGATCCCGATACCATTGTAGCAGCTAAGAAGGGCAGTCCCATGGTAATTGGTATTGGTTCCGATGATTTTTTTATTGCTTCCGACGCATCCCCAATTATCGAGTACACAAAAAATGTGGTTTACCTCGAGGATGAGCAGGTAGCGGTGTTACGGCGCGATCAGGAGTTGAAAATCCGAAACCTGAAAGACAAAGAAATTACTCCTTATGTGCAAGAATTAACGTTGGAACTCGAATCCATCGAAAAAGGGGGTTACGACCACTTCATGCTCAAAGAGATTTACGAACAGCCTCGTTCGGTTCTGGACAGTATGAGGGGAAGGCTTCAGGCCCATGAAGGAGTTATTCGTATGGGTGGTATCGAAGACCATGAAAAGAAATTTGAAAAAGCCAAACGCATCATTTTTATTGCTTGCGGCACTTCCTGGCACGCTTGCCTTGTTGGTGAGTATTTATTTGAAGAATTTGCACGTGTACCTGTTGAAGTAGAATACGCTTCTGAATTCCGGTACCGAAATCCTATCATTTACCAAGACGACATTGTAATTGCCGTTTCACAGAGTGGCGAAACAGCCGATACGCTTGCGGCGGTTGAACTGGCTAAATCAAAAGGCGCCACCGTGATTGGGGTTTGTAATGTAGTGGGTTCATCGATCGCCCGCGCTACCCATGGAGGTTGCTACACTCATGCGGGACCTGAAATAGGGGTTGCCTCCACAAAAGCATTTACAGCGCAGGTAACGGTATTAACTTTAATGGCATTGCAAACCGCACAGATTCGTGGCACGATGTCTGAAAGTCGCTACCGGCAATTATTGTACGAAATGGAAGCCATTCCCGCTAAAATCGAAGAGGTATTAAAACTCAATGATCAATTGCGCGAAATTTCGTTCATGAATAAGGACAGCAGCAACGCGTTGTACCTCGGTCGTGGAGTGTCTTTTCCGGTAGCACTTGAGGGAGCTCTGAAACTGAAAGAAATATCCTACATACACGCTGAAGGATATCCTGCTGCGGAAATGAAGCACGGTCCGATTGCGCTTATAGATGAAGAGATGCCGGTTTTTGTAATAGCCACAAAAGGCGCTAATTATGAAAAAGTGGTAAGTAATATACAGGAAGTAAAAGCAAGAAAGGGAAAAATCATTGCTGTTGTTACGTCGGGAGACAAAGAAGTAAGGGCTATGGCCGATTATACCATCGAAATCCCTGAAACTGACGAATTTTTGGTGCCGCTTATTTCGGTGATTCCGCTTCAACTACTTTCATACCACATTGCTGTGATGCGCGGTTGCAACGTGGATCAGCCAAGGAACCTCGCAAAAAGTGTTACTGTGGAGTAATTCCAAACGGATGAGAATTAGCGTAATACTTGCTTTATTTGTAGGGTATTGCGCTTTTTCATTTTCACAGGAACTTACTTTTAGTAGAAAGTTCGAAGCCAGTAAAAAGAACCTGCCCCTCGCGATTATCAACAACCAGCCAGATTATTTCTATGTGTTGAGGTATAACAAAGCCGCACATGATATTACTGTTGAACGACGGGCAAAACCATCTACAGAAATTATTTCCTTTACTCCGTTGAAATTGGATAGCGTAAACGCCTCCTGGTTCGATTATCAAAAACTGGATTATCTTTTTTTCGAGAAAAACAAAACGCCCTGTTTCCTATTTGAGAAAGTGCTTAATTCTAAAAAAACACTTTATCTGAAAATCATCGATACACTTTTCAGGTCTTCGGGGTTTATCGAATTAACAACCCTTGAAAAAGATAAATCGGCTGTGGATTTTAGTTTTGAATACAAAGTAACACCTGATTATAATATCCTGATTGTTGCATCGCAAATATATCAAAGCACAATTTCTAAAAAAGTGATGCTCTACGATATTACAAAACGCAGCATGTTGTGGACGAAAAAATTACCATTCGAAAACGAAAGTACTGGCTATTCCACTTCGTTTGAAAGTGATGAGGAACAAAACCTTTTTTATATCTGCGTAAAATCAAGGATGATGTCTTATCAACGAAAGTATGTAAATCACTCGCAGTTAAATGTCCCCGTTTTTTTTTATGACGAGGTCACATTGGTTAATTATTTAAACAGTGGCCCGGCAGCCGTTAACCGTTTACCATTGTTGGCAAACTTATCCGCTTTGAGCGGCGTTAAAATTTTAGTCACGCAGCAGGCCTTAAATATTCAGTGCTATTATGCTCTTAAGCGAACAGAGGAAGAGGATCCCAAAATTTATTTTCTCAATAAAAAACTTGATAAAACGCTGACTGGAAAAATCTATCAAAACGTTGCGCCGCTGGATTCCAGTCTTGAAAATCGACTGAGTTTTTATGATGGAAGCGATTATAAAAACCCCGCAAATAAAGAATACAACTTTGTTGCTCAGGTTCAAAAAGGGGACTTGACTTATTCAGTAATAGAGCGGGTTGACCCAAATTATTACAAAGAGTTGGTGGTTTGGAAAGCTGATTTGCTGGATGGGCAAATAAAGAAACAGTTTATTATTCCCCGCAGGGTGTATGGATTTAAGAACAAAACGCGCTTCAAATATGGTGGAGAAGCTTTACCATTCATCTATAAAGACAAAGTATGTTTCGTAATTGCCGAGTCACCGGCAAATAGTGCAAAAGATCCTAACGCGTTTAATTTTAAAAATTTCAAGGTGGAATCCAATCCCTGGAAAGCCAATATAATGATGTATTCTATTGATCAACAGGATGAGTTATCAAAAACACTTGTGCATCGTAATTCCGAGTTTGATATGATCCCTTTGCGCTATCAGTCGGGCAATGTGAATGATGTTGTTTTTTATTTAACCAGCGGCAGGTTCGAAAAATTTGCTATTTTGCAATAGAGTCCATGCTTAAGCTGTCGCGACGGGCTTGCATTTCGCTGAGCAGGGTCAGTACATTTTCGTATATTTTTTTGTACAGTTCAGGATGTTGGGCGTAAAATTGTATTGTGGAGTCGTACAACGATTTGCGTACATTATTTTCTTCCAACGGATCGAACGCGTAAGTCGTATCCAGTTTGTTTACCGGAACATTTTTGATATTCATGTTGGAGGCGCTTTCAGCCAACGCGAAATCGGCCAATATCTTTTCGAAAGTTGCTGCTGGCAAAATAGTATTAGGAATTTCGGGGGGTGCATTATAATTTTCAGTGCAAGCCAATAACAGCAGTGCAAAAGCGCTCAGTTTAAAAAGACGGGAGTTAATCATTCGGGTTGGGGTCAATGGTATAGTTTCCTTTTTTATCTACTGCAATTTTAGGCAGGATGCGGTTCAATTCAAAATATGTATGGGCTTTTTTCATACTCCTCCATAATTGCAGGATTTCTTCATCCTGTTTTTCATTCATTGTGGCGGCAATAGCACTGTTAAATTCATAGGGGTAAATATCCACAGGAATTGTTTGCCCACGGTTTCTGACTTCAACACATAACAGGTAAAGCTCTTCAATTGGTTCATTTTGAATGGGAATACAACCTATTGTAACACATTGGCCGTGAATCATGATGTCTCCACCAGGTTTGCCATGGGCTTTCAGAACATCACTTCTATTGGGATAACTTACTTTTAGGCTCAGATGATAGCTGCTGGCCGGATTAAAGGCTGAAATGTTGTAAAACCCCTCAGGTACCTGTCCATCACCTTCTTTACGTTTAGGTCCGGCAATTCCGCTTTTAGCGCATACAACAATAGTTTTAAGCAGCCGGAAGGATTTGTGTTGATTGTCCCTTGCCCATATTTCCAACTTGTCTTCTTGTTTAAAGACGCGGAGGTATATTTTAAAACTCTGTGGATCGAGTTGTTTTGATTTTAAGAGCACCTGAAGATTGTCCCATTTTTTTGCATACGCGGTTTTAACCCGCACATTTTTTAGTTGTAGCCTCTTAAAACCCTCCTTTTTCGGGTTAAATGAACAGGCCAGAACCGTACAAACTAACAAACAGCTATTGATAATCTTTTTAAACATCCGAAAAGCGGCTCCTAAATGTATTAATTTTGAGTCAGCTACAAATCATGATGATCCTTAAAGTAATTAAGAACAAGTATTTTTTAACGATTACAGGAATTATCGTGTGGTTACTTTTTTTTGATAAGAACGACGTGTTTACGCAGTATGAGTTGATAGACAGGTGCCGCAAGCTAAACAAAGAAAAAGAGTACTACATATCCGAAATTGAAAATAATAAATTAAGTCTACAGGAGCTTCGTACCAACAAGAAAAGTCTGGAAACATTTTCACGTGAGAAATACCTGATGAAAAGGGATAACGAAGATGTGTTTGTTTTTGTTGCCAAGTAAATTACAACTGTTTGGACAGTAATTGCTTCTCCGTCGGGTTTAACAGTGTTCCCTTCAACAGAAAAAAATCGCTCCCGGATCCGGGGAGCGATTTAAAGACAAATGGAAAATAAAATTATTTTTCCGAGGTGTTCTTTTCTACACCAAGTGTTTTAGACATGGTTTCCAGGTCGCGATCAAAAAAGTAAAGGCCTCCTTTGTCGTCTCCAATTAATTTCAGTTTATCCACAATCTGTCTGGCCAAAGCCTCTTCTTCAATTTGTTCGCTCACGTACCATTGCAAAAAGTTATGAGTGGTGTAATCTTTTTCTTTCAGGGTAGAATCTACCAAATGATTTATCTCTGAAGTCACATTAATTTCATGTTTAAGTATTTCTTCAAAAATGGCTTTTACCGATTTAAAAGTAACAGGAGGTTGTTTTAAAGCTGGCACCACACCATGACCACCACGCTCATTCACAAATTTAATAAGTTTTAACATGTGGAGACGCTCTTCGTCCGCATGATGGTATAAAAAGCTGCACACGCCGTTTAAGCCCTGCGTTTCGGCCCAGCTGGCCATTGCCAGATAATATTGTGAGGAGAATCCTTCCAGTTCTATCTGCTTGTTTAAAGCTTTGCTAAGTTGAGGTGATAACATGATTTAATTTTTTACAAATATACTTATTAAAATTTTGCCCGATTATTTATGCAACAAATTTATAAGGTAAATGGCCGCATTACTTTTTATTTTTAAATCGCTCCAACCCCTTATTTAACCACTGGATGTATTTGGCAATGTCCGGATCATAGCTGGTTGAGTCGCTCAGGCGATTTTCCTCCGCATCAATGATCCAATATTGAGGCTGTGTGCTGGATTGGTATTTGGTATTTTGTAAATAACTCCAGCGGCTGCCTACGGTGCCTAATTTACGGTTAGAACCATTCCAAATAACCGATTCTTTTAATTCTTCCGGGAGTTGTTTTTTGTCATCCACGTATAGCGATACCAGCACAAAATCTTCGCTTAGTTTTCGTTTTACTTCAGAGTCGCTCCACACCTGTCCTTCCATTTTTCGACAATTTACACAGGCCCACCCAGTGAAGTCAAGCATCAGGGGTTTATTCACTTCTTTCGCATAAGCAAGGGCCAGATAATAATCGTCAAAGGCAGGAATACCATTAGGGCCGCGGTGAGCGTGTTCTGCCATTTCACTGTGTTTTCCTTCTGATGAGCCAGCATTTCTTCCCCCAAAACCTTCAGGCGATTCGCTATAAAAATCAGGTGGCGGGAACCCACTGATCAGTTTTAATGGAGCACCCCATAAGCCTGGAATCAGGTAAACCGTAAATGAAAAGGAGAGAATGGCAATTAGTAAACGTGGTACCGAAACATATTTCAAATCACTATCGTGCGATAATTTGAACCAGCCCATGAGGTAACCGCCTAGCAGGGCGAAAATCACAATCCACAACACCAGAAATACTTCGCGGGGAATGTAACCGGCCTGTACAACCATATCCGCATTGGATAAAAATTTAAGCGCGAGCGCCAGTTCTAAAAAGCCCAGCACCACTTTTACGGAGTTGAGCCACCCTCCCGATTTTGGCAAGGAATTGAGCCATCCCGGAAATGCCGCAAACAAACCAAAGGGTAAGGCCAACGCCATTGAAAAACCAAACATGCCGAAGAACGGTCCCGCCAAGGCACCGGTGGAAGCCGCTTCTACCAGCAATGTACCTATAATGGGTCCGGTGCAGGAAAACGACACCAGGCCCAGTGTAAAGGCCATAAAAAAGATGCCTATAAGACCGCCTTTATCGGATTTGGCATCCATTTTATTTACGAAGCCGGATGGGAGAGTGATTTCGAAAGCTCCCAAAAAAGAAATGGCGAAAACGACCAGCAGTACAAAAAAAGCCAGGTTAAACCACACATTGGTCGCCAGATTGTTCATGGCATCGGCGCCAAAAATCAAGGTGATTCCAAGGCCAAGAACCACGTAGATCACAATAATGGATAAAGAATAAATAAGCGCGTTTCGAATGCCGGCTGCTTTGGTTTTACTTTGTTTGGTAAAAAAGCTTACGGTCATAGGGATCATTGGGAACACGCAAGGTGTAAGCAGGGCCAATAAACCACCTAAAAACCCGGCAATAAACAAACCCAGATAGGTGCTGTTCGATTTGTTGGCCACATAATGCGTTTCACTGATCTCTGTTGTTTTTTTATCTAACTCCGGTTTAACAGATTCTTCCACGTCTGTTGTGGCCGCAACGGCAGTGTCTCCGTTTGTTACGGTTGTATTTTGTGCAATGGCTTCTGTTGCGGTGGTTTCGGTAATTTCAGCGCCTTCAATTTTAAAACTGAATTCAGGTGGTGGCGAAAATTTCTGGCACTGAGTCTCGTTGCAGGTCATTCCATCAACAAATCCTTTCACGGCAAAAGGTTTGCTCGTAAGCGCTTTTATTCTTTGTTTAAAAACAACCGAATTCTCATAATAGCGTATAACAATATCTGGACCGAATACCGGTTCTGGTTTTTCAATGGGTTTGGGCTCCATAGTTTTACCAAGAAGTTGATAATCTTTTGATTTTTCAAATTCAATTAAAGTGGGTAATGGCCCATCTTCCGGCTCTGTTTGGGAGTAAGCATGCCAGCCAGGTTCCATTGTTGCCTTAAACATGAGTTCAAATTCATTGGCGCTAATCTTTTTTTGAGAAAAACTCCATTTGAGATATTCTTTGGGTTGGCCAAACGAAACAGCTACAATAGCGACAAACAGGGCGGTTAAAAATGTCTTCACGTTTACGGTATTTGTGGATTTAAAACGGTAAAAATACTATAATTTTTTTACTGAACCTTTACGCTCAGGTCAACGGTTTTAGGTGGAAGGCACATCATGTCGTTGCAACAAATAAATTCCACCTTAAATGGCAAAACAAAGCCGGGTTTCCCGGTAAGTTTTATTTTCTGTTTAAACTCTGCCTTTTCATTAAAAACAAAAATTTTCGCGTCAAACGCTTTATCAAATTCTTCTATAGCGCCACTTTCTTCGGTTTTTCCTATCAGCTCATAATTTTTTGAAGTGGCAAAGGTAAATTGAGTGGGGATTGGAATGGCCTCATTTGGGCGTTGGGAGTAGGTGTGCCAGTTTTTTTCAATGATCGCAGTAACATGAATTTCACCTTCGGTAGCGGTGACCGATTTGTACACAGCTGTCCATAGGATAGGGGTTTGCGTTTGTGCAACAGAGATTAAACCCGTAAAAAGAGAAAGGCAGAAAATAAAAACTTTGTTCATAGCGGTTAGGTTATTTTACTAAAGTTGGAGATATTATCCTGCGGGAACAAATGGCTAAACAAAGTTTAACATTTATCTGCCAAGGTTGCGTAATTGACGATAGATGATTTTAAGATCATTTTCCATTTTGTAGTTTTTAGAGTAATTTAAAAAGGTTTTGTTTACACGATCTTCGGTTAACTCTCCTTTTAACCCGTCGGCAGGGGTTAGTACCGATGGTTTAATTTCCGGCAGATCTTTGCGGTGTGCTTTCCCATACCCAACCCACGAATATACGCCAAAAAGGACCTGAAGGATGTTAGAAAAAAAGTTGAGTTTGTTACGTTGAAACCATACCAGTAACCATGAAAAAGCCAGTGCGGTGAGACTTACCACAATATCGAGCAGCCGTTTTTCGCGCCTGTTTTCAGGACGCCCTACATTGTTAACATCTATGACGTATAGGTCGCCGGCGGTATCAATGCTGTTACTTCCAATGATGGACAGACTTTCGGGAGGGGCTATTTTAAATTCTACGCCTTTGGTTACCAACGTAATCATTTGCTCGATAATGTTCTGGGAGGAGATGTCGCGCGCACAAAAGATAATCTCATTTAGTTCGTACACATCAATGGCTTCGTTAATCTGATGAAAGTGACCGATGTAGGCCTTATTTTTGACGCCGTTGTTTTCGTTGCTGATAAAACCAATAAACTCAGACTGCACATGTGTGTTTTTAAGCAGGTCATTTACCCGGTTAAACTCTGCTTCACTCCCAATAATCGCGATGCGTGCGTTAGCTTTATGGCCGCCCAGTTTAAACTTTTTAATTCGTAAAGCATGATATAGCAGGCGGGTAAAAACGTAAATGAGCAGAGTAGATACTGAGCCAATAAGAATTAATGCTCTCGAAAAACGATAATATTCCGGTAGAAGCGAGTAAATCACCAGTATTAGTAATGTGCCCGTTAAAACACCTCTTAGCGTTTTGGTTAATTTTAATGGAGAATCATAACCTCCGTTAAGGTAAACAAAAAACATCCATACAAGGGTGTAAACCGGGAAAAAGAAATTGAGAATCTCCTTAGAATAAAAATTAGGGTACAATTTAAAGTGTGTTTCGTAAAGTGTTTTACAGAAATAAAGGCCAGTTAAAATAAGCGCAAAATCAATGGCCGGAAAAAACAGCTGTTTTATAAAACGCGTAATAATGGCCGCTGTAGCGCGCAGGTATATGGCCAGGTAAATTAAAAAATGAAATGCCCGTGCGTGGTTATGGCTGAAGTGTTTT
>Ga0075163_10000127_pt1 | contig 85528 bp, 84 predicted proteins | sample JI1023141ADNA_FD_71478 | JGI IMG/M metagenome (GOLD analysis project Ga0075163, IMG submission 71478) | Wastewater effluent complex algal communities from Wisconsin, to seasonally profile nutrient transformation and Carbon sequestration -... | ecosystem: Engineered > WWTP > Effluent > Algae... | reverse complement strand
TCAAAACGTAGGGCGCACAGACGGGTTTTTCTTTTGTCTGTATTTCCATTTTCAACACACGCTCATAGTGGCTTTGTACTTCGCTCTAACCCAAGGTTGCTTCCAGTTTTGTAGTCGCTCCACTCCTTATAAACCCCATATGATATTTTGTGGGTAGCTCTGCATAATTTTTGAATACTATTGCTATACTAGTGGTACATGAGGAAGTATTTTTTTCTATGCGCTTTGCTTTTTGCAACTCCAGTTTTTTCAGAGGCTGCATATTTGTACCTAGATCCTGCTGAGGCTACGGTAATGCGGGGGGATACCGTAACGGTGAGCCTGCGTCTTGATACCGATGAAGGAGAGTGTATTAACACCGTTGATGGCGTGATTACATACGAAGCCGGAATGCGTGCTGTTGATGTCTCGCGAGGAGACTCCATTCTCAATCTGTGGGTAGAAGATCCAAAAATTGACGAACAGAGCCGCACCATTACCTTCGCTGGAGGAATAACTGGGGGATACTGTGGTCGTGCTGCTGGGGATCCTAGCCTCACTAATGTTATTGCGAATATTGTTTTTCAGTCGCCAGGTTTTGCGATTGGAGGTGACGACGATGGTCTCGTACTTGTTTCAGTAAGTGATACCTCAAGTGTGCTCCTCAATGATGGTTTAGGAACTATTGCACCCCTTCGAACATCTGGCACATCAGTGAGATTGAGTCCCGATCCTGCGGCAGAGCGAACAGATGCATGGCGCGAAAAAATCCTTGCTGATACCACACCTCCAAGCGATTTTAATATAACGCTCACCCGTGACCCATCTGCATTCAGTGGTAGTTATTTTGTAACGTGGAATACGCAAGATAAGCAATCAGGAATCGATCACTACGAACTCATGGAGGAACCACTCGCCGATCTCTATGCATTTACTTGGGGTAGGGCAGATGCACCGTGGGTACCTGCACAAAGTCCTCATGTGCTGAAGGATCAGACGCTCAACAGTACAATCCGCATCAAAGCAATCGATAAAGCAGGTAACGAAACGATTGCAGTGCTCGTTCCCGATGAAGCTCTTCGCTCACTCTCACAAGATAGATTGATAACCTTTGCACTCATCTGCGGTGTAGTACTCATTGCGTTTGGTCTCATCTTCTATGCGCTCTATGCTCGAAAAAGAAAGATAATCGAAGAAATCACCCATGATGATGCGTAGTATTACATTCTCAAAGATCGCTTTTCTCGTTGCGGTGGTGACGCTCTTCTTTGGTGTTGAAAGTACCTATGCAGCTACGCTGCGACTTTCTCCTGAGACAGGGGTGTATACGGCAGGTAGTACCTTTACTGTGCAAGTGCTCATGAATACTCAAGGGAAACCTGTTAATGCTGCTGATGCGCAGGTAGGGTATAACCCAAACGAGCTTGCAGTAGTGAGCGTCAATCGAGGTTCCTCAGTATTTAACTTGTGGACACTAGAGCCAACTTTTTCCGCATCAGCGGGAACCATTTCTTTTGGTGGAGGCTCGCCAACAGGGTACACCGGTGCGAGTGGAAATATTATGACCATCACGTTTAGAGCATTAGGCTCAGGCGCTTCAAAGGTGAGCTTTAAAACAGGTTCAATTCTTGCCGCGGATGGACTCGGTACGAATGTACTCACCGCAATGAACGGAGGAACATACTCGATTGAAGCAAAATCGAATACACCACCTCCTGAATACGTTCCTCCGGCAAATACCCCAACGGCACCTAGTGTTGTTTCGAGTACTCATTCAGATGAAGATCGGTGGTACAGAGAAACGAACGCGACAGTGAGTTGGTTGGTTCCTCCTGGAGTGACTGCTGTGCGAACACTTGTTGATTCTAGTCCGAGTAGTGTTCCCACAAAGACATATGAAGAACCAATAGGGCAAAGAGAAATTCCTGATCTTCCGCAAGGAACATCATATTTCCATGTTCAGTTTAAAAATGCAGATGGATGGGGGAGAATAGCTCATTTCCGCATCAATATAGACAGTGAAGAGCCAGAGTCATTCACTATTAGTGAGGAGGATGTAGATGCCGCAAGTCCAAAAAGAACTTTCATTTTTGAAGTTACAGATGTTTCACCGATTAGTTCGTACTCGATACAACTAGATGGCGATACCCCCTTTGAATTTAAGGATACTGAAGGTCTAAAGCGCTACACCATAGAAGCGCTCACACCTGGCTCGCATACGATTGTTGTTGAAGCACGCGATAGTGCTGGGAATAGTCGTGTAGCAACGCATACCTTTACAGTCACTGCATTTGAAGCACCTCTCTTTAGCGAGTATCCAGAACGGCTCACCACAGGCGTTGTTCCTGCTTTTAAGGGAACAACACGACCAAATGTTGAGGTGATCGTTACGGTCTCCGGCGTTGCAGAAGAAAATCATACGTACATTACGCGAAGTAACGAGTCTGGCGAGTTCGTTTTCGTACCAGATGATTCTTTTTCTGTAGGTGTATATGAGATCACCGCAATAGCTCGTGGTGAAAATGGTGCACAGAGTGAACCTTCAGTACCGGTGAGAATTGTCGTTGAGGAGCCAGGATATATGGTTATAGGAACTTTCGCGGTGAAGGTACTTTCTGTAATTGTTCCACTTGTTGCCCTTATTATTGTTCTTATTTTCGGCGCGTGGTTCTTGTGGTGGAGACTGCATCGCTGGCAGCGTAAGGTAATGCGTGAGACTATTGATGCTGAAGAGAAACTTGCTCGAGAATTCGATACGATGGTAGCATCACTCAATAGCCTCATTGAAAAGCTTAAAGAATCAAGGAAAAATAAGCTTACCAAGACAGAAGAGTCTCTTATCCATGAGGTTGCGGAGGGACTTCGTACAGCACAGGAGCGGATTCGAAAAGAACTTACTGATATCGAAGATATAGTAGAATAAGCATATGAAAGAATACCTAGGCGCCCACCTTGCAGTAACGGTACATACTATTGTTATCGCACTCGTTATTTCAGGTGCAGCACTCTATACCCATATGACGACGTCTGATGTCGAGCGACTCCTTACCTCTCGTATTGAGGAGTCAGAGCGTCGCATAGAGGATCTGGCGACGCTTACCGACAGAAATGGAGCTGACGCACTTATAGAGCGCATTATTGTTGACTGTCCACGCAGAAGCGAGTTCGAATCACTCCTCAATGGTCTTGGTACCGCATCTCGCAAAGACCTCATTGCAGCCCAGCAGCTTTTTGAGAGTTGTGGATCTTTCTATGCTGAGCGCAAGGCGCTCATGGTTGCTGAGCTTTCAAAGGAGTACCAATCTCTCCTCGCTTCCTTGGAAGTTCTCAGAGAAGTTCGCGATTTGACGCATGATGAAGTTGCACTCAAGGAATGGGAAGCGTTGATTGCACTTGAAGAAGAACGGAGTGCACTTCTCAACGAACAGACGTCATTACAGGAAGATATTATCGTGTCTCTCATCGAAGGGAGTGGTGCACAAGTCATAAACGATCTTGTTCGACAAGCTCAAAATGTTTCTGAGTCCCTCGCGCTACTTGGGACAAACATAGACGCGCTTCGAGCTGAACTTGAATCATAAACAGTCATGTGGGAACGGCTTAAAAGATTTCTCTATCCGGCATACTACCGCACCAGGGAACGGAGGCCAGTTCGCTATGCATTTGAGCTCGCTGCACTCACTGCGCTTTTTGTTGGATTGGCTGCAGTCACATCGCAGAATGCATCGTACATTTCGCTTACGACGAGCGTTTCAAATGTAGTAGAGGGGGATACATTTACTGTTGAGGTAAAAGCCAATTCGCATGTTCCAGTGAATGCTGTCGATATTGTTGTCGACTACCCTGAGTCGCAGATGAATGTTGAGGGTATCGATACAGGCACATCTGTTATTACATTATGGACTGAGGATCCCTATGCGAGAGATGGAAAAGTGTATTTGAGAGGAGGAGTTTTTCAGAGAGGTTTCCTCGGTGAGCATACTATTGCGAGAATACGTATGGAAGCTACCGAGACTGGCCTTGCGTACGTTACCGTGGATAGTGCTGCACTTATTGCAGGTGACGGCAAGGGTACTTCAGTACGGACAGAGAAGGTTGCTGAAAATGAGACACGCATATATGTCGATACAGAGAGCGGAACACTTGAAAGTAAGGCAAGTATAAGCATAGTCACCGATATCGATGGAAACGGAGCGGTTGATTTGGGCGATATATCAGCATTTATGGGAGCCTGGTTCTCAAAAGCAAGTGTTTTTGATTTTAATGGGGACGGAAGAATGACATTTAAAGATTTCTCAATTCTGCTCGCTGATTCTTGGAGAAAGTAGGGTATTTCTGTTGATAACAGTGTGGAGAGTGGGTGTATAGATTGTTATCATTACCGTATAAGGAGTATTGGGTGATTGTTGGGTCTCCTTATATGACGTAGAAGCATGAAGAAAAAAGAGAAAAAAATTAACCATACTGTATTGGGTAGCACCACGTATTCATTTTCGTGGCGATTTATCGCTTTTTCTGTTTTCCTTGTGCAGCTCCTCCTTCCCGTATCGCCCGCCTTTGCAGACGAGATCGAGTCTGCTTCGGTGGAAGAATCTCAAACTGAGAACAGCCCGTCTGAAACGGCTGTTTCTGAAGTGATATCTGAAAGCGATGAGGTAGAAGTGGTTCAGTCTTCCGAAGAGACTACATCCGATGCCTCTCCTCTAGTGGTAGATGACGTTGGTGAAAATATGTCCCCAGATCAAGATGTTCCTTCAGGTACATCTGATGACGAGTCGATATTAGAGGATCAGAGTCCTGTTGCTGCGGAAGAGTCTGTGTCTCCAGAAGAAGCAGTTACATATATCTCAGATGATACTTCTGCGACCGAATCTGATTCTTCAGGAGAAACTGAAGATCTCACTCTGGAAGATTCTCTCATCGGAACTACAACAAGTGAAACGTTGACGAATGAGGAATCAGCTCAGGAAGAAGTTGAAGATACTACGGCTTCAACGACTGAAACGGCTGAAACGACTGATGCAACTGATGAGCCTGTTCTACCTGTCCCCGAAGTTGACTCGGCCGCTTCATCTACGGTCGCAGTTGCTCCAACAACGACCGGGGAAGCTATTGTCGTAGAGCCGCTCGCACAGCCAGTACCTCAGGTGAATGGGTATGTTTTCAGTATGGAAGAATGTGCGCGAGTAGCAGACGGATCGTTTTACTGTTCTCCCGAATCGAATGATGAAACACAGATTTCAGATCGTGTGTATGCAGCTCCAGATCAAGATGGAGATAGTGAAATATTTATCATAAAAGACGGTGTCACAACGCAGCTCACCCATAATACGAGCGATGATGCGGCACCTTTCTATGACTACAAATCAGAAACCATTGTATTTCACAGACTCGTTGATGCACGGTATCAAATAGTATCGCTCGCGCTCGAGACTCGTACTGAGACCCAGCTCACCTTTGATAGTTATAACAACATGCAGCCTTCACGCTATGGCGACTATATTGTGTGGCAGGGGTGGGTAGGAAATGATTGGGAAGTGCTCCTGTGGGACAGCGGAGAAGTGGAGATGATTACTGATAATGCAACCCATGATATCGGTCCCCGCATCAATGGTGAGTACGTAATCTGGCAAGTAGAAACAGAGGATGGATGGCAGGTTCGCGTATACAATATGCTCACCGGTATGGCAGAGAGTATCGATGATACGGACGGCGCTTCAATTGAAAATCCTCGACTTGTTCTTGTGTACGACGCAAAACATGAAAATGGAGATATTGAAACGCGAGGATACGATCTTGTTTCTGGTAAAAATATCGCACTTCATTCAGAGGCAGAAAAACTTCCAGAAGAGCTTCCTGATCCCGATACCACTGGCGAAGATAGTGCGCTCCTTATTGGTAGTGCTCAACTGAAGACAAAGACAGAAGAAGATGATCTCGATCAGGGTACTTCGACAGATGATGGACTTGTTACTGATGGTTCAGGAGATGAACCTTCTGCAGCAACATCCACAACAGATATCGTAGTCCCAGACTTTTCAAATACAGATCAGGGAACAACTACTGAAGAAATTGTTCAAGAAATAGAAGAGCCGGAGACGCTCGTTATCGCACCACTCGATACAACACATACCGAGATAGATATACCCGATCTTGTTATTCCACCCCTAGAAATCGTACCAATCGATACGGACCCACAGGAGGCTGTCGCAGAAAGAGAATAAATACTTGATAATAGTCTTATGTACGGAGGGACGAACAAATATCGTGCCTGTTTTAATGAGTGCGTAGCATGGCTGTTACTCGTTGCTACCTGTATTGCCCTCTTTGAGCCATTCTTATTTTTTGAAGGTATTCCTAAAGCAGAAGCTGCGCAAGTTACCGTGGATGCAACTGCTCAACCAACTGGATCGTCACATCTCAAGTCTGGACCAAGTGTTGTGTTTACGGATGATCAAACTGGATATAAATTCTTCAGAGATGCAGTAGGGTATTGTGTATATCGAAAGACAACCGACGGAGGAGCTACCTGGAGTAGTACGACCACGGTTGATGCGCAGACAGACTGTCATCAGATTTCAATATGGTATGACAAATGGACACCAGGGAGTGCGAGCTCGAGTATCCATATTGCGACCATCGATGCGAGTAGTGATGATATCTGGTACAACCGGCTCGACACCGCGGGAGACACACTCCTCCTCGGAAGTTCGCCGGTGAGTATGCTCACAGGAACAGGGCAAGGTGGTACATCACTCACTGCAGGTGAAAACTTCGTTTCGATCACTCGTGCCACAAATGGAACCATCTATGCTGTCTCTAATGACGGTTCAGGTACGAATGATTCTTTTATTCTTGAGTGTACCTCCTCCTGTAACCTGGCAGCGAGCTGGACTGAGACAGCGCCAAACCCACTTGATGTACAGAGTGATCAGAACGTACTTGTGCCGCTCACTGATGGTGACATCATGATCATTCAACGTGATATCAGTGCTGATGATATACGCACGCGTATATGGGATGATTCGGCTGGTTCATGGCTTGCCTGGGTGACTGTAGATCCAAATGCGACAGACAACACGACGTACGATGTTGGTATTGCTGCTGTGGTGAGTACCACTACACCAGGAGCGGTATATATCGCATATATTGCAGACTACGCGACTCTTGGTACCGATGACGACGTTCGTGTTGGGTACTACAACGGCACTACCTGGTCAACATCGAGCCCGAACGTGATTTCAAATAGTGCCACGAGAGCTGTTACCGGAGTTGCTATCGGTCTTGATGCTGCATCAAATGATGTGTATGTCGCGTACACCGCTCGCACGACTGCTGGGACAGCGAATACCGGTAACCTCTACTGGAAAATGTCCACAAGCACCATGTCCACCTGGAGTACTGAGCAAGGGCCAGTGAACACAGCTGCAGACGATCTCTATGGACCAGACATCAACATGGCTAATGATCAACGTATCCATGTTTCGTGGTTTGATGGCACTGACGATGATATATACGCAGACACCATCGTTGATATTTTTCCGGGAGTACACGCGTCGACCTCAGGTACGCAGGTAAGATCACTTCTTTCTGGTACTACGAGTGCCTATGTTGGTGGAAAGTTCTTTATCTACAATAATTACGCACGAAAGTCTTTTGATGTAACGAGTATAACGGTAACCGAGAGCGGTACCGTAGATGCCGAGAATGCACTCACGAATATTCGTCTTCTTTATGAGATGGACACAACTGCACCGTATAACTGTGCGAGTGTTTCCTATGATGGTACAGAGGACCCATTTGGTTCAACAGATACAAATGGATTTTCTGGAGCAAATGGCGTTTCATCGTTTATTGGTACAACAGTCACACTGAGCACTACCACAGCATTCTGTGGGTATGTGGTTCTTGATGTTCTCGATGCTGCACTTTCGAGCTCCACCATTGATGTTTCCCTGGCAAATCCATCAACTGATGTTGTGGTGACTGACAGTACTGCTGGACCCACTACGCAAATCAGCATTGCATCATCAACGATCATCTATAACGATACCCCGACACTCACGCATTACCATTGGCGTAACGATGATGGTGGAGAGGCTACCTCAACATCAAAAACGAGTGGTGTTGCAGATACATCACTCACTGCATTTCAGGTAGGTTCACCAGCGCGACTTCGTTTCCAGGTTTCTAATGAAGGAAGTACTTCAACGGGACCGATGCAATATCGCCTTGAGTACGGAACGACATCGAGTGTGTGCGCATCAACGAGTGTATGGGCGCAGGTCGGAAACGGTGAGGATATAGAAATGTACAATTCCTCAAACCTCACTGATGGGACGAATACCACAAACATTGCTACCGCACTCGGCGGTATGACCGATGAGAACACCACGTTCCTTACCCCGAACGCTGGTGTGAAGGATACGAGTTCTCAAACCAATGCAATTAACCTCACCCCATCACAATTTGTTGAGCTCGAGTATTCCATTGTTGCAACGACAACAGCAGTTGAGGGAGACACCTATTGTTTCCGTGTGACAAACGCGGGTACTGCTCTTGCATCGTATTCACAATTAGCTCGCGCAAACATTGCTGCTGACGTCCTCGTGACTATAGCGACAAGTACATCACAAGTAACATCGACGACTACGCCTGTTACAAACTTCTATGTGGGGAGTTATTTTGCGGTCACAGAGAATACGAGCTCAAGAAATGTAACGAGCATTACCATAAAAGAGAATGGTACGGTTGATGGTGAAACTGGGCTCGATAATATCAGATTGCGGTATGACCTTGATACCTCAAGTCCGTATAATTGTGTAAGTGAATCCTATAGTGCGTCTGATACCGCCTTTGGGACTACGGATACAGATGGTTTTTCTGGTCCGAACGGTACATCTACCTTCACCGGCTCTGTCACTATTTCAACGACATCCACCATGTGTCTCTATGTGGTAGTCGATAGTACGTCACTCCCATCAAATGGCGAGACGATCGATATTGTTATGGAAAGTCCGTCTTCTAACCTCATCGTAACTGGTGGTGGTTCGGTAAGTCCTTCTGTTACGCGTGATATGAACGGCTCCACAACGCTCGTGGGTCCGGTGGTCACACAAACGCACTACCACTGGCGAAGTGATAATGGAAGTGAAACAACCGCGTCATCGTCGTCAAATGGGAATCAAGATACTCCAATAACAAATGTTGCAGTGACAACACCAGTGCGTCTCCGCATGCAGATATCAAATGAAGGGGGTGTTACAACGACTCCGACTGCATATCGTATGGAGTATGGTGCGAAGATTTCTACCTGTAGCGCAGTGAGTGCATGGACGGATGTGGGAGAGACAGGTGGTGCCTGGGATATGTACAATTCCGCAAACCTCACTGAAGGGGGAAATACCACAAATATTGCTACGCCAAGTGGTGGTGTGGCAGACGAGAATACAACGTTTATTTCGTCAAACGCTGCAGTAAAGGAAACCTCTTCGGTCATCGCAACAACGACTATTAGTGGTTCACAGTTCCTTGAGACAGAATATTCAATGATACAAACATCGAGCGCAGGGTACGATATTACCTATTGTTTCAGGCTTGCTCGCCCTGATGGTGCCCTCAATGTGTATACAACCTACGCCGAGCTCACTACTTCACCTGAACGAGATTTTGAAATTCAACGTGGTACCGTTACGTTCAACTCCACCTCAACAACGCTCGTTGCAGGGGTAAACTACACTGCGCCATCTGCATCGACGAGTGCATTCGTGCGAATAACCAATACTGCACACACTGGTGCGGGAGGTAGTTCACCTGTAGCAACTCAAAATGCTGATGATGTCACTGCGTACATTCTTGACCCTTCGAACATCATGACGTCCTTTACTATCCAGCGACCGACAACGACTGCGGCAACAAATACTCGCGTATCATATGAAATCGTTGAGTTTATCGGCACACCAGGGTCCGATAATGAAATGATCGTACGTGGACAGGGGTGGATACGGTTTGATAGAACGGCAACAATTGCAACGGGAACTACATTAAGTACCATCACTGATGATTCAGATGTGGTCGTGTTTATCACGGGTATAGGACATCCCGATACGCTCGCAACAAACTATAACTCGATGCTCACAACATCCGAATGGAACGGAACTGCAAATGCTCCGGTATTTAGACGAGGAGTTACTGGGAGCGATGGAACGTTCGTTAGCTATGCAGTAGTTGAATTCACTGGACAAAACTGGAAGGTGCAACGAAGTGAGCACACGTACTCAAGTGCTGGAACAACTGAAACAGAAGCAATTACCGCACTCGGAAGCCTTTCTCGTGCATTTATCCATACGCAAAAGAGAGTCAATACAGGACTTACGGGTGTTGATGAGTTTGGGCACGAGGTGTGGCTCTCATCTATCGGATTTGTGTCGTACTTTCTCGAAGCAGGTGCAACAACGCCGACAGGGCAGACCTCAGTAGCGTGGATTATTGAGAACACGCAGACGAGTGCTGGTGCTATGGATGTAACGCGACCACCACAACGCACATCAAACGGAGGGACTGCGCCGCTCGTGGTGAGCGAATCAATTGGAAAAACACTCACAGATATTACGAATGCATCACTCTTTGTAAACTCCCGTAGTGCAGGTACAGGAACAAACTATCCTCGCCCTATAGCAGGTGCAACAATCGCCTCGACCACGCACTATGAACTCTGGAGAAGTAACACGGGTGCAAACTTAACGTTCCGCGCAGAGATTGTTGAATGGCCAACGGCAGGACTAGCATACCGACAGAACTACTATCGTTTTTATATTGATAATAATGCACTCACCCCAGCGGATGCGTGGCCTGAGGGTGGTGTAGATATTGGTGAAAACACCGTCATTAGTGCTGCTGATGATCCGCTCGGTGAGAGAGATAGACTGCGGCTTCGCATGTCTATCGAAGCAATGAACTCAACCTTCCCGACAACAACTGCAGCATTTAAACTGCAGTACGCTCCACTCACTACAACATGTAGTGCTGTGGCAGAATCATCGTGGACAACGCTCGGGAATAGCGCCTCATCTACTGTCTGGAGAGGCTTTAGTGCTACAGGGACAACAGATGGAACCGTGCTTGGTTCAAATCCACCCCTCGGGGGAGAGTTACTTCTTTCGGTAAGTGATATACCGGGAACCCTCGAGGAGGAGAATAACTCGGAACCAAACCCGTATGGTGTCCCCGAAGGGAGTGATGTCGAGTATGATTGGATTATTGAACAAAATGGTGCAGCTGCAGAAACCTACTATTGCTTCCGTATGGTAGAAACAGATGGAACGCTTCTTGGTTCGTATGCACAATACCCACAAATCAGAACTGCAAGTTTTACACCACGCTCACAGGATTGGAGATGGTACGATGATGAAACAAGTCTCACACCGGTTACTCCTCTCGCAGGTACGAATGTAACACCAGTCGATATTGCGAATGATGACACATTCGTGCTTCGCATTACGGTAAAAGAAACAAAAAATATCGCTCGTGATGATGTGCGATTCAAACTGCAATTTTCTGAGTATGCAGATTTCAGTACCTCGACCGATGTTGTTGCAAGTTCTAGTTGTATTGCAACATCAACGTGGTGTTATGCAGATGGAGGCGGTGTAGACAATGCAGTTATTTCTACCACAACGCTGAGTGACCCTGATGCCTGCGTGAGTGGTATTGGTGATGGATGTGGTACATACAATGAATCACCTGCATCCCTTACTGGTTTTCGTCATGAAAATGGGGCAGCGTCAGAATACTCATTTACGATTCAGTCCGCGTATCCACGGGTGAACACTGTGTACTACTTCAGGCTCTATGACCTGAACCAAGATACAGGCGTTCCTCCAAATGACGGTGAAACGTATCCTTCTGTTGTTACAGAAGGAGCGTCACTCACGTTCACTATGACTGGCCTTGGCACCTCAACGGTGATTGAAGGTATCACAACGGACATTAATACTTCACCGACAGCAGTTCCTTACGGACTTCTTACCATCAACGCAGACATAGAGGCAGCACAGAGGCTCTCTGTAACTACAGATGCACCTGAGGGCTATCAGATATATATGATGTCTCCTGGGGAGCTTATGAGTGCCGGAGGAAGTACTATCGATCCGGTGAGTGCAACGAACCTTTCACCTGCGGCATGGAACACTGCGTGTGGTCCTACAGCGCAAGGATGTTTTGGATATCACACTGGTGACGATACGCTCGAGGGTGGGTCAACACGCTTTGCTGCAAATGACACGTATGCACGATTTAGCACCACCACACTCGATGAGGTAGTATATGTTGGTGGGCCAGTGGTGAATGAGACTGTCGATATGGTCTACAAGATAAAAGCTCGCTCACTCCAGGAGGCTGGTCAGTATGAAACAGGTATTCGCTTTATCTCAGTCCCGATATTCTAAGGTATGAAAGTATACGTTTTGACATGTATTGCACTGCTACTCTTGCCGTTTGCATATGCACAGGCAGGCGTCTCGTACACGGCATCACCGCTCATTATTGATGAGGAGGTTGTACCGCGAGATATTATTGAAAAGAAGATAACGCTCGTAAATACCGGAGATGCACCGGTCACCATTTATCCTACGGTGAACAATATCTCCCTCAATGAAGGTGGAGGTATTGAAGCATTCATTCCGCAAGTGATGAGTGATCAGACAACATCACTCGCTGCATGGATAGAAATTTCTCGTGCAGGTATTGATTTGCGAAGCGGTGAGACAAAGTCAGTTACACTTACACTCAGGATTAATCCAGGTGCAAAACCAGGTACCTATCATGCGCTCGTTGGTTTCCCGTACGGTGGCAATCGCGACGAGGCAGAGCGTATGCTCGCGCGAGGAGATTCTCCCGGTACTGTTGTATCAGTTTCTCTTGAGGATAAACGCGTATCACTACTCAGACTTTCGCGATTCATCGTTGATCGATTTGTGACAAAGCCTGACAATAGTGCTATTCACTACAAAGTGAGTAACCCTGGTGATGAACCACTTTCTCCAGGAGGTGAAATAATTATTTATGATGGTACAGGTAAGGAGGTGGGTGCGGTGCCTGTTAACCCAGATCGCCACATTGTGCAACCAGGAGAGGAGAAAGAATTTGTAACAAGTGCTCCAACAGATGGGCTGTTTGGAAAATACAAGGCTTTTCTTACGGTTGACTATGGCACAGCAAATATCGCTTCAGTACAGGACACTGCATTTTTCTATGCACTGCCTCTCAAAGTCATTTTGACCATACTAGGGATACTTATTGTTGTTTCTGTGATTGCGTCAATATACATTCACAAACGATATTTTGATGAAGGGCTCGACGATGGGTCAGAGTTTCTTCCGCTCCATGTTAAAGATTCAGTTTCAGATCCGCTCCATCACGACATTAATCTTCGTTCATGAGATACGTTCTTTCTTACAGCATTGGTATACTCATAGGTATTGCTTCACTCGTTCCGAGTGGGGTTGGAGCGCAGTCTCAGTCTCTTTCTGTAACACCACCACTCTTCCAACTTTCCATTGAGCCTGGAAGTGTATTTCAGAGTCTTGTTCGTGTCGTAAATCCGAACGAGTATCCTCTCACAGTGTATGCAGAAGTTGCGAACTTTGTTCCTGAAGGGGAAGGAGGGCAAGGAAAATTCATGCCCGTTCTCCGTGATGATGAATCAAAGGCAACACTTGCAGAATGGATAGCGGTAGCACCTGGACCCTATGTGATTGAAAGTGGGCAGACAGCAGAGGTCTCCTTTATTGTTGATGTGCCCGCTGATGCAGCACCGGGTGGTCATTTTGCTGCAGTGCTCATCAGTACCGAGCCGCCAAAGGATAGGGCGGGTGAGCTTGCACTGTTTACTTCGCAGACGGTAACGTCACTATTCTTTCTTCGTGTTGAAGGCGACGTAATTGAGAGTGCAGATATCCGTGAATTTAGTGTTGCTGATCGCTCAATCGAATTGCCAGAAGCTGAATTTTCACTCCGATTTGAAAACAAAGGAAACGTTCATGTACAACCGAGGGGTAGTATTGTTATCAGAAATATGTGGGGAACAGAACGAGGGACGATTCCTATCAATATGAATTCACATTTTGGTAATGTGCTCCCGGCAAGTATTCGAGATTTTCGCTTTTCATGGAAAGGTGAGCGCTCACTCACTGATATCGGAAGATATACTGCAGAAGCACTCCTTACCTTTGGAGAAGATGGTGTAGGTACAGCATATGCAACAACGCATTTCTGGGTTATTCCTATACGAGGCGCACTCATTACCCTTGGATGCCTCATGCTCATTGTGGGAGGGATTGTATGGATGATACGACTCTATGTACGGAGAATGCTTCTTCTGGCCGGCGTTGACCCTGATAGTGAGGTGAAGCAAGACGCGGTTGAAGCAATGCCCCATATCAATGAAGAGAAAGTGACACCACGTTCCGCTCGTCTTACGCTCCCGCTCCGAGAAGGTACTGTGGACTTACGTGCGCGATTGAAAGATGCAAATCAAACACTCGATGTACTCGTTACGATTGTACGGTTTGTTTTTGAATTCAAGCGCTTCTTTGTTGCGGTCACCATACTTATCGCTGCTTTTATTGCCATTGTCTATTACGCGGGTGAAGTGCGTGACAATGATACCGACTATGAAGTAACCGTCATGGAAGATGGTGCTTCACGCACGTTCACTGACGAGGAGATTCATGCTGATGAGACAAAAGAGTAGCAGGGCATGGTATACTGTAGGTACTCTTTAGGAGTCTAGGTAACACATATGAAACAACATGGCATTGTCGCAGCAATAGTGATTTTTGCGCTCATTATTGTTGGAATGTTTACGTTCGCTTTTCTTAAAAAGTCTGAAATTAATTCAGAAGTACCGACCCCATCACTCCCGGCTGATACTACAACTCCCTACGACAACATCACGCGTATCGATGCGAAGCACTTCTTTATAAACGGTACACACACACTCGTGGGTGAGATACTCATGCCGACACCGTGCGACCTCCTCAACTGGGAATCTATGGTCGCAGAGTCTCTTCCGGAGCAAGTCACTGTCGCGTACAGTGTCGTAAATAATACAGAGAGCTGTATACAAACGATCACTCCACAGCGCTTCGTGGTTACGTTTAGCGCAAGTGCAGGAGCGGGTATCAAAGCCACACTCAACGGACGTGCCGTTGAGCTCAACCTTGTTCCCCCAGCTCCTGGTGAGACCCCAGAAAATTACGAGTTTTCACCAAAAGGATAGTGCATGATTTCAGTTGGGAAGAAGGGTATTGTATTCCTCGTCCTCGTGAGCGCGTGTGTCGTTATGGCACTTGTCGCAGTCTATTACGTGTACCTTTCGCCGTCAGGATTCAAGGCTCGCGAGTCTGCTGACCTCAGCACTATCGAAGAAGGGCGTCCCGAGGCGTATATAACGTTAGAGGGCGAACCTGTTTCATTGCGTGATTTCGACAGTAACGTACTCGTCGTAAACGTATGGGCGTCTTGGAGTCCGTATACACAGAGCGACCATGCACTTCTCGCACGAATCAAAAGTGAATACGGAGACCGTATCACGGTACGAGCGCTCAATAGAAGTGAACAGCCAGAAACAGCAAATGCGTATCTTGACTCTATCGGCCGTTTCCAAGAGTTAGAGTACCTCATTGACACCACTGATCATCTCTATGCAACACTCGGAGGCTACGCTATGCCAGAGACACTCTTTTTTGACTCTATCGGTAATGAGGTGACGAGAATACGCGGTACATTGAATGAAGATGACGTTAGGCAGACACTCGACTCCCTCCTTGAAACAGAGTAGTTGCATCACGATATAGTTTATTGTATAATCATGGCAGATGTACTCATACGTACATCTTGTGTCGCGGAAATATCTTCAGCACTCTCCTCGTCAGAGAGTGTGCGCCACAAGAAAAAGCGTATGTTTAAAGCAATCGGTACGATTATGATACTTTGGTATCTGTCGCATCTCTTCGTTCACTCATTTGTGAGTCTTGATAGCGCGCTTTCAGAAACCTTTATCACCATGGAAGCAGCAGCAGTATCAGCACGAGCACAACTCGAGTAACAAAAATGGCCAAGCAAACAGCTTGGCCTTTTGTAAATAATGACTGTAGAGTACAATAAACGTACTAATGGCTACTCTCAGCTTCGTGCAGAATACATTCTTTTTTGGGCTACTTTTTGTAGCATCTTTTTTAATGTGGAAACTCCTCGCTCCGTTTTGGGGTGTCCTTGCACTTGCGGCGATAGTGGTAACAATCTGCTACCCAATGCATCAGAGGATACGGAAACATATATACAAGAACAATGCGACCCTCGCATCATTTGTTTCACTCATTGTCGTTATAGGGTTGATCGTCTTTCCACTCACCATCATTGGCTCGCTTTTGCTCCGTGAAGCAGTTTCAGTCTATGCGATGTTTAATACCTCCTCATACACTTCATTTACCACTGCGCTTGGTGAGCTTGAAGCAGTTGTGCGTACATTTGTACCTGAATTCACGCTTGATATAGGAGGTATCGTTGCACAAGTGGCAAACTTCATTGCATCTCACCTTGTATCTCTTTTTGCGGGCACGGCATCTACGATTTTCTACTTCATGCTTTCGCTCATTGCAACATTCTACTTTTTTAGAGATGGGAGTACGATCACAAAGTATCTTGTAAAATTATCGCCACTCAAGGATGGGGAGGACTCACTCATACTCGACAGACTTGCAACTTCTGTGCGGTCAGTCGCACTTGGTACCGTCCTTGTTGCGCTCATTCAAGGTGTGCTCACCTCAGTCGGTCTATGGCTCTTCGGATTTGATAGAGCGATACTCTGGGGTGTAATTGCTGCTATCGGCGCACTTGTTCCTGGCGTCGGTACCGCTGTCGTCTTTGTTCCTGCGATTATCTATCTCATTGTTACCGGGTCGTATGTTATGGCCGGGGGTGTTGCCGTATGGGCACTCTGTGCAGTTGGACTCATAGATAATATCCTCGGTCCATACCTCATGAGTAGGGGCAATCCGCTTCATCCATTCATCATTCTCCTTTCTGTTCTCGGTGGTATGGCACTGCTCGGACCGGTGGGATTTATTCTTGGACCAGTGATTGCGAGCTTATTCACAGTGCTTGTTGAACTTTTTGCTTCTCACGTTAAAGCGTAGATATGAAGGAAGAAACCGAATCGACAAATCAATATGGCGAATCTGAGCTTGCTGTTGCAGAGGATTTTATGTATCGAGATAAGCCACTAACTCCTAAGATGATTGCCTCTCTTATGCATGTTGAGGCGAATTTAGTGAGTACATTTGCGCATGAACGACATGAAGATAAGAAGGTCACGTCATCATTCGGATACATCGTCGGTGTTGTGTTTGCGTCACTTGTTATTGCGAGTGTCATTGGCGGTACGTTTTTATATATTCACGAAATATCACCCTTCTATGAAGCAGTAGAAGCGGCGCGTAGCGAGCTACAGTAGTATGCGAGGTATACACATCTTTCTTTCCCTTGTGGTGGTAGGTAGTATTTTGAGTGCTCTTTTTGTAATTACGGGCACATCTCATGCTATTTCGAAACTCGCTATACCAAAGCAGCAGTACGGGCTTCTCAGTGCTCCATACGTTGACGGAAAGATCCTCTTTTTGCCCGATAGTATGCTTGGTCGTGCCATAGAGATATTGATTGAGACAAAGGGCGATACGCTCGCACAGCATGTGATCGAAATCACTGACGGATACGATGCAGTTATTGGAAATTTTGAAGGTGCCGTACCAGAGCGTCATACTCCCACAAAGAATGATTCACTCATTTTTTCCGTACAAAGAGAACATATGAAGTTCCTTCGTAATACGGGATTTACGACACTTTCACTTGCAAATAATCATAGTTTTGATTTTGGCGAGGCGGGGTACAACAACACAATCAAAGTTTGTGCGGAGTTACTCCTTACGTGTGCTGGAAATCCTGAGGAAGTAACAAGTACATCAGTAGCGTATGTGACGAGCGGTGATGCACGCATCGCAATTCTCATGCTGAATGACGTCGACAAGTCCCTTTCGATGGAAACACTTGTCACAACAGTGCATGACACGCGTCTACAAAGTGATATCCAGATCGTTTTTATACATTGGGGTGAAGAATACAGTACAGGACATACGACGAGACAGGAGGCGATTGCGAAGAGTCTCATTGATCAGGGTGTTGATGCGGTGATCGGACATCATCCCCATGTAGTTGCTGATATCGATATCTACAAGGAAAAACCCATCTTCTACTCACTCGGTAATTTTATTTTTGATCAATACTTTGATAAGGCAGTGCAAGAGGGGTATGGAGTGAGTCTCACTATAGAAAAAGATTTCATCACCTACACACTCATTCCCTATGAAACATATACCAAAAAGTCCCATCCCACAGTGCTGACAGGAACTGCGTATGATGCGTTCATGGAAAATATCTTGAATCGTTCAGCTATCAGTGCGGAGCAACTCAGGGTTCCTCGTGAGGAAGAGGTGCGATAGCGCCAGCTTGCTTCTTTTACGATGAAAGCCTATGATGTCAAATCACTAATGAGATTATATGAATTCTGTGAGTAAATATGAGGCAGTAGGTATTTTTGTAAGCATCGCAGTGATGGCGCTCGCGCTCGCATTCACTCGTTTTGATAGTAGTTCGGTTGCATACATTTTCGGCGGTATGAATACTGCTCGAGTAGTAACTTCTAATGCTGAACTCGAGTCAGCTTTACAGGAGAACATTTCTCGAGATGGGAGCCTTAATCGCCTTATTATCGACGATGTTCGTATCGGAATTGGACCTGAGGTAAAAGAGGGCGACACCATTACTGTTCAGTACCGAGGAACACTTCGCGATGGTACTGTTTTTGATGATTCATCGGAACGAAAGGAACCGTTTACGTTTACCGTTGGGGACGGGGAGGTAATTGAAGGGTGGGAGAAAGGTGTTATAGGAATGCAACGCGAAGGTGAGCGAATTCTCGTGATACCGAGTGATATGGCATACGGCAATAGAGAGATAGGTCCTATCCCTGCTGATTCAGTTTTGATTTTCTCGTTGACACTTCTCGAAATACAATAAAGGGAGGTACCTAGGTCATGGCAAAACCAATTACGTTTGACATTGTGAAGCGACAGTCCGGGACACGTGCCCGGGCTGGTGTTATTCATACTCCTCATGGTGACATTGAGACACCTGCGTTTGTTGCGGTGGGTACAAAAGGAACAGTGAAATCGCTGAAGCCTGAAGATCTAGAAGCATACGTAGGAAATCAGGTACAGCTTGCGAACACGTACCACCTTTATCTGCAACCCGGACACGAGCTCATCAAAGAAGCGGGCGGTATCCATACATTCTCAAATTGGAAACTACCTACCATGACCGACTCCGGAGGTTTCCAGGTGTTCTCACTCGGAGCAGCGTTTGGAAAAGGGGTGACAAAGTTCGCAGAAGGTGAGGTGACTGACGAGAGCGAAGGACTCACTGTCTACAATAAAGACCTTGCGCAAAGTCACGGGAAACTCTGTGTAATAGATGAAGATGGCGTTACGTTCACATCGCATATCGATGGAGGAATGCATCGATTTACTGCTGAGCGATCGATAGAAATACAGCACGCTATTGGGGCGGACATCATCGTTGCATTCGATGAATGTACGTCACCAACAGCACCGTACGAGTATCAAAAAGAAGCGATGGAGCGTACGCACCGATGGGCCAAGCGCTCACTTCTTCACCATATGCGAAATCATGATGCTCTAGGGAAGCAGGGGCTCTATGGTGTTGTGCAGGGTGGGCGACATACTGATCTTCGAAAGGAGAGTGCAACGATACTCGGACATATGGATTTTGATGGGTACGGTATCGGCGGCTCGTTCACAAAGGATGACCTTGGTGAAGCACTCTCTGTCGTGACCGACATACTTCCCGAAGATAAACCACGACATCTCCTTGGTATCGGTGAACCTGAAGACATTACACAGGGTGTTCTTATGGGGATGGATACCTTTGACTGTGTGATGCCGACACGTATTGCGCGTACTGGAGTTATCTATGCGCAAACACATGAGGGTATCAAAAAACTTAATCTGAAGAATGAGCAGTTCAAAAATGATCTTGGAAAACCTGATGAGAGCTGCAGCTGCTATGTGTGTACACATTACTCACGAGCATACCTCGCGCATCTTTTCCGTTCACATGAAATGCTCGGCCCACATCTCGCGTCACTCCATAACCTCCATTTCATTGTCCAATATACAAAGACCCTGCGAGAGGAAATATTGAAAGGGTAGGGCTATCTCGATATGAAAAGACCCGAACGCATGCGTTCGGGTCAGCCAATTTTTTGTGAGGATGGCCAGTCTCCTCAAAATCTCAAGAACGATTTCCCTTAGCTAGACGGCTTGGACAGAGCTCACCGGGAGGTGTCGAACTAGTGTGCCACAGCTAGTCTATTTTTAATTATATGAGTAATATGCATTTTGTCAAATATGTCTGAAGGTATGTTAGAATGCCCATAAATCTATGGAGTTTAAGCTCGCAACAAATAAAACCCCGGCTGGTGACCAACCGAAGGCAATTGAAACCCTTGTAAAAGGGATTAAATCTGGCATGCGACACCAGACCTTGCTTGGTGTGACTGGTTCTGGAAAGACATATACCGCAGCGAACGTCATCGCACAGATAGGGAAGCCAACACTCGTCATTGCACACAATAAAACACTCGCTGCTCAGCTCGCACAGGAATACCGAGATTTCTTCCCTGAAAATGCGGTTCACTACTTTGTTTCGTACTATGATTACTATCAACCCGAGGCATACATGCCTGGCTCGGATACGTATATCGAGAAAGAGGCGATGATTAACGAAGAAATTGATCGTCTCCGCCATGCATCAACTCAGGCGCTTCTCACACGGCGTGATGTCATCATTGTTGCATCAGTGTCATGTATCTATGGACTCGGTTCACCTGTCGAGTATGAGAAAGTCCACAAGAAAATCGAACGAGGTTTCACCATGGGAAGAGCAGAGATGCTGCGTCTCCTCGTTTCTATGTACTTTGAGCGCACAAATGCTGATCTTACTCCAGGACATTTCAGAGCTGTCGGGAACACAATCGAAATCATGCCAACGAACGAACGTGTTATCTACCGCCTCAGCTTTGATGGTGAAACAATCGGGGGTATCACAAAGATCGATGCAACGTCACGTTCAATTATTGAAGAGAGTGACGTATTTTTCCTGTTCCCTGCGAAGCATTTCGTGACACCAGAAGATGAGCGAAAGCGTGCACTTGAAGATATGAAGCTCGAGCTTAAAGATCAGCTCGCAAAATTTAAAAAAGAAGGGAAGATACTCGAGGCAGAGCGACTTCGTCGTCGTACTGAACATGATCTTGCGCTTATACGTGAAGTGGGGTACTGCAACGGCATTGAAAACTACTCGCGCCATTTTGATGGACGAAAACCTGGTGAGCCGCCATATACGCTCCTTTCGTATTTCCCACACAAAGAAGATGGTACCCCTGACTTCCTCACCATCATTGATGAATCGCACGTAACTATCCCACAGCTTGGAGGGATGTATGCAGGAGATCGCTCACGCAAAGATACGCTTGTTGAGCATGGATTTCGTCTACCGTCAGCGGTCGACAATCGCCCACTCAACTTTAAAGAATTTGAGGAGCGTGTCGGGCAGTGCATCTATACGTCGGCAACACCTGGAAACTATGAGCGTGAACATGCCGATGGGACAAAAGGACAAATAACCGAGATGGTGATCCGACCTACTGGACTCATCGATCCACTCATTGATCTTCGTCCTATTACGCCGAAAGGTACCTACGAAGGGCAGGTGAAGGATTTTATTGAGGAAGCAGTGAAGGTTATAGAGGGAGGTATGCGTGTTCTCGTGACGACACTCACCAAGCAAATGGCTGAAGATCTCGCTGATTTTCTCACCGAGCGTGGTGTGAGTGCAAAGTATCTCCATAGCGATGTAAAAACGATTGAACGCATACAGATACTCACGGATTTCCGCAAAGGAACGTTTGATTGTATCGTCGGAGTAAACCTCCTTCGTGAAGGACTCGATCTCCCCGAAGTTGAGCTTGTTGCTATCCTCGATGCAGACAAAGCGGGGTTTCTTCGTTCAGAGACGTCGCTTATTCAGACAATCGGTCGTGCCGCTCGCAACGTTAATGGGCGCGTTCTTCTCTATGCCGATGAAATGACTGATGCACTCAAGTACGCGATTAGCGAAACTAATCGTAGACGTGGTATTCAAGTTGCCTACAATGAGAAGCACGGTATTACTCCAAAGAGTATCGCAAAGGAGATCAAAGACATCACTGAGAGTATCCAGTCTGAGCACAGCAAAGCCGTCGGTACTCTCATGACTATCGATAGAGACGAGTATCTAAAGAATCCGAAGGCTGTTCTTAAAGTGAAGCGTGAAGAGATGGATCAGGCAGTAATGGTACTCGATTTTGAAACAGCGGCGCTCATACGCGATGAGATACGTGCCCTTGAAAAACTTACCGAGAAGAAAAAGAAGCGAACGAAATAGTTATCGACAAAGCAAAACTTTTGCATACGAGTAGATAGACGTACAATAGTCGCATGAGAAAGCCGAAGGCTGTGGAGGCCGTTCCTATTGCTGTGAAAGCAGTAAAAGCTTCAGCATCAAAGAAACCTGCAAAAAAGGCTGCTTCTAAATCTGTTCCGAAGAAAAAGACTGCTGTTACACCAAAGAAGTCCTCGAAAAAAGCTCCAGCAAACGTACTCGGTAAATCAATCGTTATAACGAGTAGTGACAATCTAGATCGAAAGATTCAAATAGTTGAGAAAATTTCTGCAAACGCAAAGCGAAAGGCTCCTCTTGAAACAAAGAAAAGTTTCCCTTCGCTTGCTGAATTCAAAACGCACATACATCTCGGCCTGATGACACCGTTCAAGATGCAAGTTGATCAAACGCAACTTGTTTCAAATATTGCTCGGTATGCGGGAACTGCATTTGTTGTTGTGGGAGCATTTCTCACCATGTACAACATGAATGTTCTCGGGTACACACTCGACCGATCGCAACAAGCGCAAGTTGTTTCAACGTGCACTTCTGAGGCAGGTTGCGACACCTCTGCTGGAGCAAACAGTTCCACCGGGGCTGTTCCAGGGACATCTGTTGATACCACACCTGACGTAGATATATCTCTCACCCCTTCAGGTGATGTTATTTCCGAAAGTGTATCGGTGACCGTAACGGTACCTCTTGCTACACGCATTGATGTTATTGCGCGCGATGGCAGTTTTGTGCAAAGTCTCGGAACATTTACTCGATCAACGGATTTGGTATGGAGTGGCACATGGAACACACGAGATTTCCGTGATGGCGAGTATCGACTCTCTGTTCTTGTGACGAATGGGTATGGTTCATATACTGAAGAGCAAAGTGATGTGTATCGTATTGAAAACTTTCCACTCGATACAACGCAATCTTCCGGGGAAACAACTCAAAATCCTAATGCAACGAATACAGCTGCAACTACGTCACCTGCTGATGAGGAGAGTGCGACTGATGATTTTGAGGTAGCTATCAACATGGATGAACCACTTCATGATGTGGTGCATATAGAGACACGTGTAGAGGGAGGTGAAATGGTGCGACATTACACCAAGCCACGAACAAGTGCCGCATACACCCTCCTCGGTAATGCTTCCCTTGTCGGAGGGGGAGAATGGCGATATGTGTTTGATACGGCTCGGCTTGAAGATGGTGAATACGACATACGTACCCAAGTGATCACTACAGAAGGGAATACGCTCACTGACACAGAGGAAGGTGTCATGATACTCAATGCAACAGAAGATGATGAAGCAACGAGCACACAGGATACGGTGTCCGATGCTGAGGAAGGTATGGAGCCTCTGGTGCGTCTTGAGCTCACCAAAACAGGAGAGGTTGCTGGATCTGTTGATGCGTATATTCATGTCCGCGACGCAACTTTTGTAGAGCTATACCTTGTACCAGAGCGTGCTCTTGCTTCACGATTTCTGGGGCTCGCTACTCGTCAGTCTGATGACGTATGGCGGTACCGAATAGACACAAAGAGTGTCCCTAACGGCACGTACACACTCTATGCGAATATACGTCATGCATATGGCGACACACGGAGCGAAGGCATAGCGCTCGGCGTGGCGAACAAAACTGAAACAACTGTTCAAAAAGAGGAACAAGATGCCGTCGATGCACTAAGAGCAACTGGCAAAATTGTCGACAATGTTTTGTATACTGACGAGTCTGTATCAACAACACCAAAGTTTGCACAAGCACCCGAGCTCGTGTCACCTCTCCTTCCAACACAGTATGAACTACTCAAAGAAGATCTTGGTGACACTCTTTCAGAGGAAACAAAGGATTTGCTTGACCTATATGATAAAGAGGTCAATAGGCTCATGAACACGTTCAGAAAAGCCCTTCGATCTGGAGACACAGAAACTGCGCGAGAAACACTTGCTGAACTTGAGCGTGCTCGCGACCGCATCATTCGGGAGCTTCCATACGGAGAAGACGAGAGTGACTCTCTTTCTCGTATAAAGACATACATGGAGACGATTACTCAAGACATCAAGGAACGTACGGAGCGAAGCGAAAATATCATTAAAGAAAGAACGGGAGAGGATATTGAGAAGGACTCTGATGCTGATAGTGTTTCTGACTATGACGAAATCAACCTCTATGCCACTAACCCATTCAGTGCTGACACCGATCTCGACGGGTATGTAGATGGTATTGAAATTCTTGGTGGATTTGATCCAAACGATGCAACTCCCGAAGCGAACGTCCGGTATGAATCACCAAAAGATACGGGGGTAGTGAGAGAAGATATCCTTTCTGTTGACACTATTGCAGGAATTTCAGGCGAGAACGAAAGTTCACGTGCACACATCGGCGGGACTGCGTTACCAAATAGCTTCGTGACACTGTACATTTTCAGCACACCTATTGTTGTTACGGTTAAGACAGATGCGAAGGGAAATTGGAGCTATGTACTTGATAAAGAACTCGAAGACGGCGAGCATCAAGTGTACGTAGGTATGACAGATAATGCAGGAAAGATTGTTGCAAAGAGTAACCCATTCACTTTCGTGAAAACAGCGGAAGCGTTTACATCTGCTACTGCGAAGGCACCTGCGGTGATTGGAGGTACAGAAGACGTCCCGGCACTCATTGGTGAGCGAGCGTATCTTATCATCGGGTCCATTGCCATTGTTGCTGTTGGTCTCGTTCTTATACTCATTGGCCTTCATGTCCGTCCTAAAGAGACCTCTCTTCAAATTGCATGAGCAACCGCACGTCAAGAAACATTCTCGGAAGCGGAGTCTCCTACGTGAAGCATCATCCTCAGCTCATCATGACGATTGTGCTTGCTATCGCCATCCCAGTCGCATTTCTCGTGAGTGGCCAACAATTCCTTGGTGCTTCGAGTGATAACCAGGAGCGTCTTGAAAAAGACCGCATTGGATTACTCCATGATATGGTCGCAGCGCTTCTCGGTGTAGCACAGTTTGATGTCGAGAAAATTCAAGATGAGATCGAAACGCTTGGTGTACGAAATCCTGACATAACGCAGTTTAGTATAGGAAGAGAAGAGGGAAATGATGTGCGCATCATAGTGTCACTCGATAGAGAATCAGTAGGGAGTGTTGCCGATAATCCACAAATGTATCGTTTGGCGAACATCACTCCAAACGAATCACTCATAAGTCCCTATGCCACAGACGGAGTTCGCTACTGGCACAGTGTTACCCTTGTGCGTTCACCTGGTGTTCCTGATCACTACATTTATACAGAAACGTCACTTCTCCATATCGACTCACTCTTCTCATCGCGCATCATGCATGCGTACTACTGGCTTGCGGTACTTCTCAGCATCATTCTGTATCTCTTAATGCGTCACGTAACGCTCATTGATTATTCGTACCTGTACAGAGAAACGAAACGCGCAGTTGAGATGAAAGATCTCTTTACCAATATGATCGCGCACGAGCTTCGTGCTCCGCTCACCGCAATGCGAGGCTATGCAAGTATGATCCGCGAAAGAGCGGGGGCAGATGACGTCACTATCAAGAATGCGCGTGAAATTGAATCTGCTGCTGGGAGACTTATAACGATCGTAAGTGACCTCCTCGATGTAGCAAGAATGCAGTCAGGGAAACTCTCTATCGAACAGGGGAACGTGCATGTGTCTGGTGTTGTGCGCTCGGTCGTCGAAGCACTTCACCCAAGTGCTGATGAAAAACATATAGCACTCAATGTGCATGATCCTCACGGAACATTGATCTTTGCCGGGGATGAAAAGCGTTTCTATCAGGTACTCACCAACATTGTTTCAAACGCGATAAAATACACAAAGGAAGGCACGATCACAATCGATCTCACTGATGCAAAAGATCGAATAGAGTTACGTGTGAAAGACACAGGTATGGGTATCTCTTCTGATAATCAGAAGAAGATGTTTGCACCATTTTTCCGCGTCGAAGGTGCAGAAACTGCAACGATTACCGGTACAGGTCTCGGGTTATGGGTCACGAAAGAGCTCGTCACGCTCATGGGTGGCTCTATTGGTGTTGAATCAATAAAAGGGGTTGGTACCCATGTGATTCTGACTTTCCCAAAGCAAAGTAGCGAAAAGTCCTAGCACTCGGTATACTCATAGATACTATATACGCCCCGACCCTCCATGGTTGGGCTTCACGGTATGGCAGACAAAAAGAAACCCACAAAAACAGAGTGGAACGCAAAAGATGAAAAGATCACTATTCGTGGTGCTCGCACACATAATCTCAAAAATATCGATGTTGTGATGCCACGAAACAAGATGGTTGTTATCACGGGAAAGTCAGGAAGTGGAAAATCATCCCTTGCATTCGACACCATTTTTGCTGAAGGACAGCGCCGCTATGTTGAGTCGCTTTCTTCGTACGCTCGTCAGTTCCTAAAGCAGATGCAAAAGCCAGATGTCGATGAGATATCAGGACTTTCACCTGCGATCTCAATTGATCAGAAATCTGCCTCACGGAACCCACGATCAACGGTGGCAACGATTACCGAGATTTACGATTACCTTCGTATCCTCTATGCGCGTATCGGACGACCATACTGCCTCGATGTTGATGTACCTATCGAGAAACTTTCACAGGATGAAATCCTCGGCATCATCACGAAATCAATCGAAACTCACGAGATCAAAAAAGCAAAGAAAGATACAACCTCTGTCATGGGTGTCGAGGTGTCAGGTGCACGTGTGTCGATTTTTTCACCAGTCGTTGTGGGGCGAAAAGGTGAATACTATCAGATGCTCTACGACCTTCTCGGAAAAGGGTTTGAAACGGTTCGTATCGACGGTGAAATAAAGCGTCTTCGCGAAAAGATCGTGCTTGAAAAGCAGAAGCGACACGATATCGATGTGCTTGTCGATGAAATTTATGTAAGTGAGTTTCGTGATTCACCAAAGAATGCGCGTGAGCGTCTCTCAGAAGCAGTTGAGATCGCACTCCATCATTCAAATGGTCTGGTAAAAGTACGCACGCCAAGTGGTGAAGAACGCATGCTCTCAGCAAAATTCATTTGTCCAACTGATGGTTCGTCATTCCCTGAGGTTGAGCCTCGATTATTCTCATTCAACTCACCCTATGGTGCGTGTCCAGAGTGTAACGGACTTGGAATGGTAGGTATTTTCCAGAACGACGAGTGTCCTGCGTGTAAAGGTGCACGTCTCCGCCCCGAAGCACTCCGTGTGTATATCGGAGGTAACGAAAAGTCACTCGGAGTAAATATCGTCGATTTCACCAACATGACCATCGGTGAGGCGGTCGAGTTTGTTTCGAGTCTCAAACTTTCAAAGAAGGATCAAGATATTGCATGGCCTGCACTTCGCGAGATCATCGATCGTCTCGATTTTATGGTGAATGTCGGTATTGAATACCTCACACTTAATCGCCGAGCAAATACTCTTTCGGGTGGTGAGGCACAGCGTATCCGCCTCGCGTCTCAGCTCGGCTCAGGTCTTGTTGGTGCAATGTACGTTCTTGATGAACCAACGATTGGGCTCCATCAGCGTGATAATGACAGACTCATCAAAACACTCACGTCTCTCCGTGATCTTGGTAACACCATTATCGTTGTTGAGCACGATGAAGATACCATCTATGCGGCAGACTATATCGTCGACATCGGCCCAGGAGCGGGGATACACGGAGGTGAAGTTGTTGTGGCTGACTATCTTGAACCACTCCTTAGCGCAAAGAAAAATGATTCCGGTTCACTCACACTCGGATATCTTCGTGGTGAAGAAAAGATTGAAATTCCAGAAGAGCGTCGCTCAAGTGAGAAGGGGGCTATTAAGATTCGTGGAGGAAAGGCATTCAACATCAAGAACCTCAATGTTGATATACCGCTCGGTAGGCTCATCAGTATCACGGGGGTATCGGGAAGCGGAAAGTCTACATTCATGTACGAAATCCTCCACAAGAACCTTCTTGCAAGACTTGAACGAAAGTATCGCAGTGCAAAGACATACAACGTAGCGTCGATTACCGGCACCGAGTACCTCGGACGCACGGTACTCATTGACCAGTCTCCGATTGGACGTACTCCACGAAGTAACCCTGCGACCTACACTGGCGCATTCACCTTTATACGTGATCTTTTTGCATCTACCTCTGAAGCACGTGCACGCGGCTGGAAGCCTGGTCGTTTCTCGTTTAACGTAAAAGGGGGACGATGTGAAGCATGTCAGGGTAATGGTGAAATTGCAGTTGAAATGCACTTCCTTCCGACAGTCTTTGTTGAGTGCGACGTTTGTGACGGAAAGCGCTTCACTAAGGAAACACTCGAAGTCCGCTACAAGGGAAAGAATATTCACGAGGTGCTCCGGATGACCATCGAAGAGGCATATGCATTCTTCAAAGACGTTCCAGCTATAGAGGAGCGTATCAGGACACTCCTCGATGTAGGACTTTCGTACCTCGAGCTTGGGCAGAGCGCGACAACGCTCTCAGGAGGTGAGGCACAGCGCGTAAAGATTGCCTCAGAGCTCTATCGTCCACATACGCAAAAAACCATCTACCTTCTCGATGAACCAACGATTGGTCTTCACTACGAAGACGTGAAGAACCTCATTGCGATCCTCCAAGAACTCGTGAATCGTGGCAATACCGTTATGGTCATTGAACACAATCTCGACCTTATCAAATGTGCAGATTACATTATTGATATCGGCCCTGAGGGTGGAGATAAAGGAGGAACACTTGTTGCAAAGGGAACACCTGAAGAGGTTGCAGAAAATCCAAAGTCACACACAGGAAAGTACCTCAAGAAGATGCTTAATAAATAAGAAAAGCCGTCCTCCAGGTGACTTTCCTGTGAACGGCTATTATGTCCGACATCCTTGTCGATTAGCGAACCCGGCGCAAGCAGAGCCCAGCCATGATCATGTTGAGACCGATGAGCGCGTAGTAGATCAGTGTGTCACCGATGCCGTACTTGCTTTCGATGAGCTTAGCGGCGAGAGGAAACGTGATTGCGATGATGCTTACTTGCCAGACCCACGCACTTTTACGAGCTACCTCTGGGTGACGGAGGTAGTCCTTTGCCTGTGGCAAGGCCGAGAGATAGGCTGCGGCGAGATAGCCGAGTATGGAGATGAGCACCGCCTCACTCGTGAGCCAGACAAAGACAGATGCTGTACAAATGACGAGCACTACCGTCTCATTGTGCGTCCAAACCCAGTCACCCTTCCTGAGCCATGCTGCGACAACAATCAGTGTCGCTGCAATACACCAGCCAAGCTGAATGTATGGTTCATCGTTCCCGGTTGCGTAGGCCAAGTAGAGGCCGACGAAATCGAGAACAAGGATGATGGACCAAGTGGCAAGGTTCGCCTTTTCCTTACCTGCCCAAACGCGGATGCCGTAGAAGGCCGCCGCCAGCGAGCCGAGGATAGCGCCGAAGATGTTCAGCGCAAATGCAAGGTCTTTCACGACGAGTCCTTTCAGTGGTTGTGAAGATCAGATATAATTTGATTATACCATCGATCTATAGTATGTCAAAACTCTGTGACTTAAATTAACGACATGGTGACACTCTTGTGTTAGTGTTTTGAACATGGAACTCAAAGACCTACAAAAGAAAAAGCTTCCCGATACTCCAGGTGTTTACTATTTCCTTGGTAAACGGAAGGAGATTCTCTATATCGGTAAAGCAACATCACTTCGCTCTCGTGTGCGGAGCTATTTTGATGATGACATTCACGAGAAGCGAAGTGTACTCATTGCAAAAATGGTTGCGGAGGCGAAGTCGCTCGCGTGGACAGAAACACCATCAGTGCTCGAGGCACTCATTCTCGAAGTAAATCTCATACGAACCCACAAGCCCCGCTACAACACCATCTCAAAGGACGATAAGAGCTATAACCACCTTGTGATCACCAAAGAGGAGTTCCCTCGAGTTCTCGTAATACGTGGGAAGGATCTTGAAGGGCACTATGACGAGTATGCGTATGCCTTTGGACCGTTTCCACAAGGAGGACTCTTTCGTGAGGCGCTCGCACTCGTTCGTAAACTCTTCAAGTTTTATGACGAACGCGCACGAACAAACCCAAAGGCGTCAAAACTCGCAAAGGGGACACTCGATTTCAATCGACAGATAGGTCTCTACCCAGATGGTGTTACGAAAGCAGAATATGCACGCACCATTCGTCATATACGTATGTTCTTCGAAGGCAAGAAGGAGGCAGTCATCAAGGATCTTGAGAAGGAAATGATGCAAGCAGCAAAGCGTGAGGAGTTTGAAGTAGCGAACATACTCAAGAAACGAGTTTTTGCACTTCGTCACATTCAAGATGTTTCTCTCATGAAAGATGAGTTTCGTGTACACAAAGACGCAAAAGGTATTCGTATCGAGGCGTATGACGTTGCGCATATGGGAGGAAAAGACATGGTTGGCGTGATGACGGTCGTTTCTGGTCGCGAAGCTAATCCTGGCGAGTATCGAAAGTTCATTATTCGAGAGTGTGAAGGATCAAATGATCCGAAAGCGCTTCGCGAACTTCTGCACAGGCGTTTTAAGCACCCAGAATGGCAGTTCCCGGATCTTATTGTTGTGGATGGTTCTACTGCGCAAAAAAATGCCGCAGAACGAGTATTAAAACAGTTCGATCTCCTTATACCTGTTGTGGGTGTTGTAAAGGACGAGCGACATCGTCCAAAGCGCATCATTGGCCCTGAAAAGCTCGCACGCGAGCATGAGCAAGCAATTATATTGAGTAACGGCGAAGCGCATCGTTTTGCAATTACATTTCATAAAAAAAGAAGAAGGACTAGCTTCGCACAAGATGCGTAGCTAGTCCTTTTGCCGTACTACGGCACAATGCGGTCGCGAGAGCTAAGGAATGCTCGGACCGCTCCATCTCGGCGAATCACCACCTGTGTCACTTTTTCCGGAAAGACACCCTTCGCAATGTTGGCGAAAAGGTCATCTGAAAATGGGTCATTGAGATCATCAGAGATCGTGCTCGGATGACCTGTGTAGAGGCGCTCAGCCTCTACGACATCCATCAGTTCCCCATACGGGTAGAAGATGCCAGTGACGTTGTATTCTTTGCTTATCATCCTCAGCGTTTCGCCGTTGTGGAGGATGTCCGCATGCGCTTGGCTGAAAAAATGGTAACTGTGTACAGACTGATCGAGCTTGTGGGGAATAACAGCGTGTGTGCCAATCTCCCGAGTCACAGTCTCCTTGCTGCCAAATAGACGCACATACCGTGCTTTGACGTATTCACATGTACCCTTCATGATTTCCTTTCGAACGAAGAGGGTGAAAAACAATCTACAAAACTGTCTGTTTGGATTATGCTTGCATATTGTCTCTATGTCAAGCACTGGGCATACAAAATGAAAGAGTGACACATGCTTTGACCTTCTCCTAGTTGTGACGAACCTTGAATTTTGGTAGTTATAGAGGACGAAAGTAATTTTTGCGATACATATGGAAACTCAGGGATATCGAATGAACCAAAATGGTGTACGAGTTGGTTTTATTGGTCAGGGCTGGATAGGAAAGCATTACGCAGACGATTTTGTAGCAAGAGGGTATGACGTAGTTCGATACTCACTCGATCCGCAGTATCTTGGAAATAGAGAAGCGATCGCAAACTGTGACATCGTATTTATTGCGGTACCAACACCAACGACACCAGATGGTTTTAACGTTAACTCTGTACGTGACGTTCTTTCTCTTGTAGGAAAAGGAAAGATTGCAGTCATCAAATCCACTATTTCTCCCGGTACAACTGAACAGCTCCAACATGAGTTCCCAAGTATTTTTGTAACCCACAGTCCAGAATTTCTCGTTGAGAAGACCGCTGCATACAACGCATCACACCCCGATCGAAACATCATTGGTATACCCCTCACTACAGCTGAATATCAAGAAAAGGCAAAACTCATACTTTCAGTACTTCCACGCGCGCCGTTTGAGACCGTCATGTTCTCCCGTGATGCTGAGTTTGTAAAATATGCAGGCAACTGTTTCCTCTTCACAAAGGTGCTCTATATGAACCTCCTCTACGATGTAGTGCAGAGTATGGGTGGCGACTGGGAGCGCATCAAAGAAGCATTTACGCATGACCCACGTATTGGTACGAGTCATGCAGAACCAATACATGCGAGCGGACGTGGCGCTGGTGGACACTGCTTCATTAAGGATTTTGAAGCGTTTCGCAACATGTACGACAAGCTCACCGATGATCCTATCGGAAGCGACGTCCTGAAAGCGCTCGCTTATAAGAACATTCAGCTCCTCACTGATTCAGAAAAAGATCTCGATCTCCTTACTGGTGTCTACGGCAACCTCAACAAATTCAAAGCCTGGAAGAAAACAGGAGAGACTGGACTCTAGTCCTGTGTGGAAAAGTGATCACACTCACGTGATACACTGAGGGTATGTCAAAGACCCGTGTTGCAGTACTCCGAGGTGGACCGAGCGAAGAGTTCGAGGTCTCACTGCGTACTGGAGCAGAAGTGCTCCGTGCAATCGACACGTCCCGGTTTGAACCTATTGATATCACGATTACGAGAAACGGTGAGTGGCTTCATGAAGGTCGAACGCGCTATCCCGAACACGTGATACCAACTTTTGATGTGGTCTTTATTGCGCTCCATGGCGCATATGGTGAGGACGGGCGTGTGCAGCGACTACTCGATCGCTATGGCGTCTCGTATACGGGAAGCGGTGCATATGCGTCGGGCATAGCGATGCATAAAGGCTACACCAAAGAACACGTGCAGGGCCTCTCTTTCAAAATCCCACAGCACACCACGGTGCTAAGAAGTGATCGTAAAACAGGAGGACAGTATGCAGGCGATATTCGGGCGCGGTTTGGCCCAGAGTACATCTTAAAACCAGTTGCATCTGGTTCGTCTGTCGGTATCACGCTCGTACTCGACACACTCGATCTTGCATCAGCAATAGATAGGATGCTCGAAGCATACGAAGAAATACTTGTCGAGGAATATGTGCAGGGAAGAGAGGTTACTTGCGGTGTTGTTGAGCGTTTTCGTAATCATGATCTCTATGCACTCCCGCCGATAGAGATCGTTCCGCCTAAAGAGGCCGGTTTCTTTAGCTATGCGGTAAAGTATGACGGTTCAACACAGGAGATCTGTCCTGCGCCGCTCCCGCATAGCGTGAAGAACGATATAGAGTATGCAGCACGCGAGGTGCACAAAGCACTCGGTCTCAAGCAGTATTCACGCTCCGATTTTATTCTTGGAAATAATGGACTCTACTTCCTCGAGGTAAATACGCTACCGGGACTCACTGCTGAATCGCTCCTCCCAAAGGCGCTCCATGCTGTCGGCGCATCATATGATGGGTTTGTAAACCACCTAATCGAAGACGCGCAGCGTGTGAAGTGTTAAACTATTTGTATGACAAAGCAACTCTCTCAAAATGAAGTGCTTAAACATCTCGCTCGCGTGAGTGGCTGGATGGTAAACAAAAAGCACACTGAAATCACTAAGTCATTCAAGACAAACTCATTTGTCGATGGACTTGCTCTTGTTGCAAAGATTGCTGTGCATGCCGAACTCGTTAATCATCATCCGACGATTGAACTCGCGTATGGTTCAGTGTCTGTAACCCTTTCGACACATGATGTAAAGGGGCTCTCAAAGCTTGATTTTGAGCTCGCAAAGCGCATAGACGATATCCGCGTTGGATAGGTTTTGAAACACAATTATCTCCCTGTCTACGTTACGAAAGCGCCATTATGGCGTATTTCTTACATATAGACCGAGTAATATCAAGAAAATCATGAAAAACCTTACAATTCTAGCAAGTGTATTTGTTCTCGTTGCATCATTTGGCTTTGCTTCGCTCCCACAGAGTGCGAACGCGATGTGTAGTGATAACGGCTACTCAAACTCAGGAGGAAAGTGTGAAAACTCATACAAGTGGGAAAAGAAAAACTGGGATGACGATGATGAAGATGAGGACGACGACGACGATTACTCATGGAAGAAGAAAAAGGGGAACTGGAATCAGTACCAGTATCAATACCAGAAGAACTACGACCTCGACTATCTTCAGGCATACATTAACCAGCTCATTGCACTCCTCGCTGCATACCATGGTGGCGTAAATGCAACGACAGGTGACGTCGACGCACGTACACAGAGTGCTACTGATATTACCGAAGACAGCGCAACGCTCCGTGCGGTTATCGAATTCGATACCGATGATGAAGCTGAACTCTACTTCGAGTACGGTACAAAAAGCGGAAGTTTAACAAAGAAGACAGATCGTATCGAACTCACTGATAGTGATGATGGAGACACGATCGAGGATGAGATCGATGGACTTACTGACGATACAAAGTATTTCTTCCGCGCAGTTGCTGTTGACGAGGATGGCGACAAGGACTACGGAACAATTCTTAGTTTCATTACTGATGGAGATGGAACAGACGATGATACAAACGACGAAGATCCAGTGGTAACAACGAGTGCTGAGCGCAATGTCGACAACGACAGCGCAGACCTCCGCGGAACTATCGACATGAACGACTTCGAAAATGGCGTAGCGTTCTTCGTCTTTGGTGAGGATGAGGATCAGATCGACGATGTAGAATCTGATTACGATTCATACACAGACGTTGACGAGGATGGTGATGACCTCCGCAAGTCACAGGTAGACACCGATGTTGATGCTACAGAGACCTACACACAGAATGTTTCTGGTCTCGACACCAACACAGAGATCTTCTTCGCACTCTGTGTAGCATACGAGGATGAGGATGACGACGAGACGCTCGAGTGCGGCAAAACCCGCTCATTCGACACAGAGTAATAGGGAAGAAAGGTAACTACACTGACACACGATACACAAAAGCCCCGTACGGGGCTTTTGTAGTAAGAAAGTGACACAATACCATATGCAGGATTATCGTAGACAAATACGAATTAGTTGCTATTATGCGCAAGCCACAATTTCGTGGTACATGGAGAAAACCATGAAGAAGTCCTGGCTGCTCTTCGCAGCACTCGCAACCCTCGGCACCGGCGCCTTCGCATCGACCCCCGCGCTGGCGACCGGTTTCGAAGGTCAGACCCTGATCGACCTCGGCCGGCGCGACAACCCGACGTCGCAGTCGACGATCGACAAGAACGATCTCGTCGCGCTCGGTCGCCGCGACAGCCCGCCGCCTTCGCAGCCCGCTGCGACCGGCAACATGTTCGCCACGACCAGCCTGATCGACCTCGGCCGCCGCGATGGCCCCACTTCGGGCCGTCGTGACGGCAGGTCCGACACCGGATCGTCGTCGTAGCAACGATGTCAACCTGGGGTGAGTAGCACCCCGCGAGCCTCTGGCTCAAGCCGCCACATGTTGGCGGCTTTTTTATACATTAGACATCAAAAAAACACCCTGGGGTGGTTTTTGTACTTCATTTCTTTGTGGACCCGACAGGAATTTTCCATTACATGGACGGTACACTTTTCGCATCAACTGCTCAAAGTCTTCAATCCCGTGCCACACCCAACCAGCCAAAGAAAAAACCGGTATTGAACCGGTACTTTCTTTGACTGTGGAGCAGTTTGACTCAAGTTAAACACAGTCTGATTGAAATGGAATGTCCTAATTTCCTTAAGATTGTTGATTTGTGGTGATTAATTGATGTATTAAAGCATTGCATAATTGTTCACAAATCTGTTTGACAAATAGCTTTAATAAGAATATATTTTAGATATCAGCACCAACGTTAACCGTTGGAACCCTCTCAGGTTACGACCTGGGAGGTTTTGCGTTATAATACTGGAAAATATGGCTAGAAATCTAAGAATTGCTTTTGTTATTGATGGATTCAACCTTTACCATTCACTAGCAGATTCATATAGAGCAAATGGTGGAATTATTTCGAAGTGGTTTGATTTGGATGGCTTTTGTAAATCATACCTTGTGCCGATTGGCATAAAATTTGGTGCGACTATAACACTACAATCAATACATTATTTTTCAGCCCTGGCTACTCATTTGGCTGAAAAAGACCCTGAGAAAATAATTAGACATAAAGATTATATAAGTTGCCTTGAATACCAAGGAATCAATGTACATCTCGGTCGTTTTAATAAGAAGAATGTAAAGTACTCAAACAATAAGGTTAAGGTGTGTGTTCAGACACACGAAGAGAAGGAGACTGATGTTGCTATCGCAATAAAGGCTTTCGAGTTATTTCATCAAGACGCGGTTGATATTTTGGCAATTGCTTCAGGTGATTCTGATATTGTGCCTGCCGTTAAAGCGATTAAGAATAATTTTCCTGACAAGATAGTGGTTTCAATTTTCCCTGCAGGTAGAAAGAGTGACGATATGGAGAAAAACGTACATACATCATTTAAGGCTTCAAATGCGAAGTATTTAAAACATCATTTGCCTGATCCATTCATTCTAAAAAACTTGCAGATTTCTAAACCAAAAACTTGGTAATTTAATAAACACCCGATTTCAATCGGGTGTTTATTAAATTTCCATGTATTTCTACATACTTCTATGTCGGCGGAGCAGTTTAACTCAAGTAAAAACTTCTTTGATTGAAATGGAATGTCCTAATTTCCTTAAGATTGTTGATTGGTGGTAAGTATCTATCTCTTAAGATGTGACCGGTTGCCATAATTCTATCGGGTTTCCCTCTGGATCGTGGATTCGTGCAAATGTACCAACTTCTGGCATAGAATTCCATTCGTCTTTTTCTTCGACAGTTATTCCTTTTGACTTTAATTCCGCGATCAGTGTTTGTAAATCTTTAACACGAAAATTAATCATCCACTGCTTATCACTTTTAAAGTAGTCAGTAGCACTTGGCTGAGGTTCAAATACTGTTGGTCCAGCATGTTGTTTCCACACAAAGTCTTGTATATCGATACCTAAGATATTTATATACCAATGTTTTAACTCTTCTGGGTTTTCTGCTCGGAACATGAAGCCTCCAATACCTGTAATGTTATTCATATACGCCTAGTATAGCAAAACAAAAAGTTTACCCTTGCGAGTAAACTTCCATGTTGCTACATGTATTTCTACATACTTCTATGTCGGTGGACCCGACAGGAATTTTCCATTACATGGACGGTACACTTTTCGCATCAACTGCTCAAAGTCTTGAAACAATTCCCAAAATTGTTTCAACCTGCGACCTCGTGAGTGCAAAACACGCGCTCTAGCCAACCTGAGGTTAAACAGTCTGGGAGACTGTTTAACGGCACGATAGTTTCATTTCTTTGTGGACCCGACAGGAATTGAACCTGCGACCTCGTGAGTGCAAAACACGCGCTCTAGCCAACTGAGCTACGGGCCCACAAAGAAATCAAATTAGCTCCGATATAATACGCATTTTGACCCCATTGGTCAACATCAGGAAATACTGAATGCGTATATGGCTGATATACTGAAATGAGTCTCTATGAATCTAGAACTTCTCACCCTCCTCCCACATCTTTCAATGAGCAGTAAAGCGCTCAGCTACACGGCGGGAGTCCTTGTGGCGATCTCCGCGACTGCGTATGCCATCCAGGTATACCGGGCACATCTCCATGCAAACATGGCTACGTGGCTCATGGTCGTACTCATAGACGGTCTTGGTCTTGTTCTTGCTCTTGCGACAGGGAATAGCAACCCTGCCATACATGTTGTTTGGGTCGTTACTGATGTACTCATCTGTATTGCCATACTGCGAAATACCGCACATTGGCATTGGAAACACATAGAAACACTCTCGCTTATCGCATGTGTAACCTCACTCACTCTGTGGGTAACTACTGACTCTGCAATTTCTCTCTATGCGTACCTTGTAGCATGCGCATTCACGCTTCTTCCACAAGCGATCCAATACTGGAAGAATCGCACGCTCGCTCGAAAGAGTGCGTGGCTCTGGATTGTGAACTCTGTTGCGCTCGTGATGACTATACTCTCAGTACAATCGCTCACTCCGGAATACAGCATCGTATCCCTTGGTCTTCTTGTGCTCAACCTTGCAATGGTGCTTATCGCACTCAGATAACAACTTTTCTTGAGACAGTAGAACTGATAAACTCTCCTCTACATAGCGGGCTATAGTATACCGGTAGTACGCGTCCATGGGGTGGATGTAGACCGAGTTCGATTCTCGGTAGCCCGACATGAAAAAGAAAATTAGATGTAAGTGGGCAGGAACGGATGACCTTCTCTACATTGCGTACCATGATGAAGAATGGGGTGAGAAGCGAGTGCTCGGAGCTTCGCAAGACCTTGTGTGAACTTTTACAAACGCGTGAAGTAAAAGAGCCACAAGGTGTACAGCGTCTGTAAGACGGGCCAGTCACTGGTACACTATGGACATGAAAAGATGCACGTGGGCCGGTACTGATGATCCACTCTATATTGCATACCACGATGAAGAATGGGGTGTACCAGTGCACAACGACCAGAAACTCTTCGAATTTATGGTGCTTGAGAGTGCACAGGCAGGACTCTCGTGGCGTACGATCCTTCATAAGCGTGAAGGGTATAGAAGGTGCTTTAAAGGATTCGATCCAAAGAAAGTAGCGAAAATGACCGACAAAGATGTCGAGAAGCTCATGCTTGATCCATCTATTGTCCGTAACAGGCTTAAAATCACTGCAACAATAGTAAATGCGGAGCGATTTCTTGCAGTCGCAAAGGAGTTTGGCTCGTTTAGCAACTATCTTTGGTCATGGACAGGAGAGAACCCAATACAAAATGCGCGAAAGCATATGCGTGACGTACCAGCTGTCACCGAACTTGCAGAGCAAATAGCAAAAGATCTAAAGAAACGCGGATTTAAATTTCTCGGGCCAACCGTGTGGTACGCATTCATGCAGGCAACTGGTATGGTGAACGATCACACAACTGACTGCTTTCGTCACACTGAGGTACGAAGGTTGAAATAGTGATAGGTGGGTACAACTCTGAACTCATACGCTTCACATGCTGATACAATGATTGCGTAATCGGTAATTGCGTCTGGGTTTTTTGTATATGCGTGAAGTTACACTTGTAGAACTATCATCTCCTGGCTGTCACAACTGTGCAGCGTTTAAGGAAATGTGGGAGGTAGAGAAGGAGAATTGGCCAAATGTGAAGTTTACCGATGTAAGCCTCATGGATCCACAGGGTCAGGAGCTAGTTCAGAAGTATCAAATCTTTGCGTCACCAGGCATCATCATTAATGATGAGCTTTTTTCGACTGGGGGAGTGAACAAGGACGAGTTTATTAAGAAATTACAAGATCTTTCAAAAGAATAAGTATGGCAGAAACAGGAGTACAAGGAGGAAGTGCTGGGGTTTCCGCCTCAGTGCGTAACTGGCTCATAGGAGCAACACTCGTCGTTGCCGCGGCAATCATCTTCGGTCTCCTGTATCTGTTTGTTATCGCACCGTCAGTACCAAGTGGTGGTGTTGGGTGGTTCCTGTTCTCGTTTGCGACAGGGCTCACGATGATCATCATGCCGTGTACGCTACCGCTCGCGTTTGTGATCGTGCCGCTCTCCATGGGTAAAGGGCTCATACGTGGGCTCTCCATTGCAGTCGCCTTTGGTCTTGGTGTTGCTGCTACGCTCAGTATCTACGGCATCATAGCCGCTGTTGTTGGTAATGCAGTACTCGATGTGCTCGGTGCAGACCTCGAGGCACTCAAGAACTGGGTGTATTTCGTTGCAGGTATGTTTGCACTCATATTTGCCATGAGTGAGATCGGCCTTCTCAATTTCCACATGCCGACATACTCGGGTGCTGCTCCGGCGTTCATACAGAAACAGCAAGAAGTCATCAAGGCTTTTTTTCTCGGTCTTTTCCTCGGTAACGTTGGTGTTGGATGTCCGCACCCAGCAACGCCGCTTATTCTCATTGAAATCGCTACTTCAGGAGATGTACTCTACGGATGGCTCATGTTCCTCATCCACGCAATCGGACGAATCTTACCGCTCCTCCTCCTCGCATTCCTCGCTATTCTCGGTGTAAACGGTCTCAACTGGCTCATGACTCGCAAAGCTGCGCTCGAACGCGTTACCGGATGGGCAATGGTGTTCGTAGCTGGTTTTATTCTCACACTCGGTCTCTTCTCGCACGATTGGTGGGTAAACTCTGGTATCCACTCAGCGCTTGAGGCCATCACTCAGGAAAGTCGATTCAATACCCTCATGAATGACACGCTCGGCACGAATGTTGCACACGTGCACGGCCTTGAAACTGGTGTCGGACTCTTTGGGCAGCCACTCCATTGGGGTAACTGGTTCCTCGTCCTGGTATGGCTCATTCCGATGTGGTGGTGGTACGCAAAACGCAGAAGAACGATGTATGCAAGTCCTGCATTCAAACTTCGTGCACTCGAAGGTCAGATCGACAAGCTCGAATCCGAGCGTCGTGTCATAGAGACGACGGTGAAGATGGACGATCTCGAAACACAGTACGATCTCACAGCAGCACAGACCGAGATAGATAAACTCGAAAAATTACGACGTGAAGAAGAGGCGAAAGTAGAGTTTGGTGAAGCAGGGGCGTATAAGAATGCTGTTGCTCGAGACTACGAGGACAAGATGCTTTCTATGCGGAGAAATTACCTCATGGTCATTTCTGTATTCCTCGTTCTTACGTTTGTTCATTTCCTTCCGAACAATTTCTACTACAAATCGATGAGCGGCCTCGGTCATGGTGATCATGGAACGGAAGCGGCACATGATCATGGCGGAACAACCCCAGCAGCTACCACAGCTCCGCAAGTGACAAAACTCAGTACAGATACTCAAGGTTTGCCAGATGCAAAAGAACCTGAGTTTGTAACGTTGAAGCAGGGAGAAACGTATGTTGTCACTGCCGCATACGTGAAGAAGCGTGTTGGAAATCATACGCTTCGTATGCTCGCATACAACGGTTCAGTACCTGGCCCATTCATTCGTGTGGCGCAAGGTGGCACTGCAACGATCGAGTTTCGCAATAACACCGATATTGATCAGACCGTTCATTCTCATGGTGTACGCATGAACAATAATTACGATGGTACACCTGGTGTCACGCAGCCTGTGGTGAAACCGGGAGAGACGTATACCTACGTGCTCACATTCCCTGATGCAGGTATTGCATGGTATCACCCTCATACTCGTGATGATATTGGGCAGGAAATGGGTCTCTATGGAAACTACTTCATTGACTCAAATGAACCTGGTTACTACAGCGAGGTTAATCGAGAAATGCCACTCGTCCTTGATGATATCTTGATTGAAAATGGAAAGATCGCAGCGTTCTACAAAGATTATGTTGATCATGCACTTCTTGGACGCTTTGGAAACACCTATCTCGTTAATGGTGAAGCAGACTACACACTCGAAGTGAAGAAAGGTGAAGTGATCCGTTTTCTCACTACAAATGTTTCTAATGCACGTACATATAGACTGAGTATCCCTGGTGCGATGATCAAACGCGTTGGAGGTGATGCAAGCAAATACGAACTTGAAACTTTCGAGAATGAACTCGTACTCTCTCCAGCAGAGCGTGTTGTCTTTGAAGTGTATTTCCCTGAATCTGGAACATACAAGCTTGTAAATCGACAGAAGGACAAGACAGAAGAAGTCGCACGGTTTATCGGAAGTGAGAGCGCCGTAGAGGTGTCATACAAGGACATCTTCCTTGCTGCACGAAAGGATATTGGCCGAACTGAAGAGTTCAATGCACTCCGCGCACAGTACCAAGACGCTCCACCTGCGAAGAAGCTTAGACTCACCGTAGCACTCACCGGTGTAGTAGACCACAGTGCCCATGCACACGGTGCAACCACTGACGCAGGAAGTGCGGGAGGACACGACCATGGAAGCATGGATATGTCTGGAATGGATGCATCGATGCATACCATGATGCATGGTGACCCACTCGATGCCATTCAGTGGAATGATGATGCGAACACTGATGTTGTAAACACAACAAAGAACGTCGAGTGGATCATCATTGACGAGGCAACAGGCAAGAAGAATATGGATATCCCTGTTCGTGATTGGACATTCACACAAGGGCAGTATGTGAAGATTCGAATTACGAATGATCCAATGGCTGCTCATGTGATGCAACATCCGATACACCTCCACGGGCAGCGATTCGTTGTTCTTAATGACAATGGTGTAGCAAATACCAACATGGTTTGGAGAGATACCGCACTTGTCCTTCCAGGTGGGTACATAGACATCCTCGTTGATATGTCGAATCTTGGTGAGTGGATGCTCCATTGCCATATCGTTGAACATCTCCATGCGGGCATGATGATGCAGTACCGTGTCCAAGATGCTTCTGGATATGCCCCAGGTGACGAGTACCGAGCAAGTCTCAAAACAATCCCACCAGCAGGTAGTGCACCCGCTGCGGATGCAAGCGCGCCAGCTACATACACATGGTCAACACCTGTCACCGACACGAACGTTATCGTTACTGACAAGAAAACGTACAAGGTAAACTCACCTGAATATGTAGGATTCACATTCACTGATACAAATGGAAACCCACTTGCACTTGATAAGACCAAACAAATCCCGCTCACCATCACGTTTGTGAACGAGGATGGCAGTGACCACTTCACAACGTATCCAGGTAACACACAGATACACCAGCGTACCAATATGATGAATGGGAACGTTCCTGGTGCACCTGGTTTTGACGAATCGAAGCCCCACTCGCATTCACTCAATTTCCCAGCACTGATTGAGGTAGCTCATGCTGATGCAGGTCATGCACACACCGCAGGAACACTTCCTGCCGGCTTTGCACCTACATACAGTGTACCGGCATACTTCAGCAAAGAAGGGAACTACAAAGCGTTTGTTGAGTACTACCTTGAAGGTGATCCAAAACCTTTTGTAGGAGCAGTAACTCTTACCGTTGGCCCAGCTTCATGGAGTATCGACAACTACGGATGGTCTCAAAATATGAAGTGGTGGGTGCTATTTACCATTTCGATCCTTCTTATGGTGCCGCTCTCGCTGTGGGTTAGACGTTACATTAATGCAACAAACTAGTAACTACGTATGAACAAATACCTCATTCTCGGCATCATCATTATCATCCTTATTGGAGGTGGTGCGCTATACAAAAGTAAAACGGATACTGATAACTGCACCCCTGAAATGGGTAGTGATGTAAACATGACTGTTATCTCAAAGAAGCTCGAGTGGCGCTTTGAACCAGAAACAATCACTGTAGCAAAGTGTGATCGCGTCACCCTCACGGTAGTGAATGAAGACAACTTTGACCACGGTGTTGCCATTGATGCACTCGGTATCTCACAGAGACTTCCTGCTAATGGTCAGATCGTAGTTCCATTTGTGGCATCTAAGGAAGGTGAGTTTCCTTTCTACTGTTCGGTGTCGTGCAGTGACAGTAAATCAACAGGCAATCTGCCTGGTGGAGTTGTACAGGCAGGTCCATATGCAGGGCAGATGCGCGGACACTTTGAACACATAGGCAAGTTCATTGTAGAAGGACTAAAGAGTGTTATTAACTGATTTATTTTTAGCATCGTATGACTAAGCTTGTACTCAAGGTAAAGGGAATGCACTGTGCATCATGTGCGATTCTCATCGACAAACTGCTTGCGAAACAACCTGGGGTACAGGCTGTGAGTACGAGCTACGGTGCGCAGAAAGTGGCGCTAGAGTTCGATGAGGCAAAAATTTCCCTCGAACAGATCGATGGCTTTGTAAACAAGCTCGGCTACGATGTTATCCGCCCTGATGAAGCTACGAACTCTGTGGAAGAGGAAGAGGCCGCCGAGGAAAAGGAGCTGAAGCTTTCCAAGAAGCGTGTAATCGCTGCATTTGCCATAGCTTCACCGATCATCGCGTACTACATGGGTGTGCACATGTTTAACTTGCCGCACGTTCACGAGGTGTGGGGAATCGATCTCAACTATATCTACTGGATACTCTCAACACCAATCCAGTTTGTGATCGGGTGGCCGTTCTATAGAAATGCATGGGCAGCAGTGCGAATCGGTGCAGCAAACATGGACGTACTCGTTGTACTCGGAACAACCGCAGCATACCTATACAGTATGTTCGGATTCCTCTTCTTTAACATTGATCACCCATTCTGGGAGAGTTCCGCAGCGCTCATTTCATTTATTCTCCTCGGTCGTTATGTTGAGGTTGTTGCTAAGGGTAAGGCATCGAGTGCTATTAAAGAGCTTCTCAAACTTGAAGCGAAGGAGGCACATGTTGAGCGTGACGGAAAGGAGGTAACAATTCCTCTCGAAGAACTTACTGAAGGTGATGTGGTCATCGTAAAGCCAGGTGAAAAGGTTCCTGTTGATGGAACAATTGTTGAGGGTGAGTCGCACATTGATGAAAAGGTGGTGACTGGTGAGTCATTCCCTGTAAAGCGTGTTACCGGTGACGAAGTTATCGGAGCAACAGTGAATCTCGAAGGCCGCTTTAAGTTTAAGGCGACTAAAGTTGGAAAAGACACTCTTCTCAATCAGATCATTCGCATGGTAGAAGAGGCACAGGCAAAGCGTGCTCCTGTTCAAGATCTCGTTGACAAGGTGAGTGAGTATTTCGTACCTGCTGTTGTATTGCTCTCCATCATTACCTTTGTCGGATGGGTTTTCATCGCAGACCTCCCGGTTCAAGCGGGTGTCATGCGCATGATCGCGGTGCTCGTAATCTCATGCCCTTGTGCCATGGGTCTTGCGACACCAACAGCTCTCGTTGTGGGTATTGGACGCGCAGCAAAATTTGGAATTATCCTCAAGGGAGGTGAAGCACTAGAAAAGGCATACAAAGTGGACACGATTGCACTCGACAAAACTGGTACGCTCACAATCGGAAAGCCTGTTGTTACAGACTTTGTGATGATCGGAGGAACAGTGAAAGACACTGATGCAGCACTTCTCGCTGCTTCAGCAGAAATGGGCTCTGAACACCCTCTCGCCCGTGCAGTCATTGAATACGGGAAGAAGTCAGGGGAGGTACTCACCCTTAAGAAATTTGAAGGTATTCAGGGAATGGGTCTCAAAGCGATCATTACCTGGAACAAGAAAGATACAGAGGTCATCATAGGAAACATGATGTACATGAATAGTCTCAAGATCGATGCAAAACAGTACGTTCAAAAGCTCGAAGAGCTTCAAGAGCAAGCAAAGACAGTAGTGTTTCTCCTCATTGACGGAGTACCTACTGCACTCATTGCAATGGCAGACACACTTAAACCATTTGCGAAAGAAGCGATCGATGAACTCAAGCGTATGAAGAAGCAGGTCATTATGATTACTGGTGACAATGAGAAAACTGCACGTGCAATCGCAAAACTCGTTGGTATTGATCGTATTCTTGCTGAAGTACTCCCTCAGGATAAGGCAGCAACCGTAAAGAAGCTTCAGGAAGAAGGACGTATTGTGGCGATGGTCGGTGACGGTATCAACGATTCGCCTGCGCTCGCACAAGCAAATCTCGGTATTGCTATAGGTTCTGGTACTGATGTTGCAATTGAAACAGGTGAGGTTATCCTCGTTAAAGACGATCTCCGCGACGTTGCAACAGCTATCCAGCTCTCACGAAAGACAATTATCAAGGTGTGGCAGAATCTCTTCTGGGCATTCTTCTACAACGTCGCAGCTATACCTGTTGCAGCGGGTGGTCATCTACTTCTCACACAGGTTTCATTCGGTGTTGCAGCAGGGTGGGTGGTCGGTATACAGCAACAATTTGGTGCGCTTGGTCAGATCTTCTTCAATCTTTCTCAGGCTACACTTCGTCCAGAGATCGCTGGTTTCGCTATGGCATTCAGTTCGGTTTCCGTTGTTGCTAACTCAATGACACTCCATCGATATGTACCACCAATTGAAAAAGAAATTATAAAGTCGAAGCAAGAAGCGCCAGTGAAAGCATAGTACAATTGATTCGTAGCTACTAAACATACATCTATATGACAACAATCGAACTTAACATTGAAGGAATGCACTGCGGGGGATGCGCAACCGGTATACAGATGGTTACCGAACAACTTGATGGTGTTACTTCTGCATTTGTTGATCTCGATGCAAAGAAAGGGAAGTGGGAAGTTGATGAATCAAAGGTAAAAGCAGATACCATCATTGATGAAATTGTAAAACTCGGCTACAAAGCAAACGTTGCATAACAATGGATATCTATTTTTTACTTCTCCTTGTGCATATTGTGGGCACCGTACTCGGTGTTGGCGGTGCAACTATGATCGAAGTGCATCTCAACAAAGCGCTGCGTGATAGCAAAATGGATACGGTCGAACGAGACTTCCTCGGCTCCGACTTTTTGATCACGCGTGTAGGGATGTTTCTTGCACTCGTGAGTGGCATTGGTTTCATAGTCACCTACGCTGTGAACGATCAGCTTTTCAGGCTCGATAACGGCGTGTTTTGGGCAAAAATGCTCATCTTTGTGATTATTATGGTTAATGCGTACTTACTCCATGTACACAAAATCGGCCTTTACTGGGGAAGCGCTTTCTCCTTTATCTCATGGTGGACAGTACTCGTTTTCGGAATGTTCCTCACTAACGGCATACGTTTCTTTCCGACAGACACGCTTCTATCCTGTGCAGCGCTTATGGCTTTGTATGGAATCACCGTCGTCATCGGTGCGCGCATACTTCATGCACTACGAGAGCGCATGAAAATGAGTTCGGGTTCAGATGCTCAAACTACTGCGTGAAATAGTCACGCAGTTTTTTGTACGTATCGAGATGATCCTCGACCGGAACAGTGTCGATAACACCAATTACAGCCTCGTCGTTGCCCCCAGGATAGAGACCGTCACCGAAATAGACGCATGCGTCTCTATCCCATGCATTGTGTTCTATGAGCTTTTCTACGTACGTACCCTTGTGGCGATCTTTATGGATATAGTCGAGACTCGTTGAGCCACCGATCTTTACGATGAGATCTTCGGAGATAAATGGGACGCGCTCGAGAAGTGCATCGCGCTTCTTTCTGTCGGGGTCATACTCCATCTTAACTTCTACCGGCGCAGCGTTGCCAATAGGACTAAAGGTTATTTGTGAACCTCTATTTTCTATTGGGATCCACTCATGATTGATTTCATGATCAACAGTGTCCATAAGAGAAGCGATGTGCGTAAGAATTTCTTCTTGATGATGCGGATCAAGGGGCACATTCCATAGTTCTGTTCCGTCAGGGTGCACCGCATGATTACCGTTTTGCCCAAGACGATACGCAGGGAGATCATTGCTTTGCCACATGATCTTTGAAACCTCCTGTCCGGATACGACCACAATAGTATGAGGAAGGGAAGAGAGCAGGGCATGCATCTCTTCGAGCATCGGCTGCCTCGGAGGAGCGATGGTTTTATCGAGGTCAAAGAAGAGGTGCTTTTTGTGGCGATACATAGGGTTGGTAGTATATCAACACTTTCGCTTTATTTCAGCAGTTTTCTCTGGTATTATGCGGGCGCATTTTATGCTTTTAGGTAACTTCATACATACGGCGGAAGCAGCGGGTGATGGTATTGCAATCCATCTCGCTCCGCCTGTGCTCGGCCATTTCTTTGGTATTCCACTCACGAGCACACTTGTTACCTCCTGGACGGTGATGATTCTTTTGATAGTGAGCACATTTTTGCTTTCACGAAGACTCAAGCTTATCCCTGGGAAGGGCCAGATCGTTGTAGAGACACTCGTAGGAGGTGTTTTTGACTATATCGCTGACGTTCTTGAGAGTCGCGATCTCGCAAAGCGCTTTTTCCCGGTGATCATGACTATTTTTGTGTTCATCCTGTCACTCAATTGGTTTGGGCTTCTTCCGGGAATTACCGGCTTTGGTATATATGGAGAATCACACGGTGAAAGCGGTCTCATACCATTCTTCTACCCGGCACATACAGACCTCAACATGACCATTGCCCTTGCCGTCATTGCTTTCTTCTTCATAGAGATATCTGGAGTGCTCGCAATAGGATTTTTTAAGTACGCAGGAAAATTTATTAATTTCTCTTCACCACTTAATTTCCTCATCGGGATCATAGAGCTCTTCAGCGAACTTGCACGCCTCATCTCATTTTCATTCCGTCTCTTCGGAAACATCTTTGCAGGAAAGACACTGCTTCTCATCGCAATGTTCTTTGTGCCGCTCATTCTTCCGGTACCAATCCTCGCGTTTGAACTCTTTGTTGGATTTATCCAGGCATTTATTTTTGCGGTACTTACACTGTTCTTTATTAAATTAGCGATAGCAGACCCGCATGAACACTAGATAGTGGGGAACGCTGAGTAGTTGACCTCTCGACCATTCAGCGTTATCCATTATGAGTAATCAGTGATAACACGTATAAAAGGTATGGAAATTGAAGCAGTAAAGGCACTCGCCATGGCACTCGCAGTAGGTCTTGGTATGATCGGCCCAGGTATTGGTATTGGTATTCTCGTGTCTAAGGCACTTGAGGGTATCGCACGTAACCCAGAGGCATCAGGGAAGATTCAAACAAGTATGTTTATCGGTATCGCGTTTACCGAAGCACTTGCTATCTTCGTCATCGTTGTTGGTTTTATTATCAAGTTCGGCTAGTCGTAACTCGTTTACAAACGTATGGAGGAAATAATCCACGCATTTGGTATAGATCTGAGGCTCATCGTCATTCAGATGATTAACTTCGCGCTTCTCACTGGTGCGCTATGGTATTTCCTCTACACGCCTGTTCTTACGCTACTCAAAGAGCGTGAGAAAAAGGTTCGTGAAGGAGTTGAGAATGCAGAGAAAGCAAAACAATCACTGCTTGAAGCTGATACTGAGAAGCAGACTCTTTTGCGCAGTGCGCGAACAGAGGCTGAGGAGATCGTTTCAGCTGCGGCAAAGCATGCAGAAGAGAAGGGTTCAGGTATCCTCGGTGAAGCTGAAGCACGCGCAGCACGCGTTATGGAGGATGCAAAGCTCCGTGCTGAGGAAGAGATGACTCGTGCACAAAAGGCGAGTGAAGCAGCAGTTGCAGAAGCAGCAATACTTGCTGCAGAAGCAATTCTAAAGAAGCAATAGTACTATGCGCACCACCGACTACACGCAAGCTGTCATTGAGCTCTCGAAAGAGGGTATGACTCCCGATGCAGTTTTAAACGGACTGCATACGGTATTGTCTGCACGTGGTCACATGAAGCTTCTTCCTCGAATACTAAAAGAACTTCTCGTACAAGCAGAGACTGCATCAGACGAACACACAGCGAACATTATCGTTGCACGAAGCAATGACAAAGAAGTATTCAAAGCAGAGATCACAAAAGCGCTACATTCCCTTGATGCAAAAGAAGGAACCTATACGGTAGATCCATCAATAACAGGAGGATTTATTGTAGAGACTACAAGCACACGCATCGACGCAAGCTACAAAAGACGATTACTCACCCTATACCGTTCATTAATCAAATAGACCATGAGCACTTCACTTATTGAGAGAATAAAGAAAGAAATTGCAGCACTTCCTCACGATCATGAAATAGAGGAGTCAGGTGTTGTAACGACCGTCCAAGACGGCGTTGCCGAGATAGAAGGTATCCGAGGCGCTCGCATGATGGAGATGGTTGTTTTTGATGACACTGAAGGTCTTTCACTCAAGGATAGTCTTGGAAAGAGTGATGTTCTCTATGGTCTCGTCCTCAACCTCGAGGAAGATACGGTAAAGGTTGTTGTGCTTGGCGATACGCGAAGAGTACATGAGGGTACGCTTGTAAAGCGAACAGGGAAGCTTCTCTCAATCCCTGTTGGTGATGCTATGGTAGGGCGCGTGGTGAGCCCACTCGGCGAACCAATTGATGGAAAGGGTGAGATCAAAACTGATCGTGATATGGCGATCGAGCGAGTAGCGTACGGTGTGATGGAACGTTCATCAGTTAACGAACCTATTCATACGGGCATAAAGGCTATCGATTCCATGATCCCTATTGGTCGTGGTCAGCGTGAGCTCATCATCGGTGATCGCGCAACCGGAAAGACGGTTATTGCAATCGACACCATCATCAACCAAAAGTATGAACCGAAGGAAAAGCGCCCGATCTGTATATACGTGGCAGTAGGGCAGAAGGAGTCAAAGACAGCACGCATTGTGCGCGAACTCACAGAACGCGGCGCAATGGACTACACCATTGTCGTCTCAACGTCTGCATCAGATCCATCTCCACTTCTCTTCCTTGCACCATTTGCTGGTGCTGCAATCGGCGAGTACTTTATGGAAAAAGGCCAGGATGCACTTATTGTGTACGATGATCTTTCAAAGCACGCAGTTGCATACCGACAGATGTCACTCCTCCTCCGTCGTCCACCAGGACGTGAGGCATACCCAGGTGATATCTTTTACCTACACTCGCGTCTTCTCGAGCGAGCAGCAAAGCTCTCTCCTGAACTCGGAGGAGGGTCACTCACAGCGCTTCCGATCATCGAGACACAAGAAGGTGACGTGTCTGCATACATTCCTACAAACGTTATCTCTATTACAGACGGTCAGATATTCCTCGAAACAGACCTCTTCAACAAAGGTATCCGTCCAGCTCTCAACGTAGGTATTTCTGTATCACGTGTAGGTTCTTCAGCTCAAACAAAAGCGATGAAGAAAGTTGCTGGAAAAATCCGTCTTGAACTCGCACAGTTCCGTGAGCTTGAAGCGTTTATGCAGTTTGCATCTGATCTCGATGAAGAGACAAAGGTGCGTATTGAAAGCGGACGCAAGTATACGGAGCTCTTGAAGCAAGATCAGCACGCAACACTTCCTTTCTACCTACAGGTTATCTCTATCTACGGTGCAAACAACGGTCTCCTTGATGGGGCACCGGTAGAACGTGTCCGCGATATCGAGAAGGCGTTCCATGAACTCCTTGAACGAGAAATGAAAGACGTCGTAACAAGCATTGCTACGGAGCGCGCATTGAGCGAAGCGGCTGAAGCAAAGCTCAAGGAAGCTATCCAAACAATGAAGTCAACGCACAAGGAGCTCTACGCATAACCATGTCACTCAAGGCGATAAAAAGTAAGATTAAGGCAACGATTCGTACCAGTAAGGTAACGAAGGCGATGGAGGCTGTCTCTGCGGTAAAAATGCGGAAGAGCCAAGAACGTGCACTACAGGGTCGCCCGTATGCAGAGTCTGCACTTCGCATACTCGAGCGAGTATCGCATGCACGTGAAGTGTATTCGCATCCACTCTTTACGAAACATGAATCAGGAAAACACTGCTTTATCATTGTCACATCAGACAAGGGTCTTGCAGGAAGCCTTAACACAGGAGTACTTAAAGAGGCATATACACGCATTCTCGGACTCCCTAAAGATTCTGTAGAACTCATCTGTTTTGGAAAGAAAAGCTACGAACACTTCCTTCGTCGCGGGTACACAATTCCTCTCCACTATCTCAACGTGAGTGATGAGGTATCACTCGGTGACATGGATGCTGTCGTAGCGCATGTGACCCAGAACTTCGTTCAGAAAAAATATCAAAGCGTAAACATTGTGTACCAGCGTTTCATATCAACGTTCGAACAGAATGCAACAATGAGCGCTGTGCTACCGCTCACCACTGAAGCACTCATAAAAATGGTGGAAGACATTACTCCAGCACATGGACGGTTTAGCGCACAGCAAGAGCAAAAAAAGAATGCTGCTGCATACACTGTAGAGCCGAGCCAGTCGAGTGTATACGATACCCTCTTTCCTATGCTCATTTCTATCATGGTGTACCATGCGCTTCTTGAATCAAAAGCGAGTGAGCACTCTGCTCGTATGGTTGCCATGAAAAATGCGACCGACAAAGCAAAGGAGGTTTCGCATCTTCTTACCCTTGCGTACAACAAAGCACGTCAGGCGGTGATTACTCGCGAAGTATCAGAAATAACCGGAGGTATCGAAGCTATGAAGAGCTAAATGCTGTACTCGCACACGAAGTAGTTCGTGCACGAGTACAGCATTGAGCTGCAATTACCAAGCACAAAAGTAAGATTAATATTATGAAAAATACAGGTACCGTCGTTCAAATCATTGGTCCAATCGTTGACGTTTCATTTGGGGATTCTGTCCCGGCTATTCAGAATGCACTCACCATTGATGCAGGAGAAGGGCGCACACTCACGCTCGAGGTTGCGCAACATCTTGGTCTTGGACGCGTCCGTGCGATCGCCATGGAAGATACGTCAGGACTCGTTCGTGGTCTCAGTGTTTCTGACACAGGAGCACCGATCAGTGTACCTGTAGGCGAAAAATCGCTCGGACGTCTCATGAATGTGCTTGGTAACACGCTTGATGGCGCAGCTCAAATAGAAGACGCACCAAGACTTCCTATTCACCGCAAGGCACCTTCGTTTATCGAACAGTCCACGAAGACAGAGGTGTTTGAAACGGGTATCAAATCTATCGATCTACTCGCACCATTCATCAAGGGTGGTAAAGTTGGTCTCTTTGGAGGTGCAGGAGTAGGAAAGACAGTACTCATCCAAGAGCTCATCCGTAACGTTGCGACAGAGCACGGAGGGTACTCTGTATTTGCCGGTGTAGGTGAGCGTGTACGTGAAGGAAACGACCTCTACCATGAAATGAAGGACTCAGGCGTACTCGCAAAGACTGCACTTGTCTTCGGTCAGATGAACGAGGTACCAGGTGCACGTGCACGAGTTGGCCTCACTGGTCTTACTATGGCGGAGTATTTCCGTGATGAGGGTGGTAAGGACGTGCTCTTCTTTATGGACAACGTCTTCCGATTCACACAGGCAGGTCAGGAAGTATCGTCACTCCTTGGTCGAGTATCCTCAGCGGTGGGATACCAGCCAACGCTCGCAGAGGAGATGGGTCAAATGCAGGAACGTATTACCTCAACAACAAAGGGTTCGATTACCTCTGTACAGGCTATCTACGTACCAGCTGACGACCTTACCGACCCTGCGCCTGCAACAACCTTCTCCCACCTTGACTCAAAGGTGGTACTCTCACGTGCTCTCGCTTCACTTGGTATTTATCCAGCGATCGATCCGCTCGATAGTAACTCTTCAGCACTCGACCCATACATAGTCGGTCGCGAACACTACGATGTTGCACAAGGTGTAAAGCAGGTACTTCAGCGCTACAAGGATCTTCAAGATATTATTGCTATTCTCGGTATCGAAGAACTTTCAGAAGATGACAAGCAAACAGTGTACCGTGCACGTAAGATTCAGCGTTTCCTCAGTCAGCCATTCTTCGTAGGAGAGGTATTTACAGGTACACCAGGTGCGTATGTTCCACTCAAGGAGACCATTCGCGGTTTCAAGGAAATTCTTGAAGGAAAGCATGATGACAAGAATGAACAGGCCTTCTACATGAAGGGAAGTATCGATGAAGTGACTGGGGCAAACTAAACATGGCATACGCACCATTTAAAGTAACCATAACTACTGTTGCCGGCGCCCTCTTTGACGGCGACGCAACAGAGCTTCTGGTGCCTGGTGAGAGTGGAAACATGACCGTTCTAGCAAACCATGAACCGCTCATTACGCTTCTTAAAAAAGGTGTACTCCGTGTGGTGTCAGAAGATGGAACAACACAAACCTTTCCCATTGAAAAAGGAGTTCTCGAGGTGGGGCACAACAAGGCAATCGTACTCGTCTAAATAAAAAAGTGCCCGAGGAAAAGATTCCCTCGGGCACCGAACCAGACTTAGAGCGATCTGCATTCTCGGCAATGCGATCAGCGATCCCTACTGGCACGGGGCAACTGCGGTATGATGCCTGTGGTATTTGAACTGTAGCATAGATTTCTAATTTTTCAATACCACGACAATATTCGCGAGTAAGGTATAATTTTGAACTATGTTTGATAAAGCAAAGCAATTCATGACGCGAAAGCTCATGGAACATCAACTTAAAAGCGCCCCGCCTGAACAACGTGAGCTTGTACTCACAATGCTCGAGAAAGATCCACAGCTTTTCGAGAAAATTGCTAAAGAGATGCAGGAAGAACTTAAAAAAGGCGGTAACCAAATGGCTGCTGCGATGAAAGTCCTCCCAAAGTATCAAAAGGAACTACAAGCACTCATGGGTGACAAGTTTCCAAAAGCCCCACAAGGCCCTACTGCACAATTCAATCCAAACGGATCAATTCATCGATAACTTCCACAGACCACGAGGATACTGATTATGCTCTCATGCTAGTATGAGAGCATAATTTGTTTAATTAATTGAAGTGTACCCACTTCCTCTTGTAACAGGATGAAAAAAATACTCGTATTTCTCGGTCATTCCGACAAAACCTCATTTTCAGGCCATCTCGCTGACACTTACGAAAATGCCGCACGGGGAGCAGGTCATGAAGTTGTGAGAATTAATATTTCTGAACTCACCTTTGATCCTGTGCTTCATATGGGATACAAGACCATTCAAGAGCTTGAACCTGACCTCAAGATGGTACAGGAAAAAATTAATTGGGCTGACCACATAGTATTTATCTACCCTAACTGGTGGGTAACTATGCCTGCTGTCATGAAAGGGATGTTTGACCGTATGTGGCTTCCTGGATTTGCATTTAACTTTGATAAAGTGAGTAAAAAACTCATCCAACGCCTTAAGGGAAAAACTGCTCGTGTCATCATTGTTTGTGGCACACACTCACCGTTTAAAACATGGTGGAAGTTTGGTGACTATACAAATGAAATTGCTCACGGCATCCTCGGTTTCGCAGGTATCAAGACAACTGTTACACCACTTGGTCCTGCAGAGCGAGTAAAACCAGAAGTGCTCGATACCTGGTCCCAAAAGATAGGTGCACTTGGAAAGGCTGGTCGCTAGCTTTCCCTCCAACTACAAATCTGCTACTGTAGCCATCTATGAATCTCAAAGTTGGTATTGTTGGTCTCCCCAACGTCGGAAAGTCGACGCTTTTTAACGCACTCACAAAAAGTGCTGTCCCTGCAGAAAACTACCCATTCTGTACCATTGACCCGTCTGTCGGTGTCGTTGCAGTACCAGACCCTCGTCTCGATACACTCTCAAAACTTTCTGCATCTGAAAAAATCATTCCTGCGATAGTGGAATTCGTTGATATTGCCGGCATTGTAAAGGGAGCCTCTGAAGGTGAAGGTCTCGGTAATAAATTTCTTGCGAACATCCGTGAAGTCAACATGATTGCCGAGGTTGTACGCATTTTTGAAGATCCGGATGTTATTCATGTGCATGGACAAGTTGATCCTCTTGGTGACATCGAGGTTATTAACCTTGAACTCATACTTGCTGATCAGGAAACGGTTGCAAAGCGATACGGTAACGTAGAGCGTGATGCAAAGCGTGGTGAAAAAGCTGCACTAAAGGAAAAGGAAGTTCTCGAGAAACTTGCGCAACATCTACAGCTTGGCAAACTCGCATGCACACTCGAACTCGCACCTGATGAAATGCCGTTTGCAAAACAGCTATCGCTTCTTACCATGAAGCAATTTCTCTACGTGCTCAATAAAAAGAATGGGGCACAAAACCTTGATGAGCTCAATGATGAGCGTTGGCAAGAACTGAAAGACTTTTTTGAATCTACAGGGAGCGAATACGTCATGGTAGATGCTGGCATTGAGAATGAGCTCAAGGATCTGAGTGAAGAAGAGAAACTAGAGTTTCGCCGAGAGTACGCAACACTCGATTCTGGTATCGACTCGCTCATTAGAGCAGCGTATCGTGCGCTTGGCCTCATGTCATACTTCACAACTGGTGAAAAGGAAACTCGTGCATGGACAGTGAAGCAAGGTTCTACTGCACCTCAGGCAGGTGCTGCTATTCATACTGACTTCGAACAACGATTCATTCGTGCACAGGTAGTCACTTTTGAAGATCTTGTACGAGCAAGCTCATTTGCAAAAGCTCGCGAAGATGGGAAACTCCGTACAGAAGGGAAGGAATACATCGTGAAAGATGGCGATGTCATAGAGTTCATGGTGGGGTAGACAATACGCTGTATATACGGTATAAAAAATTTGTTCATCTAATCTCGGATGAGCCTACCACCTTTATTGGGGGAAACATGGGACAGATCATTGCCGGCTACTGGAAGTTTGTCGGTCTTCAGAAGGAAGCGGTTGAGGCAGTCGCCACGGATTTGGCGAATGGCCATGATGGGGAGCGTTTTAAGCGTATTCTCGTAAAAGGTGCAGGAGATAACTCATGGCAGATTGTTTTTGAGTATCTCCCTCCTGACAACTCTTGCCGAGCGTTCAACAAGTTCATGCATAAGAAGAACCAGGAATTTGTGAAGCGGTTTGGTACAAGGGAACATGGTGGCAAAACGTACCCTAAGAACGTTTCGGGCTGGAGCATCTCCAGCAATGTGAGCATCATCAAATAGCACCCGCCGACGAAAACTCGTTTCGGCGGGTTTTCTTATTCTCAGAAGGTTCAAATTTTGGCTTTTTAATTCTTTATGGTATATTCCTCCTGTTCTGCCTCGGCGGCCCGAGGCGTTTTATTTTCTCTATTTACTATGTCAGCTCAAGAAACACGTAATATCGCAATCATTGCACACGTAGACCACGGTAAGACAACACTTACCGATTCACTCATGCGCCAAACTGGTGCGATGACTGATGACAATGCTTCAATGGACTCAAATGCTCTTGAGCGAGAGCGTGGTATCACCATTTACGCAAAAAATACCTCAATTACATACAAGAATACCAAAATCAACATTGTTGATACACCTGGTCACGCCGACTTTGGTTCCGAAGTAGAGCGCGTACTTCGGTCTATAGATTCAGTACTTCTCGTTGTTGACGCTCAGGAAGGTCCGATGCCACAGACTCGTTTCGTGCTTAAGAAGTCTCTCGAACTTGGTCTCAAACCAATTGTAGTGATCAACAAAATTGATAAGCCCGCTGCTGACCCACACAAGGCAGAGGAACTCGTTCTCGAACTCTTCCTTGAACTTGGCGCAAATGATGAACAGGCGAATTTCACGACTGTATACGCTATCGGTAGACAAGGTATTGCGAAACGAAAGCTTGAAGATGAATCATCAGATCTCACGCCACTTCTCGACACGATTCTTGAGAAGGTATCTCCAGCAAAGAGCTACGTTGAGGGCGACGCACTTCGTGCACAGGTATTTAACCTCGGATACGACAACTTCCTCGGGCGACTTGCTATCGCACGTATCTACGATGGAGCGATCAAGAATGCTGCACAGCTCACTATTTTGAGCGAAGGAAAGCCTGCGCGAAAGGGAAAAGTAACCAAACTCTTCACCTTCAATGGTATCAACCGTGTAGAATCAGACATTGCATACGCTGGTGACATTGTCATTATCGCAGGGTTTGATGATATCTACATCGGTGAAACGATCACTGATTCAGAAAGTGCACTTTGTCTTCCAGCTATTGCTATCGATGAACCAACTATCGCACTCGATTTCGTCGTTAACAACTCACCATTTGCTGGGCGAGAAGGTAAGTTTGTGACGACACGCCAAATCAAAGAGCGGCTCGAGCGCGAACTTGAAGTGAACGTTGGTCTTAAGGTAGATCTCGAAGGGAACGGTGATTCATACAAAGTCTACGGTCGCGGAGAGATGCACATCTCAATTCTTCTTGAAAATATGCGTCGTGAGGGGTACGAACTACAGGTATCTCAGCCACAAGCAATCATCGAAGAACGTGCGGACGGGAAGTATGAGCCTTTTGAAGAAGTAACTGTGGATGTTCCTTCAGAATACCAAGGTGCAGTGATCGAAAAGCTTGGGCAACGTGCATTCATTCTTCAGAATATGATTATGCATGAGAACCAGGTACGACTCATTCTCGAAGGTCCTACACGAGGTCTCCTCGGATATAAGGGACAGTTTATGATCGATACCCGCGGAGAGGGAATACTCTGTTCACGGTTCGTCGACTTTAAACCATATGCAGGTGAGATCAAGAAACGTCAGGTTGGTTCTATGGTTTCTATGGCAAGTGGAAAAGCACTCGGCTTCTCACTCTGGAATCTCCAAGATCGTGGTCAGCTCTACATTGGCCCGGGTGCTGAGGTATATGAGGGAATGGTGTTAGGAAACACTTCTAAGGGTGAGGAGATGATGGTTAATCCAACAAAAGGGAAGCAGCTCACCAACATGCGTGCTTCTGGATCTGACGAATCGATCTATCTCACTCCACCTCGCGAGCTTTCCATTGAAATTGGGCTCGAGATCATGGCAGATGATGAATATCTCGAAATAACACCAGGTTCAGTACGTCTCCGAAAGCAAGTACTTCGCGAAGCAGAACGAGTAAAAGCGGCACGAAAAGGCTAACACATAATAAAACCACTACACTGTAGTGGTTTTATTATGTGTTATGCGATGCGCTATTCATGTAGGGACTAAAAATGCTATACTCCCAGAATGAAAACCACGTATATCTATATAGGACTTGTTGTCCTCATTATTGGAGGCCTTGTTGTGGTCCGAAATACTACAGACGGCGGAGCCTCTCGAGTTTCAAAATATGATGACTTTGCACAGTGTCTCACTGATGCAGGTGCTAAGTTCTATGGTGCATACTGGTGTCCACATTGCGCAGATCAGAAAGCTCTTCTCGATAAATCAACGAAATTGCCCTATGTAGAATGTTCTACCCCAGACGGAAAAGCTCAGACTCAAATCTGTATTGACGAAAAGATTCAGGGATACCCAACCTGGAAGTTTGCTGACGGGGAAGTCATTGATCGCGTAATGCAACTCTCAGAGTTGAGCGAAAAAACAAGCTGCGCACTCCCCACAACATGAACCCACTCGTAGAGACACTTAATTTCTATCTGGCACTTGGTGGTGTTACCGCCTTCCTCTTTGCGATCATTCTCATCATAGATTCAAGAAGAGAAAAGGCGCTCGGATCTATTATTGGACGATTTGGTCTCTATGCTGCGTTCGGTGTTGCATTTGGTAGTTCGTTCATGGCACTCGTCTATTCTGAAGTATTTGGCTTTGTACCATGTGGCTTCTGCTGGCTCGAGCGTATTTTCCTCTTTCCGCAAGTAGTCCTCCTCCTTGCCGCACTCTACTTCAAAGATGCACTCGTAGCTCGCTATGGTCTCATACTTTCTGGTATCGGTTTTGTCATTTCACTGTATCACCACTACCTCCAAATGGGAGGAACACAGTTTGTAAAGTGCCCAGCAGCAGGGACTGTTGATTGTGCAAAGCGCATCATGTTTGAATTTGATTTCATGACATTCCCACTCCTCGCAGCAGCAGGTTTTGCACTTCTTGGCGCCCTCTACTACTACATTTTACGCATACGGTAACAAAAGCCCCGGCAAATGCCGGGGCTTTTGTTAACTTCCTTCTATCGGTGGGTTCAATTTTTGAACCGGGCTTACAATATTGGGATTCCAATCAGCATGTATCTCACCGTACTGCTTTTCATAGTTTGCAATTTCATGAGTGAGGTACTTCAGTAGTCGCTTTGTATGTTCTGGAGTAAGTGCATAGCATTCGACATCCTCACCAGAACTCAGTGCAACTGCAAAAAACTCTTCCGAATATCCCATTTTAATATTCTCACAAAAAAGCTTCGGCGCTTTTTCAAGATCATTGATTTTCATCACTGTAGTATACTTGAATGTAGAAGCATCACCAGCGAGGTACCCATGGACCACCATGTGACTGACATCGAACCAATTCCCTACGTAGACGACAGAGGGAGAGATATCGATCGCGAAATCGAGATGATTCTGAAACCATCGCGATGGAGACGTTTCCTCAACTGGCTTACACATCTACTTTGAGAGGTGGGACAGAACGGCGACCACTGGTCGCCGTTCTTTTTTTGTGTTCTTTACATAATGGTATTTATAGCGCACAATCGTAAGTACGCATGGAGGTTTTATAAACGCCCTTTGTGTATGCTCATGTATGGAAAATAATGCTAAACACTTTGCACTACAGCTCGGAGCCCTCATCTCGCTCTACGTCTCCGTAGGAAGTCTTATCAGTCTTCTGTTTGGGGTCATTACCATTGCGTTCCCTGACCCAACAAACACCTGGGAATATGTCGGAGCAACAGACGGCATCAGATTTGCTATTGCACTTCTTGTTGTCTTCTTTCCTGCGTATCTCGCTCTCACACGTATTGTTAACCAGGAGCGCCGTGGGACTGGGGTACCATACCTAGGAATCACAAAGTGGCTCATCTATTTATCACTCGTTGTAGGAGGTGTTGCACTGCTTGCCGACTTCGTAGCCATCATCTACACCTTCCTCAACGGTGATCTCACTACTCGTTTCCTCCTCAAAGCACTCGCAATGCTCGTTGTTGTAGGTCTCCCAAGCGCATACTATTTCTACGATACGCGAGGATACTGGATCACTCACGAATCTCGTTCAAAGCAATACGCTTTTGTGGTAGCGGTACTTATCGCTGTCGCTACAGTCGTTGGATACTTCCATATCGAAACACCGAGCGAAGTACGCGAGCAACGCCAAGACGATCAAACAATCACCGACCTTTCTACGATCCAATCACACATTGAAAATGCGTATGCACTTTCAAATGCACTACCTGAATCTCTCGATGCGCTTGGTGATCGAATAACAGTCCCCTCAGCACCTGAAGGACGCCCATCATACGAGTACACAAAAACAAGTGACGTTGCGTTCACACTCTGCGCAACTTTCGCAAATCCATCTCGACAAGAAGACATCCCACAGTATGCGAGTATGTCTGATATCGGTATCAAGAATCCATACGACTGGACTCATAAAGAAGGAAGAACGTGTTTTGAACGTGTCATGAATGAGCCAGTAATGAAACAGGTTCCTCAGATAGTGAACTAAGTCTCCATGCACAAGAAATTTGATCACGTATCAATCGAAAAAAAGTGGCAAGACCGCTGGAAGAGCGAAGGCATCTATGACGTCAACGATCGTGACCTGAGTAAAGAAAAAGAATACGTACTCGTCGAATGGCCATACCCATCGGGGAACCTCCATATCGGTCACTGGTTTGCCTTTGCCGTTGTCGACATTTATGTTCGCGCTCGAAGGATGCAAGGGAAGCAGGTACTTTTTCCTATCGGTTTTGATGCATTCGGTCTTCCTGCAGAAAACGCTGCAATAAAGCGTGGTCTCGATCCAAAAGGATGGACTGATTCCAACATGGCATTCATGCGAACCCAGCTTGAGCAGATGGGCAATGCATTCAGTTGGGACAAAACAACGAGCTCAACTGACCCTGACTACTACCGATGGACACAGCAAATGTTCACTGAGTTTCTTCGAAATGATATTGCGTATCGAGGTAAAGGAAAGGTGAACTGGTGCCCTGGGTGTAACACAGTGCTCGCAAATGAACAGGTACTCGGGAACGGTACCTGTGAACGCTCAGGAGACGTCGTGGAGCAGCGTGAGATGACACAGTGGATGCTCCGCATCACGGACTTTGCCGATGCGCTCATTAATGATCTCGATGGACTCGATTGGCCCGAGCATATTAAAGAGGCTCAGCGTAATTGGATCGGTCGTTCACAAGGTGCTCGCATCAGTTTCACACTCTCTACTCAGGATGCGGTTGATGTGTTTACCACACGTCCCGATACACTCTTCGGAGCAACGTATCTTGTACTTGCACCTGAACATCCGCTCCTCGAAAAACTTAAGGGAAGTATCACCAATGCGAAAGAAGTCGAGGCGTACCAGGAAGCAACTCGAAAAAAGAAGGATGAGGAGCGCATGGCCGAAGGGAAGGAGAAAACCGGAGTTCGCCTTGATGGTGTAACAGCAATTAACCCTGCGTCAAAAGAGACTATTCCTGTATTCATCAGTGACTATGTCATTTCGACGTATGGTACAGGTGCTCTCATGGCGGTACCTGCACATGACGAACGTGATTTTGCATTTGCAAAGAAGTTTGAGCTACCAATCATTCAGTCTGTAGTACCTTGTTCAGAAGATTCTAAAAACCCTCCCCAAGTCGATTTTCCAGAAGTGAAACGAGACACAGTTATTGTGCACCTAAAAGATATATCAACTGGTAAATTTGCTTTACTTAATTGGCATGAGAGTCTTGAAGGAGTCACAACGGCAATAATGGGAGGGATCGAAGAAGGGCAAACACCAGAGACCGCCGCTCTTGCAGAAATTGAAGAGGAAGTCTCTATTCCCAATGCAAGAATTGTGAAAAGGGTACCGTGGGTAACTGCTGCAAAATACTGTGCGTCACACAAGAAGCAAAATCGATGTGCACATTCCTATGTCCTTCTTGCAGAAGTCGACACTCTTCAGAATCAAGGGGTAATTAACGAACACGAGCAAAAACTCCATACCCTTGTCTGGGTTGAGGAGTCTGAAGTTACAAAAACACTCACACCGGATCATCAAAAGCTTGTCTGGGAGCTTTTGCAGAACCCAGCAAAGCCAATATCGGGTCCGGGCTATCTCACAAATTCAGGAGAATTCGATGGGATGAATTCTATCGAAGCGGGAGAAAAGATAGTCGAATATGTTGGAGGTCGTATGGAGAACACCTACCGACTTCGTGACTGGTCTATCGGTCGACAGCGATACTGGGGAGTACCTATACCAGTGGTATACGACCCTGAAGGCAATGCGCATCCTATTCCAAAAGAGCATCTTCCATGGCACCTTCCAACAGATGTTGACCACACACCGACAGGGGAACCACCGCTCTCAAAATCAAAAGAACTGAAAGATCGTGTCACACGTATCTTTGGTGAGGGTTGGACTCCTGACTACGAGACGATGGACACATTCGTCGATTCTTCCTGGTACTTTCTTCGTTATCTCGATACCAAAAATGGAGATGAGCTTTCTTCAAAGAAAGCTCAAGAAGAATGGATGCCGATCGACATCTATTTTGGTGGTGCCGAGCATACAACTATGCACTTGCTCTACTCACGGTTCTGGCAAAAGGCTCTCTTTAAGCTCGGACTCGTAACCGTGGAGGAGCCATACACGAAACGCATCAATCGTGGCCTTGTACTCGGTCCAGATGGTAACAAAATGTCGAAGTCGAAGGGAAATGTGATCGATCCTGATGAGCAGGTACGAAACATGGGTGCGGATACGGTAAAAATGTACCTCGCGTTTATGGGCCCGTACGGTGAATCTGCAAACTACCCATGGGATCTTGGGGGAATTGCCGGAATCAGACGATTCCTCGAACGGGCATATGGACTTCGTGATCATGTAAAGGAGGATGGAGACGACTCGCTCCGTCGCTTGCTCCATAAGACCATCGAAAAAGTGTCTCTCGACATCCAGGCATACAAGTTCAATACCGCAATTAGTAGTCTGATGATATTTGTGAACTATGCCGAGAAACATGGTCTCACAAACGAAGTGTACGAAACATTCCTTACACTCCTCGCACCTTTTGCACCACACCTCGCAGACGAGATATGGAGCCAACGAGGCCACGTGGAATCAATCCATAGAGAAGCCTGGCCGGAGGCTGACGCTGCATTACTGAAGAGCGATATGGCCACTGTTGCAGTCCAGGTAAATGGCAAAATGCGAGGCACCATCGAGGTTGCGACAGACGCTCGCGAAGAAGTCGTTATAGCCACAATACGTGCACATAGTTCACTTTCCACCAGGATTCCGGACAATCCTACCAAGATTATCTACGTCCCAGGGCGAATTATTAACCTCATTCATACAGAATGAGACACTTGACGAGAGTCTGATAGCGTGATAAAAGTAAGGCTAATCTCAAGGTTTTTGGAGAAATTTAGTAAAAAAGAGACTAAAACATGATCACATTTAAGCCAAAGCAAGTAACCAAGAAGCTTCTTTCTGTCCTTCCGCCACGCGCAAAGGATGTTCTTGAGAAGCGCTATGGTCTAGGCACAACAGGAGAAACCTTCACACTCGAAGCCATTGGGCAAACGTACGGGATTACCCGTGAACGTGTTCGCCAGATTGAGAACTACGGTATCCAATCGATCCAAAAATCTCCTGTCTACAAGGAATTCGAAGAAGTATTTACTGAGCTTCACACTATCGTTGACAGTCTCGGTGGCGTTGTGAGCGAAGAAGATCTTCTCTCTGAACTTGCCAAAGATGTCTCTCTCCGAAACCACATCTATTTCCTCCTCGTTATAGGAGACCCATTCCATCGCATCAAAGAGGACAGCGCGTTCTGTGATCGCTGGTGTATCGAGAAGAAAGTTGCAACATCTGTTGAAAAAGCTCTTGGAAGTATCTTCAACTCTCTCAAGGAGGACGAACTCATCTCAGAAGATGAAATCCTTGCGCGTCTTACAGATGAGCTTGGTGACATTGAGGAAAAATATCGAAACGAAAAAGTCCTCCGACGATGGCTCGCGATTTCAAAGAGTATCGGCAAGAATCCACTCGGTGAGTGGGGCATCTCTACAAGCCCGAATGTTCGCGCAAAGGGAATTCGTGACTATGCGTACCTCGCGGTAAAGCGTCACGGATCACCAATGCACTTCCGTGAAGTCGCAGAAGCGATCCAGGGACTTTTCTCAAAGAAGGCTCATGTAGCAACAACACACAACGAACTCATCAAGGATAAACGTTTTGTGCTCGTTGGGCGCGGTCTCTACGCACTCTCTGAGTGGGGATACACTGCAGGTGTCGTGAAAGACGTTCTCCGTGAGATTCTTGCTACACATGGACCACTCACTCGTGATGAAATCATCGATAAAGTTCGAAAGGAACGTTACGTGAAGGACAACACCATTGTGGTCAATCTTCAGGACACAGCACTTTTCAAAAAACTTCCTGATGGAAGCTACATGGTGCTCGACTAAGTATTGGTACGCATACATTTCAAAATGTGAAACCCCCGGAGTGACATATGCCACTCCGGGGGTTTGCGTTAGAATAGAAGATACCCCATGCTCGATTTTCTTGAGAAATTTGGAGCGAACACGCTCTATATCATCGCAGCCTTTGGCATCATTATGGTCGTGGTTGCTTTTTCAATGCTCGACATTGAATCCTCAAAAACCATTCACTACATGGTAGCATCGATACCAGTTTGGTTTCCCGTGATTACCTTTTTCCTTTTCTTTGAATACTGGATGTACTATGTCCACAAAGGATATAATCTCGCACAGGGAAGAACGACTCTTGAAATCAAGATACCGCAAGAAATTTTTAAATCTCCAGAGGCAATGGAGCTTGTGCTTGCCCAGCTCTACCAAACAGCTGCGCCAGACAACCATATCCAAACGTACATAGACGGAAAACATCCTCCAACATTTGGCCTTGAGATGGTTTCTCGGCATGGTGATGTTCGTTTTTATGTAAGTACACCATCAAAAAAGTTTAAAAATCTTGTTGAGACACAACTCTATGCACAATATCCAGGCATCGAAGTAGTGGAACTTGAGGTCGACTATACCGCGGAGATACCTTGGGACACTTCGCGTTTTGCATACTTTAGTCTCCACATGGGACCAAAGAAAGCCGACGCATACCCGCTCAAGACCTATATCGAATATGGTCTCGACAAGATGCCGAAAGAGGAAGAAAAAACAGATCCTATCACCTCAATGATCGAAACACTCGGTAGTTTCGGTCCCGGAGAACATGGATGGGTGCAGATTCTCATCAATGCAAACAGAGAGACAACCTTTAAGGAAGGGTCACTTGGCACAGTTCCTGACTGGAAGGACGCAGCACGCAAGGAGATCAAAAGCATCATTCAAAAAGCAAATGAACGAGTTGGGGTAAAAGTTGATCCTGAAAAGGGGACCACCTTCAACATGATGAATCTCTCGGACGGCGAAAAAGAAACGATTCGCGCAATAGAACGAAGTCTAGGAAAGAATGCATTCAATGTAGCTATTCGCGTAATGTATATCGCTGAGAAGACTAATTTCAAGATTGGCGATCGCGTACCGGCGCTCATTGCTGCATGGAAACCATTTGACGACATCAATCGAAATGCAATCGGTGTTCGGTGGCGAACAGATACGGACTGGCCGTGGTGGCAGGACCCAGGTGGATCAGTGACTGCTGCCTATAAGAATCAAGAGCTCGATGAATACAAGCGCCGCGCATACACACACCACAGCGGTGCAGACACAGAAAAAGTGCTCACCACTGAAGAACTTGCTACTATATTTCACCTTCCAGGAAAGGTTGCGCTCACGCCTTCTCTTGCACGCATACCATCAAAGCGTGCTGAAGCTCCTGCGAACCTTCCAATCGGGAACGTATGATCGAACCTGCCCCACAACACACACTGATAGAAGAAGAGCCAAAATCACTACCACTCGCACTTGTTGGGGTGATTCTCCTTTTGCTCTGTGTACTTTTTGTTTCCGGTCTTGTGTTTTTTGCGAATAGCGCACCTTCTTCGTTTCGCACCGAAACAGATATTGCGATCCCTGAGGGGAGCACAGTCGATACCATAGGTGAAATTCTTGCAGGCGAAGGCTACGTGCGTTCACCCTTCTTCTTCAAGCTCATCACCCGCGCACTACACCCTGACATCTCAATCCAAGCGGGAAGTTACCAGTTCACGGAAACACTCTCAACCTCAGAGGTTATAGAGGCACTAGGGAACGGTTCTGCACAGAGTCCGCATCACGAAATTACTTTTCCTGAAGGATTCACCGTGTACGATATTCGAACGTATACAGGAGACTTTTTTACGGCGATTGATCTAGAATCTATTGTCCCGTACGAAGGGTACCTTTTCCCTGATACTTACTTCGTAGCTCAAAATGAAACACTCGCAGAGCTTGTCGAGCGAATGCGTAGAGAGTATGAAAAGAATATTGCACCACTTCGAGAGAAGATAGCTGAGTCAGGATATACCGAAGAAGAAGTAATCATCCTTGCTTCAATACTTGAGCGTGAAGCAAATGACGAGACTTCTATGCGTACCGTCGCCGGTATTCTGGAAAACAGACTCACCAATAACATCGCACTACAAGTAGATGCGACGTTTGAGTACATACTTGGCAAAACAAGTGAGGAGCTAACTCTCGAAGACCTTGCTCTTGATTCTCCATACAATACCTATAAGAATCGTGGTCTACCGCCAACCCCTATTGCGAATCCTGGCCTCATGGCTATCGAGGCAGTGCTTAACCCTCTCGCTTCAGAGTATCTTTTTTATCTCACCGGTAATGACGGAACATTCCACTACGCAGAGTCATTTGAGGAGCACAAGAGAAACAAAGAGCTCTATCTGCGGTAGAAATGGTGGGCGGTTTATGCTACCGTCGAATATACTATGCGCGTATTCGTAGGAATGTCAGGTGGTGTAGATTCCTCAGTTGCTGCGAAGCGACTTATTGACCGTGGGTATGAGGTTGTGGGTGTATTTATTAAGGTATGGCAGCCCGATTTCATTCGCTGCAATTGGGAACAAGAGCGACTCGATGCGATGCGAGTCGCTGCGCATCTCGGTATTCCTTTTTTGACGTGTGATGCTGTGGACGCATACAAAAAAGATGTTGCGGATTACATGGTGCGATCATACAAGGAGGGCATAACACCAAACCCAGACGTCATGTGTAACGAATATGTAAAGTTTGGAGCTTTTTACGCCTGGGCTCGTGCACATGGGGCAGATAAAATCGCTACGGGACACTATGCACGTACTGATATTCGGAACGGCAAAGCAGTACTCCTACGAGGTATAGATCCTAAGAAGGATCAGAGCTATTTTCTTTCACGCATTCATCAAGATGTTCTTGCTGATGTCATATTTCCTATTGGCGACACTCCGAAAGATGCTATCCGTAGAGAAGCTGCTCAGGCGGGCATATGGACGGCACATAAAGCAGACAGTCAGGGTGTTTGTTTCTTGGGTGAAATTGATATGGAGACGTTTCTTTCACACTATATCGATCTTAGCCATGGTGATGTACTTGATACAGATGGAAATACCATAGGTACACACAAAGGAGCACTCCTCTATACAGAGGGGCAGCGACATGGCTTTACTACAAAAAGCAGAGACAGCAGTACACCCCTCTATGTCGTATCGCGAGATCTCACTAAAAACACCATCACGGTGGGGGAGAAGCCGCAGTCTGTAATTGGCACTACAGTCGAGCTCGTTTCAGTTACTGAACTTGGAACTGGCTTTACTGGCTCACTCGTGGCAGAACCTCGCTATCACGCGGTGCCGGAGCCAGTAACTATCGCAGAACGAAACGGCACTCGTGCTACACTAAAACGAACCAGCGACAGCGGACATGTATGGGTACGCGGACAATCGTGCGTACTCTATGCAGGTGACGAATGTGTCGGGGGAGGCATAATTGCATGAACATGATTCGTATCAGAAAAGCAGACGGTACAGAAGAGGCATTTAATCCACGCAAGCTCGAGTCATCACTCAAGCGCGCTGGAGCAAGCAAGATTGAAACAGACGATATTATACGAACCGTTGAAACAAACCTCGTTGAGGGAGCGACGACACAAGAAATATATAAGAGTGCATTTGCACTCCTTCGGGAAGCAAATGATCCTGTTGCAGCAAAGTACTCTCTCAGACGTGCCATATTTAATCTTGGACCAACAGGTTTTCCGTTCGAAGACTTTCTAGGTAAACTCTTTGAACTCCAGGGCTACAAAACGAAACGTCGACTCTTCATCAAAGGAAAGTGTGCAACACATGAAATAGATCTTGCTGCATACTCTCCTGCGCACAGCTTTGTTGCCGAAGCAAAGTTCCATGCACAACCAGGCATCAAATCCGATCTCCAGGTTGCCATGTATTCGTATGCACGATTCCTTGATCTTCGTGATGAAAAAATTTGTAAAGGTGACCAATGCGGCATCATATCGCTCAAAGTCATTACAAATACAAAATTTACAGACGCAGCTATAAAATATGCAACATGTAGTGGTATCGATCTCCTTAGTTGGGATTACCCTCGAGGAAATTCACTCCATGACATGATTGATCGTCTCGGTGTGTATCCAATCACTGTTCTCACACGCCTCACACAAAACCAGAAACAACAACTCCTTTCACAAGGAATCATTCTCTGTACTGACCTTCTTCGTAATCACGAAGCACTCCTCAATATTGGTCTCACACACCAGAAGCTCACGGCTGTTATGGGGGAAGCAAGCCTTCTCTGCGGCTCAAAATAGACTTTTTTGACATCTGTATTGCGGGAGTGACGTAATCAATTTTTGCCTAGCATGGCTTAAAATCATGCTATAATGACGTCATACCATTTAATCGAGGTTGATTGTACGTATGTCAGAAGCAGAAAAGCAAGAAGGACAGAAGACTGTAGTCGCATTTATTACTGGTCTCCTCATCGGTGGACTTCTCGTGTGGGTTTTTTCATCAACCCCAACAACGCAAGCACCAGAAGTTACTGAAGGAGATGAGACAGAAGAAGTTGCAGATACTAACTCAGACACAACTGAAGCAACGGTCACTGCACCAACAGAAGCATCGAAGCCAGTTGTAGGAAACGGATCACTCTCTGTAGCATCACAGAAGGCAGGTGAAACTGTTGCTCTCGGAGCAACTACATACCCAGCAAAAGAAGGATGGGTAGTTGTTCGAGATTACGCAAACGGTGCAGCAGGTAAGATCCTCGGAGCAGCTCGTTACAATCTCGATGATGGACTTCTTCCAACATCAGTTTCTCTTCTCCGCAGCACAATCGCAGGAAACTCATACCAGGTTCAGTTTTACACTGAGAATGGTGACAAGGCCTTCGACACAAAGTCAGACACACCAGTATCTGGCGGTGAAGCGACCTTCGCAGCAAACTAAGGAAAAGCCCCTCACGGGGCTTTTTTCGTACTAGGGAAGACTTCGGTGTATACTGCAATGACCTATGGCCTACCAAAAGAAGTACAATCCGAACAGGAGCACAGAGTGGAACTACGGCGGTGAAAAATGGAAGCTTTCACGATCGAAAATTGACTCATTCATAGAGTGTCCTCGCTGCTTTTACCTAGACAACAAACTCGGAACGAAGCGACCTTCAACACCTGCCTTTACACTCAACGTCGCTGTTGATGCACTCTTCAAGAGCGAGTTTGACTCGTACCGCAAGGAAAAGAAACAACACCCTCTCATGAAAGAATACGGTATTGAGGCAATACCCTTTGCGCATGCTGATCTCGATATATGGCGCGATGCATTCCAAGGCATAACCTACCTTCATGAGCCGACAGGACTTCTTGTTTCAGGAGCAGTTGATGACATTTGGGAACTCGCTGATGGATCGCTGGTAGTAATCGATTACAAAGCAACTTCCAAAGAAGGGAAGATTGTTACACTTGATGATTCTTCATGGGGAGAGCAGTATGCACGACAGGTGGGAGTATACCAGTGGCTTCTTCGTCAAAATGGATTCACTGTCTCAGACACCGCGTACTTTGTATATGCAAATGGCGATGCAACAAAACCGTCATTTGAAAATGTACTGTCTTTTGAGACGACACTCGTACCAACCGTAGGTGACACCTCATGGATAGAGCCAACACTAGCTCGCATAAAAGAATGTCTCGACGCACCAACATACCCAAAGAGTGGTGATGCGTGTGAATACTGCCCCTATCGGGAAGCGTGTGGTAAGAAGCTACAATCTCTTCATGCAAAAGCTCAATAGCACATTCACGGAGCGTGTACACGGGGTAGTAAGACAAATACCTCCAGGCGAGACGCTCACCTACAAAGAAGTAGCGAAGCGAGCTGGAAATGACCGCGCTGCACGAGCAGTCGCGCGCATCATGGCTGCAAATTATGCCCTCGACATACCTTGTCATCGTGTAATCCGAACTGATGGTACACTGGGTGGATACAACAGAGGCGGCACACGGGCAAAACGGGCACTACTTGAAAGTGAAAAAAATACTGCACAAGGAAAGCGCACACTCACTAGCACTCATTAATCGCGTATGCACTATTCATATCGCATAGAACAAGCAATCCGCGCAGCAGCAATCCTCCATAAGGATCAGGTGCGCAAGGGGGAAGTACCGTATCCATACGTCACACACACGTTTGCAGTCGCGATGATTGTTTCTGATTATACGGACAAAGAAGAGACGATCATTGCCGCATTACTCCATGACACCCTCGAGGATACTGACTACACACGTGACGAACTCACCGAGGACTTTGGAGGGGTCGTGCTCAGCATTGTAGAAAGTGTCACCCGACCAGAGCCTGAGTCTGGTGAGAATTGGCTTAGTGTTAAAAAGCGATACATCAAGCTCCTCAAGGAAGCGAGCGAGGAAGCACTCATTGTGGCTGCTGCCGATAAGATCCACAATATGCGATCGATGGTGGAAGCCTATTATGACCGAGAGGATGCGCTTCTTGCGGATTTTGGTGGGTCGCTTGAAGATCGTCTTATGATGTATCAGGAAATTTCTAACGTTCTTAACAGGAATCTAAAGAGTGGTATACTCACGGAATTCAATCATGTCTTTGAAGAGTTCAAACAGTTCATCCTTGAAGCAGAAAAGCGGCAAGAAGAAAAGCGATACGGCGCCTAAACTCGTTCGAGAATCAGTCCTCGGAGAGGTGACGTCGTACACACTAAACACAAACGGTTTACGTGTGCTCTATGCGCATGTACCAAACAGTATGACGGTAACAACGAGTATCGTATACAACGTTGGATCGCGCCACGAACGTACCGGCGAAACAGGGCTTGCACATATGCTCGAGCACATGTTGTTTAAACCGACATCAGGTACCGGTGTGAAATGGAAAGATCTTGAAAATAAGGGTGCGCACCTTAACGCAACCACCTGGCTCGATAGAACGCTGTATTATTTCACGCTCCCACGTGAATACCTCGGTGACATGCTCCACGTTGAAGCAGACCGCATGCGCAACACACTGTTTACCGACAAAGAGTTTGCTCCGGAACGAACCAACGTTCTCTCAGAGTATGAGATCCAAAACAGTACTCCCGAAGAAGTACTTGCATGGCACATCATCGGTGCAGCATTCGAGAATCATGGATACCACCATGACACCATTGGCTTTCGTCATGACATTGAAAACTATTCCGTGAACGACCTCAAGTCTTTTTACGATCGTCACTACTGGCCAAACAATGCAACGCTCATCGTTGCAGGCGATATTCCTGAACGGACACTTTCAGAAGTGGTGATAGGAGCCTTTAAAGATCTTCCTTCTCATGAAGTCGACACGAGTACCACCCGCATAGAAGCACCTCAAGAAGGAGTGCGTCGCGCCACTCTCGTTCGCAATACACCACTTCGTGCATACACCATTACCTGGAAAGCGCCTGCATTTACACATCCAGACTGGGCACCACTTATGCTTGCACTCAATTACCTGAGTGACGGGGAAACGAGCCCCCTCTACAAAGCCCTCATCGAGACACACATGGCTACAGATGTCGGCGCACACATATACCCGACCCACGACCCATACCTTGCGTATCTCACCATACGTGCGACCGAGAAAACACGTTACGAAACAATTGAGAAAACGATCCTCAAGGTGCTTGAGAGTGAGACGAGGCGGCAGCCAACAGAAAAAGTACTCGCACCGCACCGTGAATCTGCCCTTGCACAAGAAGCGAAAGAACGTGACGGATCTCGCGCTGTTGCACTCACACTTTCAGAGTATGTAGCTTCTGGGGACTGGAAGCGGTATGTCACCTTTGAAAACGAGCTTGGGGCAGTCACTGGAGCAGATGTTCTCCGTGTAATGAGGGAGTATCTCGTTATAGATCGAGCAACTATTGGCACAATCGAACACAAAAAATAGTATGGAGCGCGCACACCTCACGCACATCAAAAATCTTTCACTCCTACGCATCGAACCGCAGAGCGAGCATGTGGTGCATTTTGCATATACCGCTCGTGTACCAGCACTCCTCTCTCTCGTATCGAGTGTTGATCTTTCTCTCTATGGAGCTCTCGTGATGACTGGTACTAAACGTTGGACAAAATCAGACTTGGAAGCGTACCTAAGACGCTATGGTATTGATATCAAAGTACAGACGGGACGTACGAGTGTTACGTTCTCGGGAACAGTTCGATCCGTTCATGTAGACAAGGTTGTATCAGTATTGAAAGAACTTATTTTTTCACCAACGCTGAGTGACGGGGAGTTTAAGAAGAAACGTACACTTTTTCTCGAATCAAATAGGGAAGAGCATGACAACGCAAAGCGCATTGCGCACACCGCATTCATTAATGCACTGTACCCAGACGAACCCCATCTCGCACTCCTCACACTCAAAGAAGAGAAGGTGCTCATCGAAAAAGCCCGGCGAGTACAGGTTGAACGTATCAAGAAGTCACTCGCTACAGCATCGTGGTTTGTCAGTATTGTGGCGACAGATTCTGTGACAAAAAAATTCACACCACTGCTTCGTGAACTGAGTCAGCACGCTTCCGTATTCACCCCAACTCCAATAACCGGTAACACCGTTACTGCGAAGGCGTTCTACGAAACTGTCCCTTCAAAAACAAACATTGAGGTACTCATCGGCAACATCACCAAAACCCAGAGTGAAACGCGCGAGTATATTGCGTTTGATTTTGGCATAGACGTACTCGGAAAAATGGGAGGATTTTCTGGCCGACTCATGAGTACGGTACGTGAAAAGGAGGGGCTCACCTATGGCATTTATGCTGCACTTCACACGCACTACACCCACAACCCATTCCACTTTGCTATAAAAACCTTCTTTATGGAAAAAGACTATGAAAAGGGAATGCAATCCACACTTCGCGAACTGACCGCAATCTACAAGAAGGGTATTTCAGAGACAGAACTATCGACCTTCAAGGAGATTGCGAAGAATGAGTTCATTCTTGCCCACGAATCAAACAAGAGCCGTTTGGCTACATACCACCACCTCTACCTCAAAGGGAGCACAGAGCGTGATGTGCATGCACACTATGCAATCCTCGATTCTCTCACTGTGGACGAAGTGAATACTGCACTCCGAAACAACATCAACCTCAATGCACTCGTCATTTCAGCTGCAGGCCCAATCACCAAAGAGGGAAAACCTATCATTTCGAAATGAGTCAGATGGAACTACGTGCACCCATAACCCACACCTAGAGACGCAATGTGCTTTTTCATCCTGATAATTCATGGCATGATACGTATATGAATTTACTTCTCTGGGGCATTACACTAGGGACAATCGGGAAACTCGTTCTCGGTATTGCCGTACTCCGTGTACATATTCGTATTTTTGAGGAGCATAAAATCGATGGCGTCGTCCTACGCGCCATAAAGCGTGAACATATCGTGACCATAATCGGGCTATTGTTCATCGTGATCGGCTACATACTCGAAGTACTGTTCTATCAGGGTTCTACTGAGTTTTTTAGCTGTGTGGGAGCAGAATGTTCAGCACTCATTAATGCTGCCTTTGGCGAGTAGTCAGTTGGTCTTTTTTTTAGTATAGTCACACAGCAAGTGTATTTTGTATGTCTGGAAATGATATTCGAGAGAAATTCCTAAAATTCATGGAACGGGAGGGACACGCAGTCATTCCGTCGTCTGCCCTCGTACCTGAAAATGACCCTACAACCCTTTTTACCGGAAGCGGTATGCAGCCACTCATTGCGTATCTCATGGGTGAGAAACACCCGATGGGTACACGACTTACTGATTCCCAGAAGTGTTTTCGTGCAGAAGATATCGAGGAAGTAGGGGACAATCGCCACACAACATTTTTTGAAATGCTCGGCAATTGGTCACTTGGTGACTACTTCAAGCGAGAGCAGCTTCGATGGTTTTTCACTTTTCTTGTCGATGAAGTAGGGCTCGAGCCTGAACGTATCTATGTATCAGTGTTTGCAGGTGACGAGACTCTTGGTATTCCTCGTGACGATGAATCGGTTGCAATTTGGAAGGAACTCTTCCGCGAGCGCGGCATAGAGGCGAAAGATGTCTTCATCGGAAGTGAAGAAGATGGCTACGTAAAAGGCATGCAGGGTGGCCGTATTTTCTATTATGATGCCGGAAAGAACTGGTGGTCGAGAGCAGGGCGCCCATCAAAAATGCCTGTAGGTGAAATCGGGGGACCTGATAGTGAAGTGTTCTATGATTTTGGTCTAGAATATGCAACGCATCCTGAGTTTAAAGACAAGGAACCTCACCCAAATAGTGATTCTGGTCAATTCCTTGAGATAGGAAACTCAGTCTTTATCGAATACATCAAGAACGAGGATGGTTCTTTCGCAAAGCTCCCTCAAAGCAATGTTGATTTTGGTGGAGGACTTGAACGTATTGCTGCTGCAAAAGTTGGCGACCCGGATGTATTCAAGGTAGATCTCCTTCACAACGTCGTTTCTCATATCGAAAAGATGTCAGAGAAAGTGTATGCGGACAATCTCACGGCGTTCCGTGTCATCACCGACCACATGCGTGGTACCGTTTTTATGATTGGTGACAACGTTCTTCCTTCAAATACAGAGCAGGGATACTTTGTACGTAGGCTGATACGTCGTGCTGTTCGCTATGCTGACATGCTCGGTATCAAGGAGGGTGAGCTCGCGCATATTGGAGAAATTGTCATCGATACATACAAGACCCACTATACAAACCTCGAAACAAAGCGTGCACTCATCATAGACACCATCAGACAAGAAGAAGGGCAGTTTAGAAAGACGCTCGCTGACGGACTAAAGCAGTTCAATAAAGTATCTCTTAAGATAGAACTTCCCTCGAAAGAGACAGCTGACGATACGTTTACCATACCAGTGAAGGTTGGAGAGCGTATTCGTTATGTCGAAAAGAATCCTCAGGTTGAAGGAGAAAAACAAATAAGTGGCAAAAACGCCTTTGAGCTCTTTACCACATATGGTTTTCCTATCGAGCTCACTCTAGAAATCGCAAAGGAACGCAATATGACTGTCGACCTACAGGGTTTCAAGGCACTCATGGAGGAGCATCGTGAACTTTCACGCAAAGGAGCAGAGCAGAAATTTAAAGGTGGCCTTGCTGACAATTCAGAGAAAGTTGTTATGTATCACACCGCAACGCATCTTCTCCTCGCCGGACTTCGAAAATATCTTGGTGACCATGTACACCAAGCGGGTTCAAACATTACCGGTGAACGACTTCGTTTTGACTTTACGCACCCAGAAAAAGTCACTGAAGACATACTCAAAAATGTTGAGATGTATGTAAATGATGCGATCAAAGCAGGGGCTACAGTAAGCATCGACACTATGAAAAAGGAGGATGCACACAATGACCCTTCAATCGAAGGAAGTTTCTGGGAAAAATATCCTGACGAGGTAAAGGTGTATACCGTAAAGGACGGAAATGGCGTTGTGTATTCACGCGAGCTGTGTGGCGGTCCGCATGTTGAGAATACTGGCACCATCTCCGGAACATTCAAAATCACGAAGGAAGAATCTTCTTCCCAGGGTGTTCGTCGTATCAAAGGAATTCTTGAGTAGCAGGGTAGTTACAAGACGCTCGCACTTCACTGTTTACAAAAAAACTAAGTCGGCGTAGCATATTTTTTGGTTTTGTACTCACCCTCACAAGGAGACTTTGTATGTTGGAAAACCTCTCGAAGGATTCGCTTGGTTTGGTCAACTATGCGTACCCAGGGCATACGAAAATTGGCGACGTCATCGCAATGATCGTCAACCCACGCACGATGCAGTGTTGTGGATACGTTCCCGACAGCAGTCCTGACCGAGAACGTGCAGAAGCAGCTGCGCGCAATTTCAAGAAATGCGAAACATCTTGGGTTGTGGTTATTGTCAGGGTTCCAAACATAATTCTGCAGGTATATTACGAAGGGAAGTTGATCCTTTAATTTTCCTGAGCGCCTTGCCATTTTCGGCAAGGCCTTTGCTTTTCTTTCCCCAAATCTTTTCTTACTCATGACTATTCTGTCTCCGTTCACGTTATAATCATGATATGTTCGGTATTGGCACAGCACGCCAGAAGCCTCTTTATGGTGCCATTTTTGATATTGGGTCTGAAAGTGTAGGTGTTGCTATCGTTGAGTCTGACCCGAGTACCACGTATCCTCAGATTCTCTTTTCGCATCGTGTACACATGCGAATCACCAAGAATAACCTCACTGTCGAAGAGCGAATACGTCTTCTTAAGGAAACGCTTTTTTCTGCGAGCCTCATACTTTCACGAGATGGCATCGAAGCCCTCGCGATACACAACAAACGCGCACGTGTTTCTAAAATACTCGTCACATGCAGTGCTCCGTGGTCATACACCATCTCAAGGAATGTTGCATATGAAAATGAGTCGGAGCTCAAAATAACCCGAGAACTTATTGACGACCTTGTGGCAAGTGCTGAGGCTGAAATAGCAAAACATATCGAGGAAGGGGAGCAGCCCACGCAACTTACCTACGAGGTGGTTGAACGCGCTACAATCGACGTACGTATCAACGACTACTCAGTACTCCATCCTATCGGCCTCAAAGGAAAAAATGTTTCTCTGGTACACGTAACTGGTCTTGTACCACGGGAAGTTCTCTCTGCACTCCATGAAGTAGAGGAGAAGATATTTCCAGAGACACAAGTGCGGGCACACACCTTTATGCTCGTCCTCTACTGCATCCTTCGTGATATCTACAAAGAGCAGACAGCAATGACGGTCGTGCACGTTACAGGTGACACAACTGAGTTCGGTATCGTCGAGGGCGATACGCTCGTAGAAAGTGTAAGTATCCCTGTGGGACTCGAAAGTGTGATACGAGGAATGATGACCAACGAACGTGAGACGGGGAAGGAAATGTATTCTTTACTCCTCCTCCATGAGCGAGGTGAGCTCACCGACGAAATGCACGCACGGGTAGAGAAGGAGCTCAACACCTACAAAGAGGCCATCTCCGCAGCGCTTGACGAGCACGCGCAGCTCAGGCGTTTCCCTAAAACAGCCTTTGTTCTTGCACCAGCACCCTTCACAAAACTCTTTGCCACACTCCTTGAACCTGTACTTACAAAGAATCTTGGGATCAACGGCGCCCCACTCATTCTCGACGATTCGGTGCTGAATATGAACGCAAACAACATTGCTGATCCAAATCTCGCAATATCGAGCCGTTTTTTCCACAAATTACATGGTTGTGGTGAGCTCGCTAACGAGTAAAGGGTATATACTTACAAAGATATGACTCAAAAGTGGAATCTCCAGGATATAAAACCAGCTCGTCCACCAAAAGGCGAGGCACCCTCGCAGAATGGTGCCGAGCAAGTTCCTCTCCGTAGAATGAGCCAAGACATTGCTCCTCGTCGGTCAGCACCTCCTCAGCAGCAACAAATGCGACCCGAACCGCAGGTTTTTGACGAAGATCTCGGAACTCTCGATATCGTCGATGGAAAGAGTGCCAAAACAAAACGAACCATTATTGCAGTGGTTTTGGCTGTACTCGTGCTTGGTGCAGCGCTCTTCATGAACATCCTCATGGGTGGTGCAGAAATCACGGTATATCCGAAGTTCAAGGACGTTTCAGTACAAGCAACCTTTACAACAGAAAAATCTCCTCAGGCAGGCGACCTCGGTTACGAACTCCTCACCCTCGAGGCGACAGGTGAGCGGCAGGTGAAAGCTTCTGGGAGTGAGAAGGTGAGTCTTCAAGCAGAAGGAACGATCTTTGTATACAACACAGACACAAAGAGCACACAGCGGCTCATCAAAAATACCCGTTTTGAGAGTCCAGATGGTCTTATTTTCAGGATTAAGGAGTCTGTCGAAGTACCTGCAGCGAGCAAAGATGCAAAAGGATCTATTGCACCAGGCGTTATCACCGCAGAAGTCTTTGCAGACGGTTCTGGCGAACAATATAACGTTCAGCCATCACGATTTACCGTACCGGGCCTCAAGGGCACAGCACAGTTTGATACCGTGTATGGCGAAACAACTAATGCGATGGCAGGTGGTTTCGAAGGAGAGCGATACATGATTGATGAAGCTGAACTTGAGACAAAGAAGCAGGAGCTTCATCTCGAGCTTCGCAATGGCCTCCTTGAGCGACTCGCGAGCGAGCGCCCATCAGGATTTGTACTCTACAATGATGCTGTGGCGTTCACCTTCGTGTCAGAACCTTCTACTTCGTACGGAAACTCACTCGCAACCATCCGCGAAAAGGCCTATCTGCATGTACCAATCTTTAAAGAAGACGAGTTTGCTGCATACCTCGCTGAAAGCACCATCGCAGGCTATGAGGACGAGGACGTGCGTATCACCGATACTGCCGCACTTACCTTTAGCTACACAAACCCAACAACAACTGTAAGTGACATTTCTGTCTTGGATTCTCTTGAATTCATGCTCAAAGGTACCACTCGTATCGTATGGCAGTTTGACGCAGAAAAGCTCCAGAATGACCTCCTTGGACTCGCAAAAGCAGCGCTTCCAAGCGTTCTTTCTGGATATCCATCCATAGACCGGGCGAATGCGGTTGTCCGTCCTTTCTGGGTTCAGAACTTCCCGAGCGAGAAAGACGAGATCAAAGTTACAACAATTCTAGAGGAAAATACCGAAAATGAAGAATAGGAACCGAACCTCACCCACAGGCACGGGGTTGACGCTTTTTATACGTTCTGTTAAACTCATCGCGTTTGATGCAAGAGAAGGAAGAAAAGGGTAAAGATAATCTTGTCTACGGTACCGTAGAGGAGGCGCTCCCAAATGCGCTTTTTCGGGTTTTGTTAGATGGTGATGAAAAACCCACACTTGCGTACCTTGCAGGCAAGATGCGGAAATTTAAGATTCGAGTCCTCGTAGGCGACCGCGTCGGTGTCGTCCCTGAGCCATATGGCGGGAAGGCTCGCATCGCTAAGCGACTCTAAACGATAATTATGAAGGTACGTTCATCAGTAAAGAAGCGAAGCCCAGACGACATCATCGTCCGAAGACGAGGTCGCGTTTACATTATCAACAAGAAGAAGCCCCGAAATAAGCAGCGACAAGGCTAACCAACCATGAGAATCTCAGGTATCACCATCCCAGACACAAAGCATCTCGAATACGGCCTTACTGCCGTGTACGGTATCGGTGTGTCGCGAGCACGCACTATTCTTGCAGAGCTCAAAATTGATCCAAAGAAGCATGCAAACGAGCTTTCAACAGCAGAGGAGAATGCTATCCGCGAGAAAGTTGAGTCTTTCAGTATCGAAGGTGAGCTTCGACGCGAGGTAAGCTCTCACATTAAGCGACTCAAGGATATCCAGAGCTACCGTGGCTCTCGCCACCAAAAGCGTCTTCCTGCTCGTGGTCAGCGCACAAAGACAAATTCGCGCACATTGAAGGGTGCGAAGAAGACTATGGGTTCTGGTCGCCGTAAGCTTGAGAAGACCTGATCCTTCATTATTAGTATTTTCACTTTTTTCCTATGGGTAAGAAACGAATCATCAAAAAGGGAGGGTCAGGAAGCGATGCAGGTACATCGCGTGCGCTTCAGCGCGTTCCTAAGAAGAAGGTTGCTGTTGGTACACTCAACATCCTTGCAACGTTCAACAACACTATCGTCACACTCTGTGACGCAAAGGGTAATTCACTCATTTCCGCATCATCGGGAACACTCGGTTTCAAGGGTTCTCGAAAGTCTACTCCTTTCGCAGCTGCAAAGGTTGGTGAGATTATCGGCGATAAGGCTATTCAGATGGGCATGAAAGATGCCAGTGTAGTCATCCGTGGTATCGGAGCAGGTCGAGAATCAGCACTTCGAGCATTCTCTGGAAAGGGAATCAATATTACCAAGATCGCGGATCAGACACCTGTCCCGCACAACGGTCCTCGTCCACCGAAGGAGCGACGTGTCTAACATAGTGATTTCAGTATGAAAATTGGTCCAAAATATAAGATAGCAAAGCGCCTCGGAGCACCAGTCTTCGAAAAGACTCAAACACAAAAGTTTGCGGTCTCTGAAGCTCGTGGAGCGCGTATGAAGAAGGGTGGCCGCCCAGGAGGAGCGAGCGACTATAAGAAGCAGCATATCGAGAAGCAGAAGATGCGAATGGTATATGGCATCACTGAAAAGCAACTCCGTCGATACGTAGACGAAGCACTTCTTCGAAAGACACAGCCGATCGCTGATCTCGTTGGACGACTTGAGTCACGACTCGACAACATTGTGCACCGACTTGGTATCGCAAAGACACGTCGTCTTGCTCGCCAGATGGTCTCTCATGGACACATCACGGTTAACGGAAAGCGTCTTAATATCCCATCACACAAAGTCAAGGTTGGTGATGTGATCGCTGTACGCGAGGGAAGCAAGCAATCTCCACTCTTTACCGGAATTGCCGAGACGCTTGGTGAGCATCGTGCTCCAGCATGGCTCACGCTTGATGCAAAGGCTCAAAGTGGAAGCATGAAGTCTGTACCGACCTATGAACCTACTGAAGCGCTGTTCGACCCCCAGCAAGTCTTGGAGTTTTATAGTCGATAATTATCGTTAGTAAGTTAAACGTATGCTTGAAACAAACGTAGCGCTCCCATCGAAGCCACGCGTCGTAAAGGAGGAGGAATTCTCTGGGGTCTTTGAGATTGACGGTCTTTATCCTGGATACGGACATACACTCGGAAATTCGCTTCGACGAATCATCCTTTCTTCACTCCCTGGTGCAGCGATCACACAGGTGAAGATCGACGGTGTAGCTCACGAATTCTCAACAATCGAGGGAGTTCGCGAGGATGTTGTGACCATTCTCCTCAACCTCAAGCGTATTCGTCTTGGCATGCAAGGTGATGGCCCACTTACGGTCACCCTCAAGGCAACAGGACAGAAAGTGGTCACTGCTGCAGACCTCACCGTTCCAACACAAATCAGTATTCTCAACCCTGACCAGCACATTGCGGAACTCACAGACAAGTCTGCAAAGCTCACTATGGAGATTACTGTAGAGCACGGTCTTGGCTACGTTCCTCGCGACATCCACAAGAAAGAGAAGATGGACATTGGTGCTATCGCACTCGATGCAGTTTTCACTCCGATTCGCCGTGTGAACTACGAAGTAGAGAATATGCGTGTTGGAGACAGAACTGACTACAACAGACTTCGCATCTCAATTGAGACAGACGGGACACTTACACCACGCGAAGCGCTCGAGGAGTCTATCGAAATCATGGTGCACCAGCTTAAAGCGGTCATCGGTTTCCAGGAATCAACCCCTGCAGTCGAAGAAGTAGTAGAAGCACCACAAGCTGAAGGTGCAAGTGAGCTTGATTCAGATGTACTGAAGACTCGTATCGAGACACTCGATCTCTCATCACGAGTTCTTGCGTCACTTGAAGAAGCAAACATCCGCACTGTCGGTGGACTTGTCCGAAAGAAGAAAGATGATATTCTTGCGCTCGATGGAATGGGACCGAAGGGTCTTGAGGAGCTTGAAGTTATCCTTGAAAAGCTCGGTACTGGTCTTAAGGAGTAATTCATCACGTCATTAGTATGCGACACCACAACAAAAACAGAACATTCGGACGAAGCCGCTCTCAGCGTGCCGCTCTCATGCGTGGTCTTGCCCTCTCTCTTATTGAGCACGGAAAGATTAAGACAACCGAAGCTAAGGCGAAAGAACTTCGCCCATACATTGAACGACTCATCACACAAGGGAAAAGTGATACCGTACAATCTCGACGACTCGTCTCATCAAAGCTTGGTGAGCCAGGAACCGATGCGGTGAAGAAGCTCTTTGGAGAGATTTCAAAGAAGTATACTGACCGCAATGGTGGATATACACGAATCATAAAGGTCGGTGAAGTAACAGCAGGACGTCGCGATGCTTTCATCGAACTCGTTTAACACACGTATTATGGAAACAAAGAATTACACAATCGATGCAACAGGGAAGAGACTCGGCCGCGTAGCGACTGAAGCTGCCTCTGTACTCCTTGCAAAGGATAGCGTTGAGTTCGCGAAGAATGTTGTTGCACCGGTCATCGTAACCATCACCAACGCAAGCAAGCTCGATATCAGTGAGAAGAAAGAGGAGATGGAATTCCAATCTTACTCAGGCTTCCCTGGAGGACGACGTGTTGAGACACTCGATCATCTTGCAAATCGCCGTGGATACGGAGAAGTTGTACGACGAGTTGTAGGTGGTATGCTCCCAAAGAACAAGCTCCATGCACCACGCATGAAGAACCTCGTGGTAACCGAGTAACCAATTTTTAATTATCATGTCAGCAAAACAGTATACAGAAGGAATAGGACGTCGAAAGACAGCAACAGCTCGTGTTCGACTCACAGAGTCTAAGACAGAGAAGATTGTCATCAACGATCGTCCATTCGAGGAGTACTTCAAGGGTGCGATGCAGCGCAAAGTTGTTCGTACTGTACTCGAGACAAAGGACGCTGGTATCGAAACCTACGAGGTCAGTGTACACGTGTATGGAGGCGGACTCTCAGCTCAAGCAGATGCGATCAAACTCGGTATCGCACGCGCACTCGTAAAAGAGAAGGCTGATCGCCGCACAACACTCAAGAAAGCTGGTCTCCTCACTCGAGACTCACGCGCAGTGGAACGAAAGAAGTTCGGTCTCCGCAAAGCACGTCGAGCCCCACAGTGGAGTAAGCGTTAAAGAAAAGGCCCTACTACAGGGCCTTTTCTAGCTTACTCAACCGGAGTCATGTCTCGACTATTCATAATGTGGGTGAAATAGTCTGGGAGACTATTTCACGACGAGGTCGGGTAGGTGAGAAGCGAATACCTGGAGCTTCGCAAGAGGTTGTCGATATTTCGAGCATGTGAGAAATATCATACAACCTGAACAGCGTCTGTAGGACGGCGCTTATGAACGCAGTGAACTAGTGAGCTGACACCAAACGATAGTTTCGAGGCCGGAGCGACAAACAACTAACAAAGAGCCTCCTGAAGGAGGCTCTTTGTTTATAAGCTAATAGTTCATTCTCTAAAAATGAAGCACCCCTAGCAGGCGCTTCGGGGTGTGGCTGCTAACTATCCTGTTGGCTGCTGGGTAGTTTGCCTGAGACGAGCTCTGATCACATCTGCCCAGTCGCGAGCGAGACCGTGCCATACCGCCTCTACGAGTGGGCCACCAGAGGGCTCGAATCCATACTCTCGAAGCCTGCGGTCATAGATACCGCTCCACCCAAAGAATGAAGCCGTTTCGTAGTTTGATCCGAAAAGTTGAGTACCCACGCTTGCACCTCTGTGGGAAAGCAACTCTTTCAAATCAATCTTCGACTTCCAGTCAGGAAGACGTTGATCGAGAAGGTTGGCGCCTTGAACAACACAAACGAACTGAAGCATCGGATTTCTCCAAGAACTTTACTTGATCTTAAAATACAATACTCAGAGTATTTGTCAATATAAGGAGTTCAAAAGTCTGGCGGTTTTCTAATTTTGACAACGACACTTTTTGCATTTATAATGCCCCCGCTATGGTAGATAAAAACGAGTTACACGACGACGAAATTGTGCTGGAAGATGAGGGTGCACAGGATCAGGATCTTGAACTCGAAACGGAGGAAGAGCTCACGACAGACAAACTGAAAAAACTCCGAGAGAAGCTCAAAGATTCTGAATCTGAAAAAATGGCGGCACTCGAAGAAGTGGCACGCATCAAAGCAGACTTCCTCAACAGTAAACGTCGTCTCGAAGAACAATTTGTTAAAGATAAAGAGCGAATCATTGAGAAAGTTGTGATGGATTTCATCCCTCTCATTGATAGCTTTGAAACAGCACTTGCACATGCACACAGCGACGAAGGTGAGTGGAAAAAAGGTGTCGAGGCAATGCATGGTCAATTTCTCTCTATCCTTCGCGGATATGACATCACAGAAATTGACGCAGTAGGGAAATCATTTACCCCACACGAACACGAAGCAATAGGTCAGAGAGCCGGTGATACTGGTGAAGCACCCGATACCGTTCTCCAAGTGTTACAGAAAGGGTACAGACGAGGGGAGGTGGTCATCAGACCTGCAAAGGTTATCATCGCAGCATAAAGAACTTTACCCATACTTTCCAAATAATAATTCAACACATATGGCAAAAATTCTTGGTATTGA